>VFQU01000025.1_pt1 | contig 337438 bp, 292 predicted proteins | sample 3512311 | NCBI WGS metagenome assembly VFQU01 (sample SAMN10412377, study PRJNA504923) | tailings metagenome | isolation source: Relicate 3 Philex TSF3 active mining site | place: Philippines: Tuba, Benguet | collected 2017-08-29 | reverse complement strand
CTCCGAAGAACAACATGCACAAAACAGAAGATCCGAATTCCTTATCGTGAAGTAAAAAATTTAGTTTATTATACAAAAACCTGAACCAATTGGTTCAGGTTTTTTGGTTTTATGTTGTAAATTCATATTATAAAGTTTAAAAAGATATGCATTTAAGTTATTGGGAACAGAAGCAATGGTTTTCAAACATTGATTATACAATTGTTGGAAGTGGAATAGTAGGTCTTCATTGTGCTTTAACGTTAAGAGAAAAATATCCTAATAGTAGAATTTTAGTTTTAGAAAGAGGAATTTTACCGCAAGGTGCTAGTACAAAGAATGCCGGGTTTGCTTGTTTTGGTAGCATTTCGGAAATATTAGATGATTTAAAGTCACATAGTGAGGAAGAAGTAATCCAGTTGATACATAAGCGTTGGAATGGATTGCAATTGTTGCGTAAAGATTTAGGCGATGCTGCTATAGATTTCAAACCTTTTGGAGGTTATGAATTATTTCTCAAAGATGATGAGAATAGTTATAATGAATGTTTACAAAAACTTCCTTTTGTCAATGAAATTATAAAACCAATATTTAAAAATGATGTTTTTGTAAAAGAGTTTGATCGTTTTGGTTTTAAAGGAGTTCATGAGTATTTGATTTTTAATCCTTATGAAGCTCAGATTGATACTGGGAAAATGATGCAAACTTTACTCAAGAAAGCGATTGAGAATGATATAATGATACTTAATCAGGTTGAAGTTACAGCTTTTCAGGAACGTAATTTAAATGTAGAAGTTCAGCTTAGTAATTTTAGTTTTATGTCAAGGAAAGTGTTATTTGCTACGAATGGATTTTCGGGAAAATTAACTGAAAATCAGGTTAAACCGGCTCGTGCTCAGGTTGTGATTACAGAGCCAATTCCTAATCTTGATATCAAAGGAACGTTTCATTTGGATAAAGGATATTATTATTTCAGGAATATTGATGATAGAATACTTTTGGGTGGTGGCCGAAATTTAGATTTTGAAACAGAAACAACTACTGAATTTGGTCAGACAGAAATTATTCAAAAGCGTTTGGAAACATTATTAAAAGAAGTAATTTTACCTAATACAGATTTTGAAATTGCCCATCGTTGGAGTGGAATAATGGGAATAGGTTCAAGTAAAAGACCAATTGTGGAGCAACTGTCAGAGAATGTTTTTTGTGGAGTTCGTCTTGGTGGAATGGGAGTAGCAATAGGAAGCTTAATAGGAAAAGAATTAGCAGATTTAGTAACGTAAATATGATCAGAAAGATTTTTCGTTTCGTGTGGAAGGCTATGTTATGGTTTTTTGCACTATCCATATTATCGGTAATAATTTTTAAATGGGTGCCAATACCAATCACTCCGTTAATGATGACTCGTGCAATTGAAAATAAAATTGATGGAAAAGATATGGTGCTAAGCCATGATTGGGAACCAATTGAAAATATTTCACCGAATCTTCAAAAAGCAGTTATTGCCAGTGAAGACGGTAATTTTCTAAAGCATTACGGATTTGACTTTAATGCTATGCAAAAAGCATTTAAAAGCAATCAAAAAGGGAAACGTTTGAAAGGCGGAAGCACAATTTCACAGCAAACAGCCAAAAATGTTTTCCTTTGGCAAGGCAGAAGTTATCTTAGAAAAGGACTGGAAGCCTATTTTACTGTTTTAATAGAATTGATTTGGGGTAAAGAACGTATTATGGAGGTTTATCTCAATAGTATTGAAATGGGTGACGGGGTTTATGGTGCAGAAGCTGCAGCTCATCATTGGTATCGAAAAAGCGCATCTGAGCTAACCAAACAAGAAGCAGCAGGAATTGCCGCGATATTGCCTAACCCAAGAAAATACAAAGCCACAAATTCTTCTTCTTATATTAATAGAAGAAAAGATAAAATAGTTCGAGTGATGCAACATATAGGTAAAATTAAATATTAAAAAAACCGACTGAAAAGTCGGTTTTTGCTTTAATAAAAAAGTGGTTTATATTGTTGCCAATGTTTGTATATCAGAACAGCATTTAAAACTACAACACCTAAAGCTACGCCAACGCCTGGAATATCCAAAAATAAATGAAACAGTAAAATGTTGATGGATATTGGAGCTAAAAGAACTAAGGCAAAAGCAACCCATTTTTTCAATAAAAGCATGGCTCCGATAATTACTTCCAGAATTCCGACGATAGGAAAAATGTAACCGGTCGCTCCCAATGAATTCATGAAATCACCGGCAGCACCAGTTGGTGCTTCCATGGGAATGAAATGTAGAAATTTATTTGCGCCGAAAATTATAAGCACCAGTCCCAAAAGGATTCTGATGATTTTTGTAAACATTGAATTCATAAGCTGTTGATTTATGATTAGTAATATTGTAAAAATAAAATTATTTTTTTATATTAAATGTTTATTTATGGTGTATTTTATAAAAAATGATTAAACTTATTGTTAAATGCGTGAATTTTGAAAGTTTTGTAACATTTGAAATAAATGGATAACTTATAAGTATAAAAAAATAAAGAACTATGATAGCACATGAAATTGACTACCATATCTATGGTGAAGAAATGCAATATGTAGAAATAGAACTTGATCCGCAAGAGATTGTTGTTGCTGAAGCAGGAAGTTTTATGATGATGGAAAACGGAATTCAGATGCAAACTATTTTTGGTGACGGTTCATCACAACAACGAGGAATTTTTGACAAGTTACTTTCGGCTGGGAAAAGAGTTTTAACCGGAGAAAGTCTTTTTATGACGGCTTATATTAATCAAAACTATGGTAAAAGTAAAGTTTGTTTTGCTTCGCCTTATCCCGGAAAAATTGTTCCGATAGATTTGCGTCAGTTTCAAGGAAAATTTATTTGTCAAAAAGATGCCTTTCTTTGTGCTGCGAAAGGTGTTTCGATTGGAATTGAATTTTCGAGAAAATTAGGTCGCGGACTTTTTGGAGGCGAAGGTTTTATTATGCAAAAATTGGAAGGCGATGGAATGGCATTCGTACATTCTGGTGGAACTTTAGCCAAAAGAGAATTGGCTTCGGGCGAAGTTTTAAAAGTAGATACCGGTTGTATTGTTGGTTTTACCAAAGATGTTGATTATGATATTGAATTTATTGGTGGAATTAGAAATTCTCTTTTTGGAGGCGAAGGATTATTTTTTGCAACACTTCGCGGACCGGGAACGGTTTATGTACAATCGTTACCATTTAGTCGATTAGCGGACAGAATTATCGCTTCAGCACCAAAAAATGGAGGAAATTCTCGTGAAGAAGGAAGTCTTCTGGGTGGATTAGGTAGAATGATTGACGGAGATAACCGATTTTAATAAAAAATGCGACTTATTTAAGTCGCATTTTTGTTTTTCATAATTTAGTTGGCAATCACAATTGGATAAATCACTTGAGCATCTGTTGCACCACCAGCATTCGTAATATCACCAGCAGCAACTCCAGCAGCCGATTTATTTGGTAAATGTCTCAATGTTACCGTTAAATTTCCTGTTCCGGCATTTCCTGTTGTATAAGTAAAAGTCAGTCCTACCGGTTTAGCATTAGCATCAAAATCAGTATAGCCAAATGTTCCTAAACCTGAAGGAACTTGATAAAATATTTGATGATCTTCACCTTCTTCTTCAATTTCGGCAGTAATATCTTCAGCAGGAGTTACGGTTTCGTTTAAGAATGTAATTTCACCATTATAAACCGTATTTGCTTCTAAATTCCCAGAAACCGTTACAACCGGAGGATTTGGGCCATCACCATCTAAATCTCTCGAAGTTAAGGTTATTGTTGTCGCACCATTTGTTAAAGTTGTTGTAACCGTAGTGATTACTTCTTCTTCATTAACCGGGCCATTGTCGTCATCACTACAAGATGCTAAAAATAAAGAAGTTATTGCTAAAAATAGAACTTTTGTTGTGTTGAAAAATTTTATTGTTTTCATGTTTTTTAATAATTAATTTTTAATTGAATTTGAAAGTTTCTACCCAATTCATCGGTGTAGAAGCGTTGTCTGTTTAAATAATCTCTGTATTTAGTATCCAAAAGGTTAAATACAGAAAAACCTAATGTTGCCATTGAATTATTGGCGATTTTGAATTGAAAATCCGATGAAAAATGCAAAAGATGATACGCAGCCGGTGGCGAACTGATATTGACTTCTACCGGAGATAATTCACCATCAACAATAATATTAGTCATAAAATTATTGTTCGGGAATTGCGTTTGTCTAAAAACCATTTCGCTTTGCAATTCCAATGTCAAATTATTCCACTCTTTTTTATTGAATGAAATTCGGTTGTTGATGTTCAATGGTGGCATATCAATAATAGAATCGTCATTGGTTTTATCCTTTCCGTTTACATACGATAAAAGCAAACGATGTTGCCAATGTTCACTGATTTGCCATTCGGAATTTAAGTCAATTCCGGTCAACAAAGCATTGGTTTGTTGGTATTCCCAAACCGGAAAAGCACCGCGAATAGTAGTTTCAAAGCCAACAGGTTTCAAGAACATATAATCTTCGATGTAATTCAAAAACGGATTGATGTTTACTTTGAAATTCGCCCATTGTTTTTGCAAAGAAGTACTGATTTTATTGGATTTTTCTTGTTTTAAACGCAAATCGCCCAGTTCAATCATACCACTCGAATGATGCAATCCATCGCTAAAAAATTCGGAAGGATTTGGATTTCTAACGGCTCGGCTGATATTGAAATACCATTCATAATCATTTTCAAAGGAATATTGAGTGCCAAGAGTTGCTGAAAAATTATGAAAAGTAAACGTTGGTTTGGTTAACCATTGTGTGCCAAAATCACCTTCTATAAAATGATTGAATTCCGGACTGTAATTTCGCTCTTCCCAACGTGATTTCAAATAATATTTCGTTGCTTCAATCGTCGAAAAATCATAGCGAATTCCGGCTTCAACCGAAAAATCTTCTGAAATATGATTGTCAACAATGGCATAAATTCCGGCATCAAATTTATTATACGTTGGAATTAACGGACGGACACCAGTATTGGGATTTGCTGAATTATTTTGGAACAAACCCATAATTCCCGATTTAAAATCCCAACTGTCAATACTCAATTTATAATCGGCATTAAAAGTATGCGTCATCAAGTTTAAGTCCAAAGCTGCTCTAGAATCTGAAACACCAGTTCGCAAATCAAACTCTTTTCGATTATTGAATTGAAAAGCATATTGCAAGCCGATAGATTCGCCATCTTTGATATAATAATTGTAATTCAGCTTCGCCAAATGATGCTGTACTTTTTGCTTCGGATTTTTAATCGAATACGTAAAATCTTCAACAACCGATGGTGTTTGATTGTTAATCGAGTTGTACAAGTCATTCACGTTTCCAATGTGTGAAGCACTTAAAATTCCGATAGTGGCGTTGTACAAACTGTAATAGACGGAAAAATCGAATTTTTTGCCAATATATTTCACATCTCCCGAAAAATTAGCTTCTCGGTTTCCGGTATTGGACAAAATATAATCAGGCGATTCTCTGTCTCCATAATATTTGAAACTTCCTTGCGCATTCCAACTCCAATCACAAAAATTTCCTTTGTGCAAACTAGAAGAAATTGTTCCTCCACGACCGTTGGATTCCATCGTCATAATGGTTTTTCCAAAAAGCGTGTCTTTTTTGGTGCTAAAAGGTTCAATAATTACGATTCCGCCAATAGCATCACCACCATATTGTAAGCCGGATGCGCCTTTTAAAACGGTAATTTTTCCGGCAGCATTCACGTCAAAATTGGGCGCATGTTCAGTTCCCCATTGTTGATCTTCGAGTTTTACATTATTGTTGTAAATACTAACTCGGCTACTGTGCAAACCATTGATTACTGGTTTTACAATCGTGCTTCCGCTTTTTAAAATGGAAACTCCCGAAACCTCTTTGAGTACATTTCCCAGCGATTGACTACTGAATTTTTCAATGGTTTTCTCTTTGATTTTTTGTTCTGAAACCGAGTGATTGAAATAATTGTTTTTGTGTTTTACCACAATTTCTTCCAATTGTTCACTTCTTTGTTTCATCTGAAAATTAATCTCAAGATTTCCACTGATATCAAGAATCGTGTCAATAGGTTTATAGCCAACATAAGTGATTAACACTTTTGCCGAACCATTTGGAATATTTCGAATGATGAAAGTACCGTCTTTTTTACTATTAGTTGATTTGGATGAAATATGAATGTGACTTTTTTCCAATGCCATATTGTTTTCATCAACTATTTTTCCGCTTATGGTGTTTTGACTGTAAATAATACCAAAACACAACAAGCAAAAAAACATACTGAATTTTTGCATTTTGTTGTTTTCTAATTTGTTAACACTAGATTAGGTCAATAAATCTTTAAACAATTGGCGGTCCGCGAAGAGAAAAGGAACTTCCGGTGAAAAAAGGAATATTTTCGGAAGTTGAAAAATATAACGTTTTATTATAAAAAACAGGATTTTCAAATGAAACGATAACCGATTTAATTTCGGTAGTTGGACTGAAAACAAAGTCACAAACTGAACATTTTTCCCAATGGTGACTGTGATTTAAAGTTGTCTTTTCAGAATATTTATGAATACAACTTTCGCCTGAAAATTGTTGTGCTAAATGCTCAAAAGAGTGAATAGACTGAAACAATACTGCAAATAGTACCGTCAATCCCATAAAAGCATTTATGACATTTAATTTTCGTTTCATTGTTACAAATGTAGTTTAATCCAAAAGAAAATCCGTTTGATTTTAACAAATTTTAGGATTTGCGAAACCAAACGGATTACTTTCTTTTTGTCTTCTGCGAAGGTGGAATAGACTATACTATACTAAATTGTTAGCAACAAGATATTCCGCAATTTGAACAGTATTGGTTGCTGCACCTTTTCTTAAATTATCAGCAACAATCCACATATTTAATGAGTTTGGCTGACTTTCATCACGACGAATTCTACCTACGAAAACCTCGTCTTTTCCTTGTGCATACAGCGGCATCGGATACGTATAAGTGTCATTGTTGTCTTGAACCACAATACCATCAGTGTGATGCAAAATAGAACGGATTTCGTTTACGTCAAAGTCATTTGAAAATTCAATATTTACCGCTTCGCTGTGTCCGCCAACTACCGGAATTCTAATTGCTGTTGCAGTTACAGCAATCGATTTATCTCCGATGATTTTTTGGGTTTCACGAACCAATTTCATTTCTTCTTTGGTGTAACCGTTGTCTTCAAAACTATCGCATTGTGGAATAGCATTGCGGTGAATTTGGTATTTATAAGCCATTTCGCCTTGAACGCCGACATATTCATTTTCCAATTGTTGAACGGCTTTTACACCAGTTCCGGTAATGGATTGATAAGTAGAAACTATTACGCGTTTAATATTGTATTTTTTGTGCAACGGAGCTAAAACCATCACCATTTGAATTGTTGAACAGTTTGGATTGGCGATGATTTTATCGTCTTTTGTTAATTCAGATGCGTTTATTTCTGGAACGATTAATTTTTTAGTTGGATCCATTCTCCAAGCTGATGAATTATCGATAACGGTTGTTCCTGCTGCTGCAAATTTTGGTGCCCATTCTAAAGAAGTTTCGCCACCAGCAGAAAATAAAGCGATATCCGCTTTCATGTCAACTGCTGTTTGTAAACCAACAACTTTATACTTCTTACCCTTAAATTCGATTTCTTTACCAACAGATTTCTCTGAAGCTACAGGAATTAATTCGGTTATGGGAAAATTTCTTTCCGCTAATACTTGAAGCATAACTTCGCCAACCATTCCGGTTGCGCCTACAACAGCAATTTTCATACGTTTAATTTATTAATAATTGATAAAAATTTTGAAGTACAAAAGTAGCGAGAAATTTGATTGCGATTTCTTTTTTAGGTATAAAAATTACTGAATTTCAGAAGGAAAAGTTTGTTTTTACTTATAACTTGTCATACCGATAAAAGAAGAATTTCATAATCAACAAGAGATTGCTTCATTCCTCGCAGAAACAGAAAAACCGCCTCAATTACGAAGCGGTTTAGTTAGAATATATAATGTAGCGGTATTATTTTTTCAATAAATCTCTAATTTGTGTAAGCAATTCTTCTTGTGTTGGTCCGGCTGGTGCAGCAGGTGCAGCTTCTTCTTTTTTCTTCATGCTATTTATAGCTTTTATAAAGATAAAAATAACAAAGGCAATAACAAGAAAACTAATTACGGCAGCTAAAAATTTTCCGTATAGAATTCCGCCATCAGTTTTTAAACCTGCTAAATCTTCTACTTGCGCAGCTTTTAATGCAGGGTTCAATAATGCAGGTGTAATTACATCGGTTACTAATGAATTAACAATAGCGCCAAAAGCACCACCAATAATAACTCCTACTGCTAAATCCATTGCGTTACCTTTTGCAATGAATTCTTTAAATTCTGAAATCATTCCCATAATTTGCTCTTTTTAATTGGTTAACTAAAGACTAAATTAGATAAAAATTTTAACAAATGATGACTATTCTCTGTAAAAAATTCGCTTGACGCGTTGCGAAATACTTGTTAAAACCTCATACGGAATGGTTTGCAATAATTTAGCAATTTCTACAACGGTTGGTTGTTCGCCAAAAATAATGACATTATTTCCTTCTTTGCATTCAATATCAGTAACATCAATCATCATCATATCCATGCAAATACTACCGATTATTGATGCTTTCTTCTGATTTATCATAACATAGCCAATACCATTACCTAAATGCCTTGAAATGCCATCGGCATAACCAATCGGAATGGTGGCAACTTTGGTTTGTCTTTCTGCCATAAATCGTCTGCCATAACCAACACTTTCGCCTTTTTCAATTGTTCTTATTTGGGAAATGACCGATTTTAAAGTACCAACATTCTCGAGATATTTTTGTTCTTCATCATCGTTGGAAATGCCATACAAACCAATTCCTAATCGAACCATGTCATATTGTGCTTCGGGATAATTTGAAATTCCGGAGGTGTTCAAAATATGTCGAATAGGTTTTATGTTTAATGTTGAAATTAATTGTAACGAAAGGGTTTCAAAAAGTTCAATTTGTGAAAGAGCAAATGCTTGATGTGATAAATCATCACTAGTTGCCATATGAGATAAAATGCTCTTTACTTTTACTGTTTCGTTTCCTTGAAGTGTTTTTATCAATTCAGGTAAATTATTTTCTTGAAAACCAAGACGATGCATTCCTGTATCCAGTTTTATATGAATTGGAAAATCTTTCAATTTTTTTTGTTCGGCAATTTTCAGGAATGCTTTTAATCCTTTTATGGAATAAATTTCAGGTTCTAATTGATGCTGAATTATCGATGAAAAACTAGTAGTTTCGGGATTCATGACCATAATAGGAATTCCTATTCCGGCATTTTTCAACGAAATTCCTTCATCGGCAAAAGCCACACCAAGATAATCTACTTTGTGATGTTCTAATAATCGAGCTATTTCGAAACCGCCATTGCCATAGCTGAACGCTTTGACCATAACCATTAATTTGGTTTTTGGAGCTAATTTCGATTTGAAAAAATTCAAATTATGACTAATGGCGTTCAGGTTGATTTCCAGAACGGTTTCGTGTATTTTTTCTTCAAGCAACGACACAATTTCTTCAAAATGGAAATCACGCGCACCTTTAATAAGAATTGTTTCGTTTTCAAAATTCAGGTTTTCAAAAGCATCTGCAAATTCGTTTACATTTTTAAAACAAATTCCGTTGATAAACTTATTTTTAAATTTTGAAATAATTTCGCCTATTCCAATAACACGAGTAATTTTATTGGAAATAATTAGTTGAGAAACTTGCGAATATAATTCATCATTATTCAGTCCGCTTTGAAAAATATCTGAAAGGATAATGGTTTTTTTCTTGTGTTGTTTTTGGTGTTCCAAAAAATCCAAAGCAATTTTTAATGACTGAAAGTCGGAACTGTAACTGTCATCAATAATAGTACAATTGAAAATTCCGTTTTTGACTTTCAATCGCATTTCTACCGGATATAATTGTGTCATTCGTGTTTGAATAACTTTTGGATTATAGCCAAAATACAACATGACCATTAGACAATGAACAGAATTTTCTACGGATGCTTGGTCTTGAAACGGGATTTGGACCGGAAAAGTTTCGTCTTGATAGGTAATGCTTAATTCTGTAATTTCATCCCGATTTTTTTTGGTTACAAAAACATCAGCGCTTTTATCATCAGATGACCACGTAAATTGTTTTGTTTTTGGATTGACAAATGCCTGAATCGTTTTGTTTTTGTTTAAAATCAATACTTTAACCGAAGTAAAAAGTTTGAGTTTTTCTTTGATTTTTTCACCAACATCACAAAAACCTTCATCATGAGCCGAACCGATATTGGTTAAAATGCCAATAGTTGGATTGATGATTTTTTGCAGTTTTTCCATTTCGTTTTTTAGCGAAATTCCGGCTTCAAAAATTCCTAAATTGTGTTTTTCGTTGATACCAACAATCGAAAGCGGAACGCCAACTTGTGAATTATAACTTTTTGGACTTCGAATGATGTTGTAATCCGGACTTAAAAGAAAGTTCAGCCATTCTTTAACGATGGTTTTTCCGTTGCTTCCTGTTATTCCAATGATGGGAAAATCGAATTGACTTCGATAAAAAGCAGCAAATTTTTGCAAAGCTTCCAAGGTGTTTTCTACCACAAGAAAATTAGCTTTGTTTTTTAGATTTTCATCAAAATGAGTAACAACAAAATTTTGAACGCCTTTTATAATCAGTTCTTCTATATATTGATGACCATCATGATTTGGTCCGGAAATGGCAAAAAATAAAGTATGCTCGCCATTTTGCAAGGAACGACTATCAATAGAAATGGTATCGATGATGCTTATATCATTATTCCCAAACCATTCGGCTTTTATGATTGGAATAATATTTCGGATGGATAATGTCAACTTTCTTGAGAATTATTTTCTTCAGATAAATTTTCGGGATCATTAACAACCATATTTTCTCGCATGGCGTTAAAATAAGCCGCGCGGCTTAATGGTTCATATTCTTCGGTTTCTCCCAATAAAACCAGTTTATCGTTATCGGTTTTTCTAAAACTGTAGTGTGCTAGATTTCCGGTTCGGGTACAAACGGCGTGAACTTTGGTAACATATTCGGCAGTCGCCATCAATGCAGGCATTGGTCCAAACGGATTTCCTTTAAAATCCATGTCTAGTCCGGCAACAATTACTCGAATTCCTGAATTTGCCAAATCATTACAAACCGATACAATTTCGTCATCAAAAAACTGCGCTTCGTCAATGCCAACAACATCACAGCCTTGTGCCAAAATACGAATATTGGCTGCAGCCGGAACAGGTGTGGAACGAATTTCATTTTTGTTATGAGAAACTACCATTTCATCATCATATCGAGTATCGATGGAAGGTTTGAAAATTTCGACTTTTTGTTTGGCAAATTGTGCTCTTTTCAACCTTCGGATGAGTTCTTCTGTTTTGCCCGAAAACATCGAACCGCAAACGACTTCAATCCAACCAAATTGCTCTTTATGATTTACTGTATTTTCGAGAAACATTTTCTAATTTTCTTGCGCTTAAGATGAATAGTTTTTATTACTTTGTAACAAAACTTATCGATATAAATTTTATACATTTACATCGTTTCAAATTTAGAAAAAAATTATTCAAACATTGATTAAACTTTGGTCAAATAACGATTAAAAAAATATACATAATTTCATCTCAATATAATTTGTACTCATGAAAAAAAGATTGGAAGCTGAATTAATAAGCATTGCACATCGAATATTGAAGTTAAAAAATAAGTCAGAAATCGATCAGTTGTATAATGAAACCAGAAAATTATACGAAGCACTTTCGGTTTTAAAATTTTATGAAGACAACTATAATGCATTAAAAAATGAAATTTCTCAAGATGAGATTGAGCAAAAAGCAGAATCTTTTTTGACACAAGAAGAAATTCCTAGTCCAACCGATTTGCCAATTGCTGAAATTGAACCAATTGTTGAAGCAAAAGAAGAAATCATTGAAACTGTTGAAGAAATCGAAGAAGAAGAACCAGTTGTTGTTGGAGAAATTCTAATTGATGAAGATGAAGTAGAAGATGAAAGCTTTGAAGATAATGATGTTACTGAAGCAAAAGACAAAGAAGATCACGAAAGCGATGCTTTGGCCGGAAGTAATTTTAAACCAGCATTTGAACTTTCTTTTGACGAAACCGATGAAAAAGAAGAAGTTGAAGAAAATGTAGCCGAAGTTAAAGAAGAAATCAAAGAGGAAATTCCGGTAAAAACAGAAACCAAACAAGTAACCTTGGATGATATTTTTGGCGACAGTTATGCTACTGAACCCGTTTTTGTAAAACCAAATGAAGTTTCTACCAACGATAAGTTTATTTCTGTTTTTGACAAAGAACAAAAAAAGGAAAAAGATGGACCAAAAGTTGTTTCGCTGAATGATGCATTATCCAATTCTATTTCTATTTCGTTGAATGACAGAGTTGCTTTTGTAAAACATCTTTTTAATGAAAGCAACGAAGATTACAACCGGGTTTTGTCGCAATTAAACACGTTTGATACTTTTGCCGATGCGAAAAATTTCTTAAACGAAATGGTTATTCCTGAATATAATTATTGGGTTGGAAAAGAAGAATATCTAGAGCGATTTTTGGAAATCGTGGAGAAAAAATTCAAATAGATACTGAAATAAATTCAGCATAAATGTCTAAACTTTATATAGTTCCAACGCCAATTGGCAATCTTGACGATATGACTTTCAGAGCGATTCAGGTTTTGAAAGAAGTTGATTTGATTTTGGCAGAAGACACACGAACTAGCGGAAAATTACTCAAACATTTCGAAATTTCCACACACATGCATAGTCATCATATGCATAATGAACACAAAACGGTGGAAAATTTAATTAAACGATTGCAAGCCGGAGAAACCATTGCGTTGATTAGCGATGCCGGAACACCGGCAATTTCCGATCCCGGATTTTTGTTAACTCGAGCTTGTGTTGAAAATAATATTACGGTGGAATGTTTACCTGGCGCAACGGCTTTTGTTCCGGCGTTAGTCAATAGCGGATTGCCTAATGACCGTTTTATTTTTGAAGGTTTTTTGCCTGAAAAAAAAGGGAGACAAACTCGTTTTTTGGCTCTTGCCGAAGAAACCCGAACCATGATTTTCTACGTTTCGCCACATAAATTAGTAAAAACCTTAGCTGAATTCATCCAATATTTTGGTGCCGAAAGACCAGTTTCCGTTTCACGAGAATTATCAAAACTACACGAAGAAACCATTCGCGGAACCGCCGAAGATGTTTTAAAACACTTTGAAGCAAAAGCACCGAAAGGCGAAATTGTTGTGGTTGTTGGCGGGAAGATTTTAGAAGCAAGAAACAAGAAACAAGACAAATCGGAAGAATAGTTTCAAACATCTTTCTTCTTTACTTTTCATCTATTTTCTAATTCACTTCCAAATCCGTAAACGCAAACTGTTTTCCACTAAATAAACCTTTATCCGATAATTTCAAATCAGGAATTACGAGTAATGCCATAAATGACAATGTCATAAACGGTGCTTTTAACGAACTGCCTAATTCTTTTGCCATAGCGTCAATTTCCTGATATAAACGTCCGGCTTCCCAACCGTTTTGGTCGCTCATAATTCCGGCAACTGGTAACGCCAATGATTTTTTCTCGTTGCCGTTTACCGCACAAATTCCACCGGTATTTTCGATAATTAGATTTACTGCATTTAAAATTTCTTCATCAGATGTACCAACAACCACAATATTATGACAATCGTGTGCAACCGAACTGGCAATCGCACCTTTTTTCAATCCGAAGTTTTTTATAAAAGCAATCGCTGGTTCAGCATTGGAATACCGATTTACAACCGCCATTTTCAATACATCATTTTCCATATCGGAAACTAAATTTCCATCCACAGTTTTTGGAGTACAATGAATTTCATTCGTAATCAATTGTCCTTCCAAAGCTTCAATAACGCGAATGGTTTTTGCCGAACTTTTTATTTTAAAATCATTTAAAACTTTAGTTGAAGTATTGAAATTATTTGGTTTTTCAAAATCAACATGTTGTACAAATGATTGTCCGTTTTCGGCAACCAATTCACCGTTGATATATGTTTGTTTCACCTTGAAATCGGTTAAATTTTCTACTACGATAAAATCGGCAGCATCATTTTTTTGCAACAAACCAACATCCATTTTGTAATGTTTCACCGGATTGACACAAGCAGCTTGCAGAATTTTGAAAACATCAAAACCTTTGGCAATTGCTCGTGCGCAAAGTTGGTTGATATGGCCTAAAATCAAATCGTCAGGATGTTTATCATCCGAACAAAACATCATGTTCTCATAATTTTCAGGAAGCAAATCAATCAGCGCCTCAAAATTCTTCGCAGCACTTCCTTCTCGAATAATGACTTTCATACCAAGCGATAATTTTTCGGCAGCTTCATCATACGTAAAACATTCATGATCGGTTGAAATTCCTGCCGAAATATATTTTTTTATTGGTTCGCCACGTAATCCCGGAGCATGACCATCAATAGGTTTTTTGAAATGTTTTGCCCAAGCTATTTTTTTCAAAACTTCTTCATCGTCAAACAAAACACCGGGATAATTCATTATTTCTGCTAAATAATAAATATCCGGATGCGCCATCAATTCTTTAATTTCTTCTGAATCAATTACGGCACCAGCAGTTTCAAAAAATGTTGCCGGAACGCATGATGGTGCACCAAAATGAAATTTCAATGGCACTTTTTTACCATTTTCAATCATGTAATAAACACCATCTTTCCCTAGAACATTGGCAATTTCATGCGGATCAGAAATAGTAGCAACGGTTCCATGCAAAACCGCGATTTTGGCAAATTCTGATGGAACAAGCATCGAACTTTCAATATGAATATGCGAATCAATAAATCCGGGAAGAATATACTCTTGAACGTTGTGTTCTTTTTCGATTATGGAACTGATTTTTCCGTTTTCTACTGAAATTTCACCTGAAAAAATTCGTTTGTTTGGAATATCGACAATTTGACCTTGGATTTGCATTTGAAACTATTTTACTTCAAAAATAAGTAATAAAACATCATTTTTTTCTAATAGATTTGCGAAAGTTGAATTTAAATTATTTTTCTTACTTTTAAATTCGCAATTCCTAATTTTCAATTCGTAATTATTCATGCGCTGGACTTTAAAATCAAAACCTTCACTCGAAAAAGTAAAACATTTAGTAAGCGAATTAAAAGTAGATGAATTAATTGCGACTCTATTGGTTCAACGCGGCATTGAAACTTTTGAGGAAGCAAGACAGTTTTTTCGTCCGAGTTTGGATGATTTGCACAATCCGTATTTGATGAAAGATATGGACAAAGCGGTTTTGCGTATTGAAACCGCCATTGCTAACGGTGAAAATATTTTGGTTTTTGGAGATTATGATGTGGATGGAACAACAGCAGTTTCTTTGATGTCAAGCTATTTAAAAAGTCTTTATCCAAACGTAGCGACTTATATTCCAGACCGATATAATGAAGGTTATGGAATTTCGTATAAAGGAATTGATTTTGCCGAAGACAATGGTTTTTCGCTGATTATTGCGTTGGATTGTGGTATAAAATCGATTGAGCACGTGTTTTATGCCAAAGAAAAAAATATTGATTTTATAATTTGTGATCACCATCGACCGGGTGAAACTTTGCCTGAAGCCATTGCGGTTCTAGATCCAAAACGTGATGATTGTAGTTATCCGTATGATGAACTTTGCGGTTGTGGCGTTGGTTTTAAATTGGTTCAAGCTTTGGCGCAAAACCGAAATCAGACGATTAATGATTTGATTCCTTATTTGGATTTGGTTGCTACGGCAATTGCGGCAGATATTGTTCCGATTACGGGAGAAAATCGAGTTTTGGCAAAATTTGGATTGGAAGTTATCAATACAAATCCGCGTCCGGGAATAAAAGCATTGGTTCAAAATTTGAAGAAAAAAACACTCACGATTACCGATGTCGTTTTTATCATTGCACCACGAATTAATGCTGCGGGAAGAATAAAACACGGTAACGAAGCGGTTGCATTACTCACGGAATATGATTTAGACCAAGCGGAATTTTTTGCTTCCGAAATTGAACAACACAATTCGGATAGAAAAGATTTGGATAAACAGATTACGGTTGAAGCGCTTTCGCAAATTGAGGAAAATAACGAACAAAAAAAGTTCACAACTGTTGTTTATAATGAAAATTGGCACAAAGGTGTAATCGGAATTGTGGCTTCGCGATTGATCGAAACGTATTATCGCCCGACGATTGTTTTTACAAAAAGTGGCGATAAATTGGCTGCTTCGGCACGTTCTGTGAAAGATTTTGATGTTTACAATGCGTTGGAAGCTTGTGCAGAACATTTAGAACAGTTTGGCGGACACATGTATGCGGCAGGAATGACGTTGAAAGAAGAAAATTATGTTGCTTTCAAAGAAGCTTTTGAACGTGTTGTTGAGCAAACTATTCATCCTGATTTGTTAATTCCGGAAATATCGGTTGATGCCGAAATTGAGTTATCCGATATTAACGAAAGATTGATTAGAATTTTAAATCAATTTGAACCTTTTGGACCACAAAATATGACGCCGGTTTTTGTGGCAAAAGGTGTAAAAGATACCGGTTATGGAAAAACAATTGGTCAAAATGATGAACATTTAAAACTTTTTGTTAAGCAGAATGGAAGTGAAGGTTTTGGCGTTATTGGTTTTGGATTGGGTAATAAATTAGAATTAACCAAAAACCAAAAACCATTTGATATCACTTTTTGTATTGATGAAAATGAATTCAACGGAAATGTTACAGTTCAGTTGCGATTGAAGGATTTGAGGTGATTTTCAACACAATTTTCACTAATTAATTTGTGTGAATTGGTGAAATTTGTGTCTATTTATGATATTCTTTCAACTCAAAACTTTCCCCATCAAAAATACCATAAGTGAAATAACCAATCCAATCGCCAAGGTTTACATATTGTGAGTTTTCGCCAACAGGAATAATCATAGGTAAATGGCGATGACCAAAAACAAAGTAATTGTAGTGTTTGGTTTCCAATTTTCGTTTGGCATATTGTACTAACCATTCGTTTTCTTCGCCAAGAAATTTCACATCGGCTTCGCCAGAAATCAGTTTGTTTTTTACGGAAAGATATTGTGCCAATTTTACACCAACATCGGGATGTAACCATCGGTATAGCCATTTTGAAAACGGATTGGTGAATACCTTTTTCATACGTTTGTAACCTTTGTCGCCCGGACCTTTTCCGTCGCCGTGTCCAATTAAAAAGGTTTTTTCGTTGAAAATAAACTCTTTGTTATCGTGATAAACCGGAATGTTGAGTTCTTTTTCAAAATAATCGTGCATCCACAAATCGTGATTTCCTACGAAGAAATAAATTGGAATTCCGCTGTCGCGAATTTCGGCAAGTTTGCCTAAAACTCTCACGAAACCTTTGGGAACAACGGTTTTGTATTCAAACCAAAAATCAAACAAATCCCCTAAAAGAAAAATACACTCGGCATCTTTTTTAACTTCGTCAAGCCAAGCGACAAATTTTTGTTCGCGTGGAAAACTAGCTTCAGCAGTTGGTGCGCCAAAATGCTGATCGGAAGCGAAATATATTTTTTTATTGGGTGAAATCTGCATGAATGTCGATTATAAATTATCCGAAGCATACCATTCAGCGAACGATGTATCGGTTTCTTGTAGTTTTAAGGAATGTAGTAGAATCTCTTTTGGTAATCGGTTTTTGATTTTTTTAGCAAAATCAGTTACCATGTTTTCACTTGTTGGCTGATAATCAACTAAAATAACGTGATGTCCGCGTTCTTTCAATTCATTTGCCAATTCAATATGTGGTGTGTTTTTGTTGAAAACCGTTGCATGATCAAAAATATCCACAATTTCTTCTTTCACAATCTTTTTCAAATCAGAAAAATCGATAACCATTCCAAATTTCACATTGGAAGTATCAGTTATAGGTTTTCCAATTACGGTTACAGATAATTTATAGCTATGTCCGTGAACGTTTTTGCATTTTCCGTCATAGCCATAAAGCGCGTGTCCGGTTTCGAAAGTGAATTGTTTGGTAATTCTGATATTACTCATGGAAGAAATTTTTACGGTGCAAATTTAGTAAAATATAATCTACTCGTTGTTTTGTCTTTTTTTGGCACGAATATACATCCACCAAGCTAATCCAACTAAAACAACAAACGGAAGAATATTTCCAATCCAAACGCCAATCAAGTAACCGTTATCAGGAGCATTTTGAATTTTTTCATCGATGTTAGTTTGCTGGAAAAGAGAAATTAGAAACATGATTTATTTTTTAAATTCGTTTAAAGCCTTTTTGGTAAAATCGGATAAGACTAATTTTCCGGAGATTGCAGCACGTTCATAAAGCAATTCATCCCAATTTTCGGTGTTTTCCCAAAGAACTTTTTTTATTTCGGCTAAGGCTTCAGGATTGTAAGTTGCTAATTTTTGTGCAAATGCAATTGTGTTTTCATTTAATTCTTCTTGATTTTCAAATATATTAGCATATAAACCATTTTTTTTTGCCCAAGTTGCCGATTTCCAATCGGTTGGATTTAGGGTTAATTCGGTTGAGGAATTTCTTCCTATTTTTCTGGAAACTGCCGGTTCAATAACAAATGGTCCAATTCCGATAGCCATTTCAGAAAGTTTTATCGATGCATCCTGATGAGCAAAAGTATAATCACAAGCTGAAGCCAAACCAACGCCGCCGCCAACGGCTTTGCCATGAATTTTGCCAATGATGATTTTGGAACATTTTCGCATAGCATTAATAACATTGGCAAATCCTGAAAAGAATTTTTTTCCGGTTTCAAAATCATTGATGGAAAGTAGTTCGTCAAAAGAAGCTCCGGCACAAAATGTTTTTCCGGTACTTTGTAGAATTATGATGTTTACATTATTGTTAATACTTAAAGCGTCGATTTCGTTAGTGAGTTTTTGAAGCAACAGACTAGGAAATGAATTACTCGCAGGATGGCTGAACGTTAAAAAGGCAATTTTGTCTTCGATTTGAGTTTCAATTAATCCGTTGGAATTTTCGGCGTTCATAGTAAAATGGATTTGATGTAAAGATAAGAAAACTGAAAAAAGATTATCTGATAATTGTTTTTTGTTTTTATAAAATAATATATTTGCCAATATATTTATGGGGATGTAGCTCAGTTGGCTAGAGTGCTTGACTGGCAGTCAAGAGGTCGTGGGTTCGAGCCCCATCTTCTCCACAAAAAAGCCTGAATAATTTCAGGCTTTTTATTTTTCGTTTTTCAAATCTTCGGCTACTTTTTCTAAATCGGAATACCAATCACTGCCAAATCTTCGTATCAGGGCTTCTTTAACAAATTTATATACCGGAACTTGGAGTTCTTTTCCCAAAGTACAAGCATCATTACAAATATCCCAACGGTCATAATTTACGGCAGCAAAAGTTGAAAAATCTTTTACTCTTATAGGATATAAATGGCATGAAACCGGTTTTTTCCAGTCAATAATACCTTGGTTGTAAGCTTGTTCAATGCCGCAAAGTGCTGTTTTTCCGTCAAAAATTACGTAAGCACAATCTTTATTGTCAATCAAAGGTGTTTCTAAATCTTGGTCGGTTCCGGCAACCCAAGTGCCAAGTCTTTCGATAGCTTCAATGCCTTCTTTGCGCAAAAAAGGTTTAACTTTTGGATAGATTTTTTCTAATATTTTGGTTTCTTCTTCGCTTAATGGTGCACCAGCGTCGCCATCAACGCAACAAGCACCGTGACAAGCTGAAAGGTTACAGACAAAGTCTTTTTCAAGAATGTCTTCTGAAACTATGGTTTTTCCTAATTGGAACATTTCTTCGTTTTTGAGGTACAAAGGTATGATTTGTCGTTAAATTATTTCTAAAAACATAGTAAATCCTTATTTATTAGAATAATTTTGCACAAAAATTAAGGGGATGAATTTAGATTTTAGAGAAATAGTAACGGCAACTATGGTACTTTTTGCTGTGATTGATATAGTAGGAAGTATTCCTATTATCATTGATTTGAGAACAAAGTTTGGTCATATTCAATCGGAAAAAGCATCGATTGTTTCTGCTGTAATAATGATTTCATTTCTTTTTGTTGGAGATGAAATTTTAAAATTAATTGGTATTGATGTCAATTCGTTTGCGGTTGCCGGTTCATTTGTATTGTTTTTTCTGGCATTGGAAATGATTTTAGGAATTCGCTTGTATCGTGATGAACAGGCAAGTTCTGCTTCGATAGTTCCCATTGCTTTTCCGTTGATAGCCGGTGCAGGAACTATGACAACTTTACTTTCGTTACGAGCAGAGTTTCATTCAGTGAATATCATTATTGCTATTTTGTTGAATTTGGTTTTGGTTTATGCAGTATTAAAATCTTCGGCAAGAATTGAACGAATGTTTACAAAAAATGGATTAAGTATTGTTAGAAAGGTTTTTGGGGTGGTACTTCTTGCTATTGCTGTTAAATTATTTGCGGCTAATGTTAAAGGCTTATTTGTTTAGACTTCAAATTTGTACCTTTGTATTATAAAATAAGCAGATGAAAATTTTTACTACCATATTAATCATTATTGCCTTTGCATTAATAGTTTTTAATGTAACTCTATTGGATTTTGAAAAGCCGTTTGAAGGTGACAGTTTAGTTGCTCTTATCGGAATTGCCGCTTCATTGTGTGCTGTTTTTATTCTGTTGATTTTCAGGATGTCTAAAAAAATAGAAGATAAACTGAAAAATTAATTCTTTTAATTTTATGTATGATGTTTTGATTATCGGCGGAGGCGTTTCAGGAATGTCTTGTGCTTTGGTTTTAGGTTCTGCGTATAAAAAACCTTTTGTAACCGATAAAAAAATCGGAATTATAGTTCATCAAAAAGCTTCTTCTTTACAAGATGCACTTTTCAATAATGCTTATGGAATTCCGGCAGGGAAACTAGGTTCTGAATTATTAATAGAAAGTGTGGAACATCTCCAAAAACAATATCCGCATATTGATCAGATAATCAATGAAAAAGTGATGAAAATTGAAGGTCAAGCAGGAGATTTCAAAGTCATAACTAATAAAAATACCTATCATTCAAAACTATTGGTCATTGGTATTGGAGCAGGAAATCCTTTCACTATTGAAGGTTTGGAAGAATATGTTATTCCACATCAAAAGATTATTCCTGAAAAAAACAGAATTCAACTTAAAAATATTGACCATAAGGTAACCGAAGGTATTTATGTTATAGGAACTTTGGCTGGTTGGCGTAGTCAATTGGCAATTGCCGCCGGAAGTGGTGCTGCAGTTGCTACTGATATTTTGACGTTGTGGAATAATGGAATTCATGCACAATCGCACGATAGTATCAGAAAGTAAAATTTACTTCAAAGCAGCATTAATCATCGTATCGTCTTTCAGTAGGATTTGATAATATTGTGTTTCTCCGAAAAGTTGTCGGGCAAATTCTCCTATAAGATGTTTGTTTACCAATGCTTTATTGTTGTTTAAGTTAAGGTCAAGTCCTGTATGGGCTAAATAAGCATTGAATTTAGTAATGTAAACAGTATTGTCAAACGAATTCAGAAATTGCGTATAGTTTGTGTTTTTAAAAGCATTTCTGTTTTTATCAATTTGCTCAAAAACAAAATGACCAACAATTCCTGAATTTAATAGATAAGCCAATCCTTCTTCACCTTTTTTTACTTCCAATGGTACAAAAATATCGGGTACAATTCCGCCGCCGCCATAAACGATTCGTCCTTTTTTGGTTTTAAACTTCAGAGAGTCGGCTACTTTAATTTTATCTTTCTCATAAAGTTCTCCACTTTCAAAACGAGTTTCAAAGTCTTTGCTGTATTTTTCGGCATCGCCTTTGGTGTAAGGTTTTTGAATGGAACGACCACTTGGGGTATAATATCTCGCTGTTGTCAAGCGAACTGCTGAGCCGTCATCAAAATCCATCTCGCGTTGTACCAATCCTTTGCCAAAAGAACGTCGGCCAACAATGGTTCCTCGATCATTATCCTGAATTGCTCCGGCAAGAATTTCACTGGCTGAAGCCGAGCTTTCGTCAATTAGTATGGTTACTTTTCCAGTTTCAAAAATACCTTTGTCGGTAGCAAATGTCTTATTGGTAAATCCTTTTTTATTTTTAGTAAATACAATAAGCTCGTCTTTTTTGAGGAATTCATCAGCTATTTCTACGGCTTTTTCCAGATAACCGCCACCATTATTTCTTAGGTCAATGATAATACTGTTGGCTCCTTTTTGTTTTAATTGTTGTAATCCAGTGATGAATTCGTCATAGGTTTTTTCAGCAAAACGGTTAATTTTGATGTACCCGGTTGTTTTATTAAGCATCAAAGCAATGTCAACGCTTTTAATAGGTACTGTTCCGCGAGTAACAGTAAGGCTTATTTTTTTGTTTTCCGCTTTTCTGAAAATAGTTAGGTTTACTTTACTGCCTTCTTTTCCTTTTAGTTTTGAAAACAAACTATCGGATGGTAAATTCCTACCGAAAAGTTTTGTTTTTTCGGCATATAAAATTCGATCGCCTGCTTTAATTCCGGCTTTTGCCGCCGGTCCGTTTGGTAACGGATTGATAACAGCAACGGAGTCTTTGTACATGTAAAAATTTACACCAATCCCTACGAAATCACCTTTCATGATTTCGGCTTCGGTGATTTGCTCGCTTGGCGGGATATAAATGGAATGTGGATCAAGTTTTTCTAAAATGCTGTTTACGGTTAAGTCAACTATCGAATCAGAATTGACATTATCAACATATTCGTTATTGATGAAATCAATCAGTCGGTTTAGTTTGGCCTGACTGGCATTTTTTGGAGAAAGTTTTCGGTTGGGAAAATTTATCATACCACCAATCATGATGCCAAAGGCAATGCATGAAAACAACAATATTGGTAAATATTTTTCCTTTGATTTCATTGATAATCAGAATGGATTAACTTTCTAAATCTTTGATTTGAACGACTTCTACGCCGGCTTTTACTAAAAAATCTAATCCGGAGTCGTCGCGGTAACCGTTATGAAAAACTACGCGTTTTATTCCTGATTGATGAATGAGTTTGCTGCATTCTTTGCAAGGTGAAAGCGTTATGTATAAAGTAGCGTTCTCACACGATTGAGTAGAACGAGCAACTTTTGAAATAGCGTTGGCTTCGGCGTGAAGAACGTACCATTTGGTTAAGCCTTCGTCGTCTTCGCAGCAGTTTTCAAATCCGGACGGTGTTCCGTTGTAACCGTCGGAAATTATCATTCTATCGCGAACGATGATGGCGCCAACTTGTTTGCGTTTACAATAGGAAAGTTTACTCCATTCGGTTGCTATTCTTAAGTAAGCTACGTCGTATTTATGTTGTTTTTTTTCTTTCATAGAATTCAAATGGTTTCCTTTTTAGCCCCGATTGAAGTGGTATCGTCTTTTGGGACGATAGAAACGGAAAGCGGGAAAAAGGATAACAAAGATACCCAAACGATTCGCTTCTGAAAATAGTTTAAGAATAAATTAGTTAAATATTGCTATTGCCAAATCTCACTTTGAAGAATCATTGGCGTTACAACTCCGATGATGAAGGCTGAAACGGTTAAAATCCAGTCGCGTTTTGAGAATTTAAATAGTGTTTGGAAGACAAAAGCGAGAATTAATGTTAGGATGACCACGATGATTTGTGCAGCTTCAATTCCGAGTGCAAATTCAAACATGGGTAATAATTTGTCTGTTGGTTTACCTGATAAAATACTGTTGAAATAGTTGGAAAAACCCAATCCGTGAATAATCCCGAAAAAAAGAGTCACGAAGCCGATGAAGGTAATATTGTCTTTTTTGGCAGATTTTCCGGTGGAATAGATATTGAAAATAGCGGTGATTAAAATGGTTATCGGGATTAAAAATTCGATGAATGTTGGGTTGATTTTTACAATTCCGAAAACGGCCAAGAATAATGAAAATGTATGTCCTAGTGTGAATAATGAAACCAAAATTAGTATTCGTTTCCAGGCTTTTACATCATATGGAACAGTTAAAGCAAGGAGAAAAAGCACATGATCATAGGCGTTGATGTCTAGAACATGTTTCAGACCGATATTAAAATAAATCCAAAAATCAGACATAGCAAAGTAGTTTTAGGCATGTAAACTTAGTAAAAAAATAAATTTAAACGGTTTCTTAGCTTAAAAACATTTATAGAATGGTTTCTTGTGAAAAGGAAATTGGATTATATTTGCACAACTAAAATTAATAGTATTATGTCATTTTCAGATTTATTTGATAGCGAGTTTAAAAACAGAAATAAAGGTCATTTTTCAGCGATTGTTCGTGTGGCTATTGCTGACGGAGATATGAGTAAAGAAGAGAAAGAATTCTTGGATAAATTGGCTGTTCGTTTGGAGATTTCTCCTGAAGAATATGAGGAGATTTTGGATAATCCTTTAAAATATCCAATCAATCCGCCTTATTTACATTCACAACGTATTGAACGTTTGTATGATTTGTCCAGAATGGTTTATGCTGACCATGTTCTTGGACCAAAACAAAAAGAGATTTTGACAAAATTTGCTTTGGCGTTAGGATTTACACCAGGTAATGTTCCTTTTATTGTGGATAAAGCATTGTCGCTTTTAATAATGAATGTAGATTTGGATACATTTGTTTATGAAATGACACATATGAATAAGTAAACAAAAACTCCCGAGAAATTTTCGGGAGTTTTTTTATTATTTGTGTTTTGCCATGAATTCTTCGGCTTTCTCTACCATATTATAGCTTCCGCAGAAAAACGGTACGCGTTGGTGTAATTCTGTAGGTTGGATTTCCATAATTCGTCCAAAACCATCCGAAGCTTTTCCGCCGGCTTGTTCTGCGATAAATGCCATTGGGTTACATTCATACAACAAACGTAGTTTTCCTTTTGGTGCTTTGGAACTTGTCGGATAAATGTAAATTCCGCCTTTAATCATGTTTCTGTGAATATCGGAAACCAAACTTCCAATGTAGCGCGAAGTATAAGGTCGATCTTCTTCTTCTAGCTGGCAATATTTGATGTAATCTTTCACGCCTTGTGGGAAATGCACATAATTTCCTTCGTTGATGGAATAAATGTTTCCGTTTTTTGGAAATTGCATGTTAGGATGCGAAAGATAGAATGTTCCAATTGCCGGATTTAATGTAAATCCGTTTACACCGTGACCTGTTGTATAAACTAACATAGTTGAAGTTCCGTAAATAACGTAACCTGCAGCAACTTGCTGTGTTCCGGGTTGTAGAAAATCTTCGAGTGTTACAGGTGTTCCAACCGGTGTTTTTCTTCTGAAAACAGAGAAAATTGTTCCAACAGAAACATTCACATCAATATTAGACGAACCATCAAGCGGATCCATTAAAACTACGTATTTACTGCTGTGACTTTTATCAGAACCGGCAATAGTTATGAAATCATCATTTTCTTCGGAAGCAATTCCACAAACAATTTCGCGATTGATTAATGTTTGAATAAAAATTTCATTGGCATAAACATCCAACTTTTGTTGGTCTTCGCCTTGAATGTTTTGGTCGCCTGCTGCGCCAATAATATCAACCAATCCGGCTTTGTTTACTTTATAGTTTACCACTTTTGCGGCTAACCTTATAGAGTTGATAATTCTTGATAATTCTCCTGATGAGTATTGAAATTGTGCTTGTTTTTCGATGATAAACTCACCTAAGGTTTTGTTGCGTTCTTCCATTGCGAAATCGATGTAGTTGTGTGTGCAAATATCGATAAATTTGTCTAAGAAAAAATCTATTTTTCCAAGAAATTATTAATTGTACTTTTGTGCCAAATTTTTCCGGGAAATGATTATTCGAAAAGGAGAACAAAAAGACATGAAAGCCGTTCTGGAGCTTATTCAGGAGTTGGCGGTTTTTGAAAAAGAACCTGCTGCGGTTGAAGTTACTGTTGCCGATTTAGAGCGTGACGGTTTTAGTTTAAACCCATTGTTTCACACTTTTGTTGCCGAAATTGATGAAAACTCGAGCGATAGCGAACAGGCGAAGCAAATTGTTGGAATGGCATTGTATTACTATCGTTATTCTACATGGAAAGGAAAAACCATTCATTTGGAAGATTTAATTGTCAAAGAAGAAATGCGTGGTTCCGGAGTTGGATTTGCGTTGTATTCAAAAATCATCGAACAAGGAGAAATAGATAATGTACGTCGAATAGAATGGGCAGTTTTGGACTGGAATATTCCGGCGATAGAATTTTATAAAAAATCGGGGGCAAAAGTCTTTGAAGATTGGAGGATTGCTCAAATGGACGAGCAAGGAATCTTAAGTTTTCTTAGAAATTTGAATTCATAAATATAATAAAATCTCAAATTCCATATTTTAATTGCGTTTTGCATGAAGATTGGAATTTTTAACATTAGAATTTAATTAATTATGAGAATTTTCAAATTTGGGGGAGCATCAGTTAAAGATGCTGAAGGTATTAAAAACGTATTTAGCGTGTTGGAAAAAGTAGGTCATGAAGACACACTTTTAGTAATTTCCGCTATGGGAAAAACTACAAATGCATTAGAATTGGTAATTAAGAATTATTTTGAAAAGTCCAATGAACTTCATGCATCGTTACAAGAAGTACGAAAGTATCACAACCAAATTTTGATGGATTTATTTGACGACGAAGAGCATGATGTTTTTTATGCAGTAAATAGTCATTTTGCAGATTTGGAGTATTTTATCCGAAGCAATAAATCGCCTAATTATAATTTTGTTTATGACCAAGTCGTTAGTTATGGAGAAATTATTTCTACCACGATTGTAAGTCATTATTTTAATCATGCCGGATTAAAAAATAATTGGATTGACGTTAGAAATTTCATTAAAACCGATAACAATTACCGTGATGCCAATGTAGATTGGGAAAAAACACAAAAGTTAATTTCAAAAGGAGTCCAAAAAAAGGCATTAAATATTACTCAAGGGTTTCTGGGTTCGGATGAAAATAACTTCACTACAACTCTTGGTCGTGAAGGTTCTGATTATACGGCGGCTATTTTTGCTTATTGTTTGAGTGCAGAAAGTGTAACGATTTGGAAAGACGTTCCAGGTGTTTTAAATGCCGATCCAAGATATTTTGAGAATGCAGTTTTGTTAAACCAAATTTCCTATCGTGAAGCAATCGAATTGGCATTTTATGGAGCATCGGTTATTCATCCAAAAACGCTGCAACCGTTACAAAGAAAAGAAATTCCTTTATATGTAAAGTCATTCGTTAATCCATTATTACCGGGAACAAGTGTTTCAAAAGGAGCCGATTTGGAACCGCAAACACCGTGTTTTATTGTAAAGAAAAATCAATTATTGATTTCGCTTTCATCCATTGATTTTTCATTCATTATGGAAGAAAATATCAGTGAGATTTTTGCTTTATTTCATCAGTATAAAATTAAAGTAAGTTTAATTCAAAACTCAGCAATTAGTTTCTCAGTTTGTGTGGAAGACAAGTTTAGTAATTTTGGTGAACTGAAAAATATTCTTTCCAAGAAATTTAAAGTTTCCTATAATGAAGATGTTTCTCTTTACACCATTCGTCATTTTGATGAAAAAGCAGCACAAATTGTTGAAAATGGTAAAGATGTTTTGGTAAAACAAATTTCCAGAGAAACGATGCAATTGGTTACGAAGGAGTAAATGATTGATTTTTAGTTTTATACTCAAAACGCCTTTTTTACGTTATAAAATATGTATGCTAAAAAAACTTTTTTTACTGATAATCTTCGTTGGGTTTTCCAAGCTTTCGGCTCAGGAAACGCCATCGTTGTATCAAACTAAAAAAGTTGCCGTTTCTGTCGATACAATTAGCATTGAAAAAGTAAGTATCAATTCGGGGTTTTTCAAAATGCAATTAGCAGACGGAACTCCAATAGATACTTCTTTTTATAAAATCGATTTTAAAAAAGGAAAACTAATCTTTAAAAATGGTTTTGAGGCAAAAGACAGTGTTGTCGTTCAATATTTGAAATATCCCGATTTTTTAACTAAAACCTATAGCATTTACGACCAAGACAGAATTGTTCCCAATGAAGAAGGAAACTTGTATAAAGTTAATCGATCGGTTAAAAAGTTTGTGCCTTTTGACGGATTAAACACTTCCGGAAGTATAACGCGTGGTGTAACGGTTGGCAACAATCAAAATGCGACAGTAAATTCTAATCTTGACTTACAAATCACAGGAAAAATTTCCGATAAAGTTTCACTTCGTGCTTCCATTCAAGATAGTAATATTCCGTTACAAGATGGTGGCTATTCACAAAAATTAGATGAATTTGATCAAATTTTTATCGAATTATTCACTGATAAATGGAATATTCGTGCCGGAGATTTGTTTCTGGAAAATAGACAATCGCGGTTTTTGAATTTTAATAAAAAAGTACAAGGACTTTCTACGCATTTTACCTTTGGTGGAGAAGAAAATAAGACTGATATTTTTGCAGCTGGAGCTTTGGTTCGTGGTCAATATGCTCGAAGTTCTTTCACTGGGCAAGAAGGAAATCAAGGTCCGTATAAACTGCGTGGAAACAATGGTGAATTGTATGTTTTGGTAATTTCGGGTTCAGAAAGAGTTTACGTCAACGGAATTCTGAAAAAACGTGGCGAAAATAACGACTATATCATTGATTACAATGCCGGAGAAATCACCTTTACATCGCTTTTTCCTATCACTTCCGAAATGCGTATTGTCATTGAATACCAATATTCTGATAGAAGTTATACTCGTTTTGTTACCTATGCCGGAGCAAATCATGAAGCTAAAAAATGGAGTTTAGGCGGATATTTATATTCTGAAAATGATGTAAAAAATCAACCATTACAGCAAAATTTATCTTCGGAACAAGTTGAAGTTTTAAAAAATGCCGGTGATGATGTGAATTTGATGAATGCACCGTCGGCTTATTTGGATACGTATTCTGATAATAAAATTTTATACAAAAAAGTAACTATCGGCGGAGTTGAGGTTTTTGAATATTCCAATAATCCGCAGGACGAATTATACAATGTCAAATTCACTTTGATTGGAGCAAATCTTGGGAATTATATTTTGCAAAATACGTCGGCTATTGGGAAAATTTATCAATATGTTGAACCAATTGCCGGAATTCCTCAAGGAAATTATGAACCAATAACCCGATTGATTGCGCCAACAAAAATTCAGATTGCAACCGTTTTAGGGAAATTCAATCCAAACGAAAAAACGCTGATTGATTTTGAAATAGGTGTAAGCAATAATGACCAAAATTTATTTTCTTCTATTGACGACGATGATAATAAAGGTGTTGCCGGAAAATTGAATTTTAAACAACGATTGTTGAGCAAAAAATGGCAAATCGATGCTTTTGGAAATTATCAGTTTGTTCAGGAAAATTTTAGAACAATTGAACGACTATTCAATATTGAATTCAACCGTGATTGGAATTTAACTTCTTTTGAAGGAAATCAAAGTTTGCTCATCAACGGTTTAGATTTCATTTTGCCCGAAAAAGGAAAATTAACCTATCAATTTGAAAAGCTCGATTTTTCCAAGAGTTTTTCAGGAAATCGCCATTTGGTTAACGGCTTTTTCAGATTAAAAGATTGGAATGTCTTGCAGAATGCCAGCGTATTGAAAAGTAGCGGGAATTATGCTTCATCAACTTTTATTCGAAATCAAACGCAGGCGAGATATCATTTTGGAAAAAATTGGGTTGGTGCCAGTTTGAATTTGGAAAATAACAAAGAAAAATTAGTGGTTACCAATCAACTTTCAGCTTTAAGCCAACGATTTACCGAATATGGTGCGTTTGTGGGTCGTGGCGATAGTACAAAAGTGTATGTAGAATTGGGTTATCTGCAACGTGTGAATGACAGTTTACAAAATAATTTATTAGAAAAAGTAAATACATCACATTCCTATTATTTAAAATCCAGATTGATACAAACTAAGAAAAGTGATTTGTCGTTATTTTTAAATTACAGAAACTTAAAATTTGAAGATAATACTCGTGAAAATGAACCGTCATTAAATTCTAGATTGTTATATAATGACCAATATTTCAACCAGTTGATGCAAATAACAACAGCTTATGAAACCACTTCGGGAACTATTGCACAACAGGAGTTTACGTATCTTGAAGTTGAACCCGGAAAAGGCGTTTACATGTGGAATGATTACAATAATAACGGTATTCAGGAATTGGAAGAATTTGAAATCGCGCCATTTCCCGATCAAGCCAAATATGTTCGCGTATTTTTGCCTAATCAGGTTTTTGTAAAAACACATCAAAATCGTTTTTCTCAATCCTTAACTTTAAATACGGCACAATGGCAAAATGAAAAAGGTTTCAAAAAAATGTTGTCTTATTTTTATAATCAAACTTCCTATTTGGTGGAACGAAAAATTCAGCGAAGTGGTGATAATTTCGATTTAAATCCGTTCTCTACTACCGAAGAAGATTTACTAGGATTGAATACCAGTTTTAGAAACAGTTTGTTTTATAATCGAGGCAAACAAAAACATTCTGTAACCTATACTTATACGGAAAATCGTTTGAAAAGCTTGCTTTCAGTTGGTTCACAGGAAAGCAAAAATAAATCACATCAGTTGCAATACAATCATTTATTGAAAAAATCGTGGTTGTTCAATCTGAATTCAAAAACGATTAAAACCGAACTGGCTTCCGAGAATTATTCAAGCAAAAATTTTGAAGTAATTGGATATCAGGTGAATCCTAAGATTTCTTATCTGTTTAATAAAAATACAAGTTTGGATATTTTCTACGAATACCAAAACAAAGAAAATCAGCTTGGAAATGGTGAAATTTTGCTTCAAAATCGTTTCGGGACATCATTTTCTTATGCTGGTGAAAAGAAATTTACCATGAATGGTGAAATTTCATTATATCAAAATAAGTTTGATGGAGATGCTTTATCTCCGGTAGCTTTCCAAATGCTTGAAGGATTACAACCCGGACAAAACTTAACCTGGCGATTACTTTTGCAGAAAAACTTAACTGAATTTCTCGATATCAACATCAATTATCTTGGCAGAAAAACCGAAACCAGCCAAACCATTCACACAGGAAATATTCAACTTCGAGCTTATTTTTAGAGTTGTATGAACTAAAATAGGATATGATTTTCTTTAATGAAGTGAAACAACTTTTAAAATTACAAAAATCTATGTTTCTATGTGGTAAAAAAATCACTTGGCATATATTTTGTAAACTAAAATTCACTAATTTTAAACTGTTAAAAATTAAAACCATGAAAAAACTAATCGCATTATGTTTGGTATTTGTATTCTCAAATGCCATTTTTGCTCAAACTGTAAAGGAAAAAACTGAAAAAGAGAAAGCAAAAACCGAGAAAAAAATTGAAAAAGCTAAAGAAGATCACGAAAAAAAGGTCACTAAAGCAAAAAAAGAGCATGACAAAAAAGTAAAGGAAGCAAAAGAAGAAATTTCAAAAGCTAAAAAAGAAACTGATGATAAAGTTTCAAAATCAAAGAAAGAAGTAGATGCGGTTAAACTTAAAAAAGACGGAACACCGGACAAACGTTATAAAGATGCAACAGCAGCTGATAAAGCTAAGTTAGAAACTAAAAAAGCAGAAGAAAAGGCTAAAAATACAGTAGCTAAAACCAAAAAAACTGCCGCTGAAGAAGCAGAAGACTTAAAAGAAACAGCGCTTTCAAAAGCAGCTGAGAAAAAAGTTACCGATAAAGCAACCGGAACCTATAAAGGTAAAAAAGTATATACCGGACCAAGAGGTGGAAAATATTACATCAACAAAAACGGAAATAAAACCTATATTTCCGACGATAAATAGTCAAAATTTCTATCAATAAATTTAAAGTGGTTTTTCAATTTGAAAAACCACTTTTTTTGTTCAAAAATCAAATTTCAGCGGGTTCAAAAATGTTAAAATTTTAGCATGTGTATTTTCCTAATTTCCTCTGTTTATGCGGTTTTTGAAAAATTTATTTTTTGTAAATAATTGCAAATCAATAAATTGTGATTTTTAATAAAATATCGATGAAAGGTCGTATTTGTTAAAAACTAACTCGATTTGTGGATAAGTTTGGCTTTCTTTTTCCGTTTGGTTTGATAATCTTTGTATCACACTCAGAAAGTCAAAAAAACACCCAAATAATTTAAAATAAATTCAAAATGGCGACTATCGAACCAATTTTACAAGAAAACAAAAACCGCTTCGTGATTTTCCCAATAAAGCATCATGATATTTGGGATTGGTACAAAAAGATGGAAGCAAGTTTTTGGACAGCTGAAGAAATTGATTTGCATCAAGATTTATCCGATTGGAACAATAAATTAAATGATGACGAAAAATACTTCATCAAACATATTTTGGCATTTTTTGCAGCTTCTGACGGAATTGTAAACGAAAATTTAGCCGAAAACTTTGTCAACGAAGTACAATATCCTGAAGCTAAATTTTTCTACGGTTTCCAAATCATGATGGAAAACATACATAGCGAAACCTATTCACTTTTGATTGATACTTACGTAAAAGACGAAGCCGAAAAAGACCAGTTATTTCACGCTATCGAAGTGTTTCCTGCCATCAAGAAAAAAGCAGAATGGGCTTTAAAATGGATAGAATCCGACTCGTTTGCCGAAAGATTAATTGCTTTTGCAGCTGTAGAAGGAATTTTCTTTTCAGGTGCATTTTGTTCCATTTATTGGTTGAAAAAACGCGGATTAATGCCGGGATTAACCTTTTCTAACGAATTGATTTCTCGTGACGAAGGTGTTCACTGCGACTTTGCCGTGCATTTACACAATCATCATTTGATAAACAAAGTATCAAAAACCAGAATTACAGAAATCATTACAAACGCTTTAGATATTGAGCGTGAATTCATTACCGAGTCGCTTCCTGTGAGTTTAATCGGGATGAATGCTAATTTAATGACACAATATTTAGAATTCGTTGCCGATAGACTTTTGGTAGAATTAGGTTGCAGTCGTGTCTATAATTCAAACAATCCATTTGATTTCATGGACATGATTTCGCTACAAGGAAAAACCAATTTCTTCGAAAAACGCGTTGCCGAATACCAAAAAGCGGGCGTAATGTCAAAAGATAACGACGACCAAAAAATCAGTTTCGACGCCGATTTTTAGGATGAATTGATTGGGTTAAAGAATGAAATTTATTTTATAACCCAAGCCATTGTTGAGCTTAGCCCAGATTGAAGTGGAAATCCTTTTATTTCGTCAGTTCGAGTTCGCTTGCAAAGCGAGTATCGAGAACAAGAAATAAAAGATTGCAACGGAAAGCTGGAAATAGCTCCAAAAATCTATAGAACGAAAATTTTATAGAAGTTAAGGGATTAACAAAAAAGAAAACTAACCGAAGTAGAGAAGGGATTTTCTATTTCAAAAAACAAAAATTATGTACGTAATCAAAAGAGATGGTCACAAAGAACCAGTAATGTTTGACAAAATCACAGACAGAATTAAAAAACTGTGCTATGGTTTAAATGAATTAGTCGATGCTGTAAAAGTAGCGATGAAAGTAATCGAAGGATTATACGATGGTGTAACTACTTCTGAATTAGACAATCTTGCTGCCGAAACCGCAGCTGCAATGACAGTAACTCATCCGGATTATGCTCAATTAGCAGCGCGAATTGCCATTTCCAACTTACATAAAAATACCAACAAATCATTCTCTGAAACGATGAATGAAATGTATCACTATGTTAATCCAAGAACCAATCAAAAAGCACCATTGCTTTCGGATGAAGTTCACCAAGTAATTCAGGAAAATGCCGAGTTTTTAAACTCACATATTATATACAACCGTGATTTCAACTACGATTACTTTGGTTTCAAAACCTTAGAGCGTTCGTATTTACTAAGAATAAACGGAAAAATCGTTGAACGCCCGCAACACATGTTGATGCGTGTATCCGTTGGAATTCACTTGAACGATTTAGAAGCAGTGATTGAAACTTATGACTTAATGTCGAAGAAATTTTTTACACATGCAACGCCAACATTGTTCAATGCCGGAACGCCAAAACCGCAAATGTCATCGTGTTTCCTTTTAACAATGTCTGACGATAGTATCGACGGAATTTATGACACATTAAAATCAACCGCAAAAATTTCACAATCTGCCGGTGGAATTGGATTATCAATTCACAATGTTCGTGCGACCGGTTCTTACATTCGTGGAACCAACGGAACTTCGAATGGTATCGTTCCAATGTTGAGAGTTTTCAACGATACAGCACGTTATGTTGATCAAGGTGGAGGAAAACGTAAAGGAAGTTTTGCTATTTATATCGAAACGTGGCATGCTGATATCATGGATTTTCTTGATCTTAAGAAAAACCACGGAAAAGAAGAAATGCGTGCTCGTGATTTATTTTACGCTATGTGGACATCTGATTTGTTCATGAAACGTGTAGAAGAAAATGCCGATTGGACTTTGATGTGTCCAAATGAATGTCCGGGATTGTACGATGTTTATGGCGAAGAGTTTGAAGCGTTATATACTTCGTATGAGGCTCAAAATAAAGGAAGAAAAACGATTAAAGCACGTGAACTTTGGGAGAAAATTCTAGAATCACAGATCGAAACCGGAACGCCTTACATGTTGTATAAAGATGCAGCAAACAGAAAGTCGAACCAAAAGAATTTGGGAACTATTCGTTCGTCAAATCTTTGTACGGAAATTATGGAATATACATCGGCAGACGAAATTGCGGTGTGTAATTTGGCTTCCATTTCGTTACCAATGTTTGTAGAAAACGGAAAATTCAACCACGAATTACTTTACAATGTTACCAAACGCGTAACGCGTAACTTGAACAAAGTAATCGACAGAAATTATTATCCGGTAAAAGAAGCTGAAAATTCAAATATGCGTCATCGTCCGGTTGGATTAGGTGTTCAAGGTTTAGCAGATGCGTTCATTCTATTGAGAATGCCATTTACTTCGGATGAAGCAAAACAATTGAACCAAGAAATATTTGAAACTATCTATTTTGCCGCTGTTACCGCTTCTATGGAAATGGCAAAAGAAGAAGGTGCATATTCAACATTTGCAGGTTCGCCAATTTCACAAGGAGAATTCCAATACAATCTTTGGGGATTAAAAGACGAAGATTTATCAGGTCGTTGGGATTGGGCAAGTTTAAGAAAAGAAGTGATGGAACATGGTGTGAGAAACTCGTTGTTGATGGCACCAATGCCAACAGCTTCTACATCACAAATTCTTGGAAATAATGAAGCTTTTGAACCTTATACGTCCAATATTTACACACGTCGCGTACTTTCAGGAGAATTCATTGTGGTAAACAAACATTTGTTGACTGATTTGGTCGAAAGAGGTTTGTGGAACGAAAGTTTGAAACAAGAAATCATGCGTCATAACGGTTCGGTTCAAAATATCGATGGTATTCCGGCTGATTTAAAAGAATTGTACAAAACCGTTTGGGAAATGTCGATGAAAGATATTATCGATATGTCGCGTCACAGAGGTTATTTCATTGACCAATCGCAGTCGTTAAACTTGTTTATGCAAGATGCTAATTATGCAAAGCTAACATCGATGCATTTCTACGCATGGAAGTCGGGTTTAAAAACAGGAATGTACTATTTGAGAACCAAAGCTGCTGTTGATGCTATCAAGTTTACCTTAAACAACGATAAAAAAGCAGAACCAATAGCGTCAACTATTGCCGAAAAGCCAGAAGCTGTAGCGGTTGAAGTTGTTGCTCCAACGGAAAACGGAGAAATGACCGCTGAAGATTTTGCCGCAATGGTAGAACGCGCAAGAAACGCTGCTGGAACTGGCGGTGATGACTGTGAAATGTGTGGTTCTTAATTTATATTAGATATCAAATTTTAAATATTAGATATAAAAACAGCTGTCAATTTGATGGCTGTTTTCTTTTTAATTACATTTGAAAACAAATAAAAGACAATGTCAAAAGAAAAAAAAGGAGTTTACACCGGAATTATAGAAAAAGACGAACACGGAAATTTTTTCTGTGGTGAATATTTGTTGGATTATCAAATGGTTGAAAAAAACTTCAAACTTGGAGACGAAATCAATATCAAATCGGTTATTGCTAATCCAAGTGATAAAAGCTTCAATTTGTATTCAAAAAAATCCCGAAATTTCTTTTTGGCGAATGATAAAAAATGAAACTACTAAAAACCAATTCCAACCATCCCGATTTTCAAAAGTTAACCCAACTTTTTGATGATTATTTGGTTGAAATTGATGGCGATGAAAAAGACTTTTTTGCACAATACAATCAAATATACATCGAAAATGTAATCATTTGTTATGAAGATGAAATTGCTGTTGGTTGTGGCGCTTTTAAAGAATATGAATCAACGGTTGCCGAAATAAAACGAATGTTTGTTTTACCCGAAAAACGCGGAAAAGGAATCGCTTCGACAGTGTTGAATGCATTGGAAATTTGGGCAAAAGAAAACGATTTCCAGCAAGCTATTTTGGAAACTTCGAACCAATTAACAAATGCTATTTCGTTGTATCAAAAAAGTGACTACAAAATCATTCCAAACTACGGACAATATATTGATGCAGAAAGTAGTGTTTGCATGAAAAAAATCCTGAAATAAATGTACTTTTGAGTTAGTTAAATCTAATGTCTTAAATTTAATATCTAATATAAAAATGACCTGGGAACAACTTTTATCTTTAAAACGTCAAGGCGACAAAGGAAAACGACTTCGTGTAGAACAAGACGACACGCGATTGGGTTTTGAAGTCGATTATGACCGAATTATATTTTCATCGGCTTTTCGCAGTTTACAAGATAAAACGCAGGTTATTCCGTTGTCAAAAACCGATTTCGTTCACACACGATTAACGCATAGTTTGGAAGTTTCGGTTGTTGGACGTTCCATCGGAAGATTGGTTGGAAAAAAAATCATCGAGAAATATCCACATCTTTCTGCTGTTCACGGATATCACATGAACGATTTTGGAGCAATCGTTGCCGCAGCAGCTTTGGCGCATGATATTGGAAATCCGCCGTTTGGTCATTCGGGTGAAAAAGCGATTGGTGAATATTTTTCAATAGGAAAAGGGCAACAGTTCAAAGATAAATTAACGCCAAAACAATGGCAGGATTTAATCGATTTTGAAGGAAATGCCAATGGTTTTTCGGTTTTAACGAGTTCACGTCCCGGAATTGAAGGAAGTTTGCGTTTGTCCTATGCAACGCTTGGCGCATTTACCAAATATCCGAAAGAAAGTTTGCCAAAAAAACCAACCAAAAATATTTCGGATAAAAAATATGGTTTCTTTCAATCAGACAAAGGTTTTTTCAAAGAAGTTGCTACAGAATTAGGAATGATTTCCAATAAAACAGGCGAAGATATTGGTTATGAACGTCATCCGTTGGCGTTTTTAGTCGAAGCTGCCGATGATATTTGTTACACCATTATCGACTTTGAAGACGGAATAAATCTCGGTTTGGTTTCCGAAGATTTTGCATTAGAATATCTAATTAAGTTAGTAAAAGACACAATCGATACTGCAAAATACAAAACATTAACTACCAAAGAAGACCGAATTAGCTATTTACGTGCTTTGGCAATTGGAAATTTGATTAACGATGCGGTTCGTGTTTTTATTGAAAATGAAGAAGCCATTTTGCAGGGAAAATTCCATTTTGCTTTGACCGATAAAAGTAAGTACAAAGCCCAAATGGACGACATCATTAACTTGAGTGTAAAAAAAATCTATCAAAGTCGCGAAGTCATTGAAAAAGAACTTTCGGGTTATCAGATTATCAATACATTACTCGATAAATTCATCACAGCATACAATAACAATCACGAAGGAAAAGCAACGAATTATGACAAGCTTTTGCTAAAAATTCTTCCGGAAAAGCATCATTTGGAAAAAGAAAATCTTTACGACAGATTACTGCACATTTGCCACTATATTTCAATGCTTACCGATGGAAAAGCGGTGGAATTATTTAAGATAGTTTCGGCTTAGAAATTGTAAACCAAACCTACACCAAGCATTTGTTTCAATTGAAGTTTCGGACCAACAGTTACTTGTTCGCCGTTGCGTTCTTCCTTGGCTTTTATGTCATCATCATAAATAAAATGTGCACCAATATTAGCTCTTACATATTGGTTTACAACTAATTCAAATTGCATTTGCCAATCAATATCAATATTTCCAAATCGGTTGATATAATCAGAATATAAACTTAAACGATTTTCCCATATAATGTTCTTGTAGATTTCTTTTTTATAATAATTGGTTAACAAAAAACCGAGTTCCATTCGATACAAATCACCTTGCTTTATAAGATTTCCGTCAACATCATAAACCGCTTTGTTTACACCAAAAGCACCTTGATTTGCCAAAGTTTGGTCCAAGACCAAAGTGGTTTTCATCGTCAAAGGCGAAATATAAACGTTTAGCTTTTTCTTTTTATTAGCATATTCCGAACCAACTCCGAGAAAAATATAAGCAGGAGCAAAAGGCTTTGAAATGGCTTTGGTTGTATTTGGATACGCATAACCATTGGTAAACTGTGTGTTGAAGTTGAATTTAGCCGAAGAATACCAGTTCGTTATCGTATCTTTTCGGTAACCCAAAGTAGAGTTAAACTGAAAAGCATCATCGGTTTTTCTAAGCTCAATACCGTCTTGTTTATTGATACCATAACGGATAATCATCTCATTTACCCATTTCAGATTTCCTTTTTGATATTTTCGTAAAAAATTCCCTTTCATCAATCCTGAAACAGAGTTAACACCTCCAGCATTCCAGTTTACAAAAGCAATTTGACTGATGTCTAAACCAACGGTGTTTTTCTTTTCCCAATGGGAAATAGTATCGGGAATAGTTGTTTTTACAACGTCTTGAGCAAAAAAAGTTGTTGAGTTGAATAGAAAAAATAAGAAGAAAATCTTTTGAAAAGCCTTCATTTTTAGTAGGAAATTGTTAGACGTTGCAAAAATCGGTTTTTTAGTAGTTTAAAAAAATATTTTCCAGACTTTTAACGTCGATTTTACAAATTTTTTGAAGTTCTTCCACTGTTCCGTGTTCGATAAAATTATCCGGAATTCCTAGGATTTTTATAGGTTTAGCATAGTTGTTTTCAGATGCAAATTCAACAATAGCCGAACCAAATCCGCCTTTTATTGTTCCATCTTCAATAGTAATTATAGTTTCAAATGAATTGAAAATTTTGTGCAATAGTTTTTCATCCAAAGGCTTAACAAAACCAAAGTCATAATGCGCAATAGTTTCTGGCTGATTTAGATTTTCCAATGCCAACGAAACATTATTTCCAATAAAACCAGTTGATAAAACAGCTGTTTTTGTTCCGTTTTTCAGTAAATGAGCTTTTCCAATTTCAATATTCTGAAAATTGGAATTTGGAATTTTAAAATTGGAATTTGGATGTTTTCCTCTTCCGCGCGGATAGCGAATCGCAATTGGATGTTGCAAACCTAACGATGCGGTATATAAAATATTTTGCAAGTCGAGTTCGTCTTTTGGCGCATAAATTATCATGTTTGGAATGCAACGCAAATAAGCAATGTCAAAAACACCGTGATGTGTCGCGCCATCTTCGCCAACAATTCCGGCTCGGTCTAAACAGAAAATTACAGGCAAATTTTGCAAAGCCACATCGTGAATCACTTGGTCGTAAGCACGTTGCAAAAAAGTAGAGTAGATGTTGCAAAAAACAAACATACCTTGGGTTGCCATTCCTGCGGCAAGCGTAACAGCGTGTTGTTCGGCAATTCCAACGTCAAAAGCTCTTTCGGGAAAAATGTCCATCATAAATTTCATCGAGCTTCCGCTTGGCATTGCTGGTGTAATTCCAATGATTTTCGGATTATTTTTGGCTAATTCGACTAACGTCAGTCCAAAAACATCTTGAAATTTCATTGGTAAGTTTTCTTCTGATTTTGGAATAATTTCTCCAGTTTTAGCATCAAATTTTCCCGGGGCATGATATTTCACTTGGTCTTTTTCAGCTTGTTCTAAACCTTTGCCTTTGGTTGTTACGATATGAAGAAATTTTGGGCCTTTTGTTTTTTTTAACCGTTCTAATTCCGAAATCAATTTGGGTAAATCATGACCATCAATTGGGCCGGAATAATCAAAATTCAACGATTTAATCATATTGTTTTGCTTCGGATTTTTTCCTTCTTTAACCGAAGTCAAATAGTGTTTCAAAGCACCAACACTTGGATCAATTCCAATGGCATTGTCGTTTAGAATAACTAATAAATCAGCATTTGTAACTCCGGCATGATTTAAACCTTCAAAAGCCATTCCGCTCGCAATCGAAGCATCGCCAATCACCGCAATATGATGCTTGTTTTCGCCTTTCAATTGAGAAGCAATCGCCATGCCTAAAGCTGCAGAAATTGATGTGGAAGAATGACCAACACCAAACGTATCATAAACGCTTTCACTACGTTTTGGAAAACCCGAAATACCGCCAAGTTGACGATTGGTGTGAAAGTTATCTTTTCTTTCTGTCAAAATTTTATGTCCATACGCTTGATGACCAACATCCCAAACCAATAAATCATTGGGTGTGTCAAAAACATAATGTAATGCAATCGTTAGTTCAATAACACCAAGACTTGCGCCAAGATGACCTTCTTTTACAGAAACAATATCAATGATGAATTCACGCAATTCTGTAGCCAAATCGGGTAATTCCGAAAGAGATAATTTTCGTAAATCAGCTGGATTGTTGATGTTTTGTAAAAGATTGTTTTTCATTTGAAACTAAAAAACAAAATTACGTTAATAAATTTAAAGTTTTATTTAGTTTTAGTTGAATCAATTTTCTGTTCCATAATAACTTCTCCTTTAGTTTTGAACTGAACCTGATCAACTTTTGGTTGTGGTGGAAGTTTAGGCATTTTTACACCGGCTTTCACTAAAGAATCATACTTTTTTAAATCTACTTTTCCAATCAAAGTGTCTTCATCATTTAACGTATCTTTCTCGGGTAAGATTATTCCAAGTGTTGCACGTTGTTTAGGTATAGTATCTTCAACAACAGCAACTTCTCCTAAAGGAAATCCTTCGTCATTTTTACAGCTAAAAAGCGTTGTTCCCATAACAATAAAAAGTACCAATAAAAACGTTTTGTGAAATGGCATTTTCTGTTTGAAAACGCTTTGCGGAATTTGTAGGTCAAACTTATTTAATTGCTCATTTTTAAAAATACCACAAACTTTTTCACCTTGATTTAGAGAAAAGTATTCTTGAATTTCAATAGATGATTTATTTGTAAAATCGACTACACATTTGCTACAAGAGCTACAAAACCGACCTGTTTCATCAGGTGTCATTTTGTTCCAATCTTCATGACAAGGATTTGGAATGGTTATTTTCAGTTTTGTTTCCATACAAATAAAGTTTTGTGTTTATGATTGATAACGAAAATCATTCTAAAATAGTATTTTTGTTTTATGGAAAGTCCTTTTACCGACGAATATTTCATGAAAAAAGCGTTGCAAGAAGCCGAAATGGCTTTTGAGCAAGGCGAAATTCCAGTTGGTGCTGTTATTGTTATCGATAATAAAGTTATTGCAAGAAGTCATAATTTAACCGAAATGCTCAATGATGTTACCGCGCATGCCGAAATGCAAGCTATAACTTCGGCGGCAAATTATATCGGCGGCAAATATCTAAAAGGGTGCACGCTGTATGTCACGCTCGAGCCATGCCAAATGTGTGCCGGTGCTTTGTATTGGAGTCAAATTTCGAAAATTGTTTTTGGCGCACGCGATGAGCAACGTGGTTTTATGACTTTGGGAACTCAGTTACATCCAAAAACGGAAGTAAAATTTGGCATTTTGGCAAAAGAATCATCAGAATTGATGGTTCGTTTTTTTGCACAAAGAAGGAAATAGTTTTTTACAGAAAAATATTCTAAAAATTCTATCCTTTTCAAATACTTTTTTTCATAGTTTTAACGTTATGAAGTTAATTGGAGTTTTATGCTTTCAAGTAACAAGTTCTAACAAATAATTCCTTTATCCGACTATGAAAACCAAAAAGATTTTCGGTTTGTTTTTTGCAATTTTCCTATTGCATTCCTGTTCTAAAAAATCGATTGCCGATTTTGATTCTGATTTTTCTCTTTTCAAAGATTACATTACAGGTTTTTCTTCAGGTTATGTCTCGGTCAATTCGGATATCAGAGTTCAATTAGCCTTCAGTAAAAGCGACTGGAAACCGAAACAAGAATTGAATTCGGATTTATTTGATATTTCTCCAAATGTAAAAGGAAAAGTAGTTGCTTTGTCTAACAATACCATTGCTTTTGTGCCAAGTGAAAAATTGGAACAAAATACCTTATATCAAATTACATTACGTTTGTCTAAACTGACAACGGTTCCGAAAGAATTATCAGATTTTAAATTTTCGTTGCGAACAATAAAGCAAGATTTTATAGTTACTACAAAGGATTTGCAGTCATACAACAAAGAACTTTATTATTTAAACGGCGTGCTGAAAACAGCCGATAATATGAGTTTTGAAGATGCTCAAAAAATCATTGAAGCCATCCAAAACGGTAAAAATCTCAAAATTAAATTTGATAAAGCCACAAGTACGTCAACAGAATTCAAGTTTATGATTGACAGTATTCAACGAGCAACCAATGATACCAATATTAAACTAAAATGGGATGGTGATAAAGTTGATATTGAGCAAAGTGGAAGTGCTTCGATTGTTATTCCCGGAAAAAATCAGTTTAAAGTTGTAGATATTAAAATTGGCGACGAAAACAATCAATCTATTTTAATCAATTTTTCAGATCCATTGAAGAAAGATCAGGATTTCAGTGGATTAGTAGCCATTGAAAACACCGACAATTTGAAATTTGCTACTATGGGTAACGTTCTCAAAGTATTTTTTGATAAAAAACCAGCGTCCAAAGTAGATAAAGGTGAAACCGTTGTTGTTACTGATACCGTTTCAGCTGCTGTTGATACTGCTGCTGTTACTTATGAAGAGGAAGAAATTCAAGAAACGAATGAAACCGGTTTTTCAGGAGTGAAAATGGTCGAAATTTTTCAAGGAATTGAAAGTTCGGATGGTTTTAAAATGAAAGCCAATTATTCGGAGAAACTTACATTCGAGCAAATAAAACCGGGAGTTAAATTGTTGAAAAGCGGTACAATTTTACCAAGTTCCAATAATTTGAAAATCAATTTTGAAGTAGCAAATTTGAATGCGGTTGATATAAAAATCTATAAAATTTACAAGAATAATATTCTGCAATTTCTTCAGAATAATGAATTAAACGGGACGAGAAACCTTCGTCAAGTAAGTCAACCAATTGCAAAAGGAACGATTGAACTCAAACAAAATAATTTAATAGATTATTCCAAATGGAACGTGTATGCTTTGGATATTGCAAAATTTGTAAAACCCGAACCCGGAGCAATTTATCGTGTCGAATTCTCATATAAGAAAAAATATTCGTTGTATAAATGTAGTTCTATGACCGATGAAGAAGTTTATGAAGACAATGAAGAAGAAATTAATGAAGACGATGTAAACTATAGTTACAGCGGATATGATTATTATTATGAACAAGATTATGAGTGGCGTGAAAGTCAAGATCCATGTTCTGGATATTATTTTTACAATACTCGAGTAGGAACCAATATTCTGGCTTCCGATTTAGGTGTGATTGTGAAACGAGGAACAGATAAATCGATAACCATTGCCGTAAATAATATAGTTGATACCAATCCGGTTTCGGGAGCAACAGTTGAGTTGTACAACTATCAACAGCAAAAAATAGCCGATTCCAAAACAGATGGTGATGGAATGGCAAGTTTCTCCATGAATAAATATGCTTATTTTGCTATTGTAAGTGACGGGGAAAGTTCAACTTATGTAAAACTAGACGACGAACTTTCATTGTCGGTAAGTAATTTTGATGTTTCGGGAGCAACACTCGAAAAAGGTTTAAAAGGTTATATTTACGGAGAAAGAGGTGTTTGGCGCCCGGGCGATACACTTTTTGTTTCCTTTATTTTGAATGATAAAGCAAATCCGTTACCAAAAAATCATCCTGTGAAATTTCGATTGAATGATCCAAACGGAAAAACACAATTTCAAACGGTACAAACCGGAAATGAGTTAAATCATTACAAGTTTGTCGTTCCTACGCAATCATCAGCATTAACTGGAAATTGGGAAGCAATGGTTAGTGTTGGTGGAGCTAAGTTTTACAAAAGCATCAAAATTGAAACCATCAAACCCAATCGTTTGAAAATTAAAAACAGTTTTAATGAACCAATTTTGTCTGCATCCAAAACTAATATCAATAATATTCAGGTATTATGGTTACACGGAGCTATTGCCAAAAATTTAAAAGTTGATGTTCAGGCAAAATTTTCTCAGCAAGTAACCACTTTCAAAGGATTTGATAAATACGTTTTTGATGATCCAACGAGAAGTTTTTATACCGAAGAGTTTACTATTTTTTCCGGTAAAGTAGACGAAAATGGAAAAGCAAAAGTTAATATCAATCCCACATTACAAGGACAAGCACCGGGAATGTTGCGAGCAGCTTTTATAACTAAAGTTTATGAAAATGGAGGGGATTTCAGTACCGATGTAGCTTCGGCATCTTATTCGCCATATCAAACGTATGTTGGAGTTAAATCACCGGAACCAAATAAATACGGATTACTGGAAACAGGAAGAATGAATAAATTCGACATTGTTACGCTTTCTGAAAATGGAAAACCAAAATCTGTCCGAAATCTTGAAGTAAGTGTTTACCGAATGGAATCGCGTTGGTGGTGGGATTCATCGAGTGATAATTTGTCGAATTACAATACCTCAAATGCAACTACAACCTATAAGTTCTATCGTGTCAATACGGATGCTTCGGGTAAAGCAAGCATTCAGTTTTCTGCGCCTGATGAAGATTGGGGCAAGTACCTGATTAGGGTTTATGATCCAACAAACGGACATGCTGCAGCGCAAACTGTGTTTTTGGATTATCCATATTGGTCGGCAAAATCCCGAAATACAAACGGTCAGGAAGCAACAATGCTTCGTTTTTCAACCGATAAAGAAAAGTACAATGTTGGTGAAACAGCTAAAATTTTCTTCCCATCAAGTGAAGGCGGACGAGCTTTAATTTCCATTGAAAACGGAACTAAAGTCCTGAAAACTATTTGGACTAAAACCAAAAAAACTGAAACACTGCTTGAATTACCGATAACAGGTGATATGGCTCCGAATATTTATGTAAACGTAACCTTGTTACAACCACATGCTTCGACTAAAAATGATGCACCAATCAGAATGTATGGTATTGTTTCATTGGAAGTCATCAATAAGAATACGGTTTTGGAACCAACATTAGTTATGCCGGATGTTATTAGACCGGAACAGAAAACAACAATAAAAGTCGGTGAGAAAAATGGAAAATCAATGACATATACGATAGCGGTTGTTGATGATGGTTTACTTGATTTAACCCGTTTTAAAACTCCAAACGCTTGGATTGATTTTTATAAACGTGAAGCACTTGGAGTGAGAACTTGGGATATTTATGATGATGTAATCGGAGCTTATGGTGGAAAAGTAAATCAGGTGTTTAGTATTGGTGGAGATGCTAGCTTAGGCGGTGGAAAAGCCAAAAAAGCAAACCGTTTCAAGCCGGTAGTGATTTATCTTGGACCATACAAATTAGAAAAAGGACAGACAAAATCGCATGAAATTAAACTGCCAAAATATATTGGTTCTGTTCGAACAATGGTTGTAGCAGCCAATGCTGAAGAAGCAGCTTATGGAAGTGTCGAAAAAACAACTACAGTAAAAAGTCCGTTGATGTTGTTGGCTTCGCTTCCGCGAAAAATTTCTCCGTCAGAAAAAGTAACGTTGCCGGTAACTTTATTTGCTACAGAAAATAATATTAAAAATGTATCCGTTCAAATTAAAACTAACGGATTGGTAAAAGTTTCAGGAAACCAAACCCAAACTGTTACGTTCACGCAACCTGATGAGAAAATGACTTATTTTAATTTGGAAGTTGGGCAAGTAACAGGAATTGGAAAAATTCAGATTATTGCCACTTCAGGTAAAGAAAAATCAGTTTATGAAGTTGAGGTTGATGTGACAAATCCAAATCCGGTAACCAATACATTTTCAGATTATGTGTTGAAAGCCAATGAAACAAAATCACTCAACTGGAAAACATTTGGCGTAGCCGGAAGTAATAAAGCAATTGTTGAAATTTCATCCATGCCAACTATCGATTTTGGTCGTCGTTTGAATTATTTAATTCAATATCCGCATGGTTGTGTCGAACAAACAACGTCTTCGGTATTTCCGCAATTATATTTGAACGATGTCTTGGATTTGGATGCTACTAAAAAACAAAATATCCAGAAAAATGTCACTGCCGGAATTCAAAAATTAGGTAATTTCCAGTTGCCAAATGGTGGTTTTTCTTATTGGCAAGGCAATACTACTGCCGATGATTGGGGAACAAGTTATGCTGGACATTTCTTGATTGAAGCGGAGAAAAAAGGATACGTTCTACCGATTAATTTCAAAAGCAAATGGATTTCCTATCAGCAAAAAACGGCAAAACAATGGCGTTTTGAAAATCAATACAGAAATGATCAATCACAAGCTTATCGTCTTTATACGTTGGCTTTGGCAGGTTCACCTGATTTAGCTTCGATGAACCGTTTGCGTGAAACTGCCGGGATTTCAAACGAAAGTAAACTTCGTCTTGCGGCGGCGTATGCTTTGGTAAAACAAACTCAAGCCGGATTAGCATTATTATCTAAATCTGTGATTGATGAAAATACCGAAACCTATTACTATTGGTATGGTTCCGCCGAAAGAAATCGTGCTATGGCATTGGAAACATTATTGCTTTTAGGTCAAAAACAGAAAGCATTCGAAATGGCGACCAGATTGGCCAAAAACTTGTCTTCCGATACTTGGATGAGTACACAAACCACAGCTTACGGTTTATATGCTATGTCGAAATTTGCTAAAATCAACGGAGGAAAAGGAGTAACCGTTCAATTGACAGATGGAAAAAATGTGCAGAATATCAATACGACCAAAGCCATTGTTCAGCGAAATCTTTCTGTCAAAACAGGAAATAACGGTGTTGTTTTGAAGAACAATAAAAACAATACATTATTCATCCGAATTATCAACAGCGGAATTCTTCCGGTTGGAAATGAGCAACCGATGTCAAATAATTTGTCGGCTTCAATTCAGTTTAAAGACCGAAAAGGAAAAACAATCGATTTATCCAAAATTACGCAAGGAACCGAATGCATCGCTGAAGTGATTTTAACCAATCAAAAGAATGAATTTGTAGAAAATATTGCCTTGACACAAATCGTTCCTTCCGGATTTGAAATCGTCAACACGCGTTACACCGATTTTGGTAATGCCGCCGAAAACAATGCCGATTATATTGATATTCGCGACGATCGAGCCAATTATTATTTTAGCTTGAAAGCTCATGAAACCCGCCGTTTTAGGATGGTTTTGAATGCGTCTTATCTCGGTAAATACTATTTGCCTGGCTTACAATGCGAAGCCATGTATGATCATAGTTTCATTGCTCGAACTGCCGGACAATGGGTTGAAATAGTAAAATAATCAGGAGCGAATGGTCAGTGAATTTTTGCTGACCATTTTCCCGTTTTTGTTTCAATATCTCGTTCCAAAAAAGAGCGAGATGATTTTCACGTCAAATGAAATTCATCGAACACCAATGAAAATTATTATCAAAGTGAGATAATCGGGGCTAATTAATCAACCATTTGAATTTTTGTAAACTTGAAAACCAAGCTGAAAGCATTTTGGAATAGTATTGTTAATTGGGTTAAAAACAACCCAAAGAAATCTGCAATAACATTCATTCTTCTTGTAGTTTATTACTTTTCATTGCCGCAAACACTTTTCAACGAACCTTATGCAACAGTTATTGAAAGCAGTGATGGCGAATTATTGGCAGCGAAAATTGCTCGTGACGGACAATGGCGATTTCCTGCAAATGATAGCGTTCCCTATAAGTTCAAAAAATGTTTGGTTTACTACGAAGATGAACATTTTTATAAACACTTTGGGTTCAATCCTGTGGCGATGGTTAAAGCATTTCAACAAAATCGAAAAGCTGGGAAAGTAGTTCGTGGTGGAAGTACAATTTCACAGCAAGTCATCCGAATGTCACGCAAAAGCAAACGAACCTATTTCGAAAAAATCCTTGAAATTATCCTTTCAACCCGATTAGAATTTCGACATTCCAAATCCGAAATACTAGATTTATATGCAGCTCACGCACCATTTGGTGGAAATGTTGTTGGTTTAGAAATGGCAGCTTGGCGTTATTTTGGAGTGCAATCACATCAGTTGTCATGGGCTGAAAGTGCAACCTTAGCTGTTTTGCCCAATGCACCGAGTTTGATTTATCCTGGAAAAAATCAAGAGAAATTACTCAAAAAACGTAATGCTTTGCTTTTGAAATTATACCAAAACAATTTGATGGATAAGTTAACTTATGAGTTATCCGTTCAAGAACCATTGCCGCAAAAGCCATATAATGTGCCACAAATTGCACCTCATTTATTGCAGCAAATCGCTAAAACCAACGAAGGAAAACGCATTCGAACAACCATTGATGTTTCGCTTCAAAACAGAATAAATCAGCTAAGTGAATATTATTACAATCAGTACAAGCAAAACGAAGTTCATAATCTTGCCATTTTAGTTATTGATGTTCAAACTCGAAATATTATCGGTTATGTAGGTAATTCACCAACCAATAGCGACCATGATAAAGATGTCGATATAATCACAGCTCCAAGAAGTACCGGAAGTATTTTAAAGCCATTGCTTTTTGCAGATATGCTTGATAATGGAGAACTTTTACCAAATACTTTAATTGCTGATATTCCAACTCAAATCTCGGGATATTCGCCTCAAAATTTTAATCAAACGTTTGATGGTGCAGTTCCGGCACAGCGAGCTTTGTCGCGTTCGTTAAACATTCCGGCGGTATTGATGTTACAGCAACATGGCGTGGCTAATTTTTATGAAACACTGCAAAAGTTTAAGTTGAGAAGCATTAACAAACATCCCGATCATTATGGTTTATCGCTGATTTTGGGCGGAGCAGAAAGTAATCTTTGGGATTTATGTAGAACCTATGCCAATCTTTCGGCTACGGTAAATCATTACAATCGTTCGCAGGGCAAATATCGTTCAGAAGAATTTTGTGAACTGAATTATAATGCTGATATGCAGCGTGATTTTGGAACCGAATCACGACAAAAAAATATTTTAGGTGCAGGTTCAATTTATCTGACATATGAAGCAATGAAAGAAGTCAATCGTCCGGAAGGTGACGAAGCTTGGAAGTTTTATGATTCATCATTGGAAATTGCATGGAAAACCGGAACCAGTTTTGGAAATCGAGATGCATGGGCAATTGGAACAAATTCTCGTTATGTCGTTGGTATTTGGGTTGGAAATGCTTCGGGCGAAGGAAGAGCAGCGTTAACAGGTGTTGATAGTGCGGCACCAATTTTGTTTGATGTTTTTAGTGCTTTACCAAAAAGTAAATGGTTTACTAAACCTATGAACGATTTAGAAACCGCCGAAGTTTGTAAACAAAGTGGTCATTTGGCAAAAGAGGATTGTCCAAAAACATCACAATTGATACCGAAAAGTAAAAAGAAAACTCAAGTTTGTCCGTATCATAAAACAATACATCTTGATAGTTCGAAACAGTTTAGAGTAAATAGTAGTTGTGAATTGGTTGAAAATATCGTTGCTAAAACATGGTTTGTTTTGCCTCCGGTAATGGAATGGTATTATAAAAGTGGTCACGCGGATTATCAACCGTTACCGCCGTTTCGAGCTGATTGTCAAGACAGGAATCAGCCCGTGATGGATTTTATTTATCCGAAAAAGAACAGTAAGGTTTACTTAACCAAAGATTTTGACAGTAAAATTCAGCCCGTAATTCTAAAAGTAGCTCATACCAATAGAGAAACGCGTTTGTTTTGGTATGTAGATAGTGAATACAAAGGAACAACGAGAACATTTCACGATTTGCCTATTGAAGCCAAAACTGGTGTACATCGTATTACGGTTGTAGATGAATCGGGAAATGAAATTTCAAGGAAGATTGAGATTGTTAGAGAATAATTCCTACTGTTTTGTAAAAAGCCGAAACATTTTTAATTGCAGACAGTTTTAGCCCAGATAGAAGTGGAAATCCTTTTCATTTTTTCTTTAAAAATGAAAAGATTGAAACGGATAGCTGGAAATAGCTTCAAATAAAAAAACCGCTAATCTTTTGAAAAGCGGTTTTACATATTCTGAATTTATTTCAGAATCTATTCTTTAATTTTTTTTCCTTGTTCGTCATAAAAATGATATTCAAGGTACGTGTAAGCGTCACGAGGTATGATTTTCACCCATTTTTTATGTTCAAAAAACCATTTTGAACGTAATGATGGAAAACCTTTGGTAAGGTATGCTGCCACAAAAGGATGAACGTTTAGTTTTATTTTTTTGTGGTCTTTCACTATTTTTTCTAATGCAAAAGAAATTTTATCAATAATTTGAATTGGCGCATCGATATCGCTTGCCAAATTATTAGGGTTTTCTTCTCTTGTCTCGATATTTACTTCTGGTCTTACACGTTGACGAGTGATTTGGACTAATCCAAATTTACTTGGCGGTAAGATTTTATGCTTGGCTTTATCATCGCTCATTTCTTCTTTTAGGAAGTTGTACAGTGTTTGACGATTTTCGGAATTTTGCATATCGATAAAATCGACTACAATAATTCCTCCCATGTCACGAAGTCTTAATTGACGTGCAATTTCGGCAGCGGCAATTAGGTTTACTTCTAACGCTGTGTCTTCTTGGCTGGAAGCTTTGTTGGAACGGTTTCCGCTGTTTACGTCGATAACGTGAAGTGCTTCAGTGTGTTCTATAATCAGATACGCACCTTTGCTCATGGAAACGGTTCTTCCAAATGAGGTTTTTATTTGTCTTTCGATGTGATATTTTTCAAATAAAGGTACATCTTTGGACTGATAAAACTTTACGATTTTTTGTTTCTCCGGAGCTATTTCGGCTAAATAGTCCTTTGTTTCTTGGTACAACTCTTCGTCATCTGTTTGAATACTGGTGAAAGTATCGTTGAATACATCTCTTAGTATTGATGAAGCTTTGTTAAGCTCGCCTAATACTTTTGACGGATGATGAGCAGTTGGTAATTTTTTACACATTGCAGTCCATCTGTTCATTAGGTTCTGCAAATCTTTTTCTAATTCTATTGTGCTTTTGCCTTCGGCTACTGTTCTCACAATAACACCAAAACCTTTTGGTTTGATTGCTTGTACTAATTTTTTTAGTCGGTCTTTTTCTTCTTTAGATTCTATTTTTTGTGAAACAGAAACTCGATCAGAAAATGGAACCAATACAACAAATCGTCCTGCAAAGGAAAGCTCTGCGCTTATTCTTGGGCCTTTTGTAGAAATGGGTTCCTTTACGACTTGAACTAATACAGATTGATTGGCGCTGAGAATATCGGTTATAGCACCATTTTTATCAATCTCTTTTTCAAACTGGAAGTTTTTTAGGGAGAAATCTTTTATTTTACCTGTGCTTACAAGTTTTATGAATTTCAAATAAGAAGCTAAACTTGGTCCTAAATCATGATAGTGTAAAAAGGCATCTTTTTCATAGCCTACATTTACAAAAGCAGCATTTAGTCCGGCAACCGGTTTTCGGATTTTTGCTATAAATATATCGCCAACCTGAAAGTTGCTTGTTTCTTCTTGTTTGTGTAATTCAATGAGTTTTCCATCTTTTAATAAGGCAAAATCTACAGCATTTTCACCACTACGGATGATAAGTTCTTTATTCATGTTGTAAATTTTTATCCCGACAAAAAGCTTTTAGCCCTTAGCCTTTTCCTTAGCACAAAAATGCTAATTGCTGGCAACTGGTAGCTAACTGCTGAAGTAAGGATGGATTAAACATTTTAAACAGGTATTTTGTTACCCGGCGAAGATTAGATTGTTAGACTTCTTAGATTATTAGACATTTTAGATTTATTATCTAAGTAGCCTAAATTTCTAAGGTGTCTAAGGTGTCTGACCTTCAATTTCAATGAACGTTTAAAAAGAAAAAAGTAGTTAGAGAACTACTTTTTCTTTTTGTGACGGTTAGCTCTCGCTCTTTTTTTACGTTTGTGAGTCGCTACCTTATGTCTTTTTCTTTTTTTACCACTTGGCATACTTTAAGATTTAGTGATTAATAAATAAGTTTTATACTGCTACTTCAGTATTAGTTTTTACTGACTCTACAAATACTTTAGCAGGTTTAAATGCAGGAATGTTATGAGCAGGAATCTTGATAGTTGTATTTTTAGAAATGTTTCTTCCTGTTTTTTCAGCTCTGGTTTTGATGATGAAACTTCCAAAACCTCTTAAATAAACATTATCACCTGTTTCCAATGAAGTTTTTACTTCTTCCATAAACGCTTCAACAGTTGCTTGAACATCTCCTTTTTCAAGGCCTAATTTTTCTGAAATCTTCGCTACGATATCTGCTTTCGTCATTTTCTTTCGTATTTAATATTATGTGTAATAATTTTGAGGTTGCAAATATATGAATTAAAAAAACAATATTTCAAGCATAATCTATTAAAATTTAATCACATAAAGATTTATTTTTGCCAACTACTTTTTTACTATGAGATTTTCTAACTCTTTAATTCAATGGTATTTACAAAACAAGCGTGATTTACCTTGGCGAAATTCGGTTAATCCGTATCATATTTGGCTATCGGAAATTATGCTTCAACAAACGCGAGTTGCACAAGGTTTGCCCTATTTTTTAAGATTTACTGAAGCTTTTCCAACGGTTTTTGATTTAGCAAGAGCCAATGAAGAACAAGTTTTAAAATTGTGGCAAGGTTTAGGTTATTATTCCCGTGCCAGAAATCTGCATAAAACAGCGCAATATGTTGCATTTAACCTTAACGGTATATTCCCTTCTACATATAAAGATTTACTTAAATTAAAAGGTGTTGGTGAATATACTGCTGCCGCTATTGCTTCTTTTGTTTATAATGAAGATGTTCCGGTTGTTGATGGAAATGTTTTTAGGGTTTTGTCGCGTTATTTTGATGTAGAAACAGATATTGCTTCGGCCGGTGCCAAAAAGGAATTTACTTCTTTGGCTAAAGAATTGTTGCCAAAAGGAAAGGCAAATGTATTTAATCAGGCAATAATGGAATTTGGAGCACTGCAATGTGTGCCAAAAAATCCTAATTGTGGAAGTTGTGTTTTGAATGACGGATGTTTGGCGTTGCAAAAGAAAAAAGTAGCTCAATTGCCTGTGAAACTAAGAAGGACAAAAGTTACAACAAGATTTTTTGATTATTTGGTTTTTTGGGACGAACAGTCAAAAACGATAATCAAAAAACGCTCAGCAAAAGGAATTTGGCACAATTTATATGAATTTCCTTTAATTGAATCAGAAGAATTGCTTTCGGAAGAAATAATAACAAAGCAGATTAATCAGCAGTTGTTTATTGCCAATGAAGTAACGGATGTTACATTATATAATCCTGAAATTATAGTTCATAAACTGTCACATCAGCATTTAAACATTCGTTTTTGGAAAGTCAATGTAAAAGGTGAAATTCAGCACGGAATGCATTGTGAATCAGTTAAAGGATTTCCGTTTCCGATAGTTGTTTTTAATTTTATTTCCGATTATTGGAATTGATTCTCAAAAAAAAGTATTAAATTTGATTGAATAAAATTCTTCAAAAGAATGAACGGAACTTTAAATAAAGTAATGCTGATTGGTCATCTTGGAGATGATGTGAAAATGCATTATTTCGAAGGAGGAAATTGTATTGGTCGATTTCCATTGGCTACAAATGAAGTCTATATTAACAAACAAACCAATGAAAAAATTACTTCTACTGAATGGCATAATTTAGTAGTTAGAAATAAAGCAGCAGAAATTTGTGAAAAGTATTTATCAAAAGGAGATAAAATATATGTTGAAGGCAGAATAAAATCCAGACAATGGCAAGCCGAAGACGGAACAACAAAATATACTACTGAAATTCAAGTAACGGAATTTACTTTCCTGACAACAAAAAAAGAAATAGAAGGAATTAAGCAAACTCAATCTTCTGAACCTAAAAATACTAATTTTGAAGCGCCAAATCACGAAAATGATTTGCCTTTTTAAACTGATGTTTAACTAAATTTTATCTGTTTGGATCCTGAACCCGGTTTAGAATTATTTCAAAGCATCGATACCAATTTGCTTTTTGGTATAATCGGTATAGTTTTTCTTTTATTTTGTTCTGCAATGGTTTCGGGTGCTGAAGTTGCATTGTTTTCACTCTCTCAAAAAGATTTAGATAAACTTTCAGAAGAAAATTCAAAGAAATCGAGTTTAATTTCGGCCTTGATTCAAAAACCTAAAAAGCTTTTAGCAACACTACTTTTAGCAAATAATTTTGCCAATATAGGTGTTGTTATTATCTTTTCTTTTGTAGGAAGCTCAATTTTTGAGAGTATAGCATCACCTATAATTAAGTTTTTGACCGAAGTGATTTTGGTTACTTTTCTAATCTTGTTTTTTGGAGAAGTATTGCCTAAAGTTTATGCCAGTCGAAACAATATTGCTTTTTCAAAACGAATTGTCCGACCGTTGTTCGTTTTAGATAAACTACTTTCTCCGTTTAGTTTGCCGATGCGAGCTGTGACTATTTATTTGCATGAAAAATTAGGAACCCCAAAAAGTAATATTTCAGTAAATCAACTTTCGCAAGCTTTGGAATTGACCTCTTCTGATGATACGACTCAGGAAGAGCAAAAAATTTTGGAAGGAATTGTTTCATTTGGTAATACCGATACAAAACAAGTGATGAGTCCGCGAATTGATATTTTTGCATTGGAAATAGATGAAACATTTGCTGAAATTTATCCCAAAATTGTGGACAAAGGTTATTCTCGAATTCCGGTTTTCAGAGAAAGTATTGATCATATTGAAGGTGTTTTGTTTGTCAAAGATTTGATACCTTATATACATAAGAAAGAATTTGATTGGAATAAATTAATTCGTCAGCCATTTTTTGTTCCTGAAAATAAAAAGCTCGATGATTTATTGAAAGATTTTCAATCGATGAAAAGCCATTTGGCAATTGTAGTTGATGAATATGGCGGCACATCGGGTTTGGTTTCTTTGGAAGATATTATTGAGGAAATCGTTGGTGATATTTCAGATGAATTTGATGATGAGAACATCAGTTATTCGCAAATAGACGAAAAAAATTTTATTTTTGAAGGCAAAATCAATTTAAAGGATTTTTACAGAATTACAGATGTAGATGAAGAGCATTTTGAAAATAAAAAAGGAGAAGCTGAAACTTTAGCCGGATTTATTCTCGAAAATTTGGGTAATTTCCCCAAGAAAGGTCAGAAAATACATTTTTCAAATGTGTTTTTTACCATTGAAGCTGTTGATAAACGAAGAATTAAACAAATCAAAGTAACATTAGAATAATGCAAACTATATACAGAACTATTTTTTTAATCATTGGAGTAAGTGTTTTTATCAGTTGTAAAGACGATGTTTTGCCAAAACCAGCAGGTCAATTACGTTTGGATTATCCTATAGCGGAATATGCGGCATTCAGTAGTGATTGTCCATTTACATTTGATATTAATGAAGATGCCAAAATTAAAGCGGATAAAGATTGCGGCTTTAGTATTCAGTATCCAAAAATGAAAGCTACAATTTTTTTGACTTATAAACCGGTTAACGGAAATATTGAAAAACTGCTTCGCGATGCGCAAAAATTGACTTTTGAGCATGTAATTAAAGCAGATGATATTATGGAACAACCTTTTTTAAACAGAGATAAAAAAGTGTATGGGATGTTTTATCGTGTGAATGGAAACGCAGCAACGAATGCGCAGTTTTATGTGACCGATAGTACAAGACATTTTGTGACAGGTTCAGTTTATTTTTATGCTAAACCTAATTTCGACTCCATCATGCCGGCAACAAGCTATGTAAAAGATGATATGCAGCATTTAATGGAAAGTTTACAATGGAAATAAAAAAGTCCCGAGAAATCGGGACTTTTTTTATGCTTTTATTTTTATATCTGAAACTTTATAGGTTTTGCCATCGGCTGTGGCTTCAACGGTTTGGGTGATTTTTTCCGGAGTTACAACTGCTGCGTCAAAGTTTACGGTGGCTTCTTTTTTGTCAAAGTCTACTTTAGCTTCCTGAATGCCTTCGGTTTCGGTAAGTTTTCTTTCAATTGTTTTTGCACAACCCATAGAACAAGTCATTCCATCTATTTTAAAAGTTGCAGTTTCAGGTTTTTCAGCTACTTTTTTTTCAGCAGAAGCTACTTCTTTTTGGGTTTCTGTTGGTTTGCTTCCGGTTTCTTTACAACTAACAAATAAAAGAGAACAAAAAGCTAATGTTGTTATAGATTTAACAAAATTCATAATGCTGTATTTTTAATGTTTGCAATCAGTGTTTGTTTGACAAGACAAAAATAATTAAAATTTAAAGGTATTATTCTTAAAATAATTACAAAATTTGAACTCATAAATTTTTGGGTATGAAAGCACAGCAATTGAAATGGTTTTTTTTAATCGTTTTAGCATTAATTTGGGGAAGTTCATTTATTCTGATAAAGAAAGGTTTGCTGGGTTTATCACCGTTTCAATTGGGTTCGTTGCGGATAGTCTTTTGTGCGTTGTTTTTGTTGATTATTGGTTTCAAAAATTTGACCGAAATTCCGTTGCATAAATGGAAATACATAGCAATAACTGCGATGTTTGGTACATTTATTCCGGCTTATCTTTTTTCGATTGCTCAAACAGAGATTAACAGTTCGGTTAGTTCGATATTGAATTCATTAACGCCTTTAAATACTTTAATTCTCGGAATACTGGTTTTTGGTTTGGATTTTAAACGAACACAAATTATTGGTGTTATTATAGGTTTAATAGGGACGCTACTTTTAATTTTTAACGGTGCGGTCAATAATCCGAATCAGAATTATTGGTATACGATTTTAGTTTTAATAGCTTCAATTTGTTATGCCACTAACGTCAATTTGATTAAAAAATATTTGTCCGATATGAAACCTTTAACGATTACAACCGGTAACTTTTCTGTGATGTTAATTCCGGCATTGATTATTTTGTTTTTTACCGATTTCTTTTCGATTGTTTCTTATGAAAAAGTACAACAATCTATGTTTTTTGTGGCTGTTTTGGGAATTATCGGTACCGGAATTGCAAATGTTTTGTTTTTTAAGTTAATTCAAATGTCTTCGCCGGTTTTTGCAACTTCAGTAACTTATTTAATTCCGGTTGTAGCTTTCTTTTGGGGATTGCTTGATAATGAAATGCTTACGCCTATTCAATTTATTGGCGCATTTATTATTTTGGTTGGTGTTTATCTTTCGAGTAAGAAATAGCTATCAGTTAAAAATTAAAAAGACCGTTTCAGTAATTTGAAACGGTCTTTTTTTTATATTATGTTTAATCTTTCTGATTATTGAAAATCAGCATCAGAAACACCTTCGTTGATTTTTACATCAGATATTTTAATATCTAATTCAAATCCAACATTCATGATTTTGTTAAATGGAACTTTTACACCTTTTACCTCTTTATAATCATTATAATAGGTCATTTGTGTCATTTTTTTGCCTTGTTGCTCCATAGTTGTAGCTTCGGCAGTCTTTAAACCTGATGCTACATCAAAATAATAAGTTGTATCTCCATCAACTACAGCATAAGCATCAGAACCATTTATTTGTTCGATGGCATCAACTTTTACGCCTGTTTTTGTAGCCAATAAAGTTTCGCTAAATAGTATTGCATTTTCTTTTACTTTGGCTAAATCATCACCTTCAATAGGCATTTTTTGACCTTGTTGCGCCATGTAAGCAGTATTTCCATTAACTACTTGCTTCATTAATGAACCCATTCCTTGAGCTGAAATTTCTTCCATGTATTTTCCTTTTGCATCAATTTTGGAAGTATAAGTCAAAGGCATTGGGATTTGTGGAATTTTTGTTGAACCTGCATAAAAAATAGATTTTACAGTTTTAATAGCTTTTTCACCACCAATAGCTTTGATATAATTGTCAACTACTGATTTTGCAGTAACACCAGCCGGAACTGCTTTTTTCATTGCAGGTTTTTCAGTTGGATTACCAAATTTATCAAAGTAGAAAATAGGAATTTTTAATTTTTCTAATGCAGGAATTACTTCAGATCCTTTGCTTACTACTAAAATTCTCAAGTTGTTTTCTAACATATATTTGTTAGCCACTCTCATAATGTCATCAGCTGTAACCGCATTGATGTTTTTGATATAATTTTCGTAGAAGTTTGTAGGCAAACCTTCTGTTAGGATGTTTACAGCATAACGAGCAACGGTTGCCGGTTTTTCAACTTGCATTACAAATCGTCCAATGTAACCTGCTTTTACGCTGTTTAACATTTCATCAGAAACTTTTTCAGTTCTGATTTTTTTTAATTCTTTTAAAGCTTCAACGATTGCGCTATCAGTTACAGCATTTCTAACTTGTGTGCTGGCAACAAATTTTGAATTAGTGTATTTGTTATCTCCAACATAAGAACGAGCTCCGTAAGTCCAACCATGTGCTTCTCTTAAATTCATATTAAGGTAACTGTTGAAATCGCCGCCAAAAACCTGATTAGCCAAAATCACAGGAAAGAAATCAGGATCAGACATTTTTAGATTTACAGTATTCATTAAGATTACTTCGGATTGAACCGCATTTGGCATATCAACAAAGTTGATTTGAGTGTATTGAACATTGCTCGGATTTGAATAAGTCAAGTTAGGAGCAGTTGCTTTTACCCAAGAACCAAATAGTTTTTCAACTGATTTTTTGATATCTTTAGTTTTAACGTCACCAATGATAACTAAATAAGCATTTTGCGGAACAAAATACGTTCTATAGTTATTTTTTACGTCAGCTAAAGAAACATTTTTGATGGTTTCCTCTGTTAAATATTCTCCGGCAGGATGTTGTTTTCCGTAAGCTAAAACATCTTCAACTCTTGAAGCTACAGCAGAAACACTTTTCTCTTGAGTTTTTAATGCATCAATTAACTTATCTTTTTCTTTGTCAAATTCTTCTTGAGTAAAATTTGGTGTTAATGCGCCTTCAGCCATTAATTCCAAAATTCTGGTTGAATGTTTGGATAAACCACTTGCAGAAGCACCCGAAGCATAGAAGTTAATGTTTGCTCCTAAGAAATCAATTTCTTCGTTGAAAACATCTTTAGGAGTTTTTACAGAACCGTTTCCAATCAGGCTACTGGTTAAATCTGAAACACCTTTTTTGTCTCCTTCTGCATAAGGTGCAGTATCAATAGACAAACTGTAAGATACTCGAGGTAATTTGTGATCCTCAACAATTAATACTTTTAATCCGTTTGGTAAAGTAAATGTTTCAGGTTTTTTCAGGTTGATAGCCGGTGATGGTCCCGGTTTAGGCTGAGGTCTTTCTTGTGCTTGCGTTGTTAAAGTTAATAACAAGCTTGATAGTATAATTATAGATTTTTTCATGATAATTGATGTCTTAGTTTTGAGCTTTATCTTTACCTGGAACATAGTCTAAAATCAATCTTTGGTTTGGATTTAGATATTTTTTAGCAATGTTTCTGATTTCTTCTCTTGTGATAGAACGATAAATATCGATTTCTGTATTGATTAGATTTACATCTCCATATAATAAATAGAATGAAGCTAAGTTTTCAGCCACACCTTCGATATTTGAGTTGCTGTTTACATAGTTGTTTTCATAAATATTTTGAAGCTTTTGAAAATCTTTTTCAGAAATCAATTCGTTTTGAAGCTTTACAATTTCTTCATCAATTTCTTTAACTAAATCTTCAGTAGTTGTTTCACCTTGTGGCATTCCGTAAAGAATGTATTGGCCATAATCTTCTTGACTGTAGTTGAATGCTCCAACTTGTAGAGCCATTTTCTTGTCATCAACTATTTTCTTGTATAAGCGAGAACTTTTTCCTCCGCTCAAAATAGTAGAAATCATGTCCAAAACTCTTGCATCACGTGTTTTCATTGATGGTGTTCTGTAAGCAGCAACAACCATTGGTTTTTGAATGTTTGAGTCCTCATAACGAGCTTTGATAGTTTGAGTAATAGGCTCTTCTACAAAAGTCTCTTTTTTGATTTTTTCACCTCTTGGAATTGGTCCAAAGTATTTTTGTATCCAAGCTTTAGTTTTAGGGATGTCAATTTGACCTGCAACTACAAGAACAGCATTGTTTGGAGAATAGAATTTTTTGTTGAATGCTTGAAATTCTTCTAAAGTTGCTGCGTCAAGATGTTCCATAGAACCGATTGGAGCCCAACGGTAAGGGTGAACTTTAAACATGTTTTTTTTCACTTCAGCAATCAAATTTCCATAAGGTTGATTGTCAACACGAAGTCTTTTTTCTTCTTTTACAACCTCGTTTTGAGTGCTAACTCCAATTTGATTAATTACCGGATGCATTAATCGCTCTGATTCCATCCATAATCCTAATTCAGTGTTGTTTGAAGGGAAAACTTCAAAATAGTATGTTCTGTCTTCAGATGTGTTCGCGTTATTTGTTCCTCCGTTTGAAGTTACAATTTTAAACCATTCACCTCTTTTGATATTTTCAGTTCCTTCAAATAAAAGATGTTCAAAAAAGTGAGCAAATCCGGTTCTGTCTGGTCTTTCGTCTTTTGAACCTACGTGATACATAACAGAAGTAATTACAACCGGAGCCGATTGGTCATTGTGTAAAATTACATGTAATCCATTGTCCAAGTCATATTCTTCAAAAGTAACCTTTTGAGCAGAGGCAACTCCTCCAAGCATAAGCATTGAACTCAAAGCAATTAATGATTTTTTCATAAAAAATTGAAATTTTTATCGTTGATAGTTTAGTTAGTAAGTAAACTTTACTTTTTGTTACACAAAAATACTTTTTTTATTCTGCACCTGAAAAATAAAATTCTTTTAAAATGCAGTATTTTGGAAGATGAAAATCTTTTTTCTTTAAGCAGTTGCGTGTAAAAGAATTAGTTGTATATTTGCAACCCGAAAAGTCGGAATCTAATTTTATTAAACATTATTGTTATGTACGCAATCGTAGAGATAGCAGGGCAACAATTCAAAGTAAGCAAAGACCAAAAAGTTTTTGTTCACCGTTTAGCTACTGAAGAAGGTGCAAAAGTTTCTTTTGACAAAGTTCTTCTTTTAGACGACAATGGTAACATCACTCTTGGCGCCCCAGCTATAGAAGGTGCTTCAGTAGAAGCCAAAGTGTTACAACACTTAAAAGGAGACAAAGTAATCGTTTTCAAAAAGAAAAGAAGAAAAGGTTACAAAAAAAGAAATGGACACAGACAATCTTTAACACAAATTGTGATTGAAGGAATCAATGGAAGTGCTCCAAAAAAGAAAGCAGCAAAAAAAGCTGAAACTACAGAAGAATAATTAACATTTAAAACTAAAACGTCATGGCTCACAAGAAAGGTGTCGGTAGTTCTAAGAACGGTAGAGAATCAGAATCGAAACGTTTAGGCGTTAAGATTTTCGGTGGTCAAGCTGCAATTGCTGGTAATATCATCGTTAGACAAAGAGGTTCTAAGCACAATGCCGGAGAAAACGTTTACATGGGTAAAGATCATACTTTACATGCAAAAGTTGACGGTGTAGTGAAATTCCAGAAAAAAGGTGAAAACAAATCATTTGTTTCTGTAATTCCATTTGAAGCATAAGAACAACTCTTATAAAATACAAAACCCGTTCGCTTAAAGTGAACGGGTTTTTTGTTTAACCGAAGTTCAATTATTTTATTTTAGCTTTATCAAGTGCATCGTTAACGCCTTTTTTAGCATCTTCTTTTGCTTTAGTTGCACTTTCCTTAACATCGTCAGCAGCTTTTTCAGCGCCTTCTTTTACATCAGTAGCAACTTCTTCTGTTTTTGCTTTTGCAGCTTCCCAAGCCGATTTTGCTTTATCAACTGCTTCCTGAGCCAGTTTTTCTGCTTCAGCATCGCCACTTTTCTTAGCTTCTTCAAGTTTGGCAACAGCTTCGTTATAACTTGCTTCTAGCGCATCAGCACCTTCTGAAGCTTCATTTTCAATAGTTGTTACAACTTCTTCACTTGTAGGTTCTTCTGTTGTTTCTTTTTTACAAGATGTAGCAAAAATCATTGCCACAGCCGCCATAGTTAAAAATACTTTTTTCATCTTTTTACAGTTTAAATGTTAAAAATAACTTAACAAAATATATGCCAATTATTCAAAGTTACTAAAAAACTTATAGAAATCGAAACATTATTGACTACTTGAAATCCATTTTCCCGCTTTCCACTACAATCTCTGCGAGGATTTCCGTTACAATCGGGGATAGATTTGGATTTGTCTTTAATTCCAGCCAACAAAAAACCTCACATACATAATGTGAGGTTTTTGAAAATCTAAAATCTAACTTCTAGTAATCTAAGAAGCTCGATTAGTATCTGTAATATTCCGGTTTGAATGGACCTTGAACTTCTACTCCAATATAAGCAGCTTGCTCGTCATTTAAAGTTTCTAATTCCACACCAAGTTTAGCCAAGTGTAAAGCAGCTACTTTTTCGTCCAAATGTTTAGGCAACATATAAACTTCATTTTTATAAGCCGCAGAATTATTCCATAATTCAATTTGAGCCAAAGTTTGGTTTGTGAAAGAATTACTCATAACAAAACTTGGGTGACCTGTAGCACAGCCAAGATTAACCAAACGACCTTCAGCTAGAATGATGATATCTTTCCCGTTTACATTGTATTTGTCAACTTGAGGTTTGATTTCGATTTTCGTTGCACCATGGTTTTTGTTTAACCAAGCCATGTCGATTTCGTTGTCAAAGTGACCAATATTACAAACGATAGTTTTGTCTTTCATCGCTTCAAAATGTTTTCCAACAACGATATCTTTATTTCCTGTAGTAGTAATTACAATATCAGCATTTCCAACAACAGTATCTAATTTTTTCACTTCAAAACCGTCCATTGCAGCTTGTAAAGCACAAATTGGATCGATTTCAGTAACGGTTACGATTGAACCAGCACCACGGAAAGAAGCCGCAGTTCCTTTTCCAACGTCACCATAACCACAAACTACAACTCTTTTTCCAGCCAACATAACGTCAGTTGCTCTTCTGATAGCATCAACAGCTGATTCTTTACAACCATATTTGTTATCAAATTTAGATTTAGTAACTGAATCGTTTACATTGATTGCCGGCATAAATAAAGTTCCGTTTTTCATTCTTTCATATAGACGGTGAACTCCGGTTGTAGTTTCTTCAGATAAACCTTTGATACCTGGAATTAATTCTGGATAACGGTCAAAAACCATATTAGTCAAATCTCCACCATCATCCAAAATCATGTTCAATGGTTTTCTGTCTTCACCAAAGAATAACGTTTGCTCAATACACCAGTCAAAATCTTCTTCATTTAAACCTTTCCAAGCATAAACTTGAATTCCTGCAGCAGCAATAGCAGCAGCAGCTTGGTCTTGAGTTGAGAAAATATTACAAGATGACCAAGTAACTTCTGCACCAAGAGCAATTAAAGTTTCAATTAAAACGGCTGTTTGAATAGTCATGTGAAGACAACCTGCAATTCTTGCACCTTTCAAAGGTTGGGTTGCGCCATATTCTGCTCTTAAAGCCATTAATCCAGGCATTTCAGCTTCAGCCAATTCAATTTCTTTTCTTCCCCAAGCCGCTAAGTTAATGTCTTTAACTTTGTAAGCTACAAATGGTAATGTTTGTGTACTCATCTATTATGTATATTTGTTTTTTTAAAATTTGATGCAAAATTACAACATAGGTTTCTAATTTAATAATTTATTTTAAAAATTTGTGAAATGTTTAATCCTTTAATCTTTTGAAAAACAAATAGATAATTTAATAGCATTATGCCTTTACTACAAATCAAAGAGTTAAATAAGACAACTAAATTGTGGGTTTGGAAAATTTCCGAAACTTGGGATGAACTTTTTCGCAGTGTTGCTTTGAAAGATATTTCGTTGGCTCGATTGGAAACCATGAAATCAGAAAGTCATCAAAAAGGTTTTTTGAGTGTTAGACAGTTATTGATGTCAGCCGGATATACTGATTTTGATTTGTATTATGATGAGTTTGGTAAACCGCATTTAACAGATGGGAAGCATATCACTATTTCACATTCGCATGAGTTTTCAATTATTGTTATTAGTGACGAATTGATTGGAGCCGATTTGGAAGTGCTAAAAGATAAAACATTAAAAATTGCACCAAGATTTATGGAAATTTTTCATTTGGGAGACTTATCGTATGAGGAAAAAATGAAAAAAGCTACCGTAATTTGGGGAATCAAAGAATCGGTTTTTAAAATCAAAAACGAACCTGGAATTAGTTTTCCACTTCATATTTTTGAACAAGAATTTAATTTGGAAGATAAAAAAACTGTTGCCGAATTACGATTTAACAACAAAATAGAATATTTTGACGTAGTTTTTGACTTTATCGAAGATTATGTCTTTGTTTGTGCTTTCGAGAAAAATAAGTAAACCAAAAAACACATCATTTGTGTCCCAAAAATGACAAACATTTACAACGAAATACGAACTTCAAAAGCCAAGTCAGAAAAGCTTCTGGCAATTTTAATTGATCCCGATAAAGTTGCATTGGAAACCATTTCGAGTTTGGCTAATAAAATAAATCAATCACCGGCAACACATATTTTGGTTGGCGGAAGTTCATTTGAAGGAAACTATTTAGATGAAATTATAGTTCAATTAAAACAAAATACAAAACTTCCTATTTTGCTTTTTCCGGGAAATCCGTCTCAAATTTCTGCTGAAGCGGATGGTATTTTATTTCTTCAATTGCTTTCCGGACGAAATCCTGATTATTTAATTGAACATCAAGTGGAATCGGTTTCAATTTTAGAAAAAACAACATTAGAAGTGATTTCTGCAGGTTATATTCTTGTTGAAAGCGGAAGCGAAACCGCCGTGGAACGCATTAGTAAAACCAAACCTTTGGATAGAAATAATATCGATTATGTTGCTCAAACCGCAAAAGCAGGTGAATACATAGGAAACAAGATTATTTATCTTGAAGCCGGAAGTGGTGCAAAAAATGCGGTTCCTTTGGAAATGATTTCAGTAGTTTCCAAAAGAATTTCATTACCGTTAATCGTTGGAGGAGGCATTCGTTCCAAAAAAGCAATTGATGATGCTTTTCTTGCTGGTGCAGATATGGTTGTTATTGGAACGGCTTTTGAAAATGACACAACTTTTTTTGATAATCAACACAATGTCACACTGAGCACAGTCGAAGTGCAAAAACAATGATAGAATTTTTATTTGCTCAATATAAAAATTATCCAACTTATGAAATTGCATTAGAACTAATCGCAATTTTATTCGGATTGTTTAGTGTGTGGTTTGCCAAAAAAAACAATATTTTGGTGTTTCCAACAGGAATTATTAATACTGCAATTTATGTTTATTTGCTTTGGAAATGGTCATTACTTGGTGACATGATGATTAATTTTTATTTTTTGGTAATGAGCATTTACGGCTGGTATCATTGGACACGAAAAAAAGACGATGAGCCTGAGTTTCCTATTTCTGGTATTACAAAATCTGAGATAAAGTGGTCGTTTGGTTTGTTCTTCGCAACAATAATTACAGTTGTAATCGTTTATCTTTTTTTTGATAAATTCACTCATTGGACATCATATATTGATACATTTGTAACAGGACTATTTTTTGTGGGAATGTGGTTGATGGCGAGACGAAAAATAGAAAACTGGATTTTATTAATTGCAGGAGATATTATTTCTATACCAATGTATTTTGCAAAAGGATATACTTTTACAAGTATTTTGTATTTAATATTGACTATTATTGCCGTTTTTGGCTATTTAGAATGGAAGAAAACTTTACAACAAAAGAAAAATTAGCTAATAATTACGGATTTACTTCGACCGATTTTACTCAAATTAATGCCTATGGAATTGATTTAGATAAAATTGAAGCCGAACTTTTGCTTTTTCAAACAGGTATTCCAAAAGTTTATTTGGAAAGACCTGCTAAAATAAATGACGGTATTTTGAAGTTAACAAAAGAAGAGTTTCAGTCAAGAGCTAATTTTTTTGACCAAAAAAAGGCCGAATTAAAGCTTAAAAAATTTGTTCCGGCTTCAGGTGCGGCAAGTCGAATGTTTAAATTTTTGAATGAGTTTTTGAATGATTTCGATCCTAAAAGTGAGACCATAAACGCCTATATAAATCGTAAAAAGGATAAAAATCTACCAACGTTCTTAGCAGGAATAGAAAAATTTCCTTTTTATGAAGAGGTAAAATCTAAGGTAAAATCGTTGGTTCCCAATTATTATTCGCTTGAAAGTCATGAAAAGAGTTATTATTTCATAAAAACAATGCTCGATGTAGAACATTTTGATTTTGCCAATAAGCCAAAAGGTGTTTTAGATTTTCACAAATATCATTCTCATATTGCAACTCCTGTAGAAGAACATTTGAACGAATGTGCTTTTTATGCTACATCAAATGCTGTTTCACATCTTCATTTTACTGTTTCTGAAAACCATGAAAGTTTGTTTCGTGAAATTGTAAACAATGTAAAGAACAAAGTGGAAAATAAGACGAAAACAGTTTTGCATGTGAATTATTCTTACCAGCAAAAATCAACGGATACCATAGCGGTTGATTTAGAAAACAATCCATTTCGTGATGAAAATAATAAGTTGGTTTTTCGTCCAGGTGGTCATGGTGCATTGATAAATAATCTTAATTTGCTTGATGCTGATGTCGTTTTTATAAAAAATATTGACAATGTAATCCAAAATCATATTCAGGAAATTACACTATATAAAAAAGGGTTAGCTGGCGTTGTGTTGGAACTACAAGAACAGATTTTTAAAATTCTTCATTCTATCCAACAAAATGATTTTCAAGAGAAAGATGTAGAATCTGTTGTCGTTTTTCTGAAATCAAAATTGAACATTGATATTCAAGAAGACTTTCAAAAGTATACTTTTGAGAATAAAGTTGATTTCATTAAAAATAAATTAAACAGACCAATTCGAGTTTGCGGAATGGTAAAAAATGAAGGCGAACCCGGTGGCGGACCTTTTTGGGTAAGAAATACGAAAGGTAATGTTTCTCTTCAAATAGTAGAAAGTTCTCAGGTTGATACGCATGATTTTGCTCAAAACGAAATTTTATCCAAAGCAACTCACTTTAATCCTGTAGATTTGGTTTGTGCTACAAAAGATTATCAAGGAAATAAATTTGATTTAACACAATTTGTCGATCATACAACCGGATTTATTGTGCATAAAAACAGTAAAGGAAAAGAACTAAAAGGTTATGAATTACCCGGACTTTGGAATGGCGCAATGGCAAAATGGATAACCGTTTTTGTAGAAGTTCCATTGGTTACTTTTAATCCGGTGAAAACGGTAAATGACTTGTTAAAACCGGCACATCAACCTCGATATGAAGACTGATTTACTCTTAGCAGAATTGCAATTTAAAGCTGTCAGAAGTTCGGGTGCTGGTGGACAAAATGTAAACAAAGTTTCATCAAAAGTAGTTTTAACTTTTGATTTGAATGTCTCTCAAGCACTTTCCGACGAACAAAAAATACTTATTTCCGAAAAATTGAGAACCAAATTAACTTCAGAAAATATTTTGATTTTAAACTGTGATGAAGACCGAAGCCAGCTGAAAAATAAAGAAATTGTAACCAAACGCTTTTTAGAATTAATTAAAAAATCATTAGTTGTTCCAAAAAAAAGAAAACCAACCTCAGTACCAAAATCGGTTATTGAAAAGCGTATCAAAGACAAAAAAACCAATTCCGAAGTAAAGCAAAACCGCAAAAAGCCTGAGTTATGAAATCTAATTAGTCTAAAATTCTAATAATCTAAAAATCTTTTTTACTTTTGCCTCGTCTCAAAAAGGGGTGCTCAAAATAACGAGCTGAGATTATACCCAATGAACCTGGAACAGGTAATGCTGTTTAGGGAAATGTGACAAAACAGAGTGCACGCTGACTTTGTCGCAGGAAACAAACATTTTTATTTTTTAACAAAGAATAATTACCTCTTTTTATTCGTAACATTTTTTTACGAATGGAATATCTTTTCAATTACAAAAGACAAAAAGCAAAAAGCAAAAGTCAAAAATTTCGTTTGATTTCGGTATTTACTTTTTCTCTCTTTTCTTTTCTCTCTTTTTCACAAGAAAAAGTAAAAGACACAACAAAAATCAACCAACTCAATGAAGTAACCGTTTCGTCGGTTAGAGCAAAAGGCAAAAACCCAATTACTTTTAGCAATCTTTCTAAGGAAGAAGTTGCACCTCGAAATTTAGGGCAAGATGTTCCGATTTTGCTGAATTATTTACCTTCGGTAGTTTCTACTACCGATGCCGGGAACGGAGTGGGTTATACTTACATGAGAGTTCGTGGTGCTGATGGTTCGCGAATTAACGTTACGCTTAACGGAGTTCCGTTTAACGACAGCGAAAGCCAAGGAACATTTTTCGTTAACTTACCCGATTTTGCTTCTTCGCTGGAAAGTATTCAGTTGCAACGCGGTGTAGGAACATCTACCAATGGTGCCGGAGCTTTTGGCGCAAGTTTGAATATGCAAACGAAGTCATATCAAGAGAAAGCTTATGCTGAGATATCCAATTCAGCAGGAAGTTTTGGAACACGCAGGCATACTTTGGCCTTTGGAACAGGTTTACATAACAATTTTGAGTTGAATGCAAGACTTTCCAATATCGCATCCGATGGTTATATTGACAGAGCTTCTTCCAATATGTTTGGCTATTTTTTTAATGGAAATTATGTAACCGAAACTACATTGATTAAAGCGATTGCTTTTGGCGGAAAACAAAAAACCTATCAAGCCTGGTATGGTATTGAAGATCCTGAAAAACTGAAAAATGACAGAACATTTAATCCGGCAGGAATGTATTTTGATGACGATGGAAACATGAAGTTTTATGACAATGAAACGGATAATTATACTCAAAATCATTTTCAATTGCATTGGTCGGAAAAATGGTCGGAAAAATGGATTTCAAATGCAGCGTTGCATTATACCAAAGGGAAAGGCTATTTTGAACAATACAAAGAAGACGAAACCTTAGCCGATTATTTTTTGCCGAATTTTCAGGGAAATACCGAATCGGATTTGGTTAGAAAAAGATGGTTAGATAACGATTTTTTTGGTGCTACTTTTTCATTGAATTATAAAACTGCTAAAACGGATGTTTTATTTGGCGGAGCAGCAAATCGTTATTTAGGAGATCATTTTGGAGAAGTAGTTTGGACACAATATTATGTGCCAAATTCCAATCGATATTATGATAATTTCGGGAATAAAGATGATGTAAACTTTTATGTTAAAGCTTCACAACAGTTTGGTAAATTAAATTTCTTTACCGATTTACAATATCGTATGGTTTTTTATGAAGCAACCAGTATAAAGTTTAGCGATGTCAATGATTCTTTTAGATTTTTTAATCCCAAAGCAGGTTTAAATTATCAATTAAACGATAAAAATTCATTTTATGGTTATTTCGGAATTGCCAATAAAGAACCAAGACGCGATGATTATGAAGCTGGAGCGATAAAGCCGGAGCGTTTGTTTGATTATGAATTGGGTTGGAAATACAACACGCAAAAAGTGAAAATTTCTGCTAATGCTTTCTATATGAACTATCAAGATCAATTGGTGATGACAGGAGCTTTAAATGATGTTGGTTCGCCGATTTTTACCAATAGTGGAAAGAGTTATCGAATTGGTTTAGAAATTGAGTCGGTAATTTCTATAACTGATAAATTAATTTGGAGTCCAAATGTTACTTTGAGCCAAAATAAAAACCGTGATTTCTACTTTCAAAGGGATGGCATTTTAAAAAATTTAGGAAATACTGATATTGCTTTTTCGCCAAATGTAGTTGCCGGAAACCGAATTACATTTTTACCAATAAAAGATTTTCAGATTTCATTGTTGTCTAAGTTTGTAAGCGAACAATACATGGGAAATATTGATTCGGATAATTCAAAATTAGATGCCTATTTTGTGAGCGATTTGAATGTTTCCTATGAGTGGAAAATCAATAAAGGTTTGAAGTCAATTGTTTTTTCCGCATTGGTAAATAACCTGTTTAATTTAGAGTATGAATCCAATGGTTATTTTTATACCTATGATGATAATTGGAGCAATCCGGGAAATATTGTTACTCAAGAAGGTGCCGGATTTTTTCCGCAAGCCGGAATTAATTTCTTAGCCGGAGCAACATTGAAGTTTTAAAAACAAAAATCCCGTCTTGTTCTAAAACGAGACGGGATTTTTTTAATTTCTTACGTTTAGTGAACTCCCGTTGACTAAAACTCGATAAGGTTTCATTGGATAATCTTTTCCTGCGGCAATTCCTGTGAATAAATTATATTCAGCACCGTCACAAGGACAAACAGCATTTGCGCCTTGGATTGTCATAGTAGAACAAGAAGTCAACTCCTGATTAGGACAAGCAACATCAAAAGCTGTATAGCCACTTCCTGTATTGTATATTACGATTCCTCGAACACCTTGTGAATAATCTACAACATAATTTCCCGGAAAATTCAAATTGGAATATTGAGGCAAACTTAAATTGATTAATAAATCAACAGGATAGTTTGGTAAATAAGGATTTCTGTAATTAACACTACCTGAATCACATCCTAAAATCAATCCGGTAAAAAATAGTATAGCAATTATTTTTTTCATCTAAATTTTTAGTTCTAAATATTCGACAAACAAAAATAAATTATTTAACTTTGGCAAACACTAACAAGTGCGTTAAATTTAAAATTAACCAAAAAAAATAGTATCTTTGCAAAAAGAAATCCCGTTGCGATGGGATTTTTTCTATTTTATAAAATGAGGAAATTATGAGTAAAGTATCTTATTATACTGCTGAAGGATTAAAAAAATTAAAAGAAGAATTAGAATATTTAAAAAGCGTTGAAAGACCAAAAGCCTCTGAAGCTATTGCTGAAGCAAGAGATAAAGGAGATTTGTCTGAAAATGCCGAATATGATGCAGCAAAAGAAGCACAAGGACTTTTAGAAATGAAAATTTCCAAAATGGAAGAGTTGTATGCTAATGCACGATTGATTGATGAGTCACAATTAGACGTTTCAAAGGTATTGGTTTTGTCTAATGTAAAAATCAAGAATCAAGCAAATGGCATGGAAATGAAATACACATTGGTTGCCGAAAGTGAAGCTGATTTAAAAACCGGTAAAATATCTGTAACTTCTCCAATAGGAAAAGGATTGTTAGGAAAATCTGTTGGCGAAATTGCAGAAATTACAGTACCAAACGGTAAAATAAACTTTGAAATTTTAGAAATTTCCAGAGATTAGCTAACGATCATCTAAATAACAAATGAGTTCAATTTTTACCAAAATAGTAAACGGAGAAATTCCAAGTTATAAAATAGCCGAAGATGAAAACTATTTGGCTTTTTTGGATGTAAATCCAAATGCAAAAGGTCATACACTTTGTATTCCAAAACAAGAAATCAATAAGATTTTTGATATGGAAGAAGAGCACTATCTTGGTTTAATGAAGTTTTCTAGAAAAGTAGCAAAAGCTATCGAAAAAACGATTTCTTGTAAACGAATTGGTGTAGCGGTTGTAGGACTTGAAGTGCCACATGTTCACGTTCATCTTATTCCGTTGCAAGACATGGATGATATGCGTTTTCAACGAAAGGTTTCGCTTATGAAAGAAGAGTTTGAAACATTAGCCAAAGAAATTCAGAGTAATTTATAATAAAAAAACGCCTCAAGAAATTGAGGCGTTTTTTTATAAATATTTATTTATTTATTCCCTTTCACTAAACTAATTAAAAATAGTAAAACCCAAGCACCGCCGGCAGCAACTAATATTTGAAATAGCAAACCGCCACCGCCAATTCCAAGTTTTCCGGCGAGCCAACCGCCAAAAATACTTCCGATAATCCCAACAATAATATTGCCGATTAAACCAAACCCAGAACCTTTCCAAAACTGGCCGGCAAGCCAGCCCGAAATGGCTCCTAATAAAAGAAAATACAAAAACTCCATAGGTTGAAAATTTATTAGTTAAAGTATAAAGATAATAAAAAAGATTTTGCTTACACTTTTTTAAAAGAAACCTGCATTGTTGTTCCTTTATTTATTTCTGAATTCAAGACTTTTATTTTTCCTTTATGATATTCTTCCACTATTCGTTTGGTTAAAGATAAACCCAAACCCCAACCACGTTTTTTTGTAGTAAATCCCGGTTCAAATACTTTTTTAAATTCTTTTTTGGGAATTCCTTTTCCGGTATCAGTTACTAAGATTTTTACTAAGTTATTCTCTTCTATAATTTCAACAGCCAATTTTCCTCGCCCCTTCATAGCATCAATGGCATTTTTGACCAAGTTTTCAATCGTCCAACTGTGTAATGTAGGGTTTAGTGAAACTATGATAGCATTTTTTGGTGCTTTGAACGAGAAAGTAATTTGGTTTGAAAAACGTGATTTTAAATAATCAAAAGATTGTTCGGTTTCTTCAATAATGTTGCGATTTTCCAGAATTGGTTCTGAACCAATTTTTGAAAAACGATCAGTTATAGTTTGTAATCGGGTAATGTCTTTTTCAATTTCTGAAACAGTAGTTTCATCTACGTTGTCGGCTTTCATGATTTCGAGCCAGCCAATAAGTGATGACAACGGTGTTCCTATTTGATGTGCCGTTTCTTTTGCCATTCCTGCCCAAAGTTTGTTTTGGGTTGCCATTTTTGTACTTCGATAGAAATTGTAAACCACGGTAGCAAAAAGAAAAATAATCAGTAAAAGCGCAATAGGGTAGTACTTTAATTTGTTTAACAAAGGCGAATCGCTGTAATAAAGAAAATTATCTTGTCCTTTTTCATCTTGGGTAACAATTGGCTCATTTTGATTTTTAAGACTTTGAAGCAATTGTTTTAATTTATTTTTATCGTTTACAATTTCTTCATCAATATTGGTAGTATTGATAATAGAATCATTATTTGTGGTTTGAATAATAGGAATTGTTGCTGTAGAGATTATTTGAAACGGAAGTGTTACATCGTCATCTAAACCTGCTTCTTTAAAGGCTTTTTGAGCTAATGCCCATTGTTGCATTTTTACTCGTTCTTCGCTTTTAAAGATTTGAAAAAAGGAATAGGTGTTCCAAAGAATTAAACTTACTATAACAAATGAGGTTATGATAATTATCCAGCGAATGGTAGTTCTTTTTTCGGAAAACTGCATTGTCAATTTTTTTATAAATATAGCCAAAAGTGATAAAAGCACAATAGGTTTATTCAATTAGCCCTGATGGAAGAGGAAATCAACTTTGTCAAAGTTTTGAATTTTTAAAGTTATTGAAACGAATAGCAGGAAAATGGACAACAAAAACACTCAACCGTTTCACTCCAAAATAAATTAGCTTATTCGTTTAAATGATACATTAAAAAATTATAGAAATCGGCATCGCTTTTTACGTCATCTTCATAGCTTGCGGTTTTTCCATAATGTCCAGCATCGGGCAAGGAAATGAGATAAATTGGATTTTTTTGTGCTGTTCTGTTTTGGAGTTTGGCGGCAAATTTATAAGAATGCAATGGCGGAACTCTATCATCGTTATCAGAAGTGATGAGTAACGTTGTTGGATAATTGGTGTTTTCATCGATATTATGATATGGAGAATAAGCTAATAATGAGTTGAATTCTTCTTTGTTTTCGGGATTTCCATATTCATTCAAATGATATCTGCCAACGGTAAATTGATCAAATTTTATCATATCGAAAGCACCCATTTGAGGAATGACAACTTTGAACAAATCTGGTCTTTTGGTCATAGCAACACCAACAACTAAACCGCCGTTTGAACCTCCAGTTATTCCCAATTTTTGTGGACTAGTATATTTTTCTTTAATTAAAAATTCGGCTGCATCTATAAAATCGTTGAATGAATTCATCTTTTTTAATCCTTTTCCATCCTGATGCCATTTTAATCCTTTTTCTCCACCGCCACGAATTTGAGCATAGGCAAAAACACCACCTTTTTCTACAAAATGTATCATTCCTGATGAAAAATATGCACTAGATACAATTCCATAACCGCCATAAGCTGTGAGAAGTGTTGGATTATTTCCGTCGAGCTTCATTCCTTTTTTATGGATTATGGTTATTGGAACATCTTTGTTGTCTCGGCTTTTAAAAGTTATGGTTTTGGTTTCAAAATATTCCGATGGAAACAAACTTGCTTTTATTTTGATATACTCGGTATGAAATTCGTTTATTTCGCCAGTTGCAACATTCAGTCGGAAATTTTTAAACGAAGTTGTATAAGAATGTAATGTTACATATAAATCTTTTGTTTCATTATCAAAAAAGTTAAAAGAAAATTCAAAATTATCAGGTGAATCAAATTTTCGGATAAACTTTCCATTAGCGTCATAAACTCTAATGTAGCTTTTGTTTAGTGTTTTGTAATTGCAAAAAATATAATCGTTTGTAAAATGAGTTGATGTCATTAATTGAGAATATATCTGCGGAATGACAACTCTTTCTTGTTTGGGGTTTTTTATGTTGAAAGCTCTAACTTCACCCCATTCAAATTCTTTAGAAGAATAATAGATAGAATCATTTCTATAGGTTAAAAACTCCATATCAGTACTTTGGTTTTCTAAAAATTTATAGAGATAAAATTCATTATCTGCCAATGAAGCTTCATAATAATTTGAGTGAGTTTCCTCTTTGTTGGTTTCTATAACAATAAGTTTTCCTCTGGTTGCATAATAAGAAAAAGTATTACCCGTTTTTGAGGCATCAAAAACAAGTTTATCTTCGCTTTGTGGTGTTCCAATTTTGTGATAATATAACTGATTCGTGGAATCGATAGCGGTTTTGTTGATGTTGTTGTTTTTTTTATAAAAAATGCCGTGATCTAAATTCCATCCAATATTTGAAAATTTCACTCCTTTTATTGCATCCGACAAGAGTTTTCTTTTATTAATATCAAAGAAGTTAATTTCGTTAATATCGCTACCATCATAACTAACTTGATAAGCCAAATATTCGGAGTTTCGAGAAGGTGTCAAATTACCAAAAAGTAAATTTTTATTAGTATATACTTCATTCAAATCAAATAATTTAGTGGGTTTTTCTTTGATATCTTTTCGGTAGAAAATAACGGGAAGTGTTTTGCCTTCTAAATAAAAAGTAGAATAATAATATTTTCCTTTTTTTGAAGGAATGCGGTTGGTTCTGCTTTTATTGTACTCAATTATTTTGCTTTCGGTATTGTATTTTCTCTTTGCTTTTTTGAAAATTTCTTCGGTGATTATGTTATTATTTTTAACCCAAGTTTTTGTTTCTTCAGAATTTAAATTTTCCAGCCAAGAATAATCATCGATTATGGTAATTCCATGTTTTGTAAATTTTTCCAATTTTGATTTATCGGAATTCTGTTGACAAAAAATAGTTTGACAGAAAAGAAAAGATAGAATGATGATTACGTTTTTCATAAAAAAGCTATAAGTTACAAATCTTATGAATTTTTATTGAAACTCAAAAAAATAACACATAATAAGATGGTTTCTTCTCAATAAAACAAATGGATTTCTCAATTAGCCCTGATAGTAGTGAAAATCCTGTTATTTCGTTTTTTTAAACGGAATAACAGATTGAAACGAATAGCAGGAAAATGGATTGCAAAAATACCCGAACCTTTCGCTCCTAATCAACTAAATTGGATTGACAATAATCAATTAAAATTGTACTTTTGAAAAAATAAAAAATCATGCTTTCTTTTGAACCACATACACTGTCGCCGGCGCAATTGCAAGGTTATTTACAAAGTGCTGTAGCGCCGAGACCAATTGCTTTTGCCAGTACGATGGATGAAAATGGGAAACCTAATTTATCACCATTTAGTTTTTTTAATGTTTTTAGTTCCAATCCGCCGATTTTAGTTTTTTCGCCAGCAAGACGCGTGAGAAATAATACGACTAAACATACTTTGGAAAACTGTCAGGCAACGAAACAAGTAGTGATTAATGTGGTGAATTATGATATTGTACAGCAAATGTCGCTTTCGAGTACGGAATATCCTGATGGTGTGAATGAATTCGTAAAATCGGGTTTGACGATGTTGCCTTCGGATATGGTAAAACCGTATCGTGTGGCGGAAAGTCCGGTGCAATTTGAGTGTAAAGTCAATGAGATTATCGCTTTGGGAAATCAAGGTGGCGCTGGAAATTTGATTATTTGTGAAGTAGTGAAAATTCATGTTAACGAAGCGGTTTTGGATGAAAAAGGAACGATTGATCAAAGTAAAATAGATTTGGTTTCTCGTTTGGGTGGCAATTGGTATTCGCGTTCCAATCAAGGTTTGTTTGAAGTAGAAAAACCGTTGGTTACGCTTGGAATTGGTGTTGATGCTATTCCTGATTTTATCAAGAAAAGTGAAGTTTTTGACGGAAATGATTTAGGGAAATTAGGAAATGTAGAAGCATTGCCAACCGAAGAAGAAATTACTATATTTGTACAACAAAACATTCCGGTTAAAGCAGTTTTAAGTTCAGATGACGAACATAAAATTCATTTAAAAGCAAAGGAATATTTAAATACTAACGAAGTGCTTTCGGCATGGAAAGTGCTTTTAGCAAAATTATAATTATGGAAGTTACAGGGAAAATCAGAGTGATTAATGCGGAACAACAAATTAGTCCGTCATTTAGAAAAAGAGAATTGGTAGTTACTACAGAAGAGCAATATCCGCAGCATATTTTAATTGAGTTTACTCAGGATAAATGTGATTTGTTGAATAGTTACAGTATAGGAAGCGATGTAAAAGTATCGATCAATATTCGTGGAAGAGAATGGGTAAATCCTCAAGGAGAAACAAGATATTTCAATTCTATTCAAGGATGGAGAATTGAAAAACTTCAGGCTGAAGCTCCGGCTCAACAAATGCCTCCAATGCCTGCTGCAGAAGCATTTGAACCTGCAACTAATTTTAATGAAGAAGAACACGACGATTTACCTTTCTAGAAAGTTAGAAGTCAGAAGATGGAAGTCAGAAGTTTAGGTAGTACTTGAACTTCTGACTTTTTCATTACAATTGAGTTTGTAGTTGATTTTTGATGTTGAAGTTGAATTTTGAAATTAAAAAATGTATTTTTTAACCAAAGAACTTTATTTTCCGCCTGTTGATGAAGCCTCCTATGAAGGTGTTTTGGCTATTGGCGGTGATTTGTCAATAGAAAGACTTTTATTAGCTTATCAAAATGGCATTTTTCCTTGGTTTAATGAAGATGAACCGATACTTTGGTGGTCGCCGCCATATAGAATGGTTGTGCTGCCTCAAACATATAAAGTATCGAAAAGTATTCGAAATCTTTTCAATCAGAATAAATTTAAAGTTACTTTTAATCAAAATTTCTCAGAAGTTATTCGCAATTGCCAGCAAATTGAACGAATTGGTCAGGACGGTACTTGGATTTCTGAAGAGATTATTACTGCTTATACTAAATTACATGAAATGGGGATTGCTAAATCGGTAGAAGTTTGGCAAAATGAAGAATTGGTTGGTGGTTTATATGGTGTTGATTTAGGACATGTTTTTTGTGGAGAAAGTATGTTTTCTAAGGTTTCTAATGCCAGCAAAATTGCTTTTGTGACTTTGATAAATCATTTAAAAGAAAAAAATTACCGTTTGTTGGATTGTCAAGTTCATAATGATCATTTGGAAAAATTAGGTGCTTTTGAAATTCCGAGAGAGCTTTTTATGAAGGTGTTGAAAAGCTAGTGATTCTTTCGAAGCTTTCTTTTTAATGAAAAATAATGAACAGTGATATAGTCTATATACATAATGATTATCAATGCTGATGAAGCGATAAGTAGTGTTCTTAATTTTAAAGTTTGAAATATAAACCCGCCAATAATACAACCTAGAAAAAAGAAAGTTATAATAGAAAGTTTTAAATAAATGTTCTTGGACAATTTATTTTTTTCTTCGGTTTTTTTGTAAAAAAACAGTTGTGATAATTCAATTCCTAAATCAGTAAACAAACCGGTTAAATGAGTTGTTCTTACTGTCGATTGTGAAGCTTTTGTAACTAAAGCATTTTGTAATCCCATGGCAAATAAAAGTACATAAGACGCAATATGAAAGTAATTTTCCTGATTTTGAAAAATATTATCACTGAAACCAACTAAGGTTAATAGGACAGCTTCAAAAAGCAAAGGAATAATATGTGAAGATTTAGGTGATTTCTTTGCGAAAAATTCAGTTAAAATACCGGAAATAAAAGCGCCAAAAAGAAAGCAAAGAATATAATTAATAAAAATAGTTGCTGTCGAATAATCTTTTTTAATTATTTCGTCTGCAAAATAAGCAAAATGCCCGGTGACATTGGTTGTTAAAGTTGCAAAAGCAAAAACACCACAAATATTCACAATTCCGGCAACAAAAGATAGACTCGATGCCAATTTTATATTATGTGTAAGTGTTCGGGTATTTCCTGTGTGGCGAAACATTATCTACTTTCTTTTCCAGCAAGTTTCTACGTGATCATTCACCATTCCTGTTGCTTGCATATGCGCATACACAACGGTTGATCCTACAAATTTAAATCCGCGCTTTTTTAAATCTTTACTCAATGCGTCCGAAATTGCAGAAGTTGCCGGAATATCTCGTAATACTTTGGGTTGATTATCAATTGGTTTTCCGCCTGTAAAACCCCAAATGTATTTTGAAAAACTACCAAATTCTTCCTGAACTTTCATAAAAGCAATGGCATTAGAAACTGTTCCTCGAACTTTTAATTTATTCCTGATTATGCCTTCGTCTTGAAGTAGTTCCTGAATTTTATCTTCATCGTATTTTACAATTTTTTTATAATCAAAATTGTCAAATGCTTTTCTGAAATTTTCTCTTTTTTTCAAAATTGTGTACCAACTTAAACCTGCTTGAAACGTTTCTAAAACTAGAAATTCAAAAATTGTATCGTCGTCATAAACTGGATTTCCCCATTCGTTATCGTGATAATCACGGTACAAATCATCTTTTTCACACCAAGCGCAACGTATTTTATTTTCCATCTTTTGAAATGTATTTTTGTATTAAATAATGTCCTAAATAAATCATTGGTGTCATTAATATAGCAATGACTAATTTAACCGAATAACCTGTCAATCCCGAAATTATATAAGTTTTAAAATCCATAATTCCCGGAAGGTAAAATGCAATTCCTAAAACGATAAAACTATCGAAAAACTGAGAAATAATTGTGGAACCGGTACTTCGAAGCCAAATCATTTTGTTGCCTGTTCGTTTCTTTACAAAATGAAAGATAGTAACGTCAATTAACTGTGATACTAAAAATGCCGCAATACTTCCAACAATAATCAGCTGACTCTGTCCAAAAACGGATTTAAACTGTTCACTCGTTACCGAACTAATTCCGGTAGAAGGAATTTGTATGGCAAAATACAGCACAAAAAAAGTGTAGGCAATCAATCCAGCCGTAATCAAAGACAATCGTTTTACACCTTTTTCTCCAAAATATTCGTTGATTAAATCTGTTGTAACAAAAACAATTGGCCAAGGTAAAATCCCAATACTCATTGGAACACCAAAAACATCAATCAATTTTCCGCCGGTAAGTTCAGCAACTATTGCATTGGTAATAAAAATTCCCGCAAGGACAACATAAACAGTATCTTTTCTTGTGGCAAACATAGCAATTTCATTTTTCTCAAAAATAAGGAATTATGGGTTATGTTTTTGCGACCAATAACAATTCTATTTTATGTATTTTTGAGAAAATTAATCAAGTCATGAAAAAAATAATAGTAACCTTGCTTATGAGTATTCCAATTATTACTGCCGAAGCACAGAACAATCAAAATCCATTATTGAAAAACTGGACAGGAAATTATGGTGGTGTTCCGTCTTTCAACGAATATAAAATCAGCGATTTCAAATCAGCAATTAATGTTGCAATCAAAGAAAAACAAGATGAATACGATAAAATTGCTGAAAACCCTAAACCTGCAACATTTGAAAACACCATAGTTGCTATGGAAAAAGCCGGAAAAAAATTAAGCCAGGTGAAAGCCATTTTTGATCTTTACAGTTCCAATTTAAACAGTCCGGAATTTGAACCTATTGAAGCTGAAATTACTCCTTTATTTTCGGGATTGGATAGTAAAATTTATCAAAATAAAAAATTATTTGAACGTATTGAAACAGTTTATAATGCTAAACAGAATAGCAAATTAACTCAAGAACAGGAACGTTTAGTTTGGTATTATTACTCCAAATTTGTACGGGAAGGAGCAAAAGCAGATGCTAAAAGCAAAATGAGAATTGCGGACATTAATAAAGAATTGGCAACACTTTTTACAAAATTCAGTCAAAATCAATTGGCCGACGAAACTAATTATTATTTAGAGTTAAAAAGCGAGTCTGATTTTGATGGCTTACCAACCGAATTGAAAAATGCAGCTATTGCTGAAGCTAAAGAAAGAAAACTAAACGTAATGGGTTGCATTGCTAATACTCGTTCCTCAATTGAACCTTTTTTAACCTTTTCTTCCCGAAGAGATTTACGAATGAAAGCATTCAATATATTCGTGCAACGAGGTGATAACAATAATAAAAACAATAACAATGAAATATTGGTTCAAATATTAAAGCTTCGTGCTGAAAAAGCAAAGTTATTAGGTTTTAAAACGTTTGCCGATTGGAGTTTGTCTAATACTATGGCGCAAAGTCCTGAAAAAACAATGGAGCTTATGGTGTCTGTTTGGAATCCCGCTGTGGCAAAAGTTCATGAAGACGTGGCCGAAATGCAAAAAATTGTTGAAGCTGAAGGCGAAAAATTTAAAATTGCACCTTGGGATTATCGTTATTATGCTGAAAAAGTTCGTAAAGCAAAATATGATGTCGATGCTAATCAAATCAAGCCTTATTTACAGTTAGAAAAACTTCGTGAAGGAATGTTTTGGGTTGCTGGTGAAGTTTTTAATTTGAAGTTCAAGCAAGTAAGTAATGTTCCTGTTTTTTATCAAGATGTTCGTGTTTGGGAAGTTTCACGTAAAGACTCAGGAAAAACCGTTGGGTTATTCTATTTCGATCCGTATGCCCGAAAAGGAAAACGTTCCGGTGCTTGGATGACAGCTTACAGAGAACAAAGTCGAATAGATGGAGATGTTTTAACTTTGGTTTCCAATAATTGCAACTTTATCAAAGGGAAAGACAATGAACCTATATTAATTTCATGGGATGATGCCACTACACTTTTTCATGAATTTGGTCATGCCTTGCACGGATTATGTTCAGATGTTACCTATCCGAGCTTATCAGGGACCAATACGCCACGAGATTATGTTGAATTTCCATCGCAAATTTTGGAGCGTTGGTTAGCCACTCCGGAAGTACTGAATAAATTTGCTTTACATTATAAGACAAATAAGCCTATGCCGATGTCTTTGGTGGAACGAATCGAAAAAGCAGCTACTTTTAATGAAGGGTTTTCAACCGTAGAAACTATTTCCAGTGCTTTGGTTGATATGAAATTGCATTTATTAGATAATCCTGATATAGAACCTGTAGAATTTGAGAAAACAACACTGTCTGAATTAAGAATGCCGTCAGAAATTGTAATGCGTCATCGAATTCCTCAGTTTGGACATATTTTTTCAGGCGATGATTATGCTGCCGGATATTATGGATATTTGTGGGCAGATGTTATCAGTGCTGATGCTACCGAAGCATTTACGGAATCTAAAGACGGATTGTATGATAAAAAAGTTTCCACACGGTTATTGGATAATGTTTTTAGTGTAGGAAATACGGTTGATCCTGAAAAAGCTTATCAAAGATTTAGAGGTCAGGCAGCAACCAGTGATGCTTTAATGCGGGCAAGGAATTTTCCAATAGCAAAATAATTAAATATTTTGAGTAAATAAAAAAACCGATTCAATTTTGAATCGGTTTTTTTATTTATTATATCTTTATTTTTAATCCTTTACAAGTCTAACAGAAAAACCTTGTTTCTTGTCGATAGGCGCTCTTGTAATGGTTTTATTATTGTAGTACAATCCGGTACACCAAGCGTTTGTAGTGTTATAATTATCAGCAACCCACCAATATCCTATAGAGCCTAAACTACTAAAAGAACCATTTGCTAAACAATGACCACCAGGTAGGGCAGTAATTCCTGATGAATTAACAGCTCCTGTGTTTGGACTTTGCCAATGAGAAGTTCCTGTTTCTTTCAATAAACCACCGGCTGCTTGAGAACCTCCTAAAAAGTCGGTTAATGAAATCCAATCAGCATTTGTTGATACATGCCATCCTGCAGGAGCAAGTCCTCTAGGATCATTTACGGCATACCAATTGTATAATTTACCATAAACAGTTCCGTTGCTCGTTTGGTATGAATAATAACACCAAGCTCCCGTTGTTAAATTTGCCCACTGTGTAGCATTTTGAACTTGAGGAATATTATCTCCGTTTCTGTATTTAGTAACGCTTAAATTTTTGGTTGTCCATTCTTTTCCGTTCAATACAACAGAGCCATAATTATTTCCATTGATATCGGTAACACCACTTCCAACTGTATATAGTAAAGGACTTGTAGTAAATGTAATTTCGTTTCCATATCCGGTACCGTAAGAACTCGTAGCATAAGCACGAACATAGTAAGTTGTATTTGGAGTTAAATTTGTTATTTCACTAACAAAAGGCCCAACGCCAAAACCATTTGAAGTAAATCCACCGTTGACTTGCAAAGTAGGTTCCGGTGACATACTCCACACAACTCCTCTAACAGTAACATTTGAAATACCACTTCCGGTAACTATTCCTCCTGTTTTTACAAAATTAGTTGTAATATCAGTAGCTTCATTAGTGGTTACAGTTGGTAAATCTGCCGGGTTAACAGGTGTTTGGAAAACAACTTGATTTCCATAAGCAGTTCCGTTTATATTTCTGGCGTAAGCACGAACATAGTAAGTTTTATTGGATTCTAAACCAATCATTTGACTTGAAAAACTTTCAGTACCGCCACCTTCAGTAGTTTTGGTTGTCAGGGCTACAGTAGGATTTGGTAAAGTACTCCAAATAATCCCTTTGGCTGTTATTGGAGAACCTCCGTCTGAACTTATAACTCCTCCGGAAGTTGCCGAAGTAAGTGTAATTTCTGTTACATCGAGTGTGGTTAATACTCCAACAGTTGGAGGTAAAATTATTTCGGGTGTTGAGTAGTCAATATCAGGTGATGAGGTACAATTGAATAATGAAATTGTAGTCAGCAGTAATAAAGTCAGTTTAAAGTATTTCATACAAATGAAGTTTTGTTGGTTTATTGTCCAATGTCTTGGTGATTAGCTACAAAAATATAAAAAGAAATGATTTTAAAAAGTTGGATTCGGTTTTTTATTGTTGTGAAGGATTTTGGTTAAATAAAAAAGCCCTAAAATTAAATCAATTTTAGGGCTTTTGGTTTTATTTTAAAGGATGATTATCCTAAAGCTACTCTTTTGAAACCTGTAACAGTTAATCCACTGTCAACAGATTTTATATAAGCAGAAACACTCATAGAACCATCTTTAATATAGTCTTGGTTTACTAAAGTATTATCTTTATAAAAACGTTGAATTTTTCCTTTAGCGATATTGTCTAACATAGCTTCAGGTTTTCCTTCTTGACGTAATTGATCTTTAGCAATTTCAATTTCTTTTTCGATGATAGCAGCATCAACACCACTTTCATCTAATGCAATAGGATTCATTGCAGCAGCTTGCATAGCTACATTTCTTGCAGCTTCTTCAGCGCCTTCAACATTAGCAGATAAAGCAGTTAAAACTGCAATTTTGTTACCTGCGTGAATATATGAACCAACAAAAGCACCTTCTAATCTCTCAAAAGAACCAATTTCGATTTTTTCTCCGATTACACCTGTTTGCTCAATTAATTTTTCAGCAACAGTCATTCCGTTGAAATCCGAAGCTAATAATTCTTCTTTAGTAGCATAATTTAAGGCTTGGCTAGCTAATTCTGTAGCTAATTTCACGAAACCTTCGTTTTTACCTACGAAGTCAGTTTCACAGTTTAATGTGATTACTGCGCCTGCAGTTTTATCAGCGTTAACAGCAGCGATTGCAGCACCTTCAGTAGATTCTCTGTCTGAGCGGTTTGCAGCTACTTTTTGTCCTTTTTTTCTAAGGATTTCAATTGCTTTGTCAAAATCACCATCAGCTTCAACAAGAGCTTTTTTACAGTCCATCATTCCTGCACCGGTGATTGTTCTTAGTTTATTTACGTCTGCAGCAGTAATTGTTGCCATTTTATTTTTATTTTTTTAAGTTTAAAATAATTGTTTCAAAAAAAGAAATTCCAATCGTTAAATCCCAAATTCCAATATTATTAAATTATCAATTTTGATAGTTTTTTGGAATTTGGAATTTAAGTATTGGAACTTAATCTTGTATTTATTCTTCAGATTTTGTTTCTGTAGCTTCTACTTCAGGAGCAGTTACTTCAGCTACTGTTTCTACTTCAGGAGCTTCAACTTCTTTGTCAGAAGTTCTGTTAGCTAATCCGTCTTTTACAGCATCAGTTACTAAAGATAAAATTTTATCAATTGATTTTGAAGCATCATCATTGGCTGGGATAACATAATCTACTTCACGTGGATCAGAGTTAGTATCAACCATTGCGAAAACTGGAATGTTTAATTTTTGAGCTTCTTTTACTGCGATATGTTCAGCTTTGATATCTACTACAAATAAAGCAGCAGGTAATCTAGACATGTCAGCGATAGAACCTAAGTTCTTCTCTAATTTTGCACGAAGACGATCTACTTGTAGTCTTTCTTTTTTAGAAAGTGTGTTGAATGTTCCGTCTTTTTTCATTTTATCAATAGAAGCCATTTTTTTAACAGCTTTACGGATAGTTACAAAGTTGGTCAACATTCCACCTGGCCATCTTTCAGTGATGTAAGGCATGTTACAAGCTGTTGCTTTTTCAGCAACGATATCTTTTGCTTGTTTTTTGGTAGCTACGAAAAGTATTTTTCTACCTGATGCAGCAATTTTTTTCAAAGCTTCGTTAGCTTCTTCAATTTTAGCTGCAGTTTTATATAGATTAATGATATGAATACCATTTCTTTCCATATAAATATAAGGAGCCATATTTGGATCCCATTTACGAGTCATGTGTCCAAAGTGAACACCTGCTTCTAATAAATCTTTAACTTCAATTTTGTTTGCCATTGTGTAATAGTTTACGTTCCGTTGTTGTAGCAATTTTCAAGTAGTCACTTGCGTTTGTCTTGAAAATTTAGATGCTAAACTAATTCCTTTTTCATCAAAAAGAATATCGGCAACTTTATTAATTTCAATTTTAATTTGTAAAAAATCTGAAGATTAACGCTTAGAGAACTGGAATCTCTTACGTGCTTTTTTCTGACCGAATTTTTTACGTTCAACCATTCTTGGATCTCTTGTTAGTAATCCTTCTGGTTTTAGGATAGCTCTGTTTTCAGCTTCAACTTCACACATTGCGCGAGCGATAGCCATTCTTACAGCTTCTGCTTGTCCTGTAGAACCACCACCATATACATTTACTTTTACGTCAAAGTTCTCTGCATTGTTTGTCATAGACATTGGTTGCAACACTTTGTACTGTAAAGTAGCTGTTGGGAAGTAGTTGTTGAATTCTCTTTTGTTAACGGTAATTTTTCCTGTTCCTTCTGAAACATAAACACGTGCTACAGCACATTTTCTTCTACCGATTTTGTGAATAACTCCCATTACTTTAAGTCGTTAAGGTTAACGGTTTTTGGTTGTTGAGCGCCATGTTTGTGCTCAGAACCAACATTTACATTTAAATTGCGGAATAGTTGAGCGCCTAATTTATTTTTAGGTAACATTCCTTTTACAGCTTTTTCTACTAATAATGCAGGGTTTTTTTGTTGCATTACTTTAGCAGTTAAGCTTCTTTGTCCTCCTGGATAACCTGTGTGTCTGATGTACGTTTTGTCATCTAACTTGTTTCCAGTTAGGTTGATTTTTTCAGCGTTGATAACAATTACGTTATCTCCACAATCAACGTGCGGTGTATAACTTGGTTTGTATTTACCTCTCAAAAGCATCGCAACTTTTGAAGCTAAACGACCTAAGTTATGACCTTCAGCATCTACAACAATCCACTGCTTGTCTGCAGTAGCTTTGTTAGCTGAAACTGTCTTGTAGCTTAATGTGTTCACAATAATTTATTTTAATTAAACATTCCATTCCCAATTAAGGGAGTGCAAAAGTACAATTATTTATTTATTATACAAATACTCCTAACAGATTCTTTTTTAATTGCTTTTCGACGAATTACCGATACATATTTAATTGTCGTTTTTCATAAAATTATTTTGTTATTTTTACACTTTAACAATGACATAATGAAATCGAAAGCCACATTAAAACAAATCGCAAAAGAATTAGGAGTTTCTGTTTCCACAGTTTCCAAAGCATTAAACGGCAGTCCGGAGATTAGTGAGCCAACAAAACAACGTGTTCAGGAGTATGCAAAACTGAAAAATTATAAACCAAATGTTATTGGTCTGAATTTAAAAAACAGAAGAACGAAAACGATAGGCGTGATTATTCCTAACATTTTAAATTCTTTTTTTGCCAAAGTTTTTAGCGGAATTGAGAAAGTTTGTGACGAAAAAGGTTATAAAGTTATTACCTGTATTTCTAACGAGTCATTAGAAAAAGAAATCAATGCACTCGAAATGTTGAGTAACGGAACTATCGATGGTTTTATTCTTTCTATTTCAGAAGAGTCTCAAAAACTTCAAAGCTTCAATCATTTTAAAGACATAATCAATGAAGGTACGCCTATTGTAATGTTTGACAGAATTGCTGACGAAGTCAATTGTGATAAAGTCGTTGTTGATGATTTTGAGTCGGCAGTTAATGCGACAGAACATTTGATAAAATCAGGTTGTAGAAAAATAGCATTGTTGTCTGCGATTGATAATTTAAGTGTTGGTAAACTCAGAGCGCAAGGTTTTTATAAAGCAATAGAGTCCAAAGGAATGAAAGTTGATGAAGATTTGGTTGTTTTAACCAATAATAATGAAGAGTTTAATTCAAAAATAGGCGGTTTCTTTATCAAAAACAAACCTGATGGTGTTTTTGCTCTAGATGAACACGCATCGGTTACTGCTATGAAATTAGGTATTCAAAACGGATACAAAATCCCTCAGGAATTATCAATAATTGGTTTTGCTGATGGTGTTTGGTCACGAAGAATGACACCAAGTTTGTCAACCGTTAGTCAACATGGGCCTGAAATAGGTGAAGTGGCAGCTCAATTATTGATTGATAAGTTGGAAAGTAATGATGAAGCTTATACTTTTTCAACAACCGTAATCAATACCGAATTAAGACAACGAGATTCTACTAAAAGAATTTAACATTTTAGCGCAACCTTTATTGTTTTTTTGTATCTTTCATAAAGAAATGTTAATTTTTTTATGAAAAACAAAGAATGTATTGTGTTTGCATTGGTGCTTTTCTTGTCTTTTGCTTCATTAGCACAAGAAAAAGCAGACGTGTTTGAAATTGCCCGAAAAGGAACAGCACAGCAAGTAAATGACGTTTTAAAATCAAATCCAAAAGCTTTTAATACTACAAATCCAAATGGATTTACACCTCTAATTTTGGCTTGCTACAGAGGAAACAATGAAGTGGCAAAAATTTTAATTGCAAATAATTGCGAAATTAATGCCAAAAGCGAAATGGGTTCTGCACTAATGGCATGTATTGTCAAAGGAAACAATGAAATTGCAACTTTACTCATTCAGAAAAAAGCCGATTTAAATACTACTGACTCCCAAGGAACAACAGCTTTAATGTATGCCGTTCAGTTTAAAAATGCTGAGTTGGTTAAATTGTTATTGGAGAATAAAGTGAATAAAACTATTAAAGATGAAAAAGGAAAAACAGCTTTTGAGTATGCTGTTTTTTCAGGAGAAGAATCAATTATTAATCTTTTAAAATAAACGTCTATGAAAAAAATTACTTTCTTACTTTTTATTCTTTCTTCAACAATTGCAAGCTCTCAAATAAAAACTACAGGAGTTTTAAATTTGAATTCCAACATTACTGCAAAATTTGATTTGAATCAAACAACTTCAAAAGTTACGTTAACAGTAACTAGTTTGGCTTCCAGTTGGTATGGTATAGGGTTTAATGCAACAGCAACAGTTCCAGATGATGGTATGCCACCATTAGTAGATGCTGTTGTTTTGAGATCAGCTACTAATTTTAGCGATAGTAGAACAAGATCAACTGGAAGTGGAAATCCAGATATAGATGCAACACAAAATTGGACAGTAGTTTCTAACGATGTTTCAGGAACAACAAGAACAATTGTAGCAACACGAGATTTCGATACTGGTGATCCTAATGATTATACTTTTGATTACAATAGTACTTCTTTAAATTTAATATTTGCAAGCCCAGGAAGTGGCTCCTTTTCTGTACAATATCATGGTGGTGATACAAACCGTGGGCATGTCGTTGCACCATTGACAACTTTAGGTGTTGAAGATGTTTCATTAAGAGCTACTCAAATTTATCCTAATCCATCCAATGGAGTGTTTTTGATAAAAGCTAAAACGACTTTGGAGAAAATCAATATTTATACTCAAACCGGAGCTTTTGTAAAAACTATTGAAGTAAATAGTACAACGGATAATCCTGAAGTAAACGTGAATGGTTTACAAACCGGAGTTTATTTGTTGGAATTAGTGAACAGCAAAGAAAAATCTTGGAAAAAAATCATCGTAAATTAGTCTCAAATTTATACCAAATAAATGAAAAAGCCGAAACGATTGATTTGTTTCGGCTTTTTTTATAAAATGTTTACTCTTTAGTAAACTCAAATTCCATTGTTCCTTGTTTGAACTTCATTTTGTTTTCGCCAAATGTCAATTGTATCATTGCCGCTTCAAAAACAAATTCAGTTTCGCTTGTGGCTGCTAAAGGAAAGGAACTTTGTCCTGTAGCTTGTGCCAATAAATTACCATTTTCAACAAAAACTTTAATTTTTAAAGGAAACGAAGCCGATTTATAAGTTCCTGAATATTTTTCTAAAGTAGCTTTTGAAACTTCAAATTGTTTGAATTCAGGAAAAGAGTAATCACTTCCATAAAACAAACTCAATACACCAATCATAATGTCGTTTCGGTTGTAATTATCACCATTTACAATAATGGCAAATCCGGTTTTATCATCAGGATTATAACCGGCGGCGGCACGAAAGTTTTCAATTCCGCCGGTATGTCCGTAGAATTTTCTATCTTCAAATGGTGCAATAATCAACCCTTTACCATAATAATCTTCCATTGTTTTCATTTGTTCCAATGATGATTTGGTTGTTAGTTTTCCTTCTAGTAAAGCGTCCAAAAACAAATTTAAATCGCTTGGTGTTGATGCCATTGCTCCTGCGGCAAATGACAATGAACTATGCCATTCAGGTGCTTTTACCCAATTTTTTCCATCAAAAAAATAAGAGTAACCTTCGTTCTTAGAAATGTCAATTTTAGGTGGGAGAATTGTGTTTTTTAAACCGATTTTTTTGACAATTCGATTGTTTAGGTTTTCAACAAAACTTTTTCCGGTAATGTCTTCAATAATATAGCCAAGTAAGTTATAGTTGGAATTGCTGTATTTGTGTTGTGAATTGGGCTCAAATGCCGGTTTGTAGCCTTCAATACGTTTGATTAAATCGTCTTTTTTATTTTCTACATAAATGAATTGTCCAACAGTTGGATCATCATTTAGAAAATCGGGAATTCCGCTTCTATGATGTAACAATTGATGAATGGTAATTTTATCAGCATTTGGAATCTTTGGGTAAAATTTAGACAGTTTAGTATCCAAAGTCAATTTTTTTTCGTCAATCAATTGCATAATCATCGTTGCTGTAAACGTTTTGGTGATTGATCCGATTTTTAGTTTGGTATTTACGTCCAGTTTTTTTCCGCTTTCCACGTCAGCAAAACCATAAGATTTATTAAAAATAATTTTGCCTTTTTCAATGATAGACAATTCACCCATAAACTTGTCTTTAGCATTTAAATAAGTTAGCAAACTATCAATTTTTTGCAATTTGGTTTGCTGTGAAAATGCAATTGATGTAGAGAATAATAAAAGGTAAAGAAGTTTTTTCATTTTAGAAAATATTTTTTGATGTTATTAGTATCAGAATTATAAGTATAAAAATAACTATTGGTCTGTATTTTTTTTGAATTTCAGCTTTTTTTAAAAATCCATCTTTTTTATATTCCCAAGAAAAAAGAAACATAAAAACTTCGCTCCAATCAATAAATAAGTGAAATGGATTTATGCTAAAAAAACAAAAGTTTTCATTTTCAATTTTAAAAGTCTCAATCCTATCTTTCTTTGCTTCTAAATATTTTGCTTGATCAATTTTTTTTAAATCAATTTTTCTGTTATAAAGCTCAATTTCAGCAAGTTTTAAAGCAATAGGATTCCATTTTTTTGGCGAACTAACTATTTGAAGTAATTCTTCCGTACTTCTTAATTTTATTGGTGGTTTGAAATCGTCTGTCATTGTTTTAAATTATATTTTTTGTCATTTCGACAAAGGAAAAATGACAAAGTTGCTCAACTGTCAACTGCGACTGAACACTGCAAATTTTCTAATGTGCTTCCAACCAATTTTTTCCTAAACCAATTTCCACATCCAATGGAACGGTTAATTTAAAAGCATTCTCCATTTCATGTTTAATCATGGGTTGGATTTTTTCTAATTCAGAGTTGTGAACGTCAAAAACTAATTCGTCATGAACCTGTAAAAGCATTTTTGATTTCCAATTCTCAGAAACCAATTTTTTGTGGATATTAATCATGGCAATCTTGATAATATCTGCTGCCGAACCTTGAATAGGTGCGTTTACAGCATTTCGTTCTGCTGCGCCACGAACTACAGCATTTGCAGAATTAATATCTTTCAGATAACGACGTCTTCCCGAAATAGTTTCAACATAACCATTATGACGGGCAAAATCAATTTGTTTCTGAATGTATGATTTTAATGTTGGATAAGTTTTATAATAGGCGTCAATCAATGCTGCACTTTCACTTCGGGATAAATTAGTTTGATTACTTAATCCAAAAGCTGAAACACCATAGATAATTCCGAAATTTACTGTTTTGGCATGGCTACGTTGTTCTTTGGTTACTTCTTCTGTAGAAACATTAAATACTTTAGCAGCTGTGCTTCGGTGAATGTCTTCGTGATTTTGAAATGCTTTTATCATGTTTTCTTCACCGGATAAAGCGGCAATAATTCGCAATTCTATTTGAGAATAATCGGCAGAAAGTAAAGTGTAATTTTCATCACGTGCAATAAATGCTTTACGGATTAATCGACCTCTTTCGGTACGAATTGGAATGTTTTGCAAGTTTGGATTATTGGAACTTAATCTTCCGGTTGCCGCAACAGTTTGCATATAGTCGGTGTGAACTCGTTGCGTTTTTTTATCCACTTGGTTTGGTAAAGCGTCAATGTATGTACTTTGTAACTTTACCATTTGTCGCCATTCCAAAATGTCTTTTACGATTTGATGTTCATTTGCCAAATAACTTAAGACTTCTTCACCTGTAGCATATTGTCCGGTTTTGGTTTTCTTTTGCTTTGCACCACCGATTTTCAGTTTTTCAAATAGAATGTCGCCCAATTGTTTTGGCGAAGCTAAATTGAATTTTTCACCGGCAGTTTCATATATTTTTTGTTCAAATTCCGAAATTTCTTTTTGCATTTCGGTTGACATGGTTTTCAGAAAATCTACATCGAGACGAATACCTTCGCTTTCCATATCGGCTAAAACCTGTACTAAAGGAATTTCAATTTCGTCAAACAGTTTTTTAGTTCCGACTTTTTCCAAAATAGGTTGAAAATGTTCTTTTAGTTGCAAAGTAATATCAGCATCTTCAGCGGCATATTCTTTAATGTCTTCCAAGTTTACATCACGCATTGACAATTGGTTTTTTCCTTTTTTACCAATTAATGTTTCTATGGATTTTGGTGAATATTTCAAATAAGTTTCACTTAGAACATCCATGTTATGACGCATATCCGGATTAATCAGATAATGTGCAATCATTGTATCAAATAATTTTCCTTTGATTTGAATTCCGTAATTGGATAGGATTTTTAAGTCATATTTTATGTTCTGTCCAATTTTTTCAATTTTTTCATTTTCAAAAAAAGGCTTGAATTTATCTACAAGAACTTGAGCTTCTTCCTGATTTTCAGGAAATGGAACGTAAAATGCTTTTCCTTTTTCCCATGAAAAAGACATTCCAACCAATTCAGCATTTAAAGCATCAATTCCAGTGGTTTCGGTGTCAAAACAAACCGAAGATTGATTGTTTAAATTTTGTAAAAACAATTTTGTTCCTAAATCGCCTTGAATAATTTGGTAATTATGATTGGTGTTTTCTAATGTTGCATAAAACGAATTGGTTTTTTCTTCGCCACTTTCTTCATCTGAAAATCCAAATAAATCAAATTGGTTTTCGTTCTTTGGAGCAACTTTTCTTATCGGTTTCGTTTCGTTGGTTTCAGTATTGTTACTGTTTCCGTTAGTGTCTATTTCGTCATATTCTTTTCCGGTGCCAAACCATTTATCGAATTGTGTTTTCATTTGTCGGAATTCCAACTCCTGAAAAATAGCATCGGTTTTTTCAACATCGGGTTTGGTCACTTCAAAATCATCGGCATCAAAAGCCACCGGACAATCCAACAGGATTTTTGCAAGTTCTTTTGAAAGTAATCCTTGTTCTTTGTTGGTTTCGATTTTTTCTTTCAATGCTCCTTTCAATTTGTCTGTATTGGCTAACAGATTTTCCATTGAACCAAATTCTGCCAAGAGTTTTTTGGCTGTTTTTTCACCAACTCCAGGTAAACCGGGAATGTTGTCAACAGCATCACCCATCATTCCAAGATAATCTATGACCTGAAGCGGATTTTCTATCTCAAATTTTTGCTTTACTTCATCAATTCCCCAAATTTCAATGTCGTTCCCCATTCGAGCCGGACGATACATAAAAATGTTTTCGGAAACCAATTGTGCAAAATCTTTATCAGGAGTCACCATGAAAACCTGAAAGCCTTCTTTTTCAGCCTGTTTTGCTAAAGTTCCAATTAAATCGTCGGCTTCATAACCTGCTTTTTCAATAATAGGAATATGCATCGCTTGTAGCAATTGTTGGATGTAAGGAACAGCAATTCGTATGGCTTCGGGAGTTTCATCACGATTGGATTTGTATTCGGGGAACATTTCCAATCGATAATTACTTCCGCCTTTATCAAAAGCTACGGCAAGATGATCGGGCTTTTCACGTTTAATAACATCCATCAAGGAATTCATAAATCCCATGATGGCAGAAGTATCCATTCCTTTAGAATTAATTCTGGGGTTTTTAATGAATGCATAATAACCGCGGAAGATTAAAGCATAAGCATCAAGTAGAAAAAGACGTTTTTGTGTTGACATGTTGTATTAAGTATAGTTTCCAAAAATACAAAACTAAAAAAGATTCAATAAAAAAACCGATGCGAAAAGAGCATCGGTTTTTTTGCAAACTAAAAACCTAACTAATAAATGGAAATGAATTTATTTTTTAATGATTTTTTGTGTTGTAGGGATATTATTATCTGTTTGAATTTTAATAACATATACTCCTGAAGGAACATTTGATAAATCAACTGTGTTCGATTTCTGAGTTGTTATCAATTGTCCTAACTGATTAAAAATCATTATATTTTTTATAGTAAGTTCACTTTGAATGGTAACAAAATCGGTTGTTGGATTTGGAAATATTCTCACATTGTTTTTATCAAAATGATCTACGTTTAGACTTTCTTGAACGTTTATAGTGTAATCTTCCACTTGTCCGTAATAAGCATCTGTACAAGCATCAAATTCTCCTTCTTCATAAACATTCCATAAGTCTTTAGTAATTCTCATTCTTGTATTTCCAAGAGTTGCGTTTTCAGGAACAATAATGTCAATAGTTGCTACAGTATCGTCTTCTCCTGTTGAAGGTAACAAAGAAGCTGTGTAATATTCTGTATCCATATCAAATACAAAATCTTGATTCCAATCGATAAAAACTCTGATATCATGTTCAAGAGTTCCTGTATTTCCTTTTACAGTAATGGTATAAGGTTCTCCTTGTTCTACATTGGCAATCATTGAAGTGAAATCTTCATAAGCAGGAGTTGCATTTATTGTAGCTGAAGTAGGATTGTTCAAATTAGAAAGGTTTACCAAAGTGATTGGTTCTACATCCCATTCTACGGAAACATCACAATAATTGTCTGATATTCCATTGATGACTTGTATATTGTAGTCTATGGCAATACCATAAGAATTTATTGTTCCACAAGGAGTAAGGTTATTAGGGGTTGCATTTGGAAACTGTAGTATTGCGCGTAAACGATAGATGCCTTCGACTGTATTTTCTGGAACAGTGAAGTTAAAAATACCTTCTCCAGACGCATCAATTCCATTGATTACATAACCGATTTCTTCATCATTATCAAATTGATTATTTTGGTTGTAATCAATCCAAGCACGTACGTTTATATAGTGTGGATCTTGCCAATCTGTGTAAAAATTTAAATCATAGGTGTTTCCAGGTATAAGATTTGCTGATTGTGAATTAGTATAATCCGCATATCCATTTCCGTTATAAACAACCGGATTGACATCCCATGTAATTGTTTCACCAGCTAAAGAAATTTTGTTTAGTTTAATTCCTGCTTGTGATGACGGAAAGAAAAATTCAGGAATACAATATTCTGTTTCTTCGGAGATATTGACTGTTACATCTATTTCATCAATCATTGTATTGTCTTCTGCAGAAGTAGCACGAATCGTTGCTGTACCATTTGCAATAGCAGTTACTAATCCGTTTGCATCAACAGAAGCAAATTCATTTCCTGAAATAACTGACCAAGTTACCTCTTGGTTTGCTTCGCTTGGATATATAAATGCTACAAGTTGTAATGTACCGTTTGCTGTTGTGATTTCAGCAGGAATGTCGTTTTGAGTTGCAACAGCAATGCCTTCTACTTCAACAACAGGAGCTTTTATCTCAAAATTATCAAACGACAAGTAAAAATCTCCTGCTGTTCTAGTAGCTGAAATTCTTATTTTTACATATTCTCCTTGATAATCTGCCAAAGAATAGGCTTTTTTGACATATTGTAATTGTGTTCCTATATTTTGATTATTGTCTTCGTTATTGTTTACAATTCCTATCTGATTCCAAGTTACTCCAAAATCACTAGATACTTCAACAGTAAAATTACCCCAGGTTTCCAAAGGAGCATAAGGAGAATTAAAATTTCCTTGTCTGTAATCAAAAGATAATTCGTAGTTATCAGTATTTAAAGGCCCGACAGCGATAGTTGTAAATGTTCCAGTAGGGAAACTTCCATATAAATTTTTATACAGATTCATTCCTGAATTTCCTGGATATCCGGCACTTGTTCCTAAACTCCATCCTGTTGTTGTCCATCCTGCTGGAGTTGAGTTTCCAAATTCTTCTAACCAAGGAGCAGAAGTAGTAGGAACGGTTGAAAAACTTGTTTGTCTCCAAGGACTTTTATCATCTTCTGAACAAGCTCTTCTTACAAAAGCATAATATGTTCCGTTTGCTAAACCTGAAATAACAGCATATGAATTAGATGTTGTTTCAAATGTTTCTGATTCTGATGGCAATGCATTTGTAGTTGAAATAAAGTATTCATATCCATTTTCCGGAGTTTCAAAATTATCTTCCCAAGAAATAGTTGCTCCGCTTACAGTTGAATCAGATGCTATAATGCTTGGTAGTTCAGGACAAGATGGAATTTCTTCCCAAATGATATCATCTACACATAAATAAGAATAGGTATTACCATTAATTCTTCTGATTCCTAAATAGTTTGCAGTTCCTGAATAATTATTAAAGTTTACCGAAAACTCTTGATAAGTTGCAGAAAGTTGAGAAGCTGTTATTGTATCTATAAGCTCAATAGTTGCATCGGCTGTATTTGAACTTAAAGTAACAACTTGTAAATCGTATGTTGCTCCACTGCTTGACATCTTAGCATTAAATCTCAATCTATGAGTTCCTTCTCCAATATTGGTAAGTTGTGGACTTACTAAGATAGCTTTGTTATCTAAATTAGTCATGTCAGCTCCGTTTCCGTAAAATGTAACTCCATTTGGAGCTGAATTATGATATGTAGGAGTAACATTTACAGTAGGAACTGATGATGTAACTCCAACTGTAATTTTACTCCAACAGTTTGGTAATTGAAGTGAAAAGTTAACTGTTGGAGCACTGTCAAAGTTTTCATTAAATTCAGGAATAGGTAAACAAGATGTATAGATGTTACCTGTAGAAGAGTAAGCGCTTTCACAATATGAAGTTGTGTTTTTTCCTCTGAAATAATATTTTGTATTTGCGTCAAGATCATTTACTGGAAGAGTTAAATCAGATGCAGATAAAGTAAATGGAGAACCTGCAATCATATTTGTGAAATTTTCGTCTGTTGCTACTTCGATAATTCTACTCATTGGAAGTGCATTTCCATTTTCTCCTTGAGACCAATTCAAAATAAATGAATTTACTGTAGGTGTCCCTGCCGTAATTCCGTTTAAGCTAATAGGACAATTAGTTATTGCTTCTGTTGTCGGATTATCTAGTAAATAAAGCGGTCCTCCGGTACAATTGGAATTAACAGCGTAAATAGTGTAAACATAAGTGTTATTCCCTCTTATTGCACCATTATTATAATTGTTTTCAAAAGTTGTGTTTGTTCCATAATGAACAACATAAGCATTCAAAAGAGCATTTTGTCCTAGCGGATAAGTTGTCCCATCAACAGGAATGTTTGGTGTTTCTCCTTCGAGATGTCTTAAAATTAAATATCTGTCAGGAGCTGGATTTGCAGCAGTATATGTTCCATTGATTACAATTCCTGAATTAGTTAATATCAGATTTGTTGGTTGAGCAGTTGGCGCAATACATTCTGAAGGAAGTGACCAGTTGAATGTAAGTCCTGACGGTGGCAAACTGCTGGTTACATTTGTTGCAATACCACTTAAAGCATCACCACCAATAGTTGATGAAATCCAATTGCTTGTAGTATTTCCTTGTGCATAACGATTCGTGAAGTTTGTATTTCCAGTTCCTTTAAGGCCAACTTGCACATTGGTTGAAGACGCACTTCCTACACTTGAACTGTCATATTTAAAAGAAATAGTTCCATCTTCATTTAAATAAACTTGGAAGTTCAGTTTTATATAGGCAGCATCCGTGTTTCCATATAATCTGAAGTTTTTCCATTCCACTACAAAACTTCTGTTAGGAAAATCTCCTAAAATTTCAGTATTTATTGTTGAATTTTCAATTCCGGCAATATTGTAAAAGCCTTTTAAATCAGCTCCAAATACAGATATTATACCAGTAGATGATGTATTGTTTGTAGTACTCAATGGAGATGATGAAGCTGTTCCTGCCGCTCCAAAAGTTAAATATCCGTTTGTATTGATGAATAAAGAAGTAAAGTTATTTCCATTGAATGAAAAATTGAAAGGAAGATTAATACTGCTGGAATTAACATCATCAAGAATTGCATTTCCTGATGTTCCAGATGTAGTTAAAATTTCATTAGGATTCTCTAAAGGTGTATAAACTTCTTCTGATTGTGAAAAGCTGTAATATTGAGCTTCTTGAGCATTTATATGCTGTTGAATAGTTGTAAAAAATACTAAAAAAAGCAATGCTTTACACCCAAAATTTGAGCATTGATTTTTTAGATTGAGATATAGTTTTTCCATATGTAAAGGATTAAAATAATGAATTACAAATGTATTTATTTAGACTTAATAAAAATAATAATTGAAATTTTTGCTAAAATTTCTACTATTTAGGTTTAGAAAAAATAAAAACTGAATATTTTAACTTTTGATTTTTTTGAAGTAGAAAAAGAAGCATAATTTTTTAGCGATACAGAATTAAATAAATGACTTGATAGTTAAAATTTCATTAATGTTTAATCAATTTCGCTGCTAATCTTTGTTACTTTGCTTAAAATATTTTTATGTTTCGTTGGCTTTTCCTTTTTATAATTATTGCCATAGTAGAAGTTTACTCGTTTCAGGTAGTTAAAACAATTTCTAAATCAAGGGTTGTTCATATTGTTTATTTAGTTGCATCTCTTTCTGCTATAATTTTTATTTTTTACCAATTTTCGAAATTTGATCGAGCTGTCGGACAAACTCAGATGACATTGTTCACTTTGGGATTTTTACTAATTGTTCTTATCCCAAAATTGACCTTGACATTAATAATGTTTCTGGAAGATGTTTTTAGAGTTTTAAGCGGAATTGCTTCGAAAGTTTTTGGAAATGGTGGTAATAATTCATTTTTACCGGACAGAAGAAAGTTTGTCAGTCAAATGGCATTAGTTATTGCTGGAATTCCATTTACATCACTTTTATATGGAATGACTAAAGGAAAATATAATTTTAGAGTCATTCGCCAACCGTTGTTCTTTTCTGATTTGCCTGAAGAGTTTGATGGTTTTACAATAACTCAAATATCTGATGTACATAGTGGTAGTTTTGATGATTCTGAAAAAATTAATTATGCTATTGATTTAATAAATCAGCAAGATTCTGATATGATTCTGTTTACAGGAGATATTGTAAACACTCATGCTACAGAAATGCATCCTTGGATTGATTCTTTTAACAGAATTAAGCCTCATTCTTTCGGAAAATATGCTGTTTTAGGAAATCATGATTATGGTGAATATGTTACTTGGCCGTCACAAGCGGCAAAAGCCGAAAACTTTGAAGCCATAAAAAAAGTGTATGGCGATATTGGTTTTGATTTGTTGTTAAATGAACATAAAAAAATCAGAAAGGGCTCAGGAGAAATAGCTCTCGTTGGTGTTGAAAATTGGGGTAAAAATTTCAAGCAAGCCGGTGATTTAAACAAAGCTTCGGAAGGATTGACAGCTGAGGATTTTAAAATATTGATGAGTCATGATCCAAGCCATTGGGAATATGAGGTTAAAAATCATGATAAAAATTTCCAACTGACGCTTTCCGGTCATACACATGGGTTACAGTTTGGTATTGAAATTCCGGGAATTATCCGCTGGAGTCCGGTGCAATATGTTTACAAGCAATGGGCTGGTTTGTACGAAAATTTAGGACGATATATTTATGTAAATCGTGGTTTTGGGTTTCATGCTTATCCAGGTAGAGTAGGTATTTGGCCTGAAATTACGGTTTTTGAACTAAAAAAGGCAGAAAAAGTAGCATAATTAGTTAAAAATGCTACATTTGTGGTTTGTAATTCATTTCTTTTAAAAAGAAGAAAGTAAAATATTTTGGTTTTATGTCAAAATTTGGAGAATTAATTAACGCTCAAGTACCTGTGTTGATTGACTTTTACACAGAATGGAACGACTCTTCTGTTTCCATGCATCCTGTTATCAGAGATGTGGCTGCAGCGCTTGGTGATAAGGCTAAGGTGATTAAAATTGACGTAGATAAAAATCAAGAATTAGCAGAAGCTTTACGTATAAAAGGACTTCCCACTTTGATGATTTATAAAGGTGGTCAAATGGTTTGGAGACAGTCGGGAGAGTTGGATGCTAATACTTTGATTACTATTGTTCAGGAGCAACTTTAGTCTATCTTTTCACAGGTAAATCCTTTTTCTTTTAAGAATTCTAATGTTTTTGGTAAAACATATTCAAGGTTTTTCCATGCTTTTTTACTATCGTGAAAAACGATAATACTTCCGCTTTCTACATTTTTTAATACATTTTCTAAACACTTTTCTCTAGAAATTGTTTGGTCAAAGTCAAAAGAAATAACATCCCACATAATTATTTTGTACCCCATTTTTCTCAATTTTTTAGATTGCGAAAGTTTTATTTTTCCGTAAGGTGGACGAAATAGTTTGCAGTTTTCAGTACTCAGTTTATATTGTTGAGTTTCATACAGCTTTGCATTTTTGATATAATCTTCGGTTGAAGTTTTCCAGCCTTTTAAATGGCTGAAAGTGTGATTTCCTATGGAATGATTTTCTGAAATAATCTGCTGAAAAATGGTTGGATATTTTCGAATATTGTCACCAATGCAGAAAAAAGTAGCTTTAGCATCATGCTTTTTTAGTTCAGTCAAAACCCATTCAGTAATTTCGGGAGTTGGTCCGTCGTCAAAAGTCAGGAAAACTTTTTTTTGGTTATTAGGAATTGACCAAACATATTTACGGAATACTATTTTAGTTAATTGATTTGTTTTTATCCATAAACTCATAGCGTAAATGTAAGAATAAAAAAATGTGTCAAAATAACATTTTGACACATTTTTTATAGATTATTTATCTGTTATTCCATTTCTCTGCCAAAACGTTCAAATCTTTTGTTAAGAGAATTAAATAAAGTCTTGTTTTTATTGTAGAATTCATCATCCTTGTTGTCTTGCATTACATAGAGTAAGCTTCGGAAGCGTTCTATGTCAGTGATGATATCAGATGCGATTCCGTTTTGAATTGATGGTTGTATGCCTGAATAATACGTTAGACTTTGTTTGTATTTGTTTACCAATTTTTCTAATAATTGTCTCGCTTTTTCTTTTTTGCCAATTTGGTAATATCCGTTGGCAAAAGGTTCTACCATGGTATAATATCCATAATAATCCATAGGCATTTTTGATAAAGCCAATTCAATTATTTTTTCAGCTTTTTCATTGTTTCCTTCGTTGATTAATTGTTGCATTAATCTGGCCATATTGGTTCGATAGGAAATGCTGTTTTTTCTTGTTTCAGGATCATGATAAATAGTTGTTAGTTCGCCGTTGCCCCATTCCCATTGGTTTACAAGGTCAAACATTTTTTGACTATCTATTTGTCCCATGTCAAGTGGGCTTTCAGGATTGTTTTTGGTTTTTACAGGAACTAATTTGTAAACCAAACCGTCCAATTGTAGGTAATCTTTCATCCATAGATAGTCATCATCGCCAAAACTTCCTCCGGTGAAATAAACAGGTCTTTTCCAATTATTATTGGCAATTACATCCAGCATCATTAACCTATTTTTATACATCGCTCTTCCTTTGATAGTTAAATCAATATAAGGAACAATAGAGTCGTTATACTTTTCGTTAACTACTTTATTTTTAATTATTGAGTTTTTGTCAATAGGAATACGGATTTTATTTGTCGGATAAAAATGAACCGTTTGACCGTTATCCAAATTTACAGTTGATTGCGGATTTTTAATAAAATCTATAAAACTTTTTAGTTCCCAACGTGCATCTGTTTTTGGGATATGAACAGTATAATCCAATTTGTCGCCTACATATTCGCTATGTTTGAAAGAAATAGGTAATCCGTCAGCTTCATAGGTTTTGTTTTTTTGTTGGTCAATATACCAATCTGTCATGAATAGACTAGTGTTGACGATTTTTACATCTGTTCTGTATTTTTCAATTTCTTGAGCATACCATAAAGGGAAAGTATCATTGTCGCCAATGGTAAATAAAATCGCATTCGGTTCGCAGGATTTTAAATAATTTTTTGCCATAGCGATAGCTGTATATCGGTTAGAACGATCGTGGTCATCCCAATTTTGCATCGCCATCAATACAGGAGCTGAAAGCGTACAAACAGCAATTACTATTGGAACCAATAATTTGGATTTTACATATTCTGATAATTTTTCGTAGATGGCATATACTCCAAAACCAATCCAAATGGCAAAAACATAGAATGAGCCTACGAGTGCATAATCTCTTTCTCTTGGTTCGAAAGGTCTTTCGTTAAGGTAAATTTTTAAGGCTAATCCGGTGAAAAGGAATAAAACCAGTAGCACATAGAAACTTTTCAGATCTTTATTTGCATGATATACAATTCCTATGATTGCTAGTATAAAAGGTAGGAAATAATATAAATTTCTTCCTTTGTTGTTTAGTGCGTCATCAGGAAGATTGCTGTTGATACCTTTTCCTAAATGTAACTCATCAATGAAATTAATCCCGCTTAACCAATTTCCGTCAAGATTATCATATTTTCCCTGAATATCGTTTTGTCTTCCAACGAAGTTCCATAGTAAATACCTTCCATACATATAGCCAAATTGATATTCAATCATAAAACTGATGTTGTCCCAAGTTGATGGTTTTTCAATAATAAGATAGTCACTATATTTTTTTAGAAAATTAACATAGTCATCATTGTCAACTTTTTTCTGTGCATAGGCTGTTTTAAATTCATTGATACTGTTTGTCAATTCATTTTTAAGTTGTGCAACCGCTTGATTAATTTGTTCATCACTTAAACTATCTAAGCTTACACCATATTGAGCTAAATCTTCTTCAAACGGATAATTGTGATTAAGCTTGAATTTTGGAACGCCGGTAAAAGCAATGTAATTTGAGATGTGGTCAGTACTCCAAAGTCTTGGTAAAACAGCTTTGTGATTGTCGTCAGTATTTTGTTCGGCATTTTTATAATTGTTTACAATTACATATTTTCCGGTTTTATAATCTCTTTCATAGTTAGGTTTTTTATCCAAATAAGGTTGGTCAGGGTCAAGTCCGGCAAAAGTATCAGTGTATTGCGGGCCATAAAACAAAGGGTTAACGCCATATTGTTCACGATTATAATAAGCTAAAACCTCTGCAGCATCTGATGGTTTATTTTCGTTAATTACAACATTGGCATTGGCACGGATAGGTAGCATCATCCAGGTTGAAAAACCAATTAGTACAAATAATATACATAATAACACTGTGTTATAAAAAGGATGTCCTTTTTCACGAGTGTATTTCAGTCCAAAATAGAAAAAAGCAATAATCAGTAGTAAAGCAAAAATGGTTCCTGAATTAAAAGGTAATCCAAGATTATTTACCATAAAAATTTCTGTTTTTCCAAAGAAAGCTAATGTATATGGTAATAATAGCTTAAATATGAATAACAATACTGCGACGATTACTATATTAGCAATAATAAAATTTTTGATTGTGATTTTTTTGTAGTTCTTGAAGTAATACAAAAAGCCAATAGAAGGGAAAGCTAATAGTGCCATGAAGTGAACTCCAAAAGAAAGTCCAATGACAAGAGAGATTAATAATAACCAGCGATTTCCTCGAGGAGTATTCATTTCTTGTTCCCATCGTATGCCAAGCCATAGTAAAAGAGCTATAAATAAAGACGCCATTGCATATACTTCGGCTTCGGTGGCATTGAACCAAAAACTGTCGGAAAAAGTGAAAGCCAATGCTCCAACAAATGAACTTCCTAAAACAGCAATAGCCTTTGTTTTATCAAATTCTGTATAATTTGAGATAACTCTTTTTAATACGATGTTCGAAGACCAGAACATGAATAATATAGTAAAAGCACTGGAAAATACAGAAAGCATATTAACCATTAAAGCTACTAATTCATTGTTTCCAAATGCAAATAAGGAGAAAAAAGCTCCTAAAATTTGAAATAACGGTGCGCCCGGCGGATGTCCTACTTCCAATTTTGCAGAAGTTGCTATATATTCACCGCAATCCCAAAAACTCATAGTGGGTTCTACGGTTAATGAGTAAGTCAAAAGCGCAATGGCAAAGGTTGACCAACCTAAAATGGTATTCCATTTATTGAAATTGAAGTTTTGCATAATTCAATAATAAAGTGTTTTGCTTTTTTGTGGTACAAAGAAACTATTTTTTAAGGCAAATATCTGTCGTTTAACAAAAAAATCTTCAATCTCAATTGTTAATCGTAGGTTAAAAACTGTTTTTGAAATAACAAATTAAAATTTATGCTGATTTTTTGTTTGAATTATTTGTGTAGAAAAAAAAAAGTTATAAATTTGCACTCGCATTACGCAAAATGGTCCATGGTGTAATGGTAACACTACGGTTTTTGGTGCCGTCTTTCTAGGTTCGAGTCCTAGTGGACCAACAAAAAATCCCGCATTAAGCGGGATTTTTTGATTCTATTAATAATTGATTTTATATCTTAAAAGTAACTACAGGTCTAACGGCGTGGTTTACTAAATCTTCGCTGATGCTTCCGTTGAAAAAATGAGCTAATCCTTTTCTTCCATGTGTGCTCATTCCAATTAAATCAGCATTTACATGATTAGCAAAATTCAGAACGCCATTTTCTACGTTTACATCATTGTATATGTGTGTTGAATATTTGTTTACAGAGAATTTTGAAATAAAACTATCCATCATTTCTTGAGCAACATGTGTTGGTTTGAAACTACTAGGTGTGTTAATCATTACTAATTGCAGTTCTGCGTCAAATTTATTGGCAAAGTCAACTACTTTTTCAAAAGGTTTTTTTATCTCATCTGAAAAATCAGAAGCGAAGACAAAACGATCAACATTAAATGAAGCTTGCTCTTTTTTAATGATTAAAACGGGAACACTTGAATTTCTTACTACTTTTTCAGCATTTGAACCTATGAACATTTCTTTGAAACCGCTTGCGCCATGTGAACCCATTACGATTAAATCAATATTATTTTTTTCGCTTACTTTTAGTATTCCGTCAAAAGCTAATTCAAATTGTATAATTTCTGAAACCTGAAGTCCTTCCAGGCAATTGTCGTCCATTAATTCTTCCAATTTGTTGATGGCAGCGTTTTTGAAAAGCATTATTTCGGGTAGTTCATGTCCAACTCCAATAGCGTCGCCTGCTTGACCGGGTAATTCCAGCATGTGTAACAAGATGATTTCTCCATTGTTTTTTCTGGCAATTTCTGCGGCTACTTTTAGTGCATAATAAGCGTGGTCTGAAAAGTCCGTTGGAACCAATATTTTTTTCATAATAAAAAAGGAATAAATTAGTTGTAAATTTAGATACAATAAAGGTATTAATTTTTTTTGATTTGACAAGATTTTTTGATTTATAAAAAAATCACTATATTTGCACCATTATTTACGATTTTTTAAATAATGAGGGAAGCACTGCTTCCCTCTTTTTATACAGGTTATGACATTTAAAGAGAAAGTAGAAAGTCTATTAGGGCAAGGTTTGAGTGAAAACCCGTCTTTGTTTCTTGTGGATTTAAGTATTTCGGAAGGTTATAAAATTTTAGTAACTTTAGACGGTGATAATGGTGTCACACTTCAGGATTGTATTGATATAAGTCGTGTCATTGAGCATAACTTGGATAGAGAAGAGCAGGATTTTTCATTGGAAGTTGCTTCGGCAGGAGTTTCTTCTCCGTTGAAAAATGTCCGTCAGTATAAAAAGAATGTAGGTAGAACTTTAAAGGTTAAAACAGTTTTAGGAGAAACAATTGAGGCTGAGTTGGCTGATGCTAATGATGAACTTGTTGTTTTAAAATGGAAATCCAGAGAACCTAAAAAAATTGGAAAAGGAAAAGAAACAGTTGAGAATGTTCGTGAAATTCCTTATTCAGATATAAAAGAAGCAATTGTTATAATAATATTTAATTAAAAATTTGGCATGGAAAATATTGCATTAATCGAATCATTTTCAGAGTTTAAAGACGATAAACTTATTGATCGAGTAACGCTTATGGCGATTTTGGAGGATGTTTTTAGAAACGCATTAAAAAAGAAATACGGTTCGGATGATAATTTTGATATTATCATTAATCCTGATAAAGGTGACATGGAGATTTGGAGAAATCGAGTAGTAGTTGCTGATGATGAAGTAGAAGATGAGAATCAAGAAATTGCATTATCTGAGGCCAGAAAAATTGAACCTGATTTTGAGGTTGGAGAAGATGTTTCAGAAGAAGTGAAATTAATTGATTTGGGAAGAAGAGCAATCTTGGCTTTACGTCAAAATTTGATTTCAAAAATTCATGAACACGACAGTACAAATCTTTATAAGCAATTTAAAGATTTAATCGGAGAAATATATACAGCAGAAGTTCATCACGTTCGTCCAAGAGTTGTAATTTTGGTTGATGATGAAGGAAACGAAATTGTGTTGCCAAAAGAAAAACAAATACCTTCTGATTTTTTCCGTAAAGGAGATAATGTAAGAGGTGTTATTGAAAGTGTTGAGTTGAAAGGAAACAAACCGCAGATTATCATGTCGAGAACGGCAGATAAATTTTTGGAGAAATTATTCGAACAAGAAATTCCGGAAGTTTTTGATGGTTTGATTATGATTAAAAAAGTAGTCAGAATTCCGGGTGAAAAAGCAAAAGTAGCTGTTGACTCTTATGATGACAGAATTGATCCTGTTGGAGCTTGTGTGGGAATGAAGGGTTCTCGTATTCACGGAATTGTTCGTGAGTTAGGAAATGAAAACATAGACGTTATTAATTATACTGCAAATGCTTCGTTGTTGATTACAAGAGCTTTGAGTCCTGCAAAAGTTTCGTCGGTGAAAATTAATGAGGAAACAAAACATGCGGAAGTTTTCCTAAAATTGGAAGAAGTTTCAAAAGCTATTGGTCGCGGTGGACATAATATTAAATTAGCCGGACTTTTAACAGGTTATGAACTTGATGTTATTAGAGAAGGAAATGCAACAGAAGAAGACGATGTTGAATTAACTGAATTCTCAGATGAAATCGACGGATGGATTATTGATGAGTTCGCTAAAATTGGTTTGGATACAGCAAAAAGTATTTTGAGTCAAAATGTTAATGACTTAGTAAGAAGAACCGATTTGGAAGAAGAAACTATTTTAGAAGTAATAAAAATATTGAAAGAAGAGTTTGAAGACTAATTTTTCAAAAACAACAACACAACAACAATAGATAAACATTAAAAAGATTTTATGTCTGAAGGAAATATTAGAATTAATAAAGTTTTAAGGGAATTAAATATTTCTTTGGAAAGAGCTGTGGATTATCTTAAAGATAAAGGAATTGCTATTGAGGCAAGTCCAAACACAAAAATTTCCGATGATGTATACAACATTCTTTGTGGTCAATTTGCAGGAGACAAAGGGAATAAGGAAGCTTCGAAAGGAATAAGTGAAGAAATTAAAAAAGAAAAAGAAGCGCTTCGAATTGAAAGAGAAAAAGAGATTGAAGACAAACGTAAGCAAGAAGAAGAGCGTCAGCGTTTGGAATTGATTAAGGCAAAAGCTGTTGTTACCGGACCAAAACAAGTTGGAAAAATTGACTTGGAGCCAAAAGCGCCTGTTGAAACACCAAAAATTACTCCGGTAAAAAAGGAAGAAAAAGTTGTTGAAGTTCCTGCTGAGAAACCGATTGTTGAAGAGGAAAAACCAAAAGAAGTTGTTGTACAAAAAACAACAGAAACACCTTCAGAACCTGTTGTTGAAGAGAAAATAGAGACTCAATATCAAAAGTTGTCGGGAGCTACTTTGACAGGTCAAGTAATTGATTTGTCACAGTTTAATAAACCAAAAAAGAAAAAAGAAGAGTTTAAAAAAGACGGAAATAAACCGGGAACGCCTTCTAATAATAATGCATCTGGAGCGGCTAATTCAAATGCCGGTAAAAATAAAAGAAAACGTATTCCGCAAAAACCGGGAGAACAAAGACCTGTTAATCCGTCTGGAAATAACAATGGAAATAAAGATTCTAAATTTGGTAATAAACCAGGTTTCCAAAAAGGAAATCGTCCTGCAATAGTTCAAAAAGTTGAGCCTACAGAGGAAGAAGTTAAAAACCAAATAAAAGAGACATTAGAACGTCTTCAAGGTAAAGGCAATAAATCTAAAGCAGCAAAATATAGAAGAGATAAGCGTGATTCTCATCGTCAACGTACGGAGGAAGAATTGCAAGCCATTGAAGAAGGAAGCAAAGTACTTAAAGTAACAGAGTTTGTTACGGTAGGTGAAATTGCAACTATGATGGATGTGCCTATTACTAAAGTTATTGGTACTTGTATGACATTAGGAATAATGGTTACTATGAATCAGCGACTTGATGCTGAAACATTGTCAATTGTTGCAGATGAGTTTGGTTATGAAGTAGAATTTATAACTACGGATATCGAAGAAAATCTGGAAGTTGTTGAAGACAGACAGGAAGATTTAGTTCACAGAGCGCCAATTGTTACCGTGATGGGTCACGTTGATCATGGTAAAACATCCTTGTTGGATTATATTAGAAAAACTAATGTAATCGCAGGAGAATCCGGAGGAATTACACAACATATTGGAGCTTATGGTGTTAAACTGGATAACGGACAAAAGATTACATTTTTAGATACACCAGGTCACGAAGCGTTTACTGCGATGCGTGCTCGTGGAGCTCAAGTTACTGATATTGCAATTATCGTGATTGCAGCTGATGATGATATCATGCCGCAAACTAAAGAAGCAATTAGCCATGCTCAAGCAGCAGGAGTTCCAATGATTTTTGCCATTAATAAAATTGATAAACCGGCAGCAAATCCTGAAAAAATTAAAGAACAACTAGCAACCATGAATTTGCTTGTAGAAGATTGGGGTGGAAAATACCAATCACATGATATTTCTGCAAAGGCTGGTATTGGTGTAAAAGAATTATTAGAAAAAGTATTGCTTGAAGCTGAAATTTTAGACTTAAAAGCAAATCCGGATAAACCTGCAGTAGGAACGGTTGTAGAGGCATTTCTTGACAAAGGTAGAGGATATGTTTCAACAGTTTTAGTACAAGCAGGAACATTGAGAGTTGGTGATTATGTATTGGCCGGAAAGAATCATGGTAAGGTGAAAGCAATGCATGATGAAAGAGGACATAATATAAAAGAAGCCGGTCCATCGACGCCAATATCTATTTTAGGTTTGGATGGAGCGCCTACAGCGGGAGATAAGTTTAATGTGTTTGAAGACGAAAGAGAAGCAAAACAAATTGCTGCAAAACGTACGCAATTATTGCGCGAACAATCCGTTCGTACTCAAAAACACATTACGCTGGCAGAAATCGGGCGTCGTATTGCTTTAGGTCAGTTTAAAGAATTGAATATTATTCTTAAAGGAGATGTTGACGGTTCGGTAGAAGCATTGTCAGATTCATTCTCAAAATTATCTACAGAAGAGATTCAAATCAGAATTATACATAAAGGTGTTGGAGCCATTACAGAATCTGATGTATTGTTGGCTTCGGCTTCTGATGCTATTATTATCGGATTTAATGTTCGTCCTTCGGGAAGTGCAAAACAATTGGCAGAGAAGGAAGAAATTGACATTAGAAACTATTCGATTATTTATGATGCAATTGATGATCTTAAAGATGCGATGGAAGGAATGCTTTCTCCTGAATTGAAGGAAGAAATCACTGGAACTGCCGAAATCAGAGAGATTTTCAAAGTGTCAAAAGTAGGAAGCATTGCTGGATGTATGGTTACAGATGGTAAAGTTTTCAGAAACTCTAAAATACGTCTAATCCGTGAAGGAGTTGTAATTTACACAGGTGAATTGGCGACCTTGAAACGCTTTAAAGACGATGTTAAAGAAGTTTCAAAAGGATACGATTGTGGTATGCAGATTAAAAATTACAACGATATCCATGAATATGATGTTATCGAAGCTTTCCAAGAAGTGGAAGTGAAGAAAAAATTGAAATAAAAAAAGCCCCGTTTTAAAACGGGGCTTTTTTTATTTATTAGGTTTGATCAAAAAGGCGTTTGGGTATTTTTTCTTTAAAAGTTGAAGGTTTTTTTCGGCTTCAATGCGGGTTTTAAAATTTCCAACCCAAACTTTATACATTGGCGTACTGAAAACAATGGTTCCGTCTATGTTTTTATTTTCTTTTTTAAAGGCAATTAGGGTTTTTTTAGAATTTTCACTATCACCATTAAATATCTGAATTTTAAATCTGTCATTTACTGTGATAGAACTGTTTATTTTTCGTTTCTCATTTAATAATTGCTCAAATTTTGGGTCTTGATTAACATTGATATTCCTTTCTTGTGAGTATGAAATGAAGCTTATTTGTAAAGAGAAAATTAAAACATAAATTCGTTTATTGGCTGTAAAAAGTGTCATAATGATTTGATTTTTATACAAATGTAAAACTTAATAAATTAAACAAAACATAATTTGTTATTTAGAATTAATATAAATTGATTATTAAGATATATTTAAGGTTTTGAGAATAGTTCATAAGTCGTATTTTTGTGCAAGTTTTTAATAAAGCGATGTGTTTTTTGTGAATTTTTCATCATAAAAATCATGCCAATTTAGTCGATAATCATTAATAAATATGAAAAACGTGGGTAACCATAATTCGATTTCAAGGAAAATACTCTTCAGTTTAGCATTTACGCTAGTTTTCTCCTTAACTTTATTTGCACAGGAAACAGCAGCTCCAGCAGCTGATGCGGCGGTAGTTTCTGCTCCGGCAACAGGTGGTGATCCGGTTGCGGGAAAAGCGTTGTTTAATGCAAACTGTGCAGCGTGTCACAAATTAGATGCTAAATCAACTGGTCCGGCATTAAGAGGTGTTGCTAATAAGTATGACAAAGCTTGGATTTACAAATGGGTGAACAATAGTTCTGCTATGGTGAAATCGGGTGATGCAAAAGCAGTAAAGATTTTCGAAGAGTACAATAAGTCGGTAATGACTTCTTTTCCTCAATTATCAACAGCAGATATTGATAATATTTTAGCTTATACATCTGAGCCAAAAGCAGAAACGCCAAAACCGTTAGTTTTAACAACAGAAGGACAAACTGCGGATAGCGGAATTTCTAACAGCGTAATTCTTGGTGCATTAGCATTGGTATTATTAATGTTAGTAGTAATGTTATTCTTTGTAAACAATGTGCTCACTAAAATTGCAAAAGCTAATGGTGTTGAAGTTGTTCAAAAAGAGGCTTCTTTGCCGTTGTGGAAAGCATTTGCTAAAAATCAATTTTTAGTTTTGGTTACTTCAATATTCTTGTTATTGGCAAGTGGATATTTTGCTTATGGATGGATGATGCAGGTAGGTGTAGATCAAAATTATGCTCCGGTTCAACCAATTCATTTCTCGCACAGAATTCATGCAGGAAGTAATGGTGTAGATTGTAAGTATTGTCACTCGGCGGCTAGAGTTAGTAAAAATGCAGGTATTCCTTCGTTGAATGTTTGTATGAACTGTCACAAAAACATTTCAGAAGTTGCTGATACAACTGCTACGGCTGAACATTCTAAAGCATTCTATGATGGAGAAATCCAAAAATTGTATGATGCAGTAGGTTGGGATAAGTCACTTCAAAAATATACAGGAAAAACTAATCCGGTGAAATGGGTTAGAATTCATAACTTGCCTGACTTTGCTTATTTTAATCACTCTCAACACGTTTCTGTTGCAGGTATTGAATGTCAAAAATGTCACGGTCCTGTTGAAACGTATGAAATTCAAAAACAATTTGCTCCTTTAACAATGGGATGGTGTGTGAACTGTCATAGAGAAACCAATGTGAAAGTAGAAGGAAATGCTTACTATGAAAAAATTCATCAGGAACTTTCTAAAAAATATGGTGTAGAGAAATTAACCGCTGCACAAATGGGAGGTTTAGAATGTGGTAAGTGCCACTATTAATAAAATTATTAAGAAGCTAATATTTATATACGATGTCATCTAACAAAAAATACTGGAAAAGTGTTGAGGAACTAAACGAAAATAGTTCTATTGTTGAGACGCTTAGAAATAACGAATTTATTGAAGAGATTCCTGTAAATGAATTTCTTTCAGATAAAGAAACGTTATCATCTTCATCAACTACTCGTCGTGATTTCTTAAAATATGTAGGGTTTAGTACTGCTGCGGCTACATTGGCAGCATGTGAAGGACCGGTTCATAAATCAATTCCTTATGTGTTACAGCCTGAGCAAATCATTCCTGGCGTTGCTGATTTTTATGCAACAACAATGTTTGATGGTTTTGATTTTGCTAATTTGTTGATTAAAACACGCGAAGGTCGTCCAATTAAAGTTGAAAACAATACTATTGAAGGAGCAAAGTTCTCTGCGAATGCTAGAGTTCACGCTTCTGTATTGTCTTTGTATGATAATTTAAGATTAAAGCAAACTAAAATTGGAGGCAAAGATGCTACTTGGCAAGAAGCTGATTTGAAAATTAAAGCAAGTTTGGCTGATGCAAAAGCAAAAGGTGGACAAGTTGTTTTATTAACAAATACTTTGGCAAGTCCTTCGACTGAAAAATTAATCGCTGAGTTTATTGCAAAAAATCCAACGGCTAAACATGTTGTATATGATTCAGTTTCAGAATCGGCTGCTCTTGATGCTTTCGAAGCGGTTTCTGGAGAAAGAGCTTTAGTAGATTATGATTTTTCAAAAGCTAATGTTATCGTTTCTGTTGGTGCTGATTTCTTAGGAGATTGGCAAGGTGGCGGATTTGATACAGGATATGCAAAAGGAAGAGTTCCGCAAGCAGGAAAAATGTCAAAACATTTTCAGTTTGAAGCTAACATGACTTTGTCTGGTGCGGCAGCTGATAGAAGAGTTCCAATGACTGTTGCTGAGCAAAAATTAGCATTAGTTAAAATATACAGTTTGATTACAGGTTCTGCTGTAGCTACTGGGAAAATTGCAAATGAAGACGCAGTTTTTAAAGCAGCACAACAATTGAGAGATGCTGGTTCAAAAGGAGTTTTGGTTTCAGGAATTCAAGATAAAAATGCTCAATTATTAGTCTTGGCTATTAATCAAGCATTAACAAGTGAAGCGTTTTCAACAGTTGGAACACGTCAAGTTAGAAAAGGTTCTAACGAAAAAGTAGCGCAACTTATTGCTGATATGAATGCCGGAACAGTTCATACGCTAATTATGAGCGGAGTTAACCCGGTTTATACTTTAGCAAATGGTGATGCATTTGTTTCAGGGTTGAAAAAAGTAAAGCTTTCGGTTTCTTTTGCCTTGAAAGAGGATGAAACAGCTTTGGTTTCGTCAATTGCAGTTCCTGCACCTCATTATTTAGAATCTTGGAATGATTTAATGTTAACTAAAGGAACTTATTCTTTAGTTCAACCAACAATCAAACCATTATTCAGTTCAAAACAATTTCAAGAAGCGTTGTTAGATTGGAATGGAAATACTCAATCTTTCTACGATTATATAAGAGCAAATGCAGCTAACTATATTTCAGGGACTACTTGGAATAAAGCATTGCATGATGGTTTGTTTGTTGGTGCAGTAAGTGCAACTTCTATCGGTTCTGCTGATTTTGGAGCTGCTGCCAATGCATTAGCGCAAACCAAACCAGTTCAAGGATTTGAATTAGTATTGTATACTAAAACAGGTCTTGGAGATGGTCAACAAGCAAACAATCCTTGGTTACAAGAGTTTCCGGATCCAATCACAAGAGTTTCTTGGGATAATTATTTAACTATCTCCAGAGCTGATGCAGATGAATTAGGTGTGGAAAATAGAATTGTTGCTGACGGTGGTTTGAATGGAAGCTATGTTACAGTAAAAGTTGGGAATAAAGAAATAACAGCTCCTGTTATTGTACAGCCAGGTCAAGCAAAAGGAACTGTTGGTCTAGCACTTGGATATGGTAGAAAAGCTGCTTTAAAAGAAGAAATGCAAGTAGGTATTAATGCCTATGCTTTGTATGCTAATTTTAATAATGTACAATCAGCAACTATCTCTAAAGCTGGTGGTGAACATGAATTTGCTTGTGTTCAGTCACAGAAAACATTGATGGGTAGAGGTGATATTGTTAAAGAAACTACATTAGAAGTTTTCAATACTAAGGATGCTAAAGTTTGGAATCCTCAACCGATGGTTTCATTAGATCATAAAGAAGTTGAAGCTACTTCTGTTGATTTATGGGAGTCTTTTGACCGTTCAATCGGACACCACTTTAACCTTTCTATTGACTTGAATTCTTGTACAGGATGTGGAGCATGTGTTATTGCTTGTCACGCTGAAAATAATGTTCCTGTGGTTGGGAAAGAAGAAGTAAGAAGAAGTCGTGATATGCACTGGTTGCGTATTGACCGTTATTATTCTTCAGAAGAAACTTTTGCTAAAGATGTTGAGAAAAAAGAAGGTTTCAATGGCTTGTTTGGAGATAAAGGTTCGTTAGGTGGATTTGGACAAATGGAAAGTCCTGCTGATAACCCGCAAGTAGTATTCCAACCAGTAATGTGTCAACATTGTAATCACGCACCATGTGAAACAGTTTGTCCGGTTGCTGCAACTTCTCACGGTCGTCAAGGTCAAAATCACATGGCATATAACAGATGTGTTGGAACAAGATATTGTGCAAACAACTGCCCATACAAAGTGCGTCGTTTTAACTGGTTCTTGTATAATAACAATGATGAGTTTGATTTCCACATGAACAATGATTTGGGTCGTATGGTTATCAACCCTGATGTAAACGTTCGTTCACGTGGAGTTATGGAGAAATGTTCAATGTGTATCCAAATGACACAAAAAACTATTTTGACTGCAAAACGTGAAGGAAGAGAAGTTTCAGTTGATGAATTTGAAACTGCTTGTTCGGCTGCTTGTTCTACAGGATCAATGGTTTTTGGTGATGTTAACAATAAGCAAGATAAAGTTGCAAAACTTGCTGAAGATAAAAGAATGTATCACTTACTTGAGCATGTTGGTACAAAACCGAATGTATTCTATCACGTAAAAGTTAGAAATACCTAATAGAAAATTAATTAATAAGAAACAATATAAAGGATTATGTCGTCTCATTACGAAGCACCCATTAGAAAACCTTTAGTTATAGGTGATAAAACTTATCACGATGTAACAGTTGATGTAGCTGCTCCAGTTGAAGGTAGAGCAAATAAACAATGGTGGACAGTATTTTCCATAGCATTGGTAGCTTTCCTTTGGGGAATAGGTTGTATAATTTATACTATATCTACAGGTATCGGAACTTGGGGATTAAATAAAACCGTTGGTTGGGCTTGGGATATTACTAACTTCGTTTGGTGGGTTGGTATCGGTCACGCCGGAACTCTAATTTCTGCAGTACTTTTGTTATTCCGTCAAAAATGGAGAATGGCAATTAACCGTTCAGCAGAAGCAATGACAATCTTCTCGGTAGTTCAAGCCGGTTTGTTCCCAATTATTCACATGGGGCGTCCGTGGTTAGCGTATTGGGTTGTTCCAATTCCAAATCAATTTGGTTCCCTTTGGGTAAATTTCAATTCACCACTTCTTTGGGACGTATTTGCAATCTCTACTTATCTTTCTGTATCATTAGTTTTCTGGTGGACAGGTTTACTTCCGGATTTTGCAATGTTAAGAGATAGAGCTGTTACTCCTTTCAATAAAAGAATTTATTCTATTTTGAGTTTTGGTTGGAGCGGAAGAGCAAAAGATTGGCAACGTTTTGAAGAGGTTTCTCTTGTATTAGCAGGTTTAGCTACACCTCTTGTACTTTCTGTACACACCATTGTGTCTTTTGACTTTGCTACTTCTGTAATTCCAGGATGGCATACCACCATTTTCCCACCATATTTCGTTGCTGGTGCGGTATTCTCAGGTTTTGCGATGGTAAATACACTTCTTATCATCATGAGGAAAGTATCAAATTTAGAAGCTTATATCACTATACAGCATATCGAATTGATGAACATTGTAATTATGATTACAGGTTCAATCGTTGGTGTAGCTTATATAACAGAGTTATTCGTAGCTTGGTATTCAGGTGTAGAATATGAGCAGTATGCTTTCTTGAATAGAGCAACTGGTCCTTATGCTTGGGCTTATTGGGCAATGATGACATGTAACGTGTTCTCACCACAGTTTATGTGGTCTAAAAAATTAAGAACAAGTATAATGTTCTCCTTTGTAATCTCGATTGTTGTAAATATCGGTATGTGGTTTGAACGTTTTGTAATTATTGTTACATCACTTCATAGAGATTATTTACCATCATCTTGGACAATGTTCTCACCAACATTTGTAGATATAGGTATTTATATTGGAACGATTGGTTTCTTCTTTGTATTATTCCTTTTATATGCTAGAACTTTCCCAGTTATCGCTCAAGCAGAGGTAAAAACAATCTTGAAATCATCAGGAGAAAATTATAAAAGAGAAAGAGAAAAAGAAGGTCATAATCATTCAGATAAACACTAATTGTTGTTATGAGTAGTACTAAAGTTATACACGCATTATATAATGATGATGATATTTTGATGGATGCTGTAAAGCAAACAAGAAAAGCACATTATCATATTGAAGAAGTTTTTACGCCTTTTCCGGTTCACGGATTAGACAAAGCTATGGGATTAGCACCAACTAGATTAGCGATTTGTGCCTTTATTTTTGGTTGTATTGGTATTTCATTTGCTACTTGGATGATGTGGAATATTATGATTAACCCAACAGGTGGTTGGCCTCAAGATATTGGTGGAAAACCAAGTTTCAGTTATATTCAAAATATGCCTGCATTCGTTCCTGTAATGTTTGAGATGACTGTTTTCCATGCAGCTCACTTAATGGTTATTACTTTTTATTTAAGAAGTAGATTGTGGCCATTTAAAGAAGCGGAAAACCCGGATGTTAGAACAACTGACGATCATTTTTTAATGGAAGTTGCGGTAAATAATAACGAAGATGAATTAGTTTCTTTCTTCCAAAACACAGGTGCAGTTGAAGTTAAAGTTGTAGAAAAGCATTAAAAAGAGAATATGAAAAATTTACTTAAAGTAGTATTTATATTTGGATTAATTATTTCATTGTCTTCTTGTAAAGATGACAAGAAACCTAATTACCAATACATGCCGAACATGTATGAATCGGTTGCTTATGAAACCTATTCAGAGTCTGATGCTTTCAATTCACCTACTGGTTTGAAAGGAAAAGAAGGACAATTGCCTGTTGACGGAACTATAAAAAGAGGTTTTCAACCTTATGAATATCCTAATACAACAGAAGGATATGAAGCTGCAAAAGCTAGCTTAAAGTCACCTCTTGATCCGGCTACGGTTGATATGAAAAAAGCTCAAGAATTATTTGAAATTTATTGTGCTATATGCCATGGAAATGCTGGTGACGGAAAAGGGAAATTAGTGACTAATGAAAAATTCCTTGGAGTTCCAAGTTATAAAGACAGAGTTATTACCGAAGGAAGTATTTTTCACGTAATTACTTATGGACTGAATTCAATGGGTTCACATGCTAATCAGTTAAACCAAGAAGAAAGATGGTTAGTGACAGCTTATGTTCAAAAACTGAAAAGCGAATTATAATTGTAGAATAAACTGATTGTTATAGATATGTATACTTTTTCTAGTAAATTAAAAACATTTTCATTCATCTTGATGCTTTTAGGAGTATTAGGAATTGGTTATGGTTTCTTTTCAGCACCAAAAACAATTCAAGATGTAGAAACTATACTTGCTGCTGATAGTCATGGTCATCATGATACAAAACATGATGCACATGCAACTGAAAAGCACGATGCTAAAGCAGAGGCAGAGCATCAAGAACATCTTGAGCATGTTTTGCATCAATTGCAAAACAAACCTTGGGCAGCAGTTTATGTAGCTGGTTTATTCTTCATGTTAATTTCTCTTGGAGTTTTAGCATTTTATGCTATTCAACAAGTAGCACAAGCAGGTTGGTCACCAGTATTATTCAGAGTAATGCAAGGTATAACTGCTTATTTATTACCAGGTTCAATCATTGTTTTAATTATATTATTACTTTCAGGTTTCCATGTAAATCATTTATTTGTATGGATGAATGAAGGTGTAACCCAAGTTGGTCATGAAAACTACGACAAACTTATTGCAGGAAAATCAGGCTACTTAAATTTCCCATTCTGGATTATCAGAGCTGCAATATTCATCGCGGGTTGGAATTTGTATCGTTATTTATCTAGAAAAAACTGTTTAGCTCAAGACGAATCTAATGATAATACATTCTACAAAAAGAATTTCAAAATGTCAGCGGCATTTTTGGTATTCTTCATCGTAACAGAATCTATCATGTCTTGGGATTGGATTATGTCAGTTGATCCACACTGGTTTAGTACATTGTTCGGATGGTATGTTTTTGCAAGTTTCTTTGTAAGTGGAATTACTGTAATTTCAATGGTAACTTTATACTTGAAATCTAAAGGATATTTAGAATATGTAAATTCAAGTCATATTCATGATTTATCAAAATTCATGTTCGGTATTAGTATATTTTGGACTTATTTATGGTTTTCACAATTTATGCTTATTTGGTATTCAAATATTCCTGAAGAGGTTACTTATTTCAAAACAAGAATTGAACACTTCAATTTACCGTTCTTCGGAGCAGTTGCTATGAACTTTGTGTTTCCTTTCTTAGTGTTGATTAATACTGATTTCAAACGTATCACTTGGATTATCGTTATGGCAGGTATTGTAATCTTAGCAGGTCACTATATTGATTTCTTCAATATGATTATGCCGGCTACTGTTGGTGACCAATGGTTTATCGGTATAACTGAGATTGCAGCAATTTTATTCTTCTTAGGATTATTTATTTTCGTTGTATTTACAGCATTGACGAAAGCGCCGTTGTTACCGAAACGTAATCCATTGATTGAAGAAAGTAAACATTTTCATTATTAATATTTAAAGTAAAAAACGAATGACAACTTTTTTGATACTTATAGTTGTAGCTTTATTAGCAATTGCTTTGTGGCAGTTAACCAAAATTTTTGACCTAACTCAAATAGGTTCTAGAGTTAACGATACTCAGGTTGCAGATGATAATGACAATAAAGTTAATGGATACTTGATGTTTGCTTTTCTTGTTTTCATATACATCACTACAATTTATTGTGTATGGCATTATGGACACTTTCCATTGTTGAGCGATTCAGCATCAGAACACGGACCGTTAGTAGATAATTTGATGATAATTTCATTAGTGTTGATTTTTATTGTTCAAACTATTACACAAGCATTACTGCATTATTTCGCTTTTAAATATAGAGGTAGAGAAGGTCAAAAAGCTCTTTATTTTGCAGATAATAATAAACTTGAAGTTATCTGGAGTTCAATTCCGGCTGTGGTTTTGGCAGGATTAATTCTATACGGATTATACGCTTGGAATAATATTATGTTTGTTGATAAGGAACAAGAAGAAGACGCTATCGTTATTGAATTATACGCCCAACAATTTAAGTGGGAAGCAAGATATGCAGGCGCTGACAATGTTTTAGGAAAAGCAAACGTTAGATATATTGAAGGCGCAAATAACTTAGGTGTTGATTTGTCTGATCCAAATGCTCAGGATGATTTTTCATCTTCAGAGTTACATATACCAAAAGGGAAAAGAGTAATTTTCAAAATGCGTTCTCAGGATGTATTGCATTCAGCTTATATGCCTCATTTTAGAGCACAAATGAACTGTGTTCCTGGTATGGTTACCACATTTTCTTTTATTCCGACAGTTACTACTGCTGAAATGAGAGAAAGAAGTTCTATTGTTGAAAAAGTTGCTAATATAAATGCAATCAGAGCAAAGAATAGTGAAAAATTGGTAGCAAAAGGTGAAGCGGCATTAGATCCTTACACTTTTGATTATTTATTATTATGTAATAAAATTTGTGGTGCTTCTCACTACAATATGCAAATGAAAATTGTAGTTGATACTCCGGAGGATTACAATAAATGGTTGAAAGAAAAACAATCGAAAACAATTGCGGCTGCTGTTAAAGCTGCTGCTGCAGAAGCTGCCGCTGCAGAGGTTAAGTCAGTTACTCCTGACACTACAGCCGTAGCTACAACTAAAGATACTACTTTAGTCGCTCAATCAACAGAAGTTAAATAATTGTTTTAAATATAAAAGCTTAATATATGTCAGCAGAAGCTCATAATCACGCACACGAAAACGATCACGGTCACGACCACGAGCATCACCATAAAGATACGTTCATCACTAAATATATTTTCAGTATTGACCATAAGATGATATCTAAGCAGTATTTGATTACTGGTATCATTATGGGTATAATTGGTGTTGGGATGTCTATGTTATTCAGAATGCAGTTGGCATGGCCTGAAGAGTCATTTAAAATTTTTAATATACTATTAGGAGATAAGTTTGCTCCTAATGGAGTAATGACGAATGAAGTTTATTTGGCATTGATTACAATACATGGAACAATAATGGTATTCTTTGTATTGACTGCCGGATTGAGTGGTACTTTTAGTAACCTACTTATTCCATTGCAGATTGGTGCAAGAGATATGGCGTCAGGTTTCTTGAATATGGTGTCATATTGGTTATTTTTCCTTTCAAGTGTTATCATGGTTATTTCTCTTTTTGTTGAGTCTGGACCAGCTTCTGCAGGATGGACAATCTATCCGCCATTGAGTGCTTTACCACAATCAATTTCAGGTTCTGGAACAGGTATGACACTTTGGTTAGTTTCTATGGCAATTTTCATCGCATCTTCATTATTAGGTTCTTTGAATTACGTAGTAACAGTTATCAACCTTAGAACAAAAGGTATGTCAATGACAAGAATGCCATTAACCATTTGGGCGTTCTTTATTACTGCAATTATAGGTATTATTTCGTTTCCGGTTTTATTGTCAGCTGCTTTATTGTTGATAATGGATAGAAGTTTTGGTACTTCATTCTTCTTGTCAGATATTTATTTGGCAGGTGAAGTGTTAAACTATCAAGGTGGTTCGCCAGTATTATTTGAGCATTTATTCTGGTTCTTAGGACATCCGGAAGTATATATTGTATTATTACCGGCTTTAGGTATTACATCAGAAGTTATTGCTACCAATGCTCGTAAACCAATCTTTGGTTACAGAGCAATGATTATGTCAATTATTGCAATTGCATTCTTGTCAACTATCGTTTGGGGACATCACATGTTTATTTCAGGTATGAACCCATTCTTAGGTTCGGTATTTACCTTTACAACCTTATTGATTGCAATTCCATCTGCCGTAAAAGCATTTAACTATATCACAACATTATGGAAAGGTAATCTTCAAATGAACCCAGGAATGTTGTTCTCTATTGGATTGGTTTCAACGTTCATTACTGGAGGTTTAACTGGAATTATCCTTGGGGATAGTACTTTAGATATTAACGTTCACGATACTTATTTCGTTGTTGCTCACTTCCACTTAGTAATGGGTATTTCTGCTCTTTATGGAATGTTTGCCGGAATTTATCATTGGTTCCCAAGAATGTTCGGAAGAATGTTGAATAAAAACTTAGGATATGTTCACTTTTGGGTAACTGCGGTTTGTGCTTATGGAGTTTTCTTTCCAATGCACTTTATTGGAATGGCAGGTTTACCAAGAAGATATTATACAAATACCAACTTCCCGTTATTTGATGATTTAGCAAATGTGAATGTAGTTATTACTGTATTTGCACTTGTTGGAGGTGTATTCCAGTTGGTATTCTTGTGGAACTTTTTTCACAGTATTTTCTATGGCAAAAAAGCAGAACAAAATCCATGGAAATCAAATACACTTGAATGGACAGCTCCGGTTGAGCACATTCATGGTAACTGGCCAGGAGAGCTTCCTGAGGTACACAGATGGGCTTATGATTATAGCAAACCAGGACATGATGAAGACTTTGTTCCTCAAAATGTACCGATGAAACCAGGTGAAGAAGTATTACACCATTAATCGGTTTAAAATTATATGAATAAAAATGCCTTTCATCATTGAAAGGCATTTTTATTTGAAGTTAACTTTATCATATATTTGTAGTATGAATGAAAATTTAGATCCAACCAATTTCAATTATAATTCGGAGGAACTTGACTTAGAAAAAAAGTTAAGACCTTTGTCTTTTGAAGATTTTACAGGTCAGGACCAAGTACTGGAGAACTTGAAAGTGTTTGTTGAAGCTGCAAATTTAAGGAGTGAAGCATTGGATCACACACTTTTTCACGGTCCTCCGGGATTAGGTAAAACTACTTTGGCAAATATCTTGGCAAATGAACTTGGCGTTGGAATTAAAATTACTTCAGGACCTGTTTTGGATAAACCTGGAGATTTGGCTGGTCTTTTAACAAATCTTGAAGAAAGAGATGTTTTATTTATCGATGAGATACATCGTTTAAGCCCTGTAGTTGAAGAATATCTGTATTCAGCTATGGAAGACTATAAGATTGATATTATGATTGAATCGGGTCCAAATGCTCGAACGGTTCAAATCAATCTAAATCCGTTTACACTAGTTGGAGCAACTACTCGTTCAGGCTTGCTAACAGCACCAATGAGAGCTCGTTTTGGAATTCAAAGCAGACTACAATATTATAATACAGAACTTTTGACTACAATTGTACAGCGTAGTTCAGCAATTTTAAAGATGCCTATTACGATGGAAGCAGCAATTGAAATTGCAGGAAGAAGCCGTGGAACACCTCGTATAGCTAATGCATTATTGCGTCGTGTTCGTGATTTTGCTCAAATCAAAGGAAATGGTAAAATTGATATTGAGATAGCTAAGTTCTCATTAAAAGCTTTGCATGTAGATGCACATGGTTTGGACGAAATGGATAATAAAATATTGAATACCATAATCGATAAATTTAAAGGCGGACCGGTTGGTCTTTCTACTTTAGCAACAGCTGTTTCTGAAAGCGGAGAAACCATAGAAGAAGTTTATGAACCCTTTTTGATACAAGAAGGTTTTATCATAAGAACACCTCGTGGACGAGAAGTTACAGAGAAAGCATATAAACATCTTGGAAAAATTAAAGGATATAATCAAGGAGAATTGTTCTAGATTTTGATTAATAACAAGCAGAAATACACAGAAATAATTAAAGCCGAAGCCAAACGCATCGGCTTTATTTCTTGTGGGATTTCAAAAGCAGGTTTTCTTGAAGAAGAAGCACCGCGTTTGGAGAAATGGTTAAATCAGAATCATCAAGGCGAAATGCGTTATATGGAAAATCATTTTGATAAACGATTAAATCCAACATTGCTTGTAGATGATGCCAAAAGTGTAATTTCACTATTACTTAATTATTATCCTTCTGAAAATCAAAATCCGGATAGTTATAAAATTTCAAAATATGCTTATGGAGAAGATTATCATTTTGTCATCAAAGAAAAATTAAAGGAACTTTTATATACGATTCAAACAGAAATAGGAGAAGTTTCAGGAAGAGCATTTGTTGATTCTGCTCCGGTTTTAGATAAAGCTTGGGCCGCTAAAAGTGGTTTGGGTTGGATTGGTAAAAACAGCAATTTATTGACTAAGAATGTCGGTTCATTCTATTTTATTGCTGAACTTATTGTTGATTTGGAGTTGGAATATGATTATGCGGTAACAAATCATTGTGGAACTTGTACAGCTTGTATCGACTCCTGTCCTACAGAGGCAATTGTAGCACCTTATGTTGTAGATGGAAGCAAATGTATTTCCTATTTTACAATTGAGCTCAAAGAGAATATTCCAAACGAAATGAAAGACAGATTTGATGACTGGATGTTTGGTTGTGATGTATGTCAAGATGTTTGTCCGTGGAATCGTTTTTCTAAATCACATAGTGAACCTTTATTTTCTCCAAATACTGAATTACTAAATTTTTCAAAAAAAGACTGGGAAGAAATTACAGAAGATACTTTTAAAAAGGTTTTTAAGAATTCTGCCGTAAAAAGAACTAAAATGCAAGGATTGAAACGGAATATTCAGTTTCTCAAAGAATAGCGTTGAAAATTGTAAAAATAAGGCAAATAACCTATTGAAATGAGTTAAGTTAGATTAAAAAAGAATAAATAGTGTTTTTACTTCTAAATAATAGAATTGGATTCGATAAAAAATTAAGACTTTACTATCAACGCCGATGGAATATCCGAAAGCCAAACTTCTTCATCGTTCACAAGATTTTTCCAGCTTTCTAAACTTACAAGTACCAAATCTTGTTTTTCCAGAAACGGTTTGCCAAGTTTTTTATATTCCAATACTTGAAGATTGTCAGCATATTTCAATTGCAAACCGGCAACGGCATTTTCAATGATAAAGTTATTTTTTCGTTGACTGTTATTTTCAACAATAGTAACTTTAGTGTTATTATTAAAAATCAGCCTTTCCGCATAATCAAAAAGAAAAGCATCTCCAATATTCATAATCGGAATAGTCACATTCTCTACCTTTTTAAGGTCTTTGTCAATTAAAATACCTAATGGTGTTTTAGTTTTGGAAATAATCAATCGGGTTCGCTCATCAAAAGGTGAATTTTCAAATAAACCTTCTTTTCCGGTGAATTTATCCAACAGTCTGTCCGGATTTATAAATCGTGAAGTGAAACCCAAAACTTTTCCTAAAATCGTTCCTTCAAAAATAGATTTTCCTAAGCCAACCAATACTAAATCATATTCACCTTTAGCGGAAACATCAGCAATATCGGTTTCTATATCATTAGTCGCTTTAAAAATAGTTGTAATTTTTTGATTTAAAACTTTAGACTCTTTTACGATAGGTTCAAAAGCTGCGGTTTCATATTCTTCCAATTCAAAAGCGTGCATTTCATCACTTGAAGTCAAATGCATAGCCGTAACGACTGTTGTTTCAGTTTGTTTTTTTACTAAACTATTGGCTAGTCTAAGAAGTGATTTTCCTTTTTCGTTGTTACCAAAGGAAATTAAAACCTTATAATCAGAACTTTTATTCACCTCTGATGGGATAAAAACATCTTTTGACTTGAATATAAAATTGATAATATCCAATGCCGGTCCGGTCATAAAAGTCGTTACCAAAGCCATGATGACCATCATTGTAAAAACCTGAGGTGAAAGTACGCCTAATTCATATCCAATATTTAATACGACCAACTCCATCAATCCACGCGTATTCATCAAAGCTCCTATAGTAAGACTTTCACGCCAATTTTGCCCAACAAACTTTGCAGCTAAAGCACTTCCTAAAAATTTCCCAACAACAGCAACCAAAATAATAAACCCTGTTATTTTCCAAAGATAAGGCTCGTTAATCAGCCCGATTTCCGTGCGTAAACCGGTAAAAACAAAGAAAAGCGGTAATAATAAAATCACAGCCACATCTTCTACTTTTTCGATAAATATATTTCTGAATTTAGCGCTATCCGGCATAATAGCTCCTGCCATAAAAGCACCAAACAATGCATGAATTCCGATGACTTCGGTAGAATAGGCAGAAACAATAACTGTCAAAAAGAAAATCGCCACAACGGGCTTATTTAAATTTTCCTTATTGGCATACAAATCACCAATGCGTTTTAAAAAGGGTTTAACCACAAAAAGCATTGCCAAAACATATAAAACAGCTAAACCAATAATATACAGTGAACTGACAAAAGTTCCTGCTTTTACTATAGCAATTACGGCAGCAAGCAAGCACCAAGCTGTAATGTCATCAGCCGCGGCACAAGTAATGACAATGGTTCCCAAACGAGTTTTATGAATACCTCGTTCCTGAACAATTCTGGCCAAAACCGGAAATGCTGTGATACTCATTGCAATACCCATAAAAAGAGCAAAAGAGAGAAACTCGACACCTTCAGGAGCAAATTGATGATAAATAAAATAAGAAAGTCCTATTCCTAAAGCAAAAGGGATGACAATACTTGCATGACTGATTACCACTGCATCATTCGCTTTGTTTTTCAAAACCTTCAAATCCAATTCCATCCCGATGACAAACATGAAAAGAATCAAACCTACCTGACTTAATACTTGTAGATTTCCTAAAGAGTCAACTGGAAAAAGGGACTGACTTAAATCGGGAAAATACAAACCAAAAAGCGATGGGCCAAGAACAATACCCGCAATAATCTCACCAATAACTGTAGGTTGACCTATTTTTCTGAAAATCCAGCCAAATATTCTGGCTACAAGGACAATGGTGATGATTTGTACTAAAAGCAACGCCACCGGATGCTGTAAATTATGATAGATTGAAGATAAAAACTGTGTAAATAAAGTATCTTTTGATGTAGGTGAAACTATTTTACGTCCTACTTCAAGTAGCTTTCCTTGTTCTACTATCCAATATATAAGAAATGTAAAACCTCCGGTTACAATAATGTAAAACAATGTGTTTTTTAAATTCCTCATTAGCTAGCTGTATTTCGGACAAATATCATAAAAAAGAGCATTGGTTTTACTAAAAAATACAATTTGATAATATTAAAATAATCATACGCTTAAGCCTTGTTAAAATAAGGACAAATTCTCAGAAAAAGCAGGTGGTTTCTTTAGGTTTTAATTACCTTTGCAACCCATTAAGAATTTATGAAAAAGTTGTTAGGTATTGGTTTCTGGGAATTCATTGCAAGAATTATTTTAAGAAACCGCATTATAATATTAAGCAGTATTGTTTTCGTTACAATTTTGCTTGCTTCACAGTGGAAATATACCAAGTTTACGCAAACTGAAGCCAATCTAATTCCGGCAGATGATAAAGTTAACGTTGACTACGATAAATTTCTCGAACGTTTTGGAGAAGAAGGTAACTTAATTGTTATTGCTACTAAAGATAAAAAACTTTTTACTCCAAAAGTTTACAATGCTTGGAGCGAATTGATGAATACGATCAAATCGAGTAAAGAAGTAAGTTTGGTTGTATCAATCGATAATTTACAAAAATTGGTCAAAAATGATTCGCTGGAAACTTTTGAATTGAAACCTTTAATTGACAAAAGTAAAGTCCAGGATGAGCAATATTTGACCAAAATTCAGAAAGAATTATTTACTCAACTGCCGTTTTACGAAGGACTGTTATTCAATAAAAAAACCGGTGCTATTCGTTCGGCTATCTATTTGGATAAAAAGATAGTCAATACCAAAATCAGAAAAGATTATGTGCTGGAAAAATTAATTCCTGCGATTGAAAAATTTGAGAAAGATACCGGAATTGATCTTCATACATCGGGCATGCCGTACATTCGAACACTGAATGCTAAAACTATTATTGATGAAATAGGACTGTTCATTGGTGCAGCATTACTAGTTACATCATTAATTTTCTTCTACTTTTTCAGATCATTTCGAGCTACATTAATCTCAGTAGTTATTGTTACTATCGGAGTAATGTGGTCGTTTGGTCTTATTGCAGGTTTAGGTTATGAAATTACGGTACTTACTGCATTAGTACCAACATTAGTGATTGTTATTGGTATTCCGAATTGTATTTTCTTCATCAATAAATACCATCAGGAATATCATAAACATGCTAACAAAGCAAAAGCTTTACAACGTGTTATTACCAAAACAGGAACAGCAACCTTGATGACCAACATTACTACAGCAGTTGGTTTTGCTACGTTTATAGCTACTAACAATGTTTTGTTGCGAGAATTTGGAGTTGTAACAACAATCAATATTTTGGCAATATACTTATTGTGTTTACTAATTATTCCAATATTTTTCAGCTATACACCACCACCAATACCAAGACATCTCAACCATTTGGAGCGTGAATCACTGACATCTTTCTTTCGATGGATTGTTAATACCGTGAAATATAACCGACTTGGAGTTTACATCACTTCAATTTGTCTTTTAGTATTTGGGATAATAGGTATTTATGAAATAAAAATTTCAGGCAGTTTGATTGAAGATATGCCTAAAAATACTGACTTCTTTGAAGACATTCGCTTCTTCGAAAAAGAATTTGACGGTGTAATGCCATTAGAAATAATGATTGACACCAAAAGGAAAAACGGTGCCCTGAAACTTTCAAATCTGAGAAAAATGGAAGATTTGGAAGAAACCATCATGGATATTCCTGAACTTTCAAAGCCTTTATCTATTGTAAATATTGCTAAAAGTTTTAACCAAGCTTACTACAACGGAAATCCGGAATACTATACATTACCGTCGTCTCAGGAAGAAATATTTTTACTGCCATACATCAAAAATTCATTAAAGAATGCAAAAGATAATCAGCTAAAAAGCTACATCACTTCGGATGGAAGTGTTGCTCGAATGACTACTTTTATCAAGGATGAAAATGGTGAAAAAATGGAAGCTATTGAAGCTCACATTCGAAATAAAGTCAACAAAATATTTCCATCACCAAAATATGAAGTAATTATTACAGGAAAAGCATCAGTATTTCAAAAAGGAACTAATTATTTGTTAGACAACCTTCTGTCATCATTGTTATTTGCTTTTGCGCTTACCGGCGGATTAGTCGCTATTATGTTCCGTTCAGTAAAAATGGTTTTAGTTTCTATTATACCGAATCTGCTTCCGTTACTTATGACTGCAGGTTTAATGGGATTTTTAGGTATTCCGTTAAAGCCATCAACACTATTGGTTTTCGGAATTGCCTTTGGAATGTCTGTTGATGATACCCTCCGATTTTTAGCACAATACCGATTGGAATTGGCACGAAATGATTGGAAGATTAAAAAATCAGTTTTTGCTACATTCAACGATGCCGGAATAAGTATGTTTTATACATCAATTGTGTTATTCTTCGGTTTTGCTGTTTTCATGTTGTCTAGTTTTGGTGGAACAGTTGCTTTAGGTGGATTGGTTGCTCTAACATTATCCTTTGGAATGTTGTCCAATTTAGTATTGCTTCCTTCATTGGTATTAAGCTTAAATAAAACACTGGCAAATCAACAAGAATTACCGGAACCAACCATTGATATTTTAGAACATACTGATGAAGAAATAGACGAGTTAGAAAAAAATAAATAATTTATATTTGCGTTAAATTTTAGACGAAAATGAAACATACAAAAGTTAAAGAACTACTGAACAGCGGGAAATCGAATTATGAAGTAAATGCAAAAGGTTGGGTTAGAACTTTTAGAAATAATCAGTTTATTGCGTTGAACGATGGTTCGACAATTCATAATATTCAATGTGTTGTAGATTTTGAAAACACTCCTGAAGCTACATTAAAAAGAATTACAACCGGAGCAGCTGTTTCGGTTATAGGAACATTGGTAGAAAGTCAAGGAGCAGGTCAAAAATATGAAATTCAAGTAAAAGAACTGGAAATTCTTGGTGACTCTGATGCTGAGAAATTCCCAATGCAACCTAAAAAACACTCATTGGAATTTCTTCGCGAAAATGCTCATTTGAGAGTAAGAACTAATGCTTTTGGAGCAATTATGAGAGTTCGTTCGGTTTTGGCACATGCGGTTCATACCTATTTTCAGGAAAAAGGATTTGTTTATGTAAATACGCCAATTATTACCGGTGCCGATGCTGAAGGTGCAGGCGAAATGTTTCAGGTGACTTCGTTGCCATTAGACAATCCGCCAAGAAATGAAGAAGGAAACATTGATTATAAAAAAGATTTTTTCGGAAAGCATACCAATTTAACGGTTTCTGGACAATTAGAAGGCGAAACTTTTGCTATGGCTTTAGGTCAAATTTATACATTCGGACCAACATTCCGTGCTGAAAATTCAAACACTTCCCGTCACTTGGCTGAGTTTTGGATGATTGAGCCGGAAGTAGCGTTTAATGATTTGGACGATAACATGGATTTGGCAGAAGATTTTATTCAGTTTGTGATTAAATATACAATGGATAAATGTCCTGATGATTTGAAGTTTTTGGAAAGTCGTTTATTAGAAGAAGAAAAATCAAAGCCACAAGCCGAGAGAAGCGAAATGAGTTTGTTGGAAAAACTAAACTTCGTTTTAGAAAATAACTTCAAACGTGTTTCTTATACCGAAGCAATCGATATTTTAAGAGATTCAACACCAAATAAAAAGAAAAAATTCCAATACATCATTAACGAATGGGGTGCCGATTTACAAAGTGAACACGAAAGATATTTAGTTGAAAAACACTTTAAATGTCCGGTAATTTTGTTTGATTATCCGGCTAATATTAAAGCTTTTTACATGCGCTTGAATGAAGATGGAAAAACAGTTCGTGCTATGGACATCCTTTTTCCAGGAATTGGAGAAATCGTTGGAGGTTCCCAAAGAGAAGAACGTTATGATGTTTTAGTTGAAAAAATGAAAGCATTAGGTATTGACGAAGAAGAACTTTGGTGGTATTTAGATACCAGACGATTTGGTTCAGCGGTTCACTCAGGTTTTGGACTTGGATTTGAAAGATTAGTATTGTTCGTTACCGGAATGACTAACATCAGAGATGTAATTCCGTTCCCTAGAACGCCTCAAAACGCAGAATTTTAAAAAGTTAATTTGTTGATTTGGTTATTTGTTAATTCGAATAACCAAATAACCAAATAACCGAATAACCAAACAAACATATATGTTAAAACAGTTTTTAAATCTTAAATTATCTCAAAAATTATCGCCTCAGCAAATTCAACTGATGAAGCTGATACAATTGCCTACTCAAGCATTTGAACAACGTCTTAAAGAAGAATTAATTGAAAATCCGGCGTTGGAAAGTGGTAAAGAGGAAGAGGAAGTTTATGATAAAGACGAGTTTGACAACAATGATGATTATGATGAATTTGAAGACAATGAAAGCATTGACGCCGACGAAATCAACATTGATGAATATTTAAGTGACGACGAAACACCTGATTATAAACTGCAAGCAAACAATTACAGTGACGATGATGAAGAACGAGAAACTCCATTTGCCGCACAAATAAGTTTTCATCAGGATTTAATCAATCAATTAAATACATTTATTCTTAGCGATGAAGATCGCTCTATAGCAGAGTTCTTAGTAGGAAGCATTGACGATGATGGTTATTTGCGTAGAAGTATTCAGGACATCGTGGATGATATGGCTTTTACACAAGGTATTTATACCGATGAGAAAATGGTAGAACGAATTTTAAACATTATTCATGAACTGGAACCATCCGGTGTTGGTGCAAGAGATCTACAAGAATGTTTGCTGTTACAATTAAAACATAAAACGCCTACTGAATCTGTTGATTTGGCAATTCGGGTGATAGAAAGCTATTTTGATCATTTTACCAAGAAACACTACGAAAAATTACTGTCACTTTGTGATGTGTCACAAGAACAACTGAAGAAAGGTATTGAGGAAATTGAAAAACTTAACCCTAAACCGGGAGGTTCATTTGACAGTAGTAATCGTGTCATAGAACAAATTGTTCCCGATTTCACTATCCGAATTATTGATGGTGAGTTGGAACTTTCTTTAAACGGGAGAAATGCTCCAACATTACACGTTTCCAAAGATTATCAGGAAATGCTCCAAACTTATAAAGATTCTCGTGACAAGTCAAATTCTCAAAAAGATGCCGTTCAGTTTATCAAACAAAAACTGGATTCTGCCAAATGGTTTATTGATGCCATTCGTCAGCGTCAGGAAACGCTTTATGTTACGATGAATGCTATCATGCATTATCAACAGGAATATTTTCTTGAAGGTGAAGAAACCAAGCTGAAACCAATGATTTTAAAAGACATCGCCGATATGGTTGGCTTGGATATTTCTACGGTTTCGCGTGTGGCAAATAGCAAATATGTGGATACACCTTATGGCACAAAACTCATCAAAGATTTCTTCTCTGAAGCGATGAAAAATGACCAAGGTGAAGATGTTTCAACCATCGAAATTAAAAAAATTCTGAAAACCGTTGTGGAAGAAGAAGACAAAAGCAAACCTTATTCTGATGAACAATTGGTTGATATTTTAAAAGAAAAAGGATATCCAATCGCTAGACGAACTATTGCAAAGTACCGTGATTTATTGGATATTCCTGTAGCTAGAATGAGAAAGAAAATTTAAAAAATACTCTTTTGAAAAAAATACTTCCCTTTTTTTCATATCTCTTCCATCCGATATTTATTCCACTTTTTGGAGTATTTTTTTATGTGTTACTTGATGACAGCTATTTCACGTTGTCTCAATATTTGATTTTGTTTATTCAAATCATCATCATAACGATATTGTTGCCAATGGCTTTTTTCTATTTACTTAGAACTTTCGGAAAAATAGACAACATAATGCTTTCGGATATTTCACAACGAAAAATTCCTTTGCTTTTGCAAATAATGCTTTTCTCCATTTTAATTAGTAAGAGCATTACCATTGAAAGGTTTCCTGAATTATATTTTTTCTTTATAGGCGGACTGTTCAGTACAATAATTGCATTTATGCTACTGTTTGCCAAAGTAAAATCAAGTATTCACATGATTGGTATAAGTGCATTAACCATATTCATTATTGGTTTAAGCATTCATTCACAGATTAACATTATTAATACCGTAGTATTCTTTGTCATGATGAATGGTTTTGTCGCTTCATCTCGATTAGAGATGAAAGCACATACTAAAAAAGAATTACTGATTGGTTTTCTTTGTGGAATGTTACCTCAATTACTACTGCTGTATTTTTGGCTATAAAATGTAAAACATCAGCCCAAGATGCAATGCATTTAAATCTAATGATTCACCGTTAATTTTTGTGGAAGATTTAAAAAATGAATTTAAGCCGTAATAAGCATAAAGATTAACCGTGTTCCATCCTACGGAAAGATAAGTTCCATATTGAAATTTATTTAAATCCTTATTGTTTGTAATAGACTCATTTCCTATTGAAGAAGATAATTTATATTGATCAAAAATCAAGTAGCTTACTTTAAATCCGGCGTAAACTCTCCAAAATTTATACGTTTCAGGTGTAGAATTTCTCCATCTAAATTCTATAGGAAGGTCAACGGTATGAAAAGTGAATCGGCTTTTGTCCAGTGACTCACCTTCGGGAACGGGAAAATAAAGATGTTCATTCCCGGTTTCTGTCACAATTAAATTTTGATTGTACATACTCAAAGAATAGCCAATTCCTACTGCAATAGCCAATGTTCTGCCTTTATTTACAGGCATGTCTCTTAAAAAGCCTAATGTAATTCCGGGAGAAAATTTACTTTGTTTAAAACCTTCAGGCTGATTCTGCATCGTGCAGTAGGAAACGCTAAAATAAAATTGGTCTTCTCTGTAGAGCGAATCCACTGCATCAAAATCTACTTCTGCCTGTTGTGCAAACATACTTGTGGTCAATAATAAACCTAAAACACAGAAGTAAACCCGCATAATATTTTGTTTTAAACTATACTAAAAATATAAAAGTAAGCGTAAAAGTACTATTTAATTCCTGCAATCCAAAGGATTTTTTTGACAGATGATTTTTATATTGATGAAATTAAATTCTTTTTTCTGGGGATTCTAAATCTAAAAAATGGCGATTAATCCAATCCCAAATCCAACACAAAATTCAATTTTACAGCAATATTATCTTCAAAACGGCTAAGTTGGTTTGGACCATAACGGTAAAAACCGGAAAGACCAAAACCTTTGTAGATTTTATTCAATTCAATGCCCGATTCAAAGAAACCGCGTTCCAGCGTTTTGTAGTCAATACCGAGATGACGTTGACTGTTTTCAAGATTTCCCCATGCCATTCGGGTAACCATGACAAGTTGCGGTTTTACTTTTTTGAAAATCTCAATTCGTTTAAAACCGTGTTTTAGTTGCAACATCGCAAATTCGCTAGAGAAAAATTCGTTAAAAAACATCGTTTCAAAACTGTTTTTTCCGGCAATAGTGATACGTTGCAGTAAATTATCTTTGGTTAAATTATTGGGAGAAGTATTATATAAATGAGTTAATGGGATAGCACCAAAAGCATAGCCAAATTGTGCCAGAACAGTCGATTTTTGTCCATTTAAATATTTTTTTTCATAGTCAATTCTGAAGTCAATTTTACCAAAATCGAAGTCGTTTTCTAAAATATCGGGTAATGTTTTGGTAAACTGAAAAGTGAATTTCGGAAAACGTTTTTCAATTTCAAGTTTTCCATTTGGCGTTTGCATATAATCGCTAAATGGATTCCATTGTAATGAAACCATCACTGAAGTAATGTTGAAATTGTCAAATACTTTTCCGTCATAAGCAAACTGATAACCAAAAAGTGGTGTAATTTCACTATGAGTTAACTGCCAGATGCTTTCTGTTTTTGGAATAATTTTCGTTTCAATAAACGAGCGCCAGGTTTTGTGGTTGTAAAAAGTGCTGATGTTGATAGGTCGCGGATCATAAAGTTTAAAAACCCGTTTATCAATAGCAAAATTAGTACTCGCAATCTCACGAATATCATCGGTGTAAGAAGCACCAATCCAAGTGTTTGAAAAATTACCAATTCGGGCAGCAAAACCTAAATGATATTTTATCGTTTCATCCTTTAAACCATAAGCTGTGTAACCTTCGAGACGGATTTTTTTTGAAAATTGTTCGTTAGTAACGCCACCAAGTCCAAACCGGAAGCCTTCAAAATTATTATAGCTCAAAAGATATCTTAAATCAAAGTCAAAGAAACTAAAAGGCACATAACCATTGATGATTTTTCGACCGAGACGGATTTTTTTCTCCAATTGATTTGCTGTAGCAATACTATCGAGAGCTTCATAGGTGCGAAGACTTCGTTTATCCAAAAAACCATTTCTGTTTTGTTGCCAAAAGCTTTCAGGTTTATGAATAGCATCTTCTTTAACATCAACTGAAATGAATGATTTTTTAATTTTTACATCAGTATTGAATTGTACATTGTAGGTTTCAGTTTCCGATGTTAAAAAAGTGAAGTCAGAACCTCGTTTTGAACTTTGGCTTTCGTTTTCATTATCTGCTTCAAATGAAATTCTTCCGCCAAGAATAGATGTAGCTTCTCTACTTTTTCCCTTTACAATTTTAAAATTTCGTTTCGTTTGAAACCAAATGTCATTTTCAGGATAATAACTGAATTCATGAGTTCCGGTAATGTTTAAAACGCCACGAAGTCGCATTACTGCTTTAGCAACGGCAAAATTTTGACTGTCAATATAAAGTAATCCTTCAAGACCTTTTCGTTTCAGTTTGTTTTTAAAATGAATAACAAATGCTTTCCGGTTGTCAATGGAAACCGTGTCATTAATTTTAAACGAATATTCGCTTAATGCATTGTCGGCAATCGGACTTTTATATTTGGTTTCAAAAAGCTCATAGCGGTCGTCATAAATGGAAAAAGATTGTAGCTTAAAACCAAAATATTCATAAATGGGTTCTTTGAAACCTGCCATTTTTGACCCAATTACCGTTTCTTTTATCACGGGTTTTGCAAATTGAAAACGAGATACTTTTTCGGCTAAAAACAAGTGTTGTTTATCAATTATTTTTTTGAATTTATAGTCAGATGAATCAATCTTTTGAAACATTCTGCCTAGTGATGTATTGGTGAAAATACTATCAATCTTTCCCGAAACAGAGTCGGGATTGGCACTAACCAAAAGTTTGTTATAAGTGTTGAACTGAAAGGTGTTTAGCTTTATCTGAGGATTGTTTTTGTTCTTATTGGCAATAACTTTTTTGATAATATCATTGGCTTTGTTTTCATTGGAAACAATAACTTCTTTCAAATTATCTGTTTTTTGCGAAAGGTAAACCGTTTGATAGTTGTTGTTAAAAGCAATGGTTTTCTTTTCATAACCAATGAATGAAATGGTAAATGAAGTGAAGTTTTCCTTTGATATAACATGAAACTTACCATCAACATCCGAAACAGATTTTAGTCCGTTATCAAGTTGAATAGAAGTAAAAGGAAGTGGTTTTTTAGTAGAAGCATCTTTTACAATTCCGGTTAATGCTATTTGTGCCTGAAGCGTAGCAGAAAATAAAAGCAATAAACCAATTAAATACTTCATCAAAAAAGATTTACGCAAAAGTAGTAATAAAAAAATCCGTCAGGATAAATCGTGACGGATTTTAATATTGAATTAACAAGTTACACTTTCATAATCTCGGCTTCTTTGATAACCAAGTGTTCGTCAATTTTTTTGATATAGGCGTCAGTTAGTTTTTGAACATCTTCTTCAGCTTTTTTACAAATGTCTTCCGAAGTTCCGTCTTTTTCTAACTTTTTGATTTCGGTATTAGCATCTTTACGAGCGTTTCTGATTCCTATTTTAGCATCTTCTGCTTCTGATTTTGCTTGTTTTACTAAGTCGCGTCTTCTTTCTTCTGTTAATGGCGGAACACTAATGATAATGTTGTCGCCATTATTCATCGGGTTAAAACCAAGATTAGCAATCATGATAGCTTTTTCGATAGGTTGCAACATGCTTTTTTCCCAAGGCGTAACCGTAATGGTTCTGGCATCGGGCGTATTGATATTAGCTACTTGCGAAAGTGGTGTTTGCGAACCATAATAGTCAACAAAAACACCGCCAAGCATTTGTGGCGAAGCCTTTCCGGCGCGAATATTTAAAAGTTCTTTTTCTAAATGCGCAATAGAACCGTTCATTGATTCTTTAGTGCTGTCTAAAATAAATTCAATTTCTTCCATTATAATTTAGATTGTTAGATTGTTAGAGTCTTAGATTATTTAGATGATTAGGTTTTAGAAAGTCTAGTAGTCTAAAAATCTAAGAAGTTTAATTAATCTATATTTTTACTGTTGTTCCAATGTTATGTCCTTCACAGATTTTTAATAAATTACCTTTGGTATTCATATCAAAAACTACAATTGGCAATTCATTTTCCTGACTTAAAGTGAACGCTGTTGTATCCATTACATTCAATCCTTTTTTAATTACATCATCAAAAGTAATGTTTTCAAATTTTACTGCATTGGCGTTTTTCTCCGGATCAGAATCATATATTCCATCAACTCGTGTTCCTTTTAAAATTACATCGGCATTTACTTCAACACCACGAAGAACAGCTGCTGTATCGGTCGTAAAATAAGGATTTCCTGTTCCGGCACCAAAAATTACAATTCTTCCTTTTTCCAAATGACGAACGGCTCTTCTTTTAATGTAAGGTTCGGCAATAGCTTCAATTTTTAGTGCGGTTTGTAAACGAGTTAACATTCCTTTGTCTTCTAATGCGCCTTGCAAAGCCATTCCGTTGATGACGGTAGCAAGCATTCCCATATAATCACCTTGAACTCTGTCCATACCGTTACTTGCTCCGGCAACTCCTCTAAAAATATTTCCGCCACCAATTACGATTGCGATTTCAACTCCTTTATCATGAATTTCTTTGATTTCATCAGCATATTCAGCAAGACGTTTCGGGTCAATTCCATATTGTCTTTCACCCATCAAAGCTTCACCACTTAGTTTTAGAAGAATTCTTTTGTATTTCATTGTCTGTTTTGTATTGTTTTAAAAGTAATGCTGTTGCTAACGCTCAAGTCATTAGTTGTGTTGAGTTTTTATTTTTGTGATGCAAATATAAACATATTCTCTTTTTGTAATTGATTTGAAAAAGAATGTTTCGTAACATTTATTACAAAATAACAAAAAAGGGTTTACTACATTTGCACTACAAACTAAACTGAATTATGAAGTCTATAATTGAACAAAGCTTGACAAGAAGTTATTCGTATCAAGAGTATAGAAATGTTGTTTTGGCACTTTTACAAGAAGGCAAATCTACAGGAAATGAACAGTCGGAAGATTTGACACATTACAGTGAATTGAATGAAGTTCGAATGAATCGCTTGGATAAAACAATGGTTGTTTCCGAAGAAAATGTAAAACAATTGCAAAAAATTGATTCTGAGATGATTTGGTTGGTTATTTCCGAAGGTTGGTGTGGTGATGCAGCGCAGGTTTTACCAATTATTAATAAAATGGCGGAACAATCAGAAAAAATAGATTTGAAAATAGTTTTTCGCGATGAGAATGAAGAACTAATGAATCTATTTTTGACAAATGGAACAAAATCTATTCCTAAATTGATTGTTTTAGATAAAAATTCGTTGGAAGTTTTGGGCGATTTTGGACCAAGGCCAACAGGAGCAAAACAATTGATTTTGGATTACAAAGCAATGCATGGTGTTGTGGATGAAACGGCAAAAACCGAACTTCAAAAATGGTATTTACACGATAAAGGATTGAGTACACAGGGAGAAATTTTAAATATTATTCCAAAGTTTTCTCAAACGCTTCAGGAGTAATTCCGTTTTCAACAGAATAATCGCCAATTTTTGTTCGGCGTAAAACGGATAAATATCCGCCGGATTGTAATGCTTTTCCAAAGTCAAATGCCAGCGAACGAATATACGTTCCTTTACTGCATTGTACTCTGAAATCTATTTCAGGTAAAGCAACTCGGGTGATTTCAAATTCGTAAATAGTTGTTTTTCGGGATGCAATTTCCACTTCTTCGCCAGCACGAGCATGCTCATACAGGCGTTTTCCATCTTTTTTGATAGCAGAAAAAACAGGTGGTTTTTGTTCAATTTCACCAAGAAATTGTTTTGTGGTTTCAAGTAGTAAGGATTCGGTAATATGTTCGGTTGGAAAAGTTGCGTCAACTTCGGTTTCCAAATCATAACTTGACGTTGTTGCTCCAAGGACGATTGTCCCAGTGTATTCTTTGACTTGTGCCTGAATTTCGGTAATTTTTTTGGTAAATTTTCCGGTGCAAATAATTAATAATCCAGTCGCTAACGGATCCAAAGTTCCGGCATGACCAATCTTGAATTTCTTTGGCAAGTCGTATTTTCGTTTTAAGACATATTTCAATTTGTTCACCGCTTGAAACGATGACCAAGTTAAAGGTTTGTCTATCAAAAGGATTTGACCTTCAAGAAAATCTTCGGCTGTCATTAAATAATAGTTAACTTTTGGATAAAAAAGTGGATTAGCAATACGACAATTCCGGCAACTATTCGGTAATAGCCAAAAAGTTTAAATCCGTTTTTAGACAAAAATCCAATAAATGATTTAATAGCAATCATGGCAACAATAAAGCCAACAACATTACCAATAATAAGTAGATTTATTTGTTCGTCAGATAAAACAAATCCGGCTTTGTAATAGTCATAACATTTCTTGACTGTAGCGCCGAGCATAGTTGGAACAGCTAAGAAAAACGAAAATTCAGCGGCTGTAGTTCGGGATAATTTTTGAGACATTCCACCAACGATACTTGCGCCGCTTCGGGAAACACCAGGTATCATGGCTAAACATTGGAACATTCCAATTTTAAAAGCAGTCGCATAATTAATTTCCTTAACAACTTGTGTTTCTTCTTTTGGTGTAAACCATTCGTCAACTTTCAGTAAAATAATTCCACCAATAATTAATGAAATGGCTACTGTGATTGGATTTTCAAGCAAACTATCAATAAAATCACTTAATAACAATCCTAAAACTACGGCAGGAATAAATGCTACTAATAATTTGAAGTAAAAATCAATAGTTTGAAAAAAGCGTTTGAAATATAAAACTACAACTGATAAAATCGTTCCCAACTGAATTACAATCGTAAAAAGTTTGGTAAAGTCGTCATGAGCAATGCCAAAGAAAGAGGAAGCAATAATCATGTGTCCCGTAGAAGAAACCGGCAAGAATTCCGTAATTCCTTCAATAATTGCTAGAATAATAGCTTGAATGTAATCCATAGATGTAGTGATTAGCGAAAAGTGATTAGTGAATAGTCATTTGCTAATTACTATTCACTATTTACTAATTACTTCTTTTTAAAAATAGAATAAATAGTGATTCCAAAACCAAGAAGAACAACTGCCGGTGCCAGTCTTATTCTACGGAAATTGAAAATATCTTCACTAAAAACTTTTGGATTATCACTTCCGCCGCCGGACATCAGGATAAAACCTAAAGCAATAACAGCAATACCAATTAAAAGTACGGTATAATTTGTTTTTTCAAAAAGAAAATCGGGTTTGTGTTCGTTATTTTTCATATTGTCATTGCGAGGAACGAAGACACTCGTGCGAAGCGAACTGAGCGCAAGCTAATCTTATCCTCTTTTTTAATTCGTAATTAATATAAATCGTCTGTTCTTAAATTCAGGAAACGTTGTGTGGCAAAATAAGTACTCAACCATGGAATAAATGCGCCAAGTACCAGAACACCAAGCAATACCAATCCGGTTTCTGGTAAATCTTTAAAAATTTTAAGATTAGGAAAATTGGCATCAATGTAAATTAAACCGCCAATCAAAGCCGAAACAGCAAGAACAGCGCCAATCATTCCCAGCATAATACTTCTCACAATGAATGGCTTTCGAATAAATGATTTAGTCGCGCCAACTAATTGCATGGTTTTGATGATAAAGCGATTGGAAAAAATGGCCAATCGCATTGAACTGTTAATCAGTAGCACAGAAATCACTGCAAAAATCGAACTGATGATTAGAATCCACATACTGATACTTTTTACATTGTCGTTAACCAATGTAACCAATTGTTGGTCATAAACGACATCGGCAATCATTTCGTTTTTACGTAAGCGTGTCGCAATTTTTTTAAAACTATCATTCGTTACATAATCAGCTTTGATATGCACATCAAATGAATTTTGTAACGGATTTACACCTAGAAACTGCATGAAATCTTCGCCGATTACGCTTTTATGTTGTTCTGCCGCTTTTTCTTTACTAACATAAACATAATCTTTTGCAAAAGAAGCCAATCGTAATTCTTCGTCAAAAGCTTTGATAATCGAATCGTTTGCTTCATTTCTAAGGAAAATAGTCATGACGATATCTTCCTTAAAGTTATCTGAAATACGTTTGGAATTAATAACAAAAAGCCCAAGTGTTCCCAATAAAAAAAGTACTAAAAAAACACTTAAAACGACAGAAAAATAAGAAGTAATTACCCTGCGTTTTTGAAACTTTTCAAAAGAAGATGCCATAGAAAATAATTTAAGCCGTAAAAATAATAAAGAATTTGTTTATTCAAATGTTTATGAACTTTAAAGTTTTGAAATTACTACTTAAAACGTAAATTTGGCACCGATTAGTATAGACATTAACTTTCGATTAACTCCTATAAAGGAAATTCAGAAATTTAATAATGTAATTTATTACAAAAAAGTATAAAATAATTTAAGGAACGAATGAAATATTTCCACGAACAAATCGAAGCCAAATGGCAAGAATATTGGGCAAAAAACCAAACTTTTGCGGCAAGTAATAATTCAGATAAACCAAAATATTATGTTTTGGATATGTTTCCTTATCCATCAGGTGCAGGATTACACGTTGGACATCCGCTGGGTTACATTGCTTCCGATATTGTAGCACGATTTAAACGACATAAAGGTTTTAATGTGTTGCATCCGCAAGGGTACGATTCGTTTGGATTACCGGCAGAACAATATGCGATTCAAACCGGACAACATCCCGAAAAAACGACACGTGAAAATATTGCTCGTTACCGTGAACAATTAGATAAAATCGGATTCTCATTTGATTGGAGTAGAGAAGTGCGAACTTCAAATTCCGATTATTACAAATGGACACAATGGATTTTTATTCAGCTTTTTAATTCTTGGTATAATAATGATTCGGATAAAGCCGAAGATATTTCGACCTTAATTTCCATTTTTCAAAAAGAAGGAAATGCAACAGTAAATGCGGTTTGTGATGATAATATTGTAACTTTTTCTGCTTCAGAATGGAATTCCTTTTCATCAGATGAGCAACAAAAGATTTTATTGCAATATCGTTTGACTTATTTGGCAGAAACTGAAGTAAACTGGTGTCCAGCTTTAGGAACAGTTTTGGCGAATGACGAAATTGTAAATGGTGTTTCAGAACGTGGCGGACATCCGGTTATTCGTAAAAAAATGACACAATGGTCAATGCGAATTTCTGCGTATGCCGAAAGATTATTGCAAGGTTTAGAAACTATTGATTGGACAGAAAGTTTAAAAGAAAGTCAACGAAATTGGATTGGAAAGTCTGTTGGAGCATTAGTTAAGTTTCAAGTTTCAAGTTTCAAGTTTGAAGGTTCAACTCAATCTGAAACAACTTTAAACCTGAAACCTGAAACAAATTTTATTGAAGTATTTACTACAAGACCAGATACTATTTTTGGAGTTACGTTTATGACCTTAGCACCAGAACATGAATTGGTTTCACAAATTACAACTCCAGAACAAAAAGCTGCAGTTGATGCTTATATTGAAGCAACTGCAAAACGTTCTGAGCGTGAAAGAATGGCTGATGTAAAAACCATTTCAGGAGTTTTTACCGGAGCATTTGCCGAACATCCGTTTACCAAAGAACCAATTCCGGTTTGGATTGGCGATTACGTATTGGCAGGTTACGGAACAGGTGCAGTTATGGCAGTTCCATGTGGCGACGAAAGAGATTATGCTTTTGCCAATTTCTTCAAAGGTCAGAATGGAATGCCTGAAATTAAAAATATTTTCAATCAAGATATTTCAGAACAAGCTTTTGCAGAAAAAAACGGATTTGAATTAGTGAATTCCGATTTTCTAAATGGATTGGATTACAAAGCCGGAACGAAAAAAGTCATTGAAGAATTAGAAAAAATCGGGCAAGGAAAAGGCAAAACCAATTATCGTTTGCGTGATGCGGTTTTCTCTCGTCAAAGATATTGGGGCGAACCATTTCCGGTATATTATGTGAATGGATTGCCACAAATGATTGATGCTAAACATTTACCAATTGTATTGCCGGAAGTTGAAAAATATTTGCCAACCGAAGACGGACAACCGCCATTAGGCAATGCGGATTTTTGGGTTTGGGATACCAAAGAAAATCAGGTTGTTGCCAATGGACTTATTGATAATGAAACGATTTTTCCTTTGGAATTAAACACCATGCCAGGTTGGGCAGGAAGTTCTTGGTATTGGATGCGTTATATGGATGCACACAATGAAAATGAATTTGCAAGTCAAGACGCATTGAAATATTGGGAAAACGTAGATTTATACATTGGTGGAAGCGAACACGCAACCGGACATTTATTGTATTCTCGTTTTTGGAATAAATTCTTAAAAGACAAAGGTTTTGCACCAACCGAAGAACCATTCAAAAAATTAATCAATCAAGGAATGATTTTGGGAATGAGTGCATTTGTTTATATAATGTATCAGCATGTGCAAATTGTTGATACAAAAGAGATAGTTAAATCATTAGATGTTAAGAAAAAAACGTATTTACTGTCAAAGAAAATAAGTAATGATTTGATAAATAAAATTGAAAATCAGAAAATTGAAGAAATCAAAAAAGAAATTTTAAATGAATATAAAAAAGTAGGTGTTGATAGTGCTGTATGGTTTGATGCGGAACCATTAGTTTTGCCTATCCATGTTGATTTATCATGTATAAACGACATCACAAACGAATTAGATATAGAAAAATTCAAAGCACATCCATTATATGCTGACTATAAAAATGCTGAATTCATTTTAGAAGATGAGAAATACATTGTAGGTCGCGAAGTAGAAAAAATGTCAAAATCAAAATACAATGTTGTCAATCCAGATGATATTTGTAATGATTATGGTGCAGATACTTTGCGTTTGTATGAAATGTTTTTAGGTCCGTTGGAACAAGCAAAACCATGGAACACTGCCGGGATTACCGGAGTGTATGGTTTCTTGAAAAAACTGTGGCGTTTGTATTTTGATGATAATGGTTTAAATATTACCAATGATGAACCAACGGCAGAAATGTACAAATCATTACATAAAACGATCAAAAAAGTAACCGAAGACATCGAGAATTTCTCGTTCAATACATCGGTTTCACAGTTTATGATTTGTGTGAATGAATTGGCGCAACAAAAATGTCACCACAGAGCGATTTTGGAACCATTAGCGATTTTAGTTTCACCTTATGCACCACATATTGCTGAGGAATTATGGTCACAATTAGGTCACGAAGGTTCGGTTTCAACTATAGCTTTTCCAATTTTTGAAGAAAAGTATTTGGTGGAAAGCGAAAAAGAGTATCCAGTTTCGTTCAATGGAAAAATGCGTTTTACCATCAAATTACCATTGGATTTAACCAAAGAACAAATCCAGGAAATTGTAATGAATGACGAAAGAACCATTGCACAATTGGCTGGAAACACACCAAAGAATATTATCATCGTTCCGGGTAAAATTATTAATATTGTTGGGTAACTGATTTATATTGAAAATTCAAAAAAAAGACATAACGTCAAAAATTGGGAAACGAAAAAAGGACTCTCTTTGGAATCATTTTTTGACTTCTTTCCATTCTGTGCAAGATATTTGTGCAGATGTAGAAAAGAACAAAATAAGTGTTTGGAGTAGAAATTTTATGACAGGAAATTTTTATACTGTTTTTATATTTGAATTTAATTCAAATGATGAGCTTATAAAAGTTTCTGATAAACTGAACATTTTTGGAAAGCTAATTTTTGTGTTGATGTTTTTGGGATTTTCGTTGCCTTTTTGGGAGAATTTCACATTTAATGATTTTAATACCATTAAGCTGATTTACATAATAGGATTTAATATTGTTTTTATTATTGTTTTTCTATTATTAAGTCGGACTATTTATAGATTTGAAAAAAATGAAACTAAAGAATATTATTTCAAACTTTTTGATATTGAAGAAAATATAGAGGGAAAACAAAAACCTAAAAGTGAATGGTCTTTAAAGAACACAATTATTCGGATTTTAGCATATTTGTTTTGCATTTTTTGTATTGTTGTTGGATTTTCTATGTTTTTTGATAAATCAGATGACAAGCCTTTTAAAGTAATTTTAGGAGGTTTGAGTGTTATCGTGATACCTATTATCTATATTTATTCAGATTTAAAAATCTTGTTTGGTAAAAAGGTAAAAAAGTAATCCTCGTTCCGGGTAAAATTATCAATTTGGTTGGATAATATATTGTCATACTGTTCCGAAGTTTCGGAATGTCGAAGTGTTTTGTAGCCACAGATTCACGGATTTCAAATCAATCTGTGAATCTGGGGCTATATTTTTATGTTTACTCTTGTAACCTATTTTAGATTTTACGTCTAATTCAGTAAAAACATACACCATGAAAAAATTTGAAATACACACCATTACCGAAACAGCTGGCTTTACAAGTATGAAAGAAAAACTTACGGAAAAAGTAGAGCAATTTTTAAACAAAAAGGTAAATGAAGGATTCGAAGTTGTAAACGTTTCCTTTACTTACTACGAATCTTCACAGTTGATAGCGTTTATAACACTTTGTAAATAAAAAGTTAAATCGTTACAATACAAGAAACACGATATTTATTTTTGAGAAAACAATTAAAAGCCACATTATGAAAAAAGTACTACTATCTGTTTTAATCTTGTCATCCGTTGTAGCGTTGGCACAAGAAGAAACCAAAGTTGTTGATTCAATGAAAACATCCAAATCCTATAAACTGGAAACCTATATTGGCTTCACAGGAAATGTAAACGACGGATTGAACTTGAATAAAAAACTTAAAAATGCCAATTTACCTGAACTCGACAGTTTCATTCCCGAAGTTCATTTTGGACTAAACCTTTTTATGGAAAAATATTCAGGCGATATTGAATTCGGATTTGCTTTTGCCAAACCAAATGAAGGTAATAATGAAATGAAATACCGTGGATTTAATACCCGTTTACGAGTTCATTATAATGTGGTAAATCAGGAGAAATTCGCCTTTACAACAGGACTTGGATTAGCATTTTTAGGCAGTCAATATGATATTTACAGTAAAGACAATACCATTGATTTGAACGATTTAGAACCTAATAACAACAGCGGACATGTAAGTTTTACAAATCAAATGTTGTATTTCGGACCATCAGCTTCGGTGTATTTGTTTAAAAAGTCAAGCCTTCAAGTGCGTGTAAATGTAGGCTATGAGTTTGCCTTAACCCGTGGAAGATATCGTTCAGAATTTGGAAGTATTTTGAACAATGTAGGCGAATCAGGCAACAACCGATTTGTTTTTGGAATTACATTGTTGTAAATGACAACATGACATAAAAAGGTTTTTGGCGTACTATTTGATTGAAATTAAGAAAACTAAAAAGACTTAAAAATGATAGGATATTATATTTTACTTGGAGCAATCGCTTTGGTAAGTTGGCTAGTAAGTTCAAAACTGAAAAGCAAATTTGATGAATATTCACAAATTCATCTTCGAAATGGTATGTCTGGAGCCGAAATTGCATCGCAAATGCTTCAAGACCATGGAATTTATGATGTAAAAGTAATTTCCACTCCGGGAAGATTAACTGATCATTACAATCCAGCAGATAAAACCGTAAATCTTTCGGAAGCGGTTTACAATCAAAGAAACGCTGCTGCTGCGGCAGTTGCTGCTCACGAAGTTGGGCATGCTGTGCAACACGCAACAGCTTATAGTATGTTGCAGTTACGTTCGCAGTTAGTGCCAATTGTAAACGTTTCATCCATGTTATCACAATGGTTAATTATCGGTGGATTGATACTTGGCGCAGCTTCCGGATTAGGATTTGGTTACTACGTTGCCATCGCAGGATTGGTTTTAATGTCGGTTGCCACAGCGTTCAGTTTCATCACCTTACCTGTGGAATACGATGCGAGTAATCGAGCATTGGCTTGGCTAAAAAATAAAAATATGGTAAGCCAACAAGAATTTGCCGGAGCCGAAGATGCTTTAAAATGGGCAGCGCGAACCTATGTAGTTGCTGCTATCGGAGCTTTAGCATCACTTATTTATTGGGCATTTCAAGTTTTCGGAAGAAGAGATTAAGAATAATAAACTCAAAAAATAAAATCCAAATTCCAACTGTAGAATTTGGATTTTTTTATTTAGTAGCGAATCGCTCGAACAGTTTCAGTAAATGCAATTCCCGCTTTTTGCAGTATCTTTTTTGTTTGTCACCCTGAGCGCAGTCAAAGGGCTTTTCCAAAAAACAAAAAAGGATACTTGCTTCAATCGGGGCTAAAAAGCCACTTTAGTAATATCTAAAAATCTAAGAAGTCTAACAATCTAAATCAGTCTAAAGCTGAATTTGTCTTTCAATTTGTTGTTCCAGCGAAATAAACGTTTCCGTTCTAGAAACGCCATCAATTGGTTGGATTTTTTTATTGAGTAATTGCATTAAATGTTCGTTATCACGACAAATAATTTTGATGAGAATAGACCAATTTCCCGTAGTATAATGACATTCCAACACTTCAGGAATTTTTTTCAACTCGCGAACCGCATCGGAATTGCTAGAAGCTTTGTCGAGATAAATGCCGATAAATGCCATGGTTTTATAGCCTAAAACTTTATTGTCAATCACGACTTTTGAACCCGAAATAACACCGGCATCTTCCAATTTTCGCAACCGTTGATGAATTGCCGCACCGGAAATCCCTATTTTATTCGCAATTTGTAGAATAGGTTTTCGAGCATCTTCCATCAAATCGCGGAGAATTTCTTTATCGATACCGTCAATTTCTATTTGTAACTGATTTATTTTCATAATCAAATGATTTGAAAGTAAAAATAGAGTTTTTGTTTTAATTAAGAATTAAAAAATTGAAATAGGTTTTTTAGCACTTCGACTGTACTTCGACTTCACTCAGCATAAACTAGTGTGATAACTGAAATAAAAATGGAAACTCTTTTAGCCCTGATGGAAGCGATATCCTTTTGTTTTGTGATTGTCATGCTGAGCTTGTCGAAGCACAATCACAAAACAAAAAGATAAAGCGAACAGCAGGAAAATGGATTCTGAAATTCTCAAGTCATTCGCTTCTAGTAATAAGTTTAATTCCCCAATAACCTATCAGGATTATAACCAATATAAGGCATTTCGGTTTCTTTGAAAATTACACCAAATTCTTCAAGTTCTTTTAAAATAGGTTCGTAAACTTCTTTGCGAATAGGCAATTGAACGCCCGGAGTTGTAATTTTTCCGTTTAAGATTTGAATGGCTGCCATTGCTACCGGTAAGCCTACGGTTTTTGCCATCGCAGTATAAGTTTGGTCATCGCCAATGCATACCATTTTGGAATCGATTTGTTTTTTCTCGCCGTTGATTTCGTAGCCAAATTTATGATACATTACAATCATGTCTTTGTCATCGGGTTGTAATGACCAACTGTCGTTTAGAATATGTTCCAGTATTTGCGCTGGCGTAGCGTTTTTCAATCCTACAATTTTATTAGAATTGAATAAATCGAGTTCCAGTAATTTATCCCACATAATATCGTCTTGCTCAATGCCAAGTTGCAAGCGAGTTTTAATTTCTGTTGAATCAGTTGGCGAATAGGGTAAAAATGAATTGATGAAGTCGCGGTAACTCATGGTTTCGGAGTTTTCCATTGGATACGTATCATCAGTCATGCCTAATTGTACAAACATATTCCAGGCTTTGGAATAACCCACACGGCGAATGGTTCCGCGGTATAAAGTTAGGATGTCGTCAAGTCCGTAAACGCTTCGGTATTTTAGTGAATCGCGATTGGCGTAGCCTTCAAATTTTCCGTAACCTTCTACTTCGAGAAATTCGGTTCTTCGGAATAATTTGTGATAGGGAATGTATTTGTATTTTCCTTCCTGGATGAACTTGGCTGCGCCACCTTGACCGGCTAAAACTACGTTTCTTGGCGCCCAGGTGAATTTATAGTTCCAAAGATTGGTGTCGCTTTCCGGAGCTACTAATCCACCACAAAAGGATTCGAATAAAATCATTTTTCCACCTTTGGAACGAATTTCGTCAATGACTTTCATTGCACTCATGTGGTCAATTCCCGGATCAAGCCCAATTTCATTCATAAAAACCAAACCGTTTGCTTTTACTTCTTCGTTTAAAGCTTGCATCGCATCAGAAATATAAGAAGCCGTAACCATGTTTTTCTTAAACTTCACACAGTCTTTTGCTACGTCAATATGCATGTGTGCCGGAAGCATCGAAATAACAATATCTGCTTTTTGAATTTCGCTTTGACGTTGTTCTGTATTATTGATGTCTAAGGCAATTGGTTTTGCATTGGGATGATTGTTGGTTTTACGTTGTGCTAATTCCAAAGATAAATCACCAATGGTTATATGTAGATTTTCCTGAGAGGACTTTTCAAGAAGGTATTTTATAAGCGATGATGCAGAACGACCTGCACCGATAATCAATATGTTTCTCATTCGTTTGTTTGTTGTTGTGGCAAATGTATGAATTTGCGGAAATAAAAAACCCATTCAGTACGAATGGGTTTTGAATTATTCTAAATCACTTTCTAATTGTTCTAATTCTTCAAGCTCTTTTTTGGCTTCCTGTTTGGTTTCGATTTTCTGTTTTTCAAAAGTTTTGTCAACTTCAACTTCGTCTTTCACCAAAAGTGTTTTTCCTAAAACAAAAACCGAACATAAAGCAGTAATCGTCAATAGAATTTTTGGAAATTTTTTCTGATTTTCATTTGATTTCCCAAGTAGTAATAAGCCAAAAACCAAAGCTAATCCAATAGGCAAAAATGCCAATGTGTCAAAAGGTAAAACGCTTAAAGCAATTGCTAATATCGTGAAGAAAACAGCTAATCCAAATAATAACTTTCTCATAGTTTATATTCCTGTAGCTGAGGTTAAAGTTAGTTGTCCTGTTCCAACCGGAATGCTGAATTTGATTAGTGCCGGAACTTTTTTAGCATCAGCAGTTAGCCAAATTAGGTTTTTGTCTTTTCCTTTTAAAGCATCTGTTTTAGCTCCGATAGAAATTTTATAACATTCTTTGTTGCCAAGATTTCCTGCTTTTACAGTTTCTTTTCCCATGTATTTTAATGTTACAGGGATTTCTTTTTCATCAAAAACGATACTATAGGATTTGGTTTGTCCGGCTTGCATTTTTGAAAAATCAACCAATCGCAATTGATAAATAATCGAAACAGCATCAATGCTTGTTGGTTTGATATTGAATGTTTTGGTTGATTCCGGATAAGTTCTCTTTTTAACGGTGCTGGTTACTTTATTGTCTTTGAAAACATATTTTTCTTTTTTGGTATAACCACCTTCGTCAATGCTTCGTTTGTAGAGACTTGGTTCCAAGGTTACCGGATGAACATAGGATTCATAAATATCTCTGATTTTGAAAAAGGAATCCCATTTGCTGTAAGTAGAAAGTTCGCAACTTAAGTGTAAATAATTGTTTTTTGCTGTAGCCACATTTTCGGTTGACATGGTTACTTGGGCCAGTTGAGTCATTAATCCGCTCATGTTGTATGAGCCGGCATAAACCAACTTTTCACCAGCTTTAATTTTTACGTTGTTTTCTGCTGTAAACGAGCAAAATATAACTAGCGAGCTGAGTATAAAAAACGCTTTTTTCATTAGTGTTTAATTGAGGTTGCAAATATAAAATATAGATAGTGTTAAAGTTCAAAAATTAAGCCAAATTTTAAGGTTTCTCGTTCTATAACGAATAAATTTGTATTTTATTTTATCAAATATGGAAAGAAAAATAATCGGTACTGCTGCTTTTTTGGGAATAACAGCCATAATATTGGGTGCGTTTGGTGCTCATGCTTTGAAAAATTATCTAACAGTTGAGCAATTAGTAAGTTTCGAAACGGGAGTGAGATATCAAATGTATCACGCTTTGTTTTTGCTTTTTCTAGGTTTAAGTAATACTTATTTAAGTGAAAAAACTAAGAAGCAAATTTATGGTTTGGTAGTCTTAGGTGTGGCGTTTTTTTCAGTTTCTATTTATCTGTTAACTACAAAAAGTGTAACCGGAATTGATTTTAAATTTTTAGGACCAATAACACCTATTGGCGGAACACTTTTAATCGCAGCTTGGATTGTTCTTTTTGTACAAAATATGAAGAAAAAAATATAATTTAACGTTCAACTACAACGTTGTAATTAATTAATTTTTACCTTTGCGCCATAAATATTTCAACACAAACTAAATTTTTATGGAGAATTTCGCTCAATTTACGAAAACGATTTCGTTAGAAAAATACGGAATCAAGAATACAAAGGAAATAGTTTATAATCCAACGTATGAGCAATTATATAATGATGAATTAAGTGCAAACTTAGTCGATTTTGAAAAAGGTCAACTAACGGAGCTTGGAGCCGTTAATGTGATGACAGGTGAATTCACAGGACGTTCTCCAAAAGATAAATACATTGTAAAAGACAGCATAACTGAAAATACCATTTGGTGGAATTCGGATAAAGCGGTAAATGACAATAAGCCGATTTCACAAGCTACGTGGAATGCATTGAAAGAAACTACAGTTAGTCAGCTTTCAGATAAAAAACTTTATGTTGTTGATGCATTTTGCGGTGCGAATGAAAACACACGATTAAAAGTGCGTTTTATTATGGAAGTAGCATGGCAGGCACATTTTGTAAAAAATATGTTTATCCGACCTACAGAAGAAGAATTGGAGAACTTTGGCGAGCCTGATTTTATTGTGATGAACGGTTCTAAAACAAGTTTTAAAGATTATGCAGCTCATGGTTTAAATTCAGAGGTTTATATTGCATTCAATTTAACCGAAAAAATTCAATTAATCGGTGGAACTTGGTATGGTGGAGAGATGAAAAAAGGTTTGTTCTCAATGATGAACTACTATTTGCCATTGCAAGGAATTGCTTCTATGCATTGTTCTGCTAATAAAGGAAAAGATGGTGATGTTGCTGTTTTCTTTGGATTGTCAGGAACAGGAAAAACAACACTTTCTACCGATCCTAAACGTGAATTAATTGGTGATGACGAACATGGTTGGGATAATGACGGTGTTTTCAATTTTGAAGGCGGATGTTATGCCAAAACAATTGACTTAAGTAAAGAAAATGAACCGGATATTTACAATGCTATTCGTCGTGATGCATTGCTGGAAAATGTAACAGTTGATGCTAACGGAAAAATTGATTTCAAAGACGGTTCAGTTACTCAAAATACACGTGTCTCTTACCCAATTTATCACATTGATAATATTGTTAAACCGGTTTCAAAAGCTGGCCATGCGACTAAAGTGATTTTCTTAACAGCAGATGCTTTTGGAGTAATGCCTCCGGTTTCAAAGCTAACACCGGAACAAACTCAATATTATTTTCTTTCAGGTTTTACAGCGAAATTAGCTGGAACTGAAAGAGGTGTAACAGAACCGCAACCAACTTTCTCAGCTTGTTTTGGTAAAGCATTTTTGTCGCTTCATCCAACAAAATACGGAGAAGAGTTGGTAAAAAAAATGGAACAGCATAAAGCTACAGCTTACATGGTGAATACAGGTTGGAATGGAACAGGAAAACGTATTTCAATAAAAGATACTCGAGCTATTATTGATGCCATTCTTGACGGCTCGATAGAAAAAGCAGAAACAAAAGTAATCCCAACGTTTAATTTTGAAGTTCCAACAGCGTTGCATGATGTGAATTCAGAAATTTTAGACCCTAGAAACACTTATGCTGATGTTTCAGAATGGACAACAAAAGCGGAAGATTTAGCGGGAAGATTTATTAAAAATTTCGTTCAATATACTGACAATGAAAAAGGTCAAAGTTTGGTAAAAGCTGGACCGCAACTATAAAACAACAAACAAACTAAACCAAATTTAAGAAAGCTCAATCTCATTGTAAAAACAAGATTGGGCTTTTTTATTTGAAGCGAACCGCTTGCGAATTTTTGGTTTTCATTTTCCTGCTGCTATTCCAAAACTCGCAAAAAAAGCGAGGTTTTTCCCTTGCATCAGGGCTAGTTAGTAATTGTCTTTTGTCATAATAATCATTTTTCAAATAATAGTAAACAAAAAATTCCAAACTCATTAGAGTTTGGAATTTCAGTATTTGGATTTTTATAATCTATTTTCCTTTGTTGGCTTCAGCTACATATTTTTCCAAAGCCATCGTCATCGACGGAGTTTCCGGTGTTGGAGCAAGAATGTCAATTCGTAATCCGTGCTCTAAAGCTTCTTTTTGAGTAGTACTTCCAAAAACGGCAATTCTAGTATTGTTTTGTTTAAAGTCCGGAAAGTTTTTAAATAATGATTTAATTCCTGTTGGACTAAAAAATGCCAAAACATCATAGTAAACATCTGCCAAATCTGATAAATCACTCATAACTGTTTTGTAAAAAGTAGCTTGAGTCCAATCTACTTTTAAATTGTTAAGTGTTTGAGGAACATCAAAATTTAATTGGTCAGATGCCGGAAGTAAAAATTTCTCGTCTTTATACTTTTTGATTAATGGAGATAAATCAACAAAATCTTTCTGACCTACATATATTTTGCGTTTTCTATAGACCACATATTTTTGCAAATAAAAAGCAATCGCTTCTGATTGGCAGAAATATTTTAAATCTTCGGGAACCTTATAGCGCATTTCTTCAGCAACTCTAAAAAAATGATCAACAGAGTTTCTGCTGGTCAAAATTATAGCACTGAAATTGTTGAGGTCAATTTTTTGAGCCCTAATGTCTTTTGCACTAACTCCTTCTACATGAATAAACGGGCGGAAATCAACTTTTACCTTATGTTTTTGTTGTAACTCAAAATAAGGTGAATTCTCTACTTTTGGTTCTGGTTGGGACACCAAAATTGTTTTCACTTTTAAATTTGACATTGTATGTGCTAAATTTTTGTAATCAAATAATATATGAAATAATACGGCGCTATTTCAAGTGCGCAAAGATACAAAATAAAATAAAAGAAGTTGCCAATAAATAAGTTTTGATAATTTCTTAAAGAAATGAGATAAGTCAGTAGATTTATTATTAAAATAACAGCAATTGAACAATAAATCAATAAATTTGATGAATTATTGTAAAAGAGATAAATATTTACAGGGAGTAATAGTAATGCAATAAACGTCCTGTAGCTTACTTTTTGCAGGTTAAACTGTTCAGTAAATTCTTCGATGTTGAAAGTAACGGCAACGATTTTTTCAATCAAAAATTTAGATAATACAAAAACACTGAAAAAAGTAAAAATTCGGATGTAGATTATCCAGTCATATTTTGATGCATATCCAAAATGATTTAATAATATTTGAATAAAAAATGAAAACGAGATTGCCTGGACGATGAAAAGCAAAATAGTAAAGCCGCTCATCAGGTGAGATGAGTCTTTATAGACTTTAATGTATTTGTCAGAAACTAAAATTTTTAAAAAATCGTTGAACCGAGTTTCAAAAGCTGTTTTTGTGATAGCGATTAAGAGTAATGACAATACAAATAAAAAAGTCGCCCAATCTTTGGGTTCCATTATTCTCGGGCTAAATAGTGCTTCTGTCATCGGTGCAAAATTACGATTTTTTTATTTTCTAAATTATTATAAAATTATTAAGAAACTACACTGATAAAAACAGTATTTTTGCCTTGAAAATTGTCTTTATAAATGAATTCCGGTATAGTAATTATTCCAACGTACAACGAAATTGAAAATGTAGAAAGTATTGTTCGTGCTGTGTTTTCACTGGAAAAAGTGTTTCATATCCTTATTGTAGATGACAATTCTCCTGACGGAACTGCTCAAAAAGTAGTAGAACTTCAAAAAGAATTTTCCGAAAAACTATTTCTTGAAGTAAGAAAAAAGAAATCCGGTTTAGGAACAGCTTATGTGCATGGTTTCAGATGGGCTTTGCAAAAAAACTACGAATTCATCTTTGAAATGGATGCCGATTTCTCACATAATCCCAAAGATTTAGAACGATTGCACGATGCTTGTGCTATTAATGGGGCTGATCTATCGGTTGGTTCTCGTTATGTTACGGGAGTAAATGTTGTAAACTGGCCATTGAGCCGTGTTTTGTTATCCTATTTTGCTTCGGTATATGTAAGGATGATAACCGGAATGAAAATTATGGACGCCACAGCAGGTTTTATTTGCTATAAAAAGGATGTTTTGGAAACCATTAATTTGGATAAAATTAAGTTTATAGGTTATGCATTTCAAATTGAAATGAAATATCGTGCGTTTTCCAAAAAGTTCAATATTCAGGAAGTTCCGGTAATTTTTACCGATAGAACCAAAGGTCAGTCTAAAATGAGTGGTGCCATTATTAAAGAAGCCGTTTTTGGAGTTTTATCACTACGAATAAAAAAGTTTTTTAACCGATTATAATATAAAATGAATACTGTTTTAATTAAAAATGCCAAGATTGTAAATGAAGGTAAGATTGTAGAAGGCGATGTTTTGATTGAAAATGAGTTCATAGTCGAAATAGCGGACAAAATCAGTCCGAAATCAGCCAATTGTAAAATTGTTGATGCCGAAGGTAATTATTTAATTCCCGGAGCTATTGATGATCAAGTGCATTTTCGTGAACCCGGATTAACACATAAAGGAACGATTGAAACCGAAAGTAGAGCTGCTGTTGCTGGTGGTGTGACCTCGTTTATCGAGCAACCTAATACTGTTCCGAATGCTGTAACACAAGAGCTTTTGGAGGAAAAATATCAAATTGCTGACCAAGCATCGTATGCGAATTATTCCTTTATGATGGGTGGAACCAATGATAATTTGGAAGAAGTTCTAAAAACTAATCCGCGAAATGTTGCCGGAATAAAATTGTTTTTAGGTTCATCTACCGGAAATATGTTGGTTGATAATCAAGAAACGTTGGAGAAGATTTTTTCGTCTACCAAAATGCTGATTGCGGTTCACTGCGAAGATGAAACTACGATTAAAAATAATCTAGAAAAGTATAAAGCCGAATATGGCGAGGACATTCCTGTTACAGTTCATCATTTGATTAGAAGCGAAGAAGCTTGTTATCTTTCTTCATCAAAAGCAATTGAATTAGCTAAAAAAACCGGAGCACGATTACACGTTTTTCATCTTTCGACTGCTAAAGAAATGACGCTTTTTACGAATAAAATCCCGTTGGAAGAAAAACAAATCACTGCTGAAGTTTGTGTACATCATCTTTGGTTTACCGATGAAGATTACAAAACCAAAGGCAATTTTATCAAATGGAATCCTGCGGTAAAAACAGCTAATGACCGAAAAGTTTTGTGGGAAGCTTTGCTTGATGATCGAATAGATGTTATTGCAACCGATCATGCACCGCATACACTGGAAGAAAAGCAACAAAGTTATTTAAAAGCTCCGTCTGGCGGACCGTTGGTACAGCATTCGGTTGTGGCAATGTTTGAAGCTTTTCATCAAGGGAAAATTTCAGTAGAAAAAATTGTAGAAAAAATGTGTCATAATCCGGCGAAGATTTTTAAAGTTGAAAAAAGAGGTTTTATCAAAGAAGGATTTTATGCTGATTTGGCAATTGTAAATCCCGGTTTACCTTGGAATGTGAAGAAGGAAAATATTTTAGCTAAATGTGGTTGGTCGCCATTTGAAGGTTATAATTTTAAATCGAGAATTACACATACTTTTGTAAATGGAGAGTTGGTGTATCAGAATTTTAAAGTCAAAGATATAAAAGCCGGAAAACGATTGCTTTTTGATAGATAGTGTTTTTTGAAAATTATTAAATAATTTGTCGCGAACTATTGAGATAGTTATAACTTTACAAATATGAAAAAAATAATCTTTTTTTGTTTTGCAATTTTAATATTCGGCTGTAAAGAATCAGCGATAGAAAAGCCATCTAATTTGATTGAAAAAGATAAAATGGTTGATATTTTGTATGATATTTCATTATTGGAATCAGTTAGAAGCCAGAATATAAAAGGTGGAATTTCCTCGTCTGAAATCAATCAATTCATTTTTAAAAAGTATAAAATAGATAGTATTCAATTTGTTTCGAGTAATAAATATTATGCATCGGATGTTGAAGGTTACAAAAAAATGTTTGAAAAGGTAAAAGGAAAACTGGAAGAAGATACTAAAAAAGTAACAGGAGTAAATCCTGTGGAACAAACCAATACTGAAAATTCGGAAACACCTAAAGTGTATTGATTTTTTTGTCTAAAATGATAATTTCGTCTAAAACGGTATCAATACTTTGAAACTCATAATTTAATCCCGAAATCTCGGGATTTTTTATTTTCTCATTGGAAATAATTTCTTTAGAATGTAATGAGTTGGCACCATATCTAGTTAGATTTCTTTTTGTTCTAAAAACAGTTGATACCAACCAATCCAATCGCCAAGCGAGTGATGTCATCCATGGTTTGGCTTCAAAAGCCGGTTTTTTAGCGTTTAATTTTTCGGCTATGCTATTGATGATTTTTTCAAAAGAATAATTTTCTGAAATTAAAGAAAAACGTTCGCCGGAAATGGAACTTTTCATTAACAAGTGCATCACTTTTACTACATCAAAAACGCTTACATATCCTGTTGTTCCTTTGGTGTAGAAAGGGAAACCATTTTTTATTTTTGAGAAAAAAGCACCACTTCCGTCTGTCCAAAGTGTTGTTCCAAAAATAACTCCGGGATTGACAATTACAACATTTAAACCTTCTTGTTGTCCGCGCCAAACTTCCATTTCGGCGCCATATTTTGTAATGGCATAATCGCTGTGAAAAGCTTCGGGATTCCATTCGATGTCTTCGGTAAGTATGGTTTGGTTTTCCTTCAAGTCGCCTAAGGCTGCAATGGAACTAACATGACATAGTTTTTTTATGTTTTTGTCGATGCAAAAATTGACAATGTTGGCTGTACCTTCTATGTTGACTTTACGGAGTAAATCTTCATCTTTTGGGTCAAATGAAATATGCGCAGCACAATGATAGACGAATTCGATGTCTTTAAAAGCAAATTCCAATGACGGAATGTCGAGAATATCCGCTTTTATCCATTGAATTTTGGGAAAAAGATGTTCTTTGTTATAAAGTGAAAACAGCTTTTTTGTTTTTTCAGTTTTTTGTTCGTTTCGATAAATAGCACGAATATTATTTTCATTTTCTGCTAAATGAAGCAGTAAATGTGCACCAACTAAACCGGTTCCGCCTGTAACTAAAATCATTTGGTAAAGATAATTAGAAAAATAGACAATTAGAATGTTAGATTTTTAGAAAAGTACGCGATTGGTTAATTTTTTAGCCCTGATTGAAGTGGTATCGTCTTTTGGGACGATAGAAACGAAAAGCAGGAAAATGGATAACTAATAAAGACCAAGCGATTCGCTCAACATAATTGATTTTTGATGTTGAAATTGCTATTGTCATTGGTTTTCGAATTGTTATCTTTGTCAAAATTTTGAAAAAATGAAGAATTTAGTAGAAGAATTGCAGTGGCGTGGTTTGGTTCACGATATCATGCCGGGAACGGAAGAACAACTTTTAAAAGAAATGACAACGACGTATATTGGGTTTGATCCAACGAGTGATTCATTGCATATTGGTAGTTTGGTTCCGATAATTCTTTTGGTTCATTTGGAGAAATTTGGTCATAAACCGATTGCTTTAGTTGGTGGTGCCACGGGAATGATTGGTGATCCATCAGGTAAATCGGATGAGCGAAACTTGCTTGATGAGGCGACTTTGGATAAAAATGTGGCGGGAATTAAAACGTTGCTTTCACGTTTTTTGAACTTTAATTCTACAGCACCAAATGCTCCGGTTTTGGTGAATAATTATGATTGGATGAAGGAGTTTTCGTTTATTGCTTTTGCGCGCGATGTTGGTAAACGAATTACGGTTAACTATATGATGGCGAAGGATTCTGTGAAGAAACGTTTTGCTGGTGACGGACCGGGAATGAGTTTTACGGAGTTTACCTATCAGTTGATTCAAGGGTATGATTTCTATCATTTGCACAAAGAATACAATTGTTTGTTGCAAATGGGCGGAAGTGATCAATGGGGAAATATTACGACAGGAACGGAATTGGTTCGTAGAATGAATGGCGAAGGAGCAAAAGCTTATGCCATGACTTGTCCGTTGATTACTAAAGCTGATGGTTCAAAGTTTGGAAAGTCCGAAGGCGGAAATGTTTGGTTGACTGCCGATAAAACTTCGGTATATAAATTCTATCAGTTTTGGTTAAATACTACTGATGTTGATGCTGAAAAGTACATTAAGATTTTTACGTTTTTAGATAAAAATACGATTGATAGTATAATTGCTGAACATAATCAAGATAAAGGACAACGTCTGTTGCAAAAACGTCTGGCGGAAGAAGTAACTCTTTTTGTTCATAATAGGGAAGAATTAGATAGAGCCATATTTGCATCTAAAGCTAAGTTCAGTCCAACGATGGATGAAATGTTGGAGCTTGATGAGCAGACATTTGTTGAGGTTTTTGATGAGAAAGAAACAGCAGAAATTTCGAAAGAAGATTTTAAAAGCGGTTTGGATATGATTGCGGCAATGGCTGCGAAAACAGGGTTTTTAAAATCGAATAGTGAAGCACGTCGTGAGCTACAGCAGAATGCTATTTCGTTAAATAAAGTTAAAGTAAAGGAAGATTATATCATTACCGAGAAAGATTTGGTAAAAGGTAAATTTTTGGTGTTACAGAAAGGAAAGAAAAATTATTACTTGATAAAAGTGGTTTAATACAAAAAGGAGCAAATTTTGCTCCTTTTTTACTCTTTAAAATTAATTTCAACTTTATTGGAAGTAAACCAACCTTTAATGAAGTTTTTGTCTTTTAGGATTTCATTTTGTTCTTCTTCGGAGAAATTGGAAAGTAATTCTTCTTTCATTAAATTGATGTGTAATTCAAAAAAATGAGATTCATTTTCATCGATGTAATATTCCATAACATCGTTTTTAAAATAGCGATTTTTGTCCCAATTGAATTCAGTTGTGAATTGTTTTGTTTCATTGGGATTTAAAACTTGCATATTTTTTTGATACATTTCTATAAGTTCTCTTTGTAACGTTTCAAAAGGTTTGTTTGTAATTGCATTCATTATAGAATCCCGATGTTTTAACATTTCTGCTTCATTTTTAAAATACTTAGTTCTTTTTTTTCCTGTAAAAACTCCACTAGCATCAATTGAAGAGTCGTTTTCATAGATTTTATAATATGGATTTGGTCGCATTGAACCGCCACTTATCGGAATTAAATCCTCGGGTTTTAATATAAAGTTGATGGTTTTGTCTGTTTTGTTTGTAATTGAATAATTTATCGTAAACGTTCTTTCTTCTTTAGTTTCATCAACAGAAGTTAAGCTTTCAATTTTTAGTTCAACAGGTTTTTGTCCGAATAAAAAAGTGGAATACAACAGAATAAAAAGCAGTTTTATCTTCATGGAATTAATCTTTAAATTCAATTTTCATTTTGTTGGAAGTGAACTGTCCACGAATAAAATTAGGGTTTTCGTTGATTTTCTGTAAATCGTCTTCTGTGAGTTGGTCTTGGAACAAATTGGTTTTTAGGTCGAGAATTAGTTCAATTTCAATAGTGTTGTTTTCGTCGAGATAAAACTCTAAATCATCGTTCTTAATGTATCGATTTTTATTCCAAAGTGTTTTTATAGTGAATGTTTTGGTTTCGTTTGGCTTCAGAGTAATTATGTTATTCAACAATCGTTGTCTGTAATAAACCCATTGAAAATTATCGCTTTTGCCACCATTTTTTTTGTATTTGTCATAAATCTCCATAGCAATCGTGGCTTGTGATGTTTGGATTTTTTTCAAAAGTATTTTAGCTTTTTCAGAGTCTTTATCTTCGATTTTGGCATATTCCAATTCGTCTTCGGTTTCATATTCAAAAAAAGGACCATCCATATTTTCAAAAACACTGTTTTGATACATTTTATAAACCGGAAAAAGCGTTAATGAGCTAGCTGAATTAGCGATTAAAGCATTTGGAATAAGAAAAAAAGAAAGTTCGTTTGAAGTTTTGTTTTCTATTTGGTAATTGATATGATATTCAGTTGCAGCATTATGAACCGGGAAAGATGTGATGGAATTTATTTTGACTTCCAACCTAGGATTTTGGGCGAAAGCAGAAAAGGAACAAAAAAAAGCAAAGAGAAAAATTCGCATAAATTTACATTATATAACTGCTAACGTAAAAATATGGATTTTATTACATAATCATCAAATTGCAACCTCGAATATCAGAATTGTCAAAGCGACCTAAAATTTCAAAGGAATTATTTTGATATTTTTTTCCTAAGTCTTGCGTGGCAATAAACGAGCATGAATTGATGTTGGCTAAATCAATCACGTTTACACCGCCAGTTTTCCCGAAATCGACATAAGTCAAAGCATCTTCAGTGTCACGAACCAAGATTTGCATCCAAGCCGGACATTCAAAAATTCCGTTACCTAATGAATAGGCTTGCGATAGTAATTCGGTCATGCCATATTCAGAATGAATGCTTAAAACACCAAAACCTTTGCTTAGAATAGCATGCAATTCTTCACGGATGATTTCTTTTCGTTTTCCTTTCATGCCACCGGTTTCCATGATGATGGTGTTTTTTAGCTGAAAGTTTTGTTGTTCAATCAAATCTAATAAAGCATAGGTTACGCCAATTAAAATCACATTTTGACCTGATGAATCGAGTTGAATTAGTTTAGCAATTAATTCGTCATAATTGTGAAGATAAAAATCGCTGTGTTCGTTGTTGGATAATTCGATTAAATCTTTAACCATATAAATCAATGACGAACCGCTACGTTCCAAATAGGATGGAAGCAAGGCTAAAACGGCATAATCTTCAATATTTCCGTAAAATTCTGAAAAAGCTAAGCGATAACTTTGCTCGTAGAGTGAAACATCAGTAACCAAGTGTTTACTGGTAATCATTCCGGTTGTTCCACTACTCGTAAAGGTTTCCTGAACAGTTTCATTGTCTGAAACTACATCATGGCTTTTAAAAAATTGTATTGGTAAAAACGGAATTTTGTCCAATGATTTTACTTTTTGAACATCGGTATTTAGAAAATCACAAAACTCACGATAAACTTTGTTATTCTCGTATTGGAAACGAAAAACTTTTAAAGCTATTTTTTCAAATTGCTTTTGCGATGAAATGGTGAATATGTCTTGTGGATTAATCAAATCTTTTTCTATATGACTGCAAAAGTAGTTAAAATAAAAAAGCCCTTATAATGCAAGGGCTTTTTCAATGGTTGAATAATAATTAATTTTTGATTAATTTTTCAGTAAAAGTTTGTCCATCATTGTCTTGCGTTGAAATAATATAAATTCCTGTTGGGAAAGATGATATGTCAATTTGATGAGACATAGTTTCTTTCAGTTGTTCAGAATAAACTTTTCTACCTTCAATTGAGGCTATAATAATACTTTTAAACTTAATTTTTGTTGAGGTAATTGTAACCAATGAACTTGACGGGTTTGGATAAATGGATATAGTCTTTTCAAGACTATTTTCGTTTTTAATTTCTGTTTTATTAGCCTCGCCTCTTTGAATAGTACTATAATATTGACTTTTATACGATTGGTTATTCGTGATTGATTTGTTTACCAATTCATTTCCTTCACAATCTTCTAAAATTGCTAAAAATGAAGCTCCATTTTTTATATGACTGTTTGCCCCAAGAACAATTATACCTCCTGATTTTAAATTTATTGTTGAACCTGAGTTTACTATATAATTTGTATTGGTAATAATTGAATTTGAAGCATTATATGTCATTTCTGAAGATGTTTCAGTAGATGTGAAAGTAATATCGCTTGCACAACAATTTTCACTTATCGTATTACTAATTGTATTTATACAACCATTAGAGTTTGTTATTGAGGCTGTAATTGTTCCTGGCAATTGAGACCAATTAATTAAAACATTAGATTGATTATTACTTCCTTGAATAATGCCTGATCCTCCTATAATAGTCCAAATAATTGATTGACTGGAAGTTATTTCGACATGATTATTGGTTATACTTCCAATAGATGTGGTACATGCACTACTACTACCTGTAATTGTCATATTGGTTGGGTTGTTGATGGTAATTTCTTTTTGAGCTATTATTACACCGCTACTATTTTTAAGAGTTACTAGAAAAGTATAAGATGGGTTGCTTCCTACAGTAAATGTATGTGTTGGATTAGATAAATCGGAATAATTATTTGAACCAGAAGCAACATCGCCAAAATCCCATTGAAAAGATTGACCATAATAATCTGGAAAAAATTTAAAAGTATTACAACCAGCGGTATAATAAGTTATTGATGAGTTAGAATTGGTGTAGGCTGTATCTCCTTCTGCATCAATAATATTTGGTAAACTACTACCTAGAAATGTAGGGATGTTAATACTGTTTGTAACTTTTTTAGGACCATTGTTAAAATAATTGCAGGCATTTAGATTATCTGTAGTTGAAAGAGTATTGGGATTAAAAATTACTTTTAAATTTTTTGAAGAACCAATAATATATATTTTTCCATCCGGACCTATTTGGAGGGTTTCTATAAAATCATTTTGTCCATAAGGTTTATTTAAAATAGTGATTTTTGAGTTGTCTATGTCAGATGAATTTAGATTAACCTGAATAAGTCTTCTTTGATTGTCAATGTAATATAATAATTTAGAATCAGGACTAAAGGATGCTCCCCCTACTCTAAAATTTTGACTAGATACAGTGAGTGGGATAGGATTACTTATTATTCCCTCAGCTTTGTTGAAATCAAAAATAATTGGTTTGACATTTGCTGATGGTGAATATACAAATATTTTATTACCGTTTGGAGCCGACTCAATATTGTGAAATATAAGAGAATTTCCTGATATGTTAGAGAGTTCAAATTTACTGTTAAAAGCAAAACCCCCGTTAGTTGATGTTCCATCTAATGAAAAGACAACTAAAAAGCGTTTGTTGTCATTTGACGATGCTGTAGTAATTATCCAATAAGAATTGTCATTTTGTGTATTGGATTTTTTTATAGCAGTTATTCCCATGCCACCATAACTTGTTCCTAATTGATTTTGAAAATTTTCAGAGGTAGGAATGGTTATTTCTTGTCTGATAGAGTTCATAATGCTACTGGATCCATTAACCTCAATTTCACTATATCTGAAACCATGAGAATTGTCAATATTTTGATTAGCGTTTGCCATGGAGTTTGTTAATATGTAATATTTGTTGATTGTGTTTGGTTTAGGAACAATAATTGTTGAAGTATAGTCATATCCTTCAAGACCTACAGCTAAATAATTACCTCCTATATTTATAACATCATTATTTGAATTTAAAACGTTTAGTTTATTTGTATAAAAAAGCAAATTTCCTTGATTGTCATTTTGATTAGCTAGAGGATAAGCACCAAAATTAGCTGAAATACTGGGGAAATTATTATCAAAAATAGGTATTCCCGAGTTGAATTTAAGTAAATTAGCAGAGCCTACGTACCATGTCGATTTATGGTTGTTTATTGGTTGACAGTTAACCACATATATTTCTTTCGTACTTGTAGAACTCATACCATCACTGTTTCGAGTTACAGTTAGACTCACAATGTAAGGATTTGAATTTCCGTTCGCATATGAATGTGTTGCAGAAGGAGTGCTAGCGGTATTATTACTCGATGTAGGGTCTCCAAAATTCCATAAATAGCTATACAATGTTGTATTGGTATATGGGGCGTAAAACGTTGCTTGAGTATTTGAACACAACATGCTTGTGTCAATACTGATGGCAGATGAAATTAAATTTTCAGAGCAAGCACCTACATAAACTAAATTGTCTGTAGAAACTAGGATACTTCTCAAGCTGTAAACCACAGAAAGCATTCTTTCTTTTTGGCCTAATGTAAAATGGTTTTTACATTGGTCAATAGTATAACCCATAAAATTTGCTAAGTCATCATTATCTATATTTTCAGGACAAGAATTGATTACATTATCACAATTTGTAATTGGATAACTTGATTGTGGAGTATCACATACTTTATCTCCTTTTTCTGAACAGAAATCGGAGTTTGACCCTAGACAACCATCTTGAAAAGTATGATATAATCCCAAATAATGTCCTATTTCATGAATTAATGTTTTGCCCTGATTATAATTTGCTAATAAGTTGTAGCAATTAGTACAATTAGTATTGTCTCCAAAAACGCTATACTTTATTACAACACCATCCAGAGCAGATGGGATTAAAGGAGTTGGGGAATATCCTAATATACCTGTGGGAGAACCATTCTCAAGAATATCTTTAACTACCCAAATCCTTAAGTAGTTGTCAGGAGATACTTGTTCTGATACAGTTGTTCCATTTATCAGTTGTTGTTGAGAAGCTATAGAAACATCGTGATTTGATAATGTACTATTGTTTACATGTATTATTCCAGGAGTGCTTTGTGTTGAATTGCTGTTCACTGGTATGGGATTAGTCCCTTGTTTGGTTGCCAAACAAAAGTTAATATTTAAAGGTTGGAAATAATTGTTTAATGCTGTCAATTGACTTTGAACTTGTGTGTCGGTTATATTTATGGTAGATGTACCGTCATGTACTATATAAACTACAATAGGTATAGTGATAGGAGAAGTAGAATTAGCTGTTCTGTTGTGAATGGATGATAGTTCTTTTCTATATTCTTCTTCAGATTGGTTTACTTTATGGATTAAGTTTGGATTTTCTTTTAAGCTTTTTTCTAGTAAAATACCACTGTAACAAGGTTCTTCTATGATTATATTGTTTTTTGTGTTTTGAGCTAAAGTCACAGAACTACATAGAAAGAATAGTATGATAATAATTTTTTTCATAATTGTTGATTTTCATTACTGTTGTTTCTCTAATAAAAGTTTCATCTGAGCTTGTAGCTCTTTAATCTCTTTCATTTGCTTTTCATTGATTTTATTTTGTTCAATGATATAAAGTGTAAGTTCTTCAATTTTTTCCTGTTGGATTTTTGCCATTTCACCCAGTTCAATACCATCTTCTTTCACCTGTTTTGCAGATGGAACATTAGGTAAATGCCCATTCTCAACAATAAATTGTTCTACTTCATCCAATGATTTTAAATTATAATCTTTATGGAATACATAATCAGCCCAGGTGCTGTTTAGGCTTACACGTACTTCCTCGGTTAAAATACCGCCTTTAACAAAAAGATTATAATTGGAAACATTTATCGAACCAGCTGTAGTAGGATAATTGCCAAAGCCATATCCAACGCCTACTTTAGCATTAAATTTTAATTGATCTTGAGCAAAATCACCCCAAATTAAAGGAAATTCTCCTGAACCTAAATTTGATATATGTAATTTATTTGATCCTGTTTCATAAAATCCTGACGAGGATCCAATAAAAATATTTCCAGAACTATAATCCGCATCTTCTGATCCAGAACTATTGCCTATATATATATTGTTGTTTCCAGATACATTAGACGCTCCCGCATTTCTTCCTATAAAAATATTATAATCCCCATTGGTGGTTGATCCTCCTGCATAATAACCGAGGAAAGTATTGTTGTTTCCTGTAGTTATGCCGCCTGAATAATTTCCAATAAAAGTGTTGTATCCTGTTCCAGAAGAAAACTGCCCAGCACTGACTCCAATAGAAACACTGTTTGGAGTGGCAAATGAATTAAGACCAAATGAAGTTTTGTCGGTGGCAATTAAACCGGCATTAACAGCCTGACGTTTAAAAACAACATCATTATTATTGGATGTTCCTAAATAGCTTGTTGATGAAATGGCGTTGGTGCCTTGTGTGGCCTGTGATAATCCTTTTGTTGTTTGAAATGATAAAACAGTAAGGAAAAAGATTTTTAAAAAAGATTTTGGTTTCATAATATAAATAATTTTAGTTGTGAACGATTGGATAATTTACTCTTTATGGGTTATTTCGTTAATCATTTTTTTCAGTGTTTCAATTTCCTTTATCCGAGTTTTTAGTTTTTCGATTTCTTTATTTTGCTCAATAATATAAAGTGTAAGTTCCTCAATTTTTTCCTGTTGGATTTTTGCCATTTCGCCAAGTTCAATACCATCTTCTTTTACCTGTTTTGCAGAGGGAACATTAGGTAAGTGCCCATTCTCAGTAATGAATTGTTCTACTTCTTCTAATGATTTTAAATTATAATCTTTATGAAATACATAATCCGCCCAAGTGCTGTTTAGACTTACGCGTACTTCTTCAGTTAAAATCCCGCCTTTAACAAATAAATTATAATTGGAAACGTTTACTGAACCTGCTGTAGTGGGATAGTTGCCAAAACCTGTTGTTGAATTACCACCAATACCAACTTTAGCATTGAATTTTAATTGATCTTGAGCGAAATCACCCCAGATAAGAGGATTACTCGAACTAGAGTTTTCTATAAAAAGTTTGTTATTAACACTTTCTGTTTCTCCTGCATAAAACCCAATGAAAACATTATTACTTCCATCATTGTCTGCACCAGCTCCTACTCCGAGATACACATTATTACTTCCGTCATGTAAATAATATCCTGCGCTATTTCCTATAAAAATATTGTTATTTCCTCCTTCGTTTGAACTACCCGCATTATTACCTATAAATAAATTATTACTGCCATTAGAAGACATTCCAGTGTCTGTTCCTATTGATATAGAATTGTTTACTGCTTTAGAGTTTACTCCTAAGCTAGTTGAATTAGTAGTTAATTTTCCGATTTCTGTCCCATTTCTTTTAAAAACAACATCATTATTATTGGATGTTCCTAAATAACTTGTTGATGAAATGGCATTAGTTGCCTGTGTTGCTTGAGAGAAGTTTTTAAAAGATAATAAAGCTACAATAAACAAGAAGTAGTGTTTGTGTTTCATAAATTAAAGTATTAGTTGTTATTACTTTAAATGTATGAAAATGTTCTTTAACAGGATGTTGATTGTTAATAAGTTGCTGTTTTTTTAATTTTTTGGCAATAAAAAAGCCCTATCTCGTTTTGTAGAACGAGACAGAGCTTTTCAATATGTTGAATCAAAAATTATTTGATAACTAATTTTCTAGTAGCCGTTTTTCCTTCTTCAGTGATTTTTGCTATATAAACACCAGCTCGTAAAGAGCTAATATTTACTGCATTTTCAGTAGTTGAAGCGTTTAAAATATTTTTACCCAAAACATCATAAACTTCAACCGTTTTTTCAGTATTAGTAGCAGTTTCGATAAATAAAGTTCCGTTTACAACCGGATTTGGATATAATTTTAAACCAGCGATTGAATTATCTTTTGTTGAAAGAGTATTTCCTATAAGTTTTATGTCGTCAATTCTAAAGGCCGATACTGTTGAAGGAGGATTTGAAAAACGGATTCTCAAGTTCTCTGTTGAAGGAATAGTTCCTGAAGTTGTAATAAGTGACCAAGTTGTAATGCTTCCCTGAACTCCGGTATAGGTTAACTGATTCCAACTTGTACCATCACTGCTTACTTCTATTGTGATGGTGTTTGAATTTTGCCCGTTCCCTTTTAGTTGTCCAAAAGAAAGTACAATATCTGAATAATTTGAAGTGTTTATTCCTTCAATCATAAAAATTTTGTCAGTAGCAAATATTGCGACACAACCACCACCAGAAGCTCCGCTATAACCGGATGATGGCATTGCAATATCCGGATTATTGGGTAATACCATTACGGCGTCTCCTGAAAAAACTATTGGACTTGAGTTTTGAAAAGTGTGTGTTGCTATTGGGTTTTGAGCAGGATTTGTAGGTGGCGTACCCATATTTTCGAAGAAAATTATTTCTTGAGAAAAGGATAAATTTACAAGTAATGAGAATGTAAAAATGTAAAGTTTTTTCATTTGAATTGTTTTAATTTTTTACAATACTACAAAAAAAGCATCTCTAAAGAAGAGATGCCTTACAAATTTTATTTAAAGAAAATTATTTAATTACTAATTTTCTAGTAGCAGTTTTTCCTTCTTCAGTGATTTTTACCATATAAACACCGGCTCTTAAAGAACTAACGTTTACATCATTTTCAGTAGTTGAAGCGTTTAAAACATTTTTCCCTAAAACATCATAAACTGCAACCGTTTTTTCAGCATTAGCAGCAGTTTCGATAAACAATGTTCCGTTTACAACAGGGTTTGGATATAATTTTAACCCAGCGATTGTGTTTTGTTTAACAGATAGCGAAGTTACATTTCCTGAAATTACCACGTCATCAATGCTGAAATTTCCTCCTGCAGCTTCTGCATTCCAAGCATAAAATCTAAAAGTAACTGCAGATGACAAATTAGTGTAATTCGTAGTTATAGTATTTCCTTCAGAAATGTTAGTTGCAGTTGTATTTGCATCACTTAAGACAAAAAAGATATTTCCGCTTTCTACAGATGCAGATGTACTTGTAACGGATGCTGCTAGATTTGAAGCATAATTATCAATGCTTGATCTTACAGAAAAGGTTCTTATACCTGTTCCGGATCTTTGAGATTTAAATGTTAGTCCAGATAAATTAAATGTCGTTCCAGAGTTTGGGGTAATAGTCACTTGATAGTAAACCCCTAGATCAATTGATCCGGTTAAATTTGCGTAGGTATTGTCATTGTTTGTAGCTCCAAGGGGTTGATTAGGAAATGCAAAGCGACCAGCTCCAGCTGAGCCAGTAACAGATCCGGCTAAATTGGGATTTACAACTGAAAAACTTCCGAAAGTAAGCCCTGTAACTGTAGGGACAGGAGTTGGGTCGGTTGTACCTGAAGTAGTTGTCATATCAGCAAAATTATAAGTGGCAGTAAATTCCTGCCCAAATGAAATAGCAGATGCAAGTAATGTTAATCCAAGAAAGTAAAGTTTTTTCATTTTTTTTTAATTAAGTTTTAGAGTACAAAGTTAATGACAAATTTTTAGTAAAAAAACTATCTAAAGTAAAAAAATGGTTAAATTAATAAATTTAACTATCTGACAATTAGTTTTCTGGTGGCAGTAGTGTCTGCTTCTTTTATTTTAATCAGGTAAACTCCAGGTGGAATTGAACTAATATTTATCTCTTTGGTAGAAGTTGTTGTTTGGAATACTTTTTTACCCAAAACATCAAAAATCACGATTTCTCTTTCTAATGAATTCTTAGAAGTAATGTAGATTTTACCGTTGTTAACAGGATTTGGATAAAAACCCAATGCTTCACTTGCTTGTGTTTTTCCGTCTTGTGCCAAAGCAAAGAAAGAAAACAAGCAACATAAAAGTGTAGTATAAAAGTAGTTTTTAGCCATTGTAAAAATTTGGTTAATACAAATATATAAAATGTATTTCAAATATTGTACCAAACTATGAAAAATACAAAAGGCTAAAAAGAAAATTCCAAATTCTTAAGATAAGGATATCTTAATTTTCTTAAAAAGAAGAGAAGAAAGACTTTTTGGCATTAAAAAGCTTAAATGTTTTCAGAGAATCTTTTTTGTATGTGAATGAGTAAAAAAATAACTCCTTCTTTTGAGGAAGGAGTTATGAGCTATTTTATGCAAATTATTATAAGCCTAAAGTCCAGTTGTTTGCCCAAGTTGGTTTTGCTGTTCCGCTTCCGGCACCGGTAGCTGCATTGTCTTCAGTGAAAACATTGCTTACATCAGCAGCTGTTCCGTCAGTTCTTGTACCTTTTGATTTAGTTGTTACATCTTCAAATTTAACACGTGTAGCTTTTAAATCACCACCTACATAACCAACACTTTCGTTATGTTGAACATCAAATCCTGTTTTCCAGCCTTTCAACACCACGTTGTCAAAACTTCCTTTGGTTCCAACTCTTAGCTTGAACGCTTGTGACTCTGAACTCGGATCTGTCGCAGAACCCATTCCGATTAATGTAAGGTTTTTGATTTTAGGGAAAGAGATTGGAGCTGCTAAGTGATTGTTCGCATTGTTATCGGCTTCAATTCCTCTGTTTCCTCCATTGGTTCTGATTCCGTACCAGTTTTCACCGTTTCCGTTCCAGCCTTCTGTCCAGTCAAATAAATCATCACCTACTTCTGAATGTTTGTTAGTTACTACTAAATATTTAGCATCTACTGTTCCGCCAAACCACTCGAATCCGTCGTCTGAACTTTCATAAACTTGAACATATTCAATAGTGGTTCCGCGTCCAACACCAAATAGAGAAAGTCCGTTGAATTCTTTTTCTGAATTGTAAGCAAAACCGGCATATTCAATTCTTAAATATCTAATAGAACCTGACGTATCATCATCATTAGTACCACCATAAGTCAAGTCTGAAACTTCAGCAGAGGCCGTAAGACCTTTGTTGATAGTTGCTTTTCCACAAAGTACTAAACCTCCCCATTTTCCGGGTGATTTTATTGTAGAAGTCATTACAACAGGATTAGACGCTGTTCCTTGAACGTGGATTTCACCACCTTGTGATATAGCAATATAGCGTACTTGACCGTCTGTTGTTACAGGATCGTTAGCTTCGATAGTCACTCCGGCTTTGATGACTAACTTAGCTTTGTCTTTTACAATCAGTTTACCGGTTAATTTGTAAGTTCCCGATTCTAATGTAACCGTTCCGTCGTTAATCTCTCCTTTTAGGTTTTCGCGATCCAATACAAAGGTTGACTTGTTATCATTGTTGTCATCACTTGAACAAGATGTTGTCAGTCCGGCAACGAATAAAAGAGCTACACCTAAAATTTTTGAAATTTGTCTTTTCATTGTGTTTAATTATTTTAATAGTTATTAAGTTAATTGTGTTGCAAAGTTGATGATTGGAGTTGTTTTAATAGTTAAGGGTTTGTAATCAATGTGTTAATAATTAGACGTTTGGTTATTAAATTGTTAAAACTTATATTCTACTCCTAAGCCTAAGAAAGTGCCTTTTTTATAGGTTAATACCGGTACATTGCCACCTGCATTCTCCTGAACTCTTTTAAAATCAGGATTTAGTAAGTTTCTGGATGTAAAATTGATTCCAAGGTTTTTGTTTAATTTAGTTTTTAGAATAAAGTCCAAAGCGCCCATTCCTTTGTCAACTAAGTTTCCTTTGGTTTCTACACCAAGTGCATACAATCGGTCTGAGTAATGAGAATATACTAATGTGGCAATGATGCTTTTATCGTTTTCCCAGTTTTTGGTATAAGATAAATCGGCATTAATCAATAAATCCGATGCTCCGGTAAACCCTGATGTTTTGTCAGTAAGATTAATGTTGTAATCGGTTTCGTTACGTACTTTTTCAGAGTCTAACTCCTGATGTGTTTTCATATAAGAAGCATTGAAACCTGCCGAAAGTTTATTGGTTAAATCACTGTCAAATTCAAAAATGTTTTTTCGTATTTCAAGTTCTACTCCAAAAACGCTTCCTGAATCACCTGTGTTGATGAATGAAATATCGTTTGTTGAAGAAGCTAGCGTGATTTCGTTGATAGGATCTAAAATGTATTTTCCGAAAGCTGTAACCGAAACAACTTCATCATTTTTAAAGAAGTATTCCCATTTTAAATCTAAATTATAGTTTTGTGAAGGATACAATTTTGGATTACCAACTTTTACTTCGGTTACATCTTCATAAATAAACAAAGCTCTTTCTTTAAATTGTGGTAATGTGTATGTTTTACTTGCGCCAAGACGTAAATTTTGTTTGTCGTTTACTTCATATTTTAAGACAAGATTTGGTAGAAATTCATTTCGGTCAAATGTATTGGAACCTGTTCCCATTTGAGTTCTGTAATCTACAGTTTGTTGAATTTTTTCATAACGTAAACCAAAAATAGAACTCAATTTTTCTGAAAGCTTGTATTCCAAACTGGCAAACCCCGCATGAATGTTTTGTTCACCAGTATAGGTTTGAGGTCTTAATCCACCAAAAGCTTCGATGCCAAAAAGACCATTGTTGTAATTTGTCTGATTTAGGAATGAGTCTAAATTATCAGGATTAACAACGGTACTTAATTGTTCACCTGTGATTCTGAAATTAAATTGGATAGCTTCGAAGTCACGTTTTTTGACTCTTCCGTTATAACCTAAAGTAATTTTTCCTTTTGAATCGCCGTTTTCATTTTCATTAAGTTTGTAACTAACGGCAAGATTTGCGGCTAATTCATCTTCAACTAAGTTTTGATAATATCTATGGTTATCTGTAATGGTGTTTTGGGCAAAAGTATAGCCGTTCAAACCATTGTTGTATTTCAATGTGTTTTGCGTTCTGTCCGGCATGTCTCCGGTAATTTTGTTATATGAAACACCCCAATCGAAGTCAATTTTTTGGGTTAAATTGTGATTTCCTAATAATTGATTGACAAATAAAGTGTTTTCAGTATAGGTTGCTCTTTGAATAAGACCGTTGTTGTCTTCAGCAATATCACGGATGAAACCTTTATAAATATCTCTTGTTTGAGTTGAAGAATTCACGAAAAGAGAGTTGTAAGAAAGTTTATGTTTGTCGTTAATGCGATAATTAGCATTAAACATTCCTGTTGTATTGGTTTTGTATCCAAATCGTTCTTGTTCAAATGATTTTAATTTTGCAGCCTGTGCATTTACGGTTTGGTTTATTCCTTCTCTGTACTCAAATCCATTGTCAAATGAAGCAGTAGCAAATAGATTTAATTTACCTTCTTTGCCTATATCAAACGATTTTCCCGCTTTAATTCCGATGTTTCCGCCAAACGGACTTTCCTTTATAGGAGCCAAACTATTTTTAAAGTTGTAACTACTTAATGGATTATTTGGCACACCATAAGAGGAATAACCAAATTGATTTGGACCGTCTTGAAGATAAAATTCTCCGTTCTTTTCGATAGCATTTGTATTAATAGCAGAACCTAATGAAATCTCTAACATTCCGTTTCCTTTATAGTTTTTAGAAGAGATGTTTACATTTCCTCCGGCAAAATCTCCTGAAATACGAGATGTATATACTTTGTCAATTGAAATGTATTCTACAATGTCCGTGGAAAAAATATCAAGAGCAATGTTTTTCTTTTCAGGATCGTTTGATGGTACTGGCAATCCGTTGATGGAAGTAGAATTATATCGATCGCCCAAACCGCGAACATAAACATTGTTGCTTCCTTCTTGTTTAGAAACACCTGTTGTTTTGGCAACCGCGGTTGCCACATCACCAACACCTTTTCTGCTTAATTCCTGCGCGCCGATTTGTTGTTTTACTTCAATTGATTTTTGTTGTTCCATTAACAAAGCAGACTCTTTCTCACGGCTGGTTGTGTTTTTTATAACAACATCTTTCAAAGTGTAACTTCCCGAACCAAGAGCTTTATTGATAACAATCGTTTCATCAGCTTTTACGGTTACTTTTTCTTCAATACTTTCATATCCTAAAAAGCTAAACTCTATTACATAATTTCCGGGAGCAATAGCAATAGTATAATTTCCCTTTTCATCGGTTGAGGTTGTAATTTGAGTATTTTTAACTACTACATTAGCAAAGGGTAATGTTTCGTTGTTAAAGTCTCTGTCTGTTATGGTTCCTTTAATAGTTCCTTTGTTTTGAGAAAAAGCAGTGAAGCTAAATAATAATAAGGTAACAATTAATTTAAATTTCATTTTAGTTGTGTTTTATTTTGGTGCAAAGGAAATGCCGAAGTGTAAAGACGATGTTATTCACTTATTAGTATTTTGTTGCTAAAAGATTACCAAATTGTTACTACATTAAATTATGGTTAACTCAGCATTTCGTTTAATTATCATTTTGTATTATCTTTACTTTTGCATAGCTATTCTAAACGATTGCAACACATGAAAAAAAAGGATATTACTATTTTATTAGTTGATGACGAGCAGGATATTCTCGAAATTGTCGGCTATAATCTTGAGCAGGAAGGTTACAAGATCATTACTGCTTCCGATGGAAAAGAAGCTATTGCAAAAGCAAAAAAAGCACTTCCGCAGTTAATCATTATGGATGTTATGATGCCCGAAATGGACGGAATGGAAGCTTGTGAAAACATTCGCAAAATACCTGAGTTAAGTAATGTTATCATCACTTTTTTGACAGCAAGAAGCGAAGATTATTCACAAGTAGCTGGTTTTGATGCCGGAGCTGATGATTATATTACAAAACCAATTAAGCCTAAATTGTTAGTAAGTAAGGTAAAAGCGCTGTTACGTCGATTGAAAAACGAAGAAAAATCTACCGAAACACTTACTGTTGCCGGAATAGAAATCAATCGTGAAGAATATAAAATCATCAAAGATGGGAAAGAAATTGTACTTCCCAGAAAAGAATTTGAACTATTCTATCTTTTGGCTTCCAAACCAGGGAAAGTATTCAAGCGTGAAGAAATTCTGGATAAAGTTTGGGGTAACGAAGTTATCGTAGGCGGAAGAACAATTGATGTACATATTCGTAAATTGCGCGAAAAAATTGATGAAGATTTATTTAAAACCATTAAAGGAGTTGGTTATAAAATAGAAGCATAAATGGCGATAAAATTCAAGAAAACATATAGATTTGCTTTAGTGTCAACAGCATATATTACTCTTTTTTCAACAGGTTTTCTTGGATTGTTATTGTGGTTTTTTGGTAAATTTTCATTGTCAATTTGTTTAGTATTTGCACTTTCAATGGCAATTTTTTCCTTTTTTGTAATCCAATACAGAGTAGAAAAATTTATTTATCGTCGTGTAAAGAAAATTTACGATGATGTTTCATTTCTCGAAACAGCTTCTTTTCGAAATCAGCCGATCACTACCGATATGGCGACTTTAACTAAGCAGGTAAAAAAGTTTGCGACCGATAAAAAACTTGAAATTGAAAGTCTGAAAGTACGTGAAGAATATCGTAGAGAATTTATGGGAAATGTTTCTCATGAACTGAAAACGCCACTTTTTACTGTTCAAGGCTATTTATCGACCTTGCTTGACGGAGCTTTGGAAGATAAAAAGGTAAGGAGAAAATACCTTGAGAGAGCTGAAAAAGGTGTTGAAAGATTGGTTTATATTGTAGAAGATCTTGATATGATTGCCAAACTTGAAATGGGCGAAATGAATTTGGACTTGTCAAAATTCAATGTCATCGAACTCATTCAAAATGTATTCGATATGCTTGAAATGAATGCAGACAAGAAGAATATCATTTTGATGTTTGACCGAAAATACAACAGGACTATCAAAGTTTTTGCCGACAAAGAGAAAATTCAGCAGGTTTTGACCAATCTCGTGATGAATTCTATTAAGTATGGAAAAGAGAACGGAACAACAGAAGTTACCATTGAAGATTTAGTAGATAATAAACTCATTGTCAGAATTCGTGATAACGGGGAAGGAATCGAAAAACAATATCTTTCTCGAATTTTTGAACGTTTCTTTCGTGTGGATAAAAGTGGTGCGCGTAGCGAAGGCGGTTCCGGACTTGGACTTTCGATAGTAAAACATATTATCGAGGCTCACGGTGAAACTATTTATGTGGAAAGCGAGTTTGGAAAAGGTTCTGAGTTTTCGTTTACACTTGAAAAAGCCTAAATAATTCTTCCCAATTCGTTTTGTTATCGGTTTGGGTAAAACCTTTGTACAAAGGAATTTCCTTAAGGTTGTCAATCTTGAAATTTTCCTGATTTGAATAAGGAATAATGCCTTTTTTCATCAGTCGCTTGGCAAGATATTCCTGTTCAAATTGTCCCGGAGTTGGAATAAAAAATGCTTTTTTCTCCAGTTTTACTAAGTCCATAATCGTTGTATAACCTGAACGGCAAAGAACAGTTTCACTTTCGTTAAAAGCTGTTTCTAACTCGCCCGAAGTCATAAAATTGCAAAAAGTAACGTGATTTTTTTGTTCCATTTTTTGCATTTCTTCTACTTTTCCTTTGATGAAAAGCACTCTTCCGTTAAATTTTTCAACTTCAACAATTAGTTTTTCTTCCAAAATCGTTCGTTGTGGTTCCGGACCGGAAAGCAAAACCATCAAATCATATTTTTTTGGTAATTCTTTTTTCTCTAATCGGCTGAGAATTCCAATGTATTTTAAATTGAGCGAACGGTCTTTTAAATGACCCAATTTTCCTGAAAAATTCACATTTTTATCAAAATCGGGAACCCAACATTCGGTAAAATTTTTAATAAAAAACTGATGCATTTTGCTCGAAATCCAAGTCGTTTTCCCCGATAAAACCGTGAGTTGATGTGTGATAAAAACACTCGGAACTTTTTTGCTGTAAACACCAAGTCTGTTGTCCGAAATAATTCCGCACAAATCAAATTCCTTCACCCATTTTTTGACCAATTTCTTTTCTTCCAGAATAGCGTTGATGGTTTTTGGACTGTTTTTTATCAATTTCCACTTAAAATTTGCAGCTTTTCTGGCATATTCAATATGATACGAAGGCAATTCTAAATGCATTAATTCAGGAAATTCCTTTTTGAGCAACGCCAAAGCATTTCCATCGGAAGCGATGATTGGCGTAAAGCCGTTTTTTTGCAATTCTCGAATTATGGGAATACAACGCGTAGCATGACCTAAACCCCAATTTAACGGAGCAACCAAGATGTTTCTTTTATTTTGAGCGAATGGTTCGGGCATTTTTGTTATCCGTTTTCCCGCTTTCTGTTCCAATCTGTCATTGCGAGCACGAAGACACACGAGCGAAGCGAACTGAGCGTAAGCTAATCTCATAAACAATTGCTGTGCAATGACAGGATTTTCACTTCAATCGCGGCTATTGAGGTTTCTATTCGTTTACAAGGAATCAAATGGTTTCCAGTTTTAACCCTGATTGCAGCGAAAATCCTTTTTTGTTTTGTCATGCTGAGATTGTCGGAGCACAAAACAAAAAAGATTGTAGCGCAAAGCAGGAATTGCAATTACTGAAACAAACTACCGATTTGTTCCTAATTAAATGTAAAGATAAAATTATTTGGGTTACTTTATATTTCCGTATTTTTACCAAAAAATTAAGTTTGTGGGAAGTAAGAATAAATTAAAGCGATTTAAGGAAAACGATACGTTTGAAAATGTGTTACAGCCAACGAGAGAAGAAGTTGTTAGTGGAAATTTTCAGTATAAAGGAAAATGGAATTCAGAGTTTTTCAAGAATGATAATCCGATTATTGTAGAGTTGGGCTGTGGAAAAGGCGAATATACAATTGGTTTGGCGCAGCGAAATCCAAATACAAACTATATTGGAATTGATGTAAAAGGTGCGCGTTTTTGGCGTGGTGCAAAAACGGCGGTTGAAAGTGGAATGAATAATACGGCGTTTGTTAGAACTCAAATTGAGTTGATTGAAGATATTTTTGCAGCACATGAAGTTGCCGAGATTTGGATTACGTTTCCCGATCCGCAAATAAAATATAAGCGAACGAAACACAGAATGACCAATTCGGAATTTTTGAAAATGTACAAACGAATTCTAAAACCCGAAGGCATTGTAAACTTAAAAACCGACAGCGAATTTATGCACGGTTATACGCTTGGATTGCTTCACGGGGAAGGCCACGAGGTTTTGTATGCCAATCATAACGTATACAAAAATGAAGGCGCACCACAAGAAGTAACTGAAATTCAAACATTTTACGAAAATCAATATTTGGAAATTAACAAAGCAATTACGTATATTCGTTTTAAGATTAAATAGTTTTTAGCTGTATAATGTAAACTGTAAAATGGTATAATGTAATTATTCGGTTTTTCAACATACAATATACATTTCACATTATACAATGAGTATCATTCTTCCATTTTTATCAGGATTTTTGGCGGCCATTATTGGGATTTTTCCTCCGGGATTAATCAATATGACGGCAGCAAAAGTTAGTGTTACTGACGGAAGAAGACGTGCTTTGATTTTTGTGCTCGGCGCTTTGTTGGTTATTCTTATTCAAACCTATATTTCGGTAATTTTCGCTCGATATATCAATAAGAACGAAGAAGTTGTAGTATTGCTTCGCGAAATTGGTTTAGGGATTTTTACAGTAATTTCGATTTACTTTTTGTTTTTTGCCAAAACACCAAAAAAGCAAATTGACAAAGAAAGCATTCAACTTAAGAGTAAACGGAGTCGTTTTTTTATGGGAATGCTGATTTCAGCAATAAACTTTTTCCCAATTCCTTATTATGTTTTGGTAAGTATAACGTTGGCATCATATAAAATTTTCACTTTTGATGCTGTTTCCATTTATAGTTTGGTTTTTGGAGTAGTAGTTGGTTCATTTTCGGTATTTTACTGTTATGTAGTCTTTTTTGAAAAATTAAAATCAAAAACTGATTATTTTGTAAAAAATATGAATACTATTATTGGTTTAGTCACGGGTTTTGTGGCGATTTTAACGTTGATTAATATTTTGAATTACCACTTTAATTGAGTTATTTCAAAAATCAACTTCAATATCAAAATTCAAAAGATTAAAGGAGGTTTTTATCAATTTTTTAAATTTCTTAATCTGTGTTCCAAATTATTCAACATCAGAATATAATATCTGTGAATCTGTGGCAAAAAAAGCAATCCGATTTTATATAACTATTTAGAGAATTTCTATAACATGAAAAAAATATCAGAGAACGATAATTTCTTTGAACGGGTTTATGAAATCGTTCGCCAAATTCCCGAAGGGAAAGTTACTTCCTATGGTGCGATTGCCAAAGCGCTTGGTGCCGCACGTTCTGCACGAATGGTTGGTTGGGCAATGAATGCAAGTCATACTATAGACGATGTTCCGGCGCATCGTGTCGTGAACCGAATAGGAATGCTTTCAGGCAAACATCATTTTGAAGGAACCAACTTAATGCAACAACTATTGGAAAATGAAGGGATAGAAGTAGTTGATAACCAAATTGTGGATTTTGAAAAGCATTTTTGGAAACCGGAAGTTGATTTGTAATTACAAAACTATTCCAACAAACAAACTGTAAATTTCGTTTGGTTTTCAATATTTTCAAATGCCAGATAACCACCATGAGATTCAATAATATTTTTGGATAATGTCAGTCCAATTCCGGCACCGTCTTTTCGTGTAGTAAAAAAAGGAAGGAAGATTTTGTCTTCAATTTCAGCATCAATTCCTGTCCCGGTATCCGTAATGATGAGATAAATTCGTTTTTCTTTTACTTCAGCTGAAATCCTAATTTCTTTGATTTCTTTCTCTTCCAAAGCATACATACTATTCGTTAGCAAATTAATAATGACTTGTTCCATTTGATTTTTATCGACTAAAATCCAACGGTTAAAATCAACCGAATTCACAACGGTTATTTGTTCTTTTTTGAACAAAGGTTGCATAATTTGCAGGCAATTTTCCACCAATTCAGAAAGTTCAATTTTTTCCTTTTTTGGTGAAGGCAACATAGCCAGTTTTCGATAACTTTCTACAAATTCCTGCAAATGATTGCTTCGGTTGTGCATTGTAGCAACACTTTGTTTGATGTCGTCTAAATCTTCGGCAGAAAGTGTTTCTTGTTGCACCAATTCGCTTAAATTTTGAGAAAGCGAACGAATTGGTGTAAGCGAATTTAATAACTCATGAGAAATCACTTTCATCAAATTAATCCAAGCTTCTTTTTCTTTTTTCTCAACCACTTTTTGAATACTGTCGAGCAAAATAATATAATATTCCTGATTGAATGTTCGGGTTGCTGAAGTTTGAATAATGAAGGTTTGTGTGTCTTGTTTGTTCACTCGTATTTGTAGTGAACTTTTCATTTCCTGAAAATTTTGTTCTTCGATAATTTTGCATAATGATGGCAATTGTTTTTTCAGATAATGCCATTTGGAAACCTTAGGAACGGTAAAATGCTTGGAAAAATAATCATTCATCAAAAAGATATTCCAATCGCTATTTTCTTTTTGTAAAATGATAATTCCGGTTTCAATATTGTTTAAAATCGAACGATAAATAATATCTTTTGATAATTCTTCGTGTTGTTTGTCTTTTAATTTGCCATACAACTGAAAAAGTGAAGCATAATTTTCAAAAGATTTATGTTTGGAAAAATCCGAAGAGAAATCATTTTGCAAAATTGAAGCAATAGTCCTATCGTAGAATTGTAAAATGTTTTTGGTAAAAAAATAAATTTCAGAAAGTAATAAAACAGAAATAAATACCACAAAAAATCCGGTATAAAGCAAATCTTTTGAAAACAAAAACATGCTCAAACCAATACTGATTAAAACCAATACTAATCTGAAAAACAGCAAGTTGTATATTTTTTGTTTTTTAAACATTTTATTTTTACACCTGACAGGTTTTCAAAACCTGTCAGGTGTTATGAAATTAATTTGTGCTAATTTTGTATTTTTCCATTCTTCGATACAAAGCAGCACGAGACAAACCGAGTTCTTCTGCCGATTTACTGATGTTATAATCGTGTTTTGCCAATACTTTTTCTATTGTTATTTTTTCCATATCCGAAAGCGCAATATCATCACGATTTTCAAAAGTTGTAATAACTTCCAAATCCAAATCGGAAGCCGAAATCGCGTTGTTTTCGCATAAAATTACAGCTCGTTCAATGCGGTTTTCCATTTCGCGAATGTTGCCGTTCCAAGCGTGTTTTTCTATTTGTTCCAATGCTTTTTCGCTGAAAACAATCTCGTTTCGGCCATATTTTGAAATCATTTTTTCTAATAAAAACTGCGCTAATGGAATTTTATCTTCTTTGCGTTCTTTTAACGAAGGCAACGTAATCTCCATAGTGTTGATTCGGTAATACAAATCTTCACGAAAATTCTTTTGGTTGACTTCTTCTTTCAAATTCAAATTGGTTGCCGTAATAATTCTAACGTTCAATGGTCGCGCTTTTGATTCGCCCAAACGAGTAACGGTTTTGGTTTGAATAACCTGCAATAATTTGGATTGTAAATGCAATGGAACATTCCCAATTTCATCCAAAAAAATAGTTCCGTTTTGTGCATTTTCAAATCGTCCGGCAGTGTCAATTTTGGCATCGGTAAATGCACCTTTGGCATAACCAAAAAGTTCGCTTTCAAAAATGTTATCATTCAACGAACCCAAATCGACATGAACAAAAGCGTTGTTTTTTCGATCGGAATTCTGATGAATATAGCTTGCCATTACAAATTTTCCGGTTCCGTTTTCGCCCAAAATCAAAACATTAGCATTGGTTTTGGCTACTTTTTCACCCAAAGAATACGCTTTTTGTATTGCTTTTGATTCGCCTATAAAATAACTTTCTGTTGGAGTTTCTTTTTCCGTTTTCTTTCTGGTTTTTCTTGATTCGTCAACGGCTTGCTTTACTGTTTCAACCAATTTTTCATTTTCCCAAGGTTTTAAAACATAATCAAAAGCGCCATTTTTTAAACCTTCAACAGCGGTTTCTACTTTGCCAAAAGCCGTCATTAAAATCACAATCGTTTTTGGCGAAAGCGTTTTTATTTCTTTCAAAAAATATAAACCTTCACGTCCGTCTTCAAAACCAATTCGGTAATTCATGTCCAAAAGCACAACGTCAATATCATTTTCGGCTAGTAACTGAATCACATTTTTTGGATTATTCAACGTGAAAATGGTTTCGAAATGTTTCTTCAAAAGCATTTTTGCTGCAAAAAGGATGTCTTCTTGGTCGTCTATAACTAAAATGTTGGCGTTGGTTTTTTTCATCACTGTTCGGTTTCGTACAAATGGTGTTCGATAATGAACACTTAGTAATTATTTGGCGTATAAAAAACATTGAAAATCAAATGTTTGTGTTTTTTTAAAACTTTGGCACAAAATTGTATTTACCCATACCAAAGAATTTAAAATGGACACAGTCATCAATCGTAAAAGTAACAAAAAAAAGTATCTGGCAATAGCAGTTTTGGCAATTGTAGTTTTAGGATATGGCGCTTTTTCAATGATTACCAAAAAGAGAACTTTTAATGTGAAAAAATCTGAGATTACAATTAAATCGGTTGAAGAAGACTATTTTGAAGATTTTATGGTGTTTCAGGCTCGAGTTGAACCGATGAATTCGATGTTAGTTAATATTATAGAAGGCGGATCTGTTCAAGAAATTTTTGTGAGTAATGGAGATATGGTGGTACAAGGTCAACCGTTGGCACGCTTGTATAATCCAAATACTGAATTGAATTACATGCAACAAGAAACAGCCATTATTGAGCAAATTAATAATTTGAACAAAGCAAAATTGGATTTAAGAAATCAAGAATTGAATTTAGCAAAAGATTTGGTTTCAATAGAGCATGATTTTTTGGATGCTAAAAATCTATATGATTTGAATAAGAAATTATTTGATCAGGAAATCTTAGCTAAAAACGAATGGGAAAAAACACAAGAGAATTTTCGTTTTCAAAGAGAACGAATGAATATTATCAAACAGAGTGTAACCAAAGAAAAGCAAGCCAATCAAATCCAAATTGGGCAACTGAATCAATCCATCGGAATTATGGATAAAAGTTTAGGAATTTTGAGAACCAATAAAAAGAATTTCTTAATTGTTGCGCCGCTTTCCGGAAGATTGTCATCGTTTGAACCGGTTTTAGGACAAACATACCAGCAAGGACAAACTTTAGGAAAAATTGATGTGATGAAAGGTTACAAATTATTGGCAGATGTAGATGAGTTTTATTTGTCTAAAGTGAAACAAGGTCAAAAAGGAACAGTTGATTTTAATAGCAAACAAGTGGAAGTAGTGATTGCTAAAGTCATTCCTGAAATAAAAAGCGGAAGATTTCAGGTAGAATTAAATTTTGTGTCCAATGAAAATTTGGATTTACAGCAAGGTTTGAGTTTTGCCGTTCGTTTGACCTTATCTGAAAAAACAAAATCAGTAGTACTTTCCAAAGGAAGTTTTAATCAAGAAACCTCAGGCAAATGGATTTTTGTGGTCAATGGTAATAAAGCAGAAAGAAGAAATATTGAAATTGGTAGAGAAAATCCGTTGTATTTTGAAATTACCAGTGGATTAAAACCTGGAGAGCAAGTTGTGACTTCATCTTATAAAGATTATCCTGAAGCAGAAATTTTAAATATTGAAAATTAAAAGAAATGAAAAGTAAAATTGTTATGATAGGAATACTGTTGTTTTGTGTAAGCAATATTTTTGCTCAAAAACGTCCTAAAACCGATTGGCAAAATCAAAATATAAAAGCATCCGGGACATATTTTGACACGCAGATAAGAGATAAAAAATGGGCAAATATTAACGGAAAGTCATATACTTCGGCCAAATTTAATTATCTTGAAGGTTTAACGTATGCAAAGTTAATGGTTGAAAAAGAAATGACGTTAACTTTGGATTTTGACATTGAAGTGCTTCTTGGTAATCTCGAAGTTCAATTGGTTGACAGTAATGGTGAAATTGTTTTCAAAAAGGATTTTGATAAATCACAAAAAGTAGCAGAAAAAGTAACCTTGAAGAAAAATGAAGAATATCAACTTCAATTTATTGGAATTGAAGCCAAAGGTTCTTATTTCTGTCAATGGAAAGAAATAGAATAATTTTTAAAGCTATAGTCATGAAAAAAATAGTTGTTTTTACTTTCTTTTTATTAAGTTTTACTGCTTTCGGACAGGACTGTTCTTGTGAAGAGAATTTCCTTTGGGTAAAGAAAACTTTTGAAGAAAACGATGCTGGATTTCAGGTAGCTCTAGACAGAAAAGGAAAAGCCGAATATGAAAAACACAATCAAATTTACTTGGATAAGGTAAGAAAGATTGAAGATATAAATGAATGTGGCAGAACTTTATACGATTGGTTGACATTCTTTAGAAACGGTCATATTTCTATTGATATTCATCAAGAAAATACAAACAATATACCAGTTGCTACAACAAATACTGATACTAAAAACTGGGAAACGGTTTCAATGACAGATAAGCAAATTCAAAAATACATGTCGGGAATTAAACAAAATTCCTTTGAAGGTATTTGGAAAATGGATTCATATACGATTGGGATTATTAAAAAAGGAGATGGTTATGTAGGTTTTATTATTGATGCGCCGGGAACCGGTTGGCAAAAAAATCAGATTAAAATCCGTTTGTATCCAAATGAAAATAAAACCGGATATGCAGGAAAATTATACTTGAGAAATTATTCTGAATATCCTTTGGATAAAGTAAGTTTGATTGGGAATAATTATATAAAATTAGGTCAGTTTTCATTCCATCGTGTAAATCCAGTTATTGCCGATTCAGATGCTGTTAAAAGTTATTTGGAATTGATGAAAACAAAAGAACCAATAATGCAGGAATATTCAAAAAGCACCTTGGTTTTGCGTATTCCGTCATTTGAATGGGAAGAAAAAGTCGCTATCGACAGTTTATTGGCAGTGTATCATGAAAAAATTACTTCTACGCCTAATTTGGTTATTGATATTCGAAATAATGGTGGCGGAGCCGATAGAAGTTATAATGGGATAATACCTTATTTATATACAAATCCAATACGAACAGTTGGATTAGAAATGTTGTCAACACCTTTGAATAATCAAAGAATGGAAGGGTTTTTGACAATGTCGGATGTTAGCGATGAAGAGAAGAAAAAAATAAGAGAAGATTTGGTCTTTATGAATAACAATTTGGGAAAATTTGTTAATCGTTTTGGTCAAAAAGTATTCGTTCAAACACGTGACACAATATATAACTATCCTAAAAATGTTGCTATTTTGATAAATGGTGGCAATGGAAGTACAGCCGAGCAATTTTTACTAGCGGCAAAGCAAAGTAGTAAAACAAAGCTTTTTGGAACAACAACGATGGGAGTTTTGGATATTTCCAATATGCATTTTGTAAAATCACCTTGCGGAAAAATTGAATTAGGATATTGTTTGTCAAAAAGTTATCGAATTCCTGAAATGGCTATTGATGGTAAAGGAATTCAACCCGATTATTATATGGACGATTCCATTCAGGATTATCAATGGGTACAATTTGTTGAAGAAACATTTCAAAAGTAAAAAACATCAGCCGAAAAGGTAAATTAGTCAAACAATCAAAAAACGAACAGTTATGATAAAAATCGAAAAATTATCTAAAGTCTTCAGAACCGAAGAAGTAGAAACCAAAGCTCTCAGCGAAGTTTCAATCTCAATCAATCAAGGTGAATTTGTCACCATTATGGGCGCATCAGGAAGTGGGAAATCGACACTTCTAAACATCGTTGGGCTTTTAGATGGTGCAACAAACGGAAGTTACCAATTATTAAATCAGGAAATGATTGGAATCAAGGAACAAGAAAAATCAAAAATCAGAAAACAAAATATTGGCTTCATCTTCCAAAATTTTAATCTGATTGACGAATTGTCGGTTTTTGATAATATCGAATTGCCGTTGATTTACAATAATGTTCCGGCTTCAGAAAGAAAGAAAAAAGTAGAAGCAATTGCCGAAAGATTAGGAATTTCTCATCGGTTGAAGCATTATCCGCAACAACTTTCGGGTGGACAACAACAAAGAGTTGCCGTGGCACGAGCTTTGATTAACGATCCTAAAATTATTTTGGCAGATGAACCAACCGGAAATCTGGACAGTAAAAACGGAAATGAAGTAATGGAATTATTGACTGATTTACATGCCGGAGGAGCTACTATTCTTATGGTAACCCATTCAGATTATGATGCCTCTTTTTCACAAAGAACTATCTTTATGAAAGACGGAATGGTACTTTCTGAAAAAAACAACAGCAGAAACGTAGATGTTTTTGTATCTTAAAAAATAATTTTAATAGATATAGTCATGACAAAGTTTATCCTAACGATTACCTCATTATTAGCCGGTTTAATGGCTTTTGCACAAGTTTCTGAAAACAGAAATGTAACTGATTTTTCAAAATTGAAAGCCTCACAAGGAATTGAAGTTTTTTATACCGTTTCTAATACCAATAGTGTTAAAGTAGAAACCGATGATAATGAAAGGCTACAAATGATTAAAACTGAAGTAGAAGGCGAAACCTTGAAAATTTTCGTCGATACTAAAAACGCCAAAAAGCCAAAATCAAAAAAATGGAACAACAGAACCATTGATGGCGTAAGTTTCAATAGTATAAAAGTGTATGTAACCGGAAAATCTTTGACCAATATCAAAGCCAGTTCTTCAGCAAGCATTAAAGTTCAAAATTTAAATAAAACAGATAAACTTGAAATTGCTTCCAGTTCATCAGGAAGTGTTTCGGGAAGTTTTGAGTGTACTGATTTTAAAGCCGACGTTTCTTCAAGTGGTGATGTTAAAGGTAAGCTTTCGGCAAAATCGGTTTATGTAGAAGTTAGTAGCTCAGGCGATGTAACTTTAGACGGAAAGGCAACTTCTCTTGAGGTAAAAGCAAGCAGTTCGGGTGATTGTAAATTAAAAGGCTTAATTGTGGAAGATGCAAAAGTAAAAGCGAGTAGTTCAGCCGATGTTACGCTTACCGTTACAAAATCATTGGATGCAGCAGCTTCATCAAGTGCCGATATCGATTATTATGGAAATCCGTCACAAGTAAATACTGATAAAAGCTCGTCAGGTTCAGTGAATAAAAGATAATCATCAAAATCATCAATCTTGTGCTGAACTTGTTTCAGTACCTAAATCAATAAATCATGCTAAAAAATTGGTTACATATATTTTTATATCAAATTAAAAGCAACAAACTGTTTACAGCGTTGAATGTTTTGGGTTTGAGTATCGGAATCGCAGGATTAATCTTTGCCATTCTGTATTGGAACGACGAGCAAAGTTACAATGATTGGAATCCTGATAAAGACAAAGTTTTTCAATCCATTAGTCAGGTTGCTCCGGATATTTATTGGGCAAGTAATATTGCACCACTTAAAACATTTCTTGAAAAAGATTTCCCTGAATTAGAATCCTTTTGCTATCTCGAGAATTGGTATTATGAGGAATTGATTCAGTATAAAAGCAAAAAAGAAGTTGTAAAAGTTACAGATTCTCAAAATAACTTTTTTGAATTTTTTCCTTTTACATTCATCAAAGGTTCTGCAAAAACAGCTTTGAAAGACAATGCTAGTATGGCAATTTCCAAAAAGACTGCTGAATTACTGTTTGGTGATGAAGATCCTATGGGTAAAGAAGTTCGTTATTCCGGAAGAACCTTTGTAATTAGAGGTGTTTATGAAATTCCGGGAAATTCTTCTTTAATGCCGGGAGCTGTTACTAATTTAATTGACGCAAAAATACAAGACAACATCAACCATTGGGGAAATTTCAATCATGGGTTATTGTTAAAATTTAAAAATCCGAATGATGCCCCTAAGGTTGCTGCCCGAATGGAGAAAATTATGTTCGAAAATCGAGTAGTACGATGGGCAAAAGAACAAGGAATTACTCCGGAAGAATGGTTGAAGAAAAACGGAAACGAAAGTACAAAGTTTGTTTTAGAACCATTATCAAAATCTCGCTTACATTCTATTGTTGATGGATTTGCCGAAGGAAGAGGAAATTACCAGTTTTTGATGATTATGCTGGGATTATCAATTCTAATCTTGATTTTATCGGTGGTAAATTACATCAATATGGCAACAGCCAATGCGATTAAGAGAGCTAAAGAAGTTGGTGTTCGAAAAATTCTTGGGGCTTCAAAACTAAATATTATCAAACAGTTCATTTTTGAAACAACTTTAATAACATTGTTTTCTATCTTACTTTCCTTAGTAATTGTTGAACTTTCTTTACCTTATTATAATGAGTTTTTAAACAAAAAATTAGTCATTCATGGAGAACAATTTTATCTGCAATTGATTTTAATTTTCTTTTCTACGATAGTAGTAGCAGGTGTTTTCCCGGCAATTTATGTAGCCAATTTTGAAACGCTTAAAGTGCTGAAAGGCAATTTCGGTAGAAGCAAAAGTGGTATTTGGTTGCGTAACGGAATGTTAGTCTTCCAGTTTGCTATTGCGACGTTTTTCATTATTGGTTCTTATATTGTCTATCAACAAGTGCAATATTTGAACACTAAAGATTTGGGTTTCAAAGGCGAACAAGTGCTTTCCATTCGCTATCGAAATGTATATAATTGGAGAGATAAAGATTATCAGAAAAAATTGTTTGGTCGCTACTATATGATTAAAGATGAAATTTCAAAAATTAAAGGAGTAGAACAAGTAGCAACCGGAGCGTTTGATTTTGGAAATGGCTCAGGTTCTTCTTCCAGTTTTGAATATAAAGGAACGACAATTCAAGGTCAAAATATGGGAATTGATTTTGGAATGCTCGAAATGATGAAAATCCAAATGAAAGAAGGGCGATATCTTTCCGAAAAATTGGCTTCGGATACCATTAATACAATGTTGGTTAATGAAACAGCATTAAAAATGATGAAAGAAAAAGATCCAATAGGTAAAGAAATTGAGTGGAATGATAAAAAATTGAAAATTGTCGGGGTTGTGAAAGATTTTAATCTTTTCAGTCCACAGGCAGAAGTGCCGCCAATGGTGTTTTTTCATTTCAAAACCATCGATTGGATGCTTGGAAATGCAAACCGAATCCATGTAAAAGTGGATGGTAAAAACATGGAGCAAACTATTGCTGATATTGAGAGATTTTGGGTGAAAAATGTTGATACTGAATATCCGTTTGAATATGATTTTGTGGATAAAGCCTATGCCAGAACGTACCAACAGTATGTAAAACAGAGAAATCTTTTTTCATTACTCAATGTAATAGTTATTCTTATTGCTGTTTTCGGATTATTTGCCTTAGCTTCCTATTCTATCCAGCGCAGAATGAAAGAAATTGCTATTCGAAAAACACTAGGCGCTGAGACCAATGTATTGTTAAAAGAATTGTCAAAACAGTATATAATCTTCTGTGTTGTAGGATTTGTTATTGCAGTATTTCCGGTATATTATTTACTTGGGAAATGGCTTGAAAATTTTGCCTTCCGAATAAATATTAGCTTTCTTCCATTTGTAGTTGGATTTATTGTCTTATTGATTTTAACCTTGATAGTTGTGCTTTCACGAGCCTATCAAGCAACGAGATTGGATGTTTTGAAATACTTGAAATACGAATAACAAATTCAAAAATCAACATCAAAAGTCAATTTCAAATTTCAAGAAAGAAGATTTTATCAATTTTTATAATTTCTCAAATCTGTGTTTCAAAAGTTAAAATCATTTAATCTGTGGCAAAAATAATTTGATGCAACTATGATTTTCTCAAAATGAGTGAAACGACTTTATCAGAAATATAAAAACTATGTTTCTATGTGTTTTAAAATCATATCAATTTCAAATTAATTGAATTTGTGGCAAAAACAATCAACATGAATAAAAAAGCTTTTTTACTAGTTTTCATTTATACATTTTGTTTTTCTGTATTTGGTCAGGATAATTCCTGGCCTTTGCAGAAATGCATAGATGAAGCAATGAAAAACTCGATTGAAATAAAAATCAGTCAGCTCCAAGTGAAAAAATCACAAAAATTACATAATTCTGTGGCAAACCAAATGCTTCCGTCTATTGGTTTTATAGGCAATCAAAGCTATAATTTTGGATCAACGATCGATCCGTCAACCAATGGAAGAGTAAGTTCTAATATTCAAAACGACAATTTCTTTTTGAATGCACAAATGAATTTGATTGACTTTAAAGCTTTTGCCAATGCACAAAAAACTAAAGTTGATATCGAAAAATCCAAAGCCGATTTAGCCGTAATTGAGAATGAATATCAACTCCAAATAGCAGAAAGTTACTATCAAGCGCTTTTTACACAAGAACTACTTAAAATCCAAAAAGAACAATTTAAAAATGCACAGTTCAATTTTAACCGTGTACAGAAGGAAGTTGAAATTGGGAGCAAAGCTAAAAGCGATTTATATGATATGCAATTGAGTTTTGCTCAGGAAGAAATGAAGATTTTGCAAACAGAGCAATTGTTTTTGATTCAAAAAAAACAACTTTTTCAATTGATGAATGTTGAAAATCCTTCTATAAACGAAGTCGTTTTGGAACATTTTATGGATAAAAATTATTTTGAAAGTTCCATTGAAAACAGCCCTAAAATTCGTGCAGCCGAACTTGGTTACCAAAGCAGTTTGAAAGACACAAAATTGGAACGAGCTAATAATTTACCAACGTTAACAACCTTTTACGGATTTTCAACATTTTACTATAAACCGTTAAATCAGCCGGATGTTGTAGTGGATAATTTTAATAAACAAATAAGCGATAATAAAAATCATCAACTTGGTGTTCAATTAAATGTGCCAATTTTCAACGGGTTTAGAAACAGTCGCCGAGTTTCAGCAACTAAGATTGAAGCTGAAAAATCAAAGTTTGTTATCGAACAAGAAAAGCTAAAAGTCAAAAACCAAATCGATATTGAGACACAAAACAAAGTAAACTTTGAACAATTGGAAAAGAAATTAGAAGAAATGAAAACCTATGCCGATGCATCCTTTAGGACATCCCAAGCCAAATTTACTTCGGGAGTTATCGATGCGGTAGTTTTCTCAGCGGTTAAAAATCAACTACTTTCAGCTGAATATGATCTACTTAAAAATCAATTGCAAATTCAGTTTACAGATATTAAAATCAATTTAATTCAAGGAAAAACATTATAGAGTTTTTACCGATTGTTCTATAAACATTTTCAATTCTTTAACTATTGTTTCCAAACATTTCGTAGTATCTTTGCAATCTGAATTCAGTTTAAATAAAGCTGAATACACAATATTGTCACCCTGAGCAATCCCGAAGTTTCGGGAGAAGGGTAAATTAAAGAGATATGAAACTAGATAGAAAAGAAATCCTAAAAGCATTAGAAACAATTACTATTGCTGGCGAGGGAAAAAATATGGTAGAAAGCGGTGCGGTAAAAAACGTACTTATTTTTGGCGATGAGGTAACAATAGATTTACTGATTGCAACTCCAGCAATGCACATAAAAAAACGTGCCGAAGACGATATTAAAAAACTAATTCACGAGCAATTTTCTCCAAATGCAACTGTGAAAGTAAATATCAAAGTTGAAGCCAAAGAAAATCCAAACGAAATCAAAGGAAAAGCCATTCTTGGAATTTCAAATATTATTGCCGTAGCTTCAGGCAAAGGTGGCGTTGGAAAATCTACAACTACAGCCAATTTAGCAGTTACTTTAGCCAAAATGGGTTTTAAAGTGGGCGTTCTTGATGCCGATATTTACGGTCCGAGTATGCCAATCATGTTCGATGTAGAAAACGAAAAACCTATTTCAATAGAAGTTGACGGAAAATCAAAAATGAAACCTATTGAAAGCTACGAAGTAAAAATGCTTTCCATAGGATTTTTTACTTCGCCAAGTCAAGCCGTTATTTGGCGCGGACCAATGGCTTCCAAGGCATTAAACCAAATGATTTTTGATGCCGCTTGGGGCGAATTAGACTTTATGCTAATTGATTTGCCACCGGGAACAGGTGATATTCATTTGTCAATTATGCAATCATTACCAATAACAGGTGCAGTTGTAGTAAGCACACCACAAGCCGTTGCCTTAGCCGATGCTAAAAAAGGAGTTTCCATGTTTTTATCAGAAGCAATCAACGTTCCGGTTTTAGGAATTATAGAAAACATGGCCTATTTCACTCCCGAAGAATTGCCAAACAACAAATATTATATCTTCGGAAAAGAAGGAGCTAAAAACTTGGCACAAGACTTACAAGTGCCATTTTTAGGAGAAGTACCATTGGTGCAAAGCATTCGCGAAGCTGGAGATTACGGTCGTCCTGCTGCCTTACAAACGGCTTCACCATTAGAAAAAGTGTACGAAGAAATAGCTAGAAACGTGGTGCAAGAAGTCGTGTACAGAAACGAAAATTTAGCACCAACCGAAGCCATCAAAATAACAACAATGGCAGGATGTTCTGCTGTGAAAAAATAGACTGTTTAGATACTCAGATTGCTAGACTTCTTAGAAATAGTTAAGGGTTTAAAAATCTAAAAATCTAAAATTCCAATAATCTAAAATGTCAAAAACATGACAAACGAAGAATTAATAGTAAACATCGAAAAAGCGTTAGACGAAATCAGACCGTTTCTGAATTCGGATGGTGGAGATATTTCATTGGTTTCCGTAGAAGACGAAAAACATGTAAAAGTACGTCTTCAAGGTGCGTGTACCTCTTGTAGTTTGAGCATCAGTACCATGAAAGCTGGCGTTGAAACTACCATAAAAAAGTACGCACCACAAATTGAAACCGTAGAAAACGTAGCGTAATGTCATCCTAAGTTTGTCGTAGGATTTGGGCGTTACCTCGTTCCAAAAAACGAGGTCGGGCTATTCGCTATATCTTTTGTTCCGTAAACTACACAAAAGGATGTCGCTTTTATCCCTAACGCAAACCGTAAACTGACAAATGTCATACAATAAAAAGAATATGTTTTAGACTTTTGTATTCATAAACTTCTAAACGCATAAATCCATAAATTTCTATAATGATTACAACAGATATACTCATCATTGGCGCTGGTCCAACAGGACTTTTTGCCGTTTTTGAAGCAGGATTATTAAAATTAAAATGTCATATTATTGATGCTTTGCCACAACCTGGCGGACAATTAGCAGAATTATATCCGAAGAAACCAATCTTTGATATTCCGGGTTATCCCGAGGTTTTAGCAGGCGATTTGGTTACCAATTTGATGGAACAAATAAAACAGTTTCAACCAGGATTTACGCTAGCAGAAACCGCTGAAACTATTGAAAAATTAGAAGACGGAAGTTTTATAGTTACTACAAACGAAGGAACAAAACATCATGCAAAAGCAATCGCAATTGCAGGTGGTTTAGGAACATTTGAACCTAGAAAACCAATTCTGAAAGATTTAGAGTTCTATGAAAAAGAAAACAGAGGCGTTGATTATTTTATAAAAGATCCTGAAAAATACCGAGGAAAAAAAGTAGTGATTTCCGGTGGTGGCGATTCGGCATTGGATTGGTCAATTTTTTTATCCAATGTAGCTTCGTCAGTAACTTTAGTACACAGAAGAAATGAATTTCGTGGCGCTTTAGATTCAGTAGATAAAGTACAAGAGTTAAAACAAGAAGGGAAAATAAAATTAATTACACCAGCAGAAGTTATTGGTTTTAAAGGTTCAGAAAGAGTAGAATCGGTAGATATTGAAATCAATGGAGCGAGAATGAATGTAGAAACCGATTATTTTATTCCACTTTTTGGATTGACACCTAAACTTGGACCAATTGCCAATTGGGGTTTAGAAATTGAAAAAAACGCCATCAAAGTAAACAACGCATTAGATTATCAAACGAATATTGACGGAATTTACGCCATTGGCGACGTGAATACGTATCCGGGAAAATTAAAGTTAATTCTATGCGGTTTTCACGAAGCAACATTGATGTGTCAAAGTGTTTACAATAGATTAAATCCGGGAAAAAAATATGTATTGAAATATACTACGGTTTCTGGAGTAGATGGTTTTGATGGAACAAGAAAAGAAGCGGAAAAAGCAGTTGTAAAATCGATAGAATAATATATGCATCTTAATCATCCTGAACTAGTAGATTTATTGAAAAAAGCTTATTCTGCAGAAAAAGCAGCAGCTTTTGCCTATCAAGGTCATGCAGGTTCGGTAAAAGATAAAGAAGAAAAAGTTGCTATTTATCAAATTGAAATTGATGAATGGAATCATCGAAAAGAGGTGCTTCAAATCATGAATGATTTTGATATTCCGATTTCCAAATGGTATGAAGTTAAATTTCATATCATAGGTAAAGTAATTTCGGGAAGTTGCTATGTTATAGGTTGGTTTATGCCTTTCTATTTTGCCGGAAGATTAGAAAGCGGTAATGTTTGTGAATACTTTAGAATGATGCACTTTTTTCATTCGTTAGGTATTACCAAATATGATCAAGTGCTTTATGAAATGGGAATTAAAGAAAAAGAACATGAAGTCTATTTTCTAGAGAAAATAAAAAATAGCAAATTACTCCCATTTTTTGAAAAAGTATTCTCATGGGGAACGGGAAAAGGATTTAATGACATTGATTTGGATAAAAAATATCCGGTAGAACAATCCAATCAGTATTGTAAAAAATAGATTATATGTCACAAGATATTACCATAAAAATAACTGATCGACAAGGTGTTGTTCACGAAGTACAAGCACCAACCGATATGAACATGAACATCATGGAGCTTATTCGTGCTTATGAATTAGCCGAAGAAGGAACAATTGGTATTTGTGGCGGAATGGCAATGTGCGCTTCGTGTCAATGCTACATTTTAAACGACGTAATTTCACTGGAACGGAATCCCGATGAAGAAGCTATGCTTTGGGAAGCCTATCACGTAAAAGAAAATTCACGATTAGGTTGTCAAATTCCAATTACCAAAGAAATTGACGGATTGGAACTGGAAATTGCACCCGAACAATAATAGAAAGCGAGATGAAATTCTCGCTTTTTTGTAATTATAAAAATGGCTTTTATTTCTAAACTATCTCAACCGCTTTTTCGATTTTTTCTTCAATAGCATCCCAAAGTCCAATTCGCTTTTCCAAAGCCATGATGGAAACTTCTTCTACATCACGCCATTTTTGAGCGTCATTACCACAAAGTTCCGTAATCATTTGCATTGCCATTGGACCATGTTCGTCAGCGTCAAGTTCAATGTGTCTTTCAAAGTAATAAATCAGTTTCGACAAATCAGTTTCAGGGAAATTTTGCTGGAAACTTTTTAAGATTTCGGTAAACATATTCGGAATTAAATCTTCTCTGCCAAAAGTAAAAGCAGCCGCAATTTTATGAGCCTTTCCTTCTTCAATTACTCGGAAAGTAAAGTCAAGAAAGTCTTTAATATTTTGGTGCAGGTTACTTTGCTTTATCGCAATAAAAACATTTTTAGTATCAATTACATTTTGAAGAAAAATGTTCAGTTCGATGATATTTGCGCCACAATCTTTCATAGCATCAACATACATTTCAAAGTGACTGAGACGATTTCCGTCCAAAGTCAAATCGCTTTCTTCCGCTAAGACAATCTCGTTAATCAAATACCTTGTTTCCGGATTAGCCGAAGCAAACCAAGGTGTTGATGTACATGTTAGTTTACTTTGTAAAGCTTTTAACAGCGACATAAAATCCCAAACAGCATAAACATGACTTTCCAAAAACTGGTGCAAATCGTCTATGGTTTTTACTTTTTCATATAGCGGATGATGTAATAATTGTTGTTTTTGAGGTTGGATTTTAGTATTGATTTCAAGAATTGTCATAGCTTTTTTTAATTATTTACGAAGTAGAAACTTTTTTGGATTATACTTCACTACAAATGTAAAAATGCTTCTCGAAACTGAGAAGCATTTTATATCAATTTTATTTATTGTTTAATCTTAAGAATTAAAATAGAAGCCCGAAATCATTTCATATAATGTTATTTTAATGAGTTAATTTTCTCAAAGGCAAGTTTGGGCATCAATCTTGACAGCAGGTATAATTTTTTTACTCCTGCAATTTTAATTTCGAGATTATTTTTGCCCAATTCAGCAATCATTTCATCAATGGCTTTTTCCGGGCTTATTGCAATTTTAGGCGGTGTTCCACCGTGCCAAGGTGTATCTACAACAGGGAAAAGAACTTCAATAACCTTTATTGAATGGTCTTGTAATTGATGTCGTAAAGTTTTAGTGAACGAATGTAGAGCAGATTTAGTAGCGTTATAGAATGGATAAACAATTCTTGGGACATAAACCAATCCTGTTGTAATATTGATAAGCGATGCATCGGTTTGAGCAGATAAATGACCCATAAATAGTTTCGATAAATGTATGGGAGCAATCAGGTTGGTTTGTATTTCCAGAATTGCTTTCTCATAACTTTTTTCATCATCTTGAAAACTCGTTTTATGAACAATAGCAGCATTGTTGATAAGAACGTTGAGCTTTGGAAAGTTTTTTATTATTTGGTAATAGAGTTCAACCCGTTGTGCTTCATCAAAAATATCACATTGATACGTTTCTACTTCCGGAAGTAGTATTTTTGTTTCTTCCAGTTTTTGTAGATTTCGTGAACAAACAATCACCTGATTACCTAGTCCGATAAATCTTTTTGCCATTTCCAAACCTAATCCTGAAGTGCCTCCGGTGATTAGTATTACATTGTTTTGTAGTGTCATAGTAAATATTTATAACACAAAGGTATTTCGGTAAATTCACTTAAAAATTGATGTATGTTAGGCAGAAGTATTTTTTCTTATTCTACTTAAACTCTCAGGTTTTATACCGAGATAAGATGCGATAATCTGAAGTTTTATCTTCTTTTCGAGTAAAGGGAATTCGTCTTTAAAAATTTTATATCGTGTTTCTGCATCAAGCAAAAGCAGTTCCCGTTCCCTTTTTTCTTTGACAAAGTATCCTTTTTGCAACAAAGCAATTAGAAATTTATCCCAAAACACATTTTGTTTTTGAAGTTCCAGCCATCTGTTGTAATTAATTTCAAGAATTATTGCATCTTCTAGAGCTTGTATAAAGAACAGTGATTTTTGCTGATGAAGCATTGCAGAATAGGCAGCCATTACATTTCCTGTCAGGATAAGTCCTTTTGTGAATTCGTCACCTTTATCATTGATGTAATAGTAACGAAAGAGTCCATCAATGACAATCCCAAATTTTTTTGGCACTTGTCCTTCAGAAATAAAAGACTCATCTTTTTTTATTTCCCTGATTTCAGAAATGCTCAATAAATCTTCCTGTTCCTTTTCGGGTATATTTAATTGAGATAGAATGACTTTTATTTCTATAAGTTTCATGATGTTCACCAACGTACTGTGACTTTTCAAACGGATTAATTTCTGTTAAAGATAGAGTTTTGTGAAGATATGAACAAAAAGTGCGAATTGGAGAAGCAAAAATATAGGGTAAGAAAGCAATAATCTGCCTATTGCGTTCTGCTATTAGGCGAGGTTTTATTTTTAAAACTTACTCTTAATGTATTTTCAGTTCTCGCTATATTACCTTTATATTTTCCTGGACTCCAATTGTTATAATCTTTTTTAAAACTCTCTAAAGCTTTTGATATTATTTCTTTTTTAAACTTTTCGTCTATTCCGCCGCTTACCCAATTGCTAACGCTCAGATTGGTTATAGTTCCATTCTTTTCAATTATAAATGTTATATCTACAAACAGGTTTAGATAAGGCTCTAGTTTAAATGGAAAATCTACTTTTATTGTCGTGTAGTAATTATTTTCTATTTGAATGTTTGGGTTTTTGATTTTCGGTTTTTCACTATCTTCTAAGTCATAAATACTAACTATTTTACTGTTCTCGTTTATATTTTTTATAAATTCTCTTTCAGCTTCTTTTTCTAATTCTATAAAATAGTTTTGTCCGTACATTTTTTTCATCTCGAAGTCTATAGTTTCTCTGTAACATACTTGTGTCTGTCCTTCATAACCAACACATCCAATATCTTCAATTACTTGTTTAATTTTTTTTGCCTTTAATACTTCTTCTAATTCTGTCTCGAATGGCTTATCATCACAGCCAAAACAAATAGTTTTTACATAAAGTTTAGAATATTTTTCAATGTCACGTTTGGCTTTTTGAATATCGCTGATACACATTGTGTCAGTTTTAGGGGGATTTGCCAAGTATTTTAGGTCTAAACCATTTGGTATTGTTACAATTTTCGGTTTTTCAGTAATGTTTAATTTCTCTTCTTGTTTTTTACATCCAACAAAGAAAAACGGAAAGATAAAATATATAAGATAAACATGTTTCATAAAATTGCAGGGAAGGTTTTGTGACTTAACGATAGTGATGACTAGCGAAACGATTTATTTCTGTTAAAGATAAAAGTTTTTTCGTGAAGAAAAATATTAAATTGACTAAGAAACAATAATACGCCGAACGGCTGTTATCAGTAGTATTTATTTTAATTCATATAGCGTATTTCGGAAGTCTTCCAAAACAAAAACTTTATCAAACTTTGTTTCAATTTCGAGTTTCAAATTTTTGTCCATTTCGAACGAACTGTCACCACTACTTCCAATAACTAATAAAAGCCACTGTTTCTGTATTCCAGTTTCTCTATAACTCGAAACCTTAGTATTCTTCTTGTTTATAGCGTTTTCGAGAATCTCTTTCGGTATGTTTTTTTGCCACCATGCTCCCATATTTGCATGTATGTTTTTTTGTGAATGTGGTTGAAGTGAAATACTCTCAATGATTGGATTTTCTATAAAGTTATCATTAAGAACATATTCTTTTATGACGGTTTTTACGATTTTAATTAATTTCTCTTTCTGAGTTAATTTATATGTTGCATGATATTTAATATAACAATCAGCGAGAAAGTTTGGCAATTCTATATCTTGTTGTAATTCTGTTTCAGTTTGAGCAAAAATATTTTCGAAAAAACCTTCTCTTTCTTTCGATTTAGGCTCAACAATTATCTGATGTTCAAGGCCTATTTTCTCTTTTCCGTTAAACAAAATGAAGTCGGGTTTTTCAGATACTTCGATAATGTTTAGGTTTTCAAAGAACAATAGAAATTTTCCGGCATGACAAATCTCAAAAGTCTTTTTTTTGTCTGTGTGCAATTCCAAATGCTTTCCAATCAATTCCCCTAATAGCTCGTAGTTATCTGAAATAGATTTGTTGTTTTTTAGCACTTTAGCCATAAATATTTAATGGTAACTTGTAATATTCGCTATTTTTATAGTGATTATGACCTACATTTGGATAGATTGTCGCTACAAATAGCATTTTTATAAAAACGCAAAGAACACAAAATAGTATAATGTATTCACATTGCATTATCCCAAAGCTACAAAAAATACAAATGTTAAAATTACGGGTTTCCGTAAACCCATCATTTTTTTACAATTGGTAAAAAGTAGAGTAATTCGTGTCTAAAAAAGGAGTCGTTTTATTTTTAATAAGGTAGATGTACTACAAACTTCGGCACATTGCGTTATAAGTTCGGCGCAAACCCTTTTAAGCTTGGCACATTCCGTTGCAAGCTCGGCGCAAAGCAAATAAGTTTGGCGCAAAGCATTTCAAACTCGGCACATTTCGTTTCAAACTTGGCACATTCCATTTCAAATAAGGCGCAAAGCATTTCAAACTCGGCACATTTCATTTCAAATACGGCGCAAATCATCTCAAACTTGGCACATTTTGTTTCAAACACGGCGCAAAGCATTTCCAATGCCTAACTTCCGGCTCCCAACTCCTTTTACTATCTTGGTTTTATCGAAGGAAAAACACAACCATAAAAAAACGCCACACAAAAGTGTGACGTTACTCTTTATAAATAAGAAATATAGATTCTTTTACTTAAACGCAGGAATTCCCGTGATGTCCGCTCCTGTAATCAACAAGTGAATATCGTGTGTGCCTTCATAAGTAATCACACTTTCCAAGTTCATGCTGTGGCGCATGATAGAATATTCACCGGTAATACCCATACCACCAAGAATTTGTCTGGCTTCACGAGCAATATTAATAGCCATGTCCACATTGTTTCTTTTCGCCATCGAGATTTGAGCCGTAGTTGCCTTACCTTCGTTGCGCAAAACACCCAATCGCCAAGTCAACAACTGTGCTTTCGTAATTTCAGTAATCATTTCTGCCAATTTCTTTTGTTGCAATTGCGTTCCGGCAATTGGTTTGTCAAACTGCACACGCTCTTTAGCATAACGCAAAGCCGTGTCATAACAATCCATGGCAGCACCAATAGCACCCCAGGCAATACCATAACGAGCCGAGTCCAAACACATCATAGGCGCACCAAGACCCGATTTGCCCGGTAATAAATTCTCTTTCGGTACCTTTACATTGTCAAAAATCAACTCGCCTGTTGCACTCGCGCGCAACGACCATTTATTATGCGTCTCAGGAGTAGTAAAACCTTCCATGCCACGCTCCACAATCAACCCGTGAATTCTTCCTTCTTCATTCTTTGCCCAAACCACTGCAACATCAGCAAACGGTGCATTCGAAATCCACATTTTGGCACCATTCAATAAATAATGGTCACCCATATCTTTAAAATTAGTTACCAATCCGCTTGGATTTGAACCAAAATCAGGCTCAGTCAATCCAAAACAACCCATAAACTCTCCGGTAGCCAACTTTGGTAAGTACTTCATTCGCTGCTCTTCCGTTCCAAACTTCCAAATCGGGTACATCACCAAAGACGATTGTACCGATGAGGTAGAACGAACACCCGAGTCACCTCTTTCAATCTCTTGCATAATCAATCCATAGGATATTTGATCCAAACCTGCACCGCCATATTCCTCAGGAATATAAGGTCCAAATCCACCAATTTCCCCCAAACCTTTAATGATTTGCTTCGGAAATTCAGCACGTTGTGCGTAATCTTCAATAATTGGTGAAACTTCACGTTTTACCCATGCACGAGCCGAGTCGCGCACTAATTTATGTTCGTCTGTTAGCAAATCGTCTAACAAGTAGTAATCAGGAGCTTGAAATAAATCTGGTTTCATAGTTTTGTCATTGCGAGGCACGAAGCAATCTCATGCATATTATAAAAAAAGGTTTCACGAAAACGTTTGCAAAGCTACATAATCTAATTAAAATTTTATCGAACAATCGGTATAATTTTTTGAAGCTGATTCCAGCTGTCCGCTATATCTTTTTATCTCGTTTTGAGAACGAGATAAAAAGGATGCCGCTTCCATCTGGGCTAGAAACCCTGCTTAAAGAGATTATCGCTCCAGTTTTTTGAACGCTTTATTTTTTACCATTAAGAACTCCATAGTTTCAAGAGTGTCTTCGCGTTGCATAATGGCTTTGTAGTTGTTGTCACTTTCACAAAAGGAAATAAACAAGTCGAGTTCTTCCGGTTTTAGGTTCAACTTTTTATAGAAAAATTCGTTGATATCAAATTTCGAAAGCGCATATTCTTTAAAAGTAGCAAATCGAGGTTCTCCATCAGTGTCTTTCTTTTTGTTGGACTTGAATATTTTTTTGAAAAGCCCAACAAAATCAGCGCCATAAGGCATTTCCCCGGTATAAACATTAAGTACTTTTGGTGAGTTTTCATAACTGGAAAGCTTTCCCATTCTTATTTCTTCGGGTGAAACTGTAACACTAACTTTCTCGGTTTTGGTTATAGTGACTTCTTCAAGTTCAATTGGTTTTTTACTTACAGCAATAATGAGCCGTTCTTTAGAAAAATCATTCGCAGTAAGAGTAAGTTTTACGTCATAATACTCTTTTGACAAAACAAAAAGCACATCGTTAACTTTAGCCTCAAGACTAAAATTTCCTTCAGAATCAGTCGTGCTGCTTTTCTTGGAATTGAGATTTACAACGTCAATTTTCTCCAATGCCATACCGTTGAAAACAACTTTGCCATGAATCGTTTTTATAGTTTGAGAAAAGCACGATAGAAAAGCAAAAATAAAAGCAAGTAAAGATAGTTTTAGCTTCAAGAGATTTCGGATTTTAGATTATGCAGTTCTAAAAGTATCCGATTTCTCCAATGCTAAATGATAAAGGATTGTTAATTGTGATTTCTTTAATGGTTTGACGATTACATTTTTAAGTAAAAATCCTTCGTTAGGTTAATGTAGTCATCGGTATATTCGTGTCGGTTGATTTCAATTACCAATTCATCGGCCGTTAAAACAGACAATTCATAACGTTTAAAAGCCAGCATACTTCTAACAATAGGAGTAGTATGAGAACCTTTGACACGAGTAACCTTTACTGGGAATAATTCTACTTCGGCACACAAATCAATAAAGCGTTCTTCCTCTTTAAACGGAATAATTACAGCAAAAATTCCATTCTCAGACAAAAGTAAATCGGCAGCTTCTACCAATTCTTCAAACGGCATTGCGTCTTGAAAACGCGCCAAATCTCTTTGAGAATTATCCGTCTTGTAATCTTCTGAATAAAACGGCGGATTGGAAATGATGATGTCATACTCGTCTTCAGGTTCTTCTACAAATTCGTCTAAACCGGCATGAAAACAAAACAATCGGTCACTCCAAGGTGAATTTTCAAAATTTTCTACACATTGCTCATAAGCATCTTCATCAATCTCCAGTGCATCGATTTGTTCGGCATGACTTCGTTGTGCTAACATCAACGATAAAATTCCCGTTCCGGAACCAATATCCAAAACAGAAAAAGGATTATTATCAATTGGACACCAAGCACCAAGCAATACACTATCGGTTCCGATTTTCATGGCACATCGGTCTTGTTGAACTGTAAATTGTTTGAAATTAAAAGTAGCCATATAAAAAGTCTAATAGTCTAAAAATCCAAGAATCTAAAAATCTTGTTTAAAGATACATCTCTACCAAACCTTCCGGCAAATCCATTACGATTTTTTTATTTTTTCGGTCAACTTCAACCATGAAATGGTCAATCATCGGAATTAAAATTTCGGTTACACCATTTTGTAACACTTCAAAAAGAGGTTGTGCCGTAGAATCATTTATGGATTGTATTATTCCGATAGTACCTAACCGTTTGTCTTCAATTTCAAAGCCAATAACTTCGTGAAAATAAAATTTATTGCCCGAAAGTTTTGGCAACATCGATAAAGGTAAATAAACTTCTAGCCCAATTAATTTGTCAGCTTCTGCTTCGGAGTCAACATCTTCAAATCGAACGCGTAGAAAATCATTTTTGTGTAGTGAACTATTTTCAATAAAAAATGGAACCAGATTTTTGTTGAATTCAACAAATACTGATTCCATATTTTCATATAATTCGGGTTCGTCTGTATCCAAATAGATAAGAACTTCCCCTTTGAAACTGAATTTTTTAGCAATTTTACCTAAATAGAAACAATCTTCTTTACGCATAATTGCTTTTCAAATTATGCTTCAGTCTCTTCGCTTGCTTCTTCAGCAGCTGGTGCTTCTTCTACAGCCGGAGTTTCCTCAATAGCTACTTCTGCAACAGCTTCAGCAGTTTCTTCAACTACTTCTTCCGCAGCTTCTTCTGCTTTTGCAGCCTCAGCAGCAGCGGCAGCACGTTTATCATTAGCTTCTTTTTCAGCTTTTAAAGCCTTAGCTTTAGCTTCATCTTTAGCTTTAGATAATCCGTCTTTTTTAGCAGTAACTTTACCTGCTTTTTCGTCTAACCACGTAGACAATTTAGCATCAGCTTGTTCTTGAGTCAAAGCACCTTTACGAACGCCACCGTCTAAGTGGTGTTTCAACAAAGCACCTTTGTAAGAAAGGATAGCTCTTGCAGTATCAGTTGGTTGTGCACCATTGTGTAACCATTGAACCGCTTGGTCAAGGTTTAAATCAATAGTTGCAGGATTGGTGTTTGGATTGTAAGTTCCTAATTTTTCAAGAAATTTACCATCTCTTTTTGAACGAGCATCTGCTGCTACGATCCAGTAAAAAGGTTTTCCCTTTTTTCCGTGTCTTTGTAATCTAATTTTTACTGACATAATCTATTTGATTAATTTTGAGGTTCTCGACCTCGGTTATTTAAGGGCGCAAAGATAGTTTTTTTTATTTAATCCACAACTTATGGATTTAATTTTATTGAACAGAATGAGTTAGCTTGAAATCCTTTAACATTATTTTTTTTGAAATATGTTAGCATTTTTACTTTAAAAAACTATTTTTGTGGAGTAAATCACTAAAAAAATGAAAAGATTTTTGTCCCTGTTTATCATTTTAATAGCTTTTTCTTCATGTGAGGAAGATATTAAACTTAATACTCCCGGATTTCAAGTTGTTAGAAATGATGTGCTTTGGCAAGCAAACGATGCAAGAGCTTATGTTTCTTCTTCGGGGAATTTAACTGTAGAAGGATTAACTCAGTTTGAACAGGTTACGTTAGGAACTAACAGTACAAATGTTGGGAAATATTCATTAGGAACTAGCAATCAAAGCAATTTTGCAGCCTACACGTTAACACTCGATGGGACTACTTATGAATTTGCAACAATTCCGGTTCCGGGTCAGGTTTCAGGAACTACAATAGTTTCGGGAGGAACAGGATATACAGCTTCTACAAATGCAGAAACAACCGGAGGTTCAGGTTCAGGATTGTCGGTATCAACTACAGTAAATACATCAGGTGTAGTAACTAGGATATTAGTTGTTGCGCCGGGAAATGGCTATATGCCGGGTGATTTAATTACGGTTACAGGTGGGAATTTAAACTGTAGATTCAGAGTTTTAAACGTTCGTAACAGTAATGGAGAAATTGAAATCACAGAGTATGATTCTGCGAAAATGACTATTTCAGGAAAATTTAAATTCAATGCTGTAAACGTTAATAGTCCTTTGAGTGGTCAAGTATTCAATTTCCAATATGGAGAATTCTATAAAGTTCCTGTTTTTCCGGAACCATAATAATAAGTAGTTAAAAAAATATTGAAAATAATTTAAAAACCGTCCTTTTGGATGGTTTTTGTTTTTTAATAAACTCCAAATAATTAGCAGATTATAAAATTATTTAACCTACCTTTGAACAAATTTTAAAAATTAAACATGAACATTTTTGTTGGAAGTCTTCCTTGGAGTATTAAGGAGGCAGATTTAAAAGAGTCTTTTGAGGCTTATGGAGCAGTAGACTCTGTTAAAGTGGTAACTGATAAATTTACAGGAAGAAGTAAAGGTTTCGGTTTTGTGGAAATGCCAAATGATGAAGAGGCATTAAAAGCAATTGAAGAATTAAATGGTGCAACTGTTGAAGGACGCACTATAGTTGTAAACAGATCAGAGCCAAAACCGGAAGGCGAAAGAAGAAGTTTCAACAACAACCGTTCAGGCGGAGGTTATAATGGCGGTGGAAACAGAGGAAGATACTAATCTTTACAACGTCAAGATAATTAAAATCATCTCATTTTGAGGTGATTTTTTTATTTGTAGCAGCAACACGATCGGGCAAATTACAAACGCTATTCCTGCCACCGCCTTTATCTCTCCATTGCATTACGAGGATATCGGCTCTGTCAGGGCTATAGAAACACTTTTGGAATAAAGGCTGTCATTTGTTGATAACTAAAATTGATAATCTCTTCCTTAAAATGTAATTTTGAACAAAGTCAAAGAAAATCTTTTTTGACATTGACTTTTGAAATTGAAATTGATTTTTGAAGACATGTATTTAATATTCGATACCGAAACCACAGGTTTACCACGCAGTTGGGCAGCGCCAATTACTGATACCGATAACTGGCCACGCTGTATTCAAATTGCATGGCAACTTCATGATTCTATGGGAAATCTCATAGAACATCAGGATTATCTTGTTACACCTGAAGGTTTCAATATTCCTTATGACGCAGAACGAATTCACGGAATTTCAACTGAATTAGCACAACAAAAGGGAGTTCCGTTAGTTGAAGTTTTGGAAAAATTGAATGTTGCATTGTCAAAGTCTAAGTTCATCGTCGGGCAAAATGTGGGATTCGATGTCAATATCATGGGTTGTGAATTCTATCGTGCCGGAATAGAAACTAATCTTTCTCAAATGCCGGTTCTCGATACTTGTACCGAAGTAACAGCTGAATTGCTAAAACTTCCCGGAGGTCGAGGAGGAAAATATAAATTACCAACACTAACTGAATTACACGAATATCTTTTCGGTGAGCCTTTTGCAGAAGCTCACAATGCAACTGCCGACGTGGAAGCTACAACCCGTTGTTTTCTTGAACTCATCAAAAGAGAAATTTTTACCAAAGAAGAACTAGATGTTCCTGCTGATTATTTCAGAGAGTTTGGTGAACACAATCCTAAACCAATTCAGCTGATTGGTTTAAAACACATCAATCTAAAACAAGCTTCCGATGAAATTAGGAAACAGTTTCAGCCTAAAGAAGAAACACCGATATCAAAGGAAACTATCAGACAAAATCAGGAAAGTTTAGCCGATGTTGATTTTGTTCATTTGCATAATCACACACAGTTTTCGGTTTTGCAGTCTACAATTGCGGTTCCGGCTTTGGTTTCGGTTGCTGCCAAGAATAAGATGCCTGCAGTTGCTATGACCGATACTGGAAATATGATGGGTGCTTTTCATTTTGTGAGTGCAGTGATGAATCATAACAAAGCAGTTAAACCTAAAATTGAAGTTGCTATTGCCAATGGTGAAGAGCCGGAAGACTCAGAAATCAAGCCAATTGTAGGCTGCGAGTTTAATATTTGTGATAATCATAAAGATAAGACTAAGAAAGACAACGGCTATCAAGTTGTTTTTCTGGCAAAAAATAAAAACGGCTATCATAATTTAGCCAAGATGGCTTCTATTGCTTACATCGACGGTTTTTATTATGTGCCAAGAATTGATAAATCGGTAGTTGAAAAATATAAAGAAGATATCATTGTTTTATCAGGAAACTTATATGGTGAGATTCCGAGTAAAATTTTAAATATTGGTGAAAATCAAGCCGAAGAAGCATTGCTTTGGTGGAAAGAACAATTCGGAGGAGATTTCTATTTGGAAATCATGCGACACAATCAAGAAGATGAAAATAGGGTGAATCAAACCTTAATTGAATTTTCACAAAAGCATAAAATAAAATTAGTTGCTACCAATAATACATACTATTTAAACAAAGAAGATGCCAATGCACATGATATTTTATTGTGTGTAAAAGATGGTGAAAAACAAGCCACACCAATTGGTCGTGGTCGTGGTTATCGCTATGGTTTGCCCAATCAGGAATATTATTTTAAAAGTAGCGATGAAATGAAACAATTGTTTCATGATTTGCCTGAAGCTATAACGAATATTCAAGAAATCATTGATAAGGTTGAAATTTATTCACTGTATCGTGATGTATTACTTCCAAAATATGCCATTCCGGAGGAGTTTGTAAATCCGGAAGATTCCATTGATGGTGGTGTTCGTGGTGAAAATGCGTATTTGAGATATTTAACTATGGAAGGCGCTAAAAAGCGCTATGAAGAAATTACTCCCGAAATTCAGGAGCGTTTGGATTTCGAATTGTTAACGATTTCTAATTCCGGTTATCCCGGTTATTTCTTAATTGTACAAGATTTCATTGCCGAAGCTCGAAAAATGGATGTTTCAGTTGGTCCGGGTCGTGGCTCGGCTGCGGGTTCAGCGGTAGCCTATTGTCTAGGCATTACTAACATTGACCCAATCAAATATGATTTGCTTTTTGAGCGTTTCCTAAATCCCGATCGTGTTTCCATGCCTGATATTGATATTGACTTTGATGATGAAGGCCGTGGACGTGTAATGGATTATGTGATTAATAAATATGGAGCGAATCAAGTCGCGCAAATTATTACTTATGGTAAAATGGCAACCAAGTCAGCTATTCGTGATACAGCTCGTGTATTGGATTTACCGCTTTTTGAAGCCGATAGAATTGCTAAACTAATTCCGGGGATGATGCCTTCCAAATGGAATTTGGCGCGATTCATTTCGGAAAAAGAAGAAGAAGTTAAAAAAGCCTTACGCTCGGAAGAATTTGACCGAGTGAAAGAATTAATTTCCATTGCAAGTGAAGGGAATTTAGCAGGTGAAACAATTCAACAAGCTAAAGTCTTGGAAGGATCACTTCGAAATACAGGAATTCACGCTTGTGGTGTGATTATTACTCCGGATGATATTACCAATTTCGTTCCGGTTACTACAGCAAAAGATTCCGAATTATATGTAACCCAATTTGATAACTCGGTTGCGGAAAGTGCCGGATTGTTAAAAATGGATTTCTTAGGTTTGAAAACCCTAACCTTGATAAAAGATACTGTAAAATTAGTAAAATACAGAAGCGGAATAGAACTCAATCCGGATGAATTTCCAATTGACGATGTCAAAACCTATGAGTTATTCCAAAGAGGTGAAACGGTTGGTATTTTCCAATACGAGTCGCCCGGAATGCAAAAATACCTTCGGGAATTAAAACCAACCGTTTTTGGAGATTTAATTGCGATGAACGCATTGTATCGTCCGGGGCCATTAGAGTATATTCCATCTTTCGTTCGAAGAAAGAATGGTGAAGAGCCAATTACATACGATTTAGAAGCTTGCGAAGAGTATTTAGGTGAAACTTATGGAATTACCGTTTACCAAGAACAGGTAATGCTTTTGTCCCAAAAATTAGCGAATTTCTCCAAAGGTGATGCCGATGTACTTCGTAAAGCAATGGGTAAAAAGCAAAAAGATGTCTTGGATAAAATGAAATCCAAGTTCATTGATCAAGCAAAAGCAAATGGACATGACGAACAAAAATTAGATAAAATTTGGACCGACTGGGAAGCTTTTGCAAGTTATGCGTTTAATAAATCACACTCGACTTGTTATGCTTGGATTGCATACCAAACAGCCTATTTGAAAGCACATTATCCGGCTGAATATATGGCAGCAGTGCTTTCCAATAATATGAATGACATCAAGCAGGTTTCATTTTTTATGGAAGAATGTAAACGGATGGGATTAAATGTACTTGGACCGGATGTTAATGAAAGTTATTATAAGTTTACCGTAAACGAAAATTATGCAATTCGTTTTGGAATGGGAGCCATTAAAGGAGTTGGCGCGCCTGCCGTTGATACTATTGTAGAAAACAGAAAAACAGGAAGCTATAAGTCGATTTTTGATCTAGCTAAACGAATTGATTTGCGTGCTGCCAACAAAAAAGCATTCGAGAGTTTAGCACTTGCCGGAGGTTTTGATTGTTTCTCAGATACACACAGAGCACAATATTTTCATATAGAAGGTGAAGGAATTACATTTTTGGAGAAAGCCATGCGATATGGTTCTAAATTTCAGGAAAATGAAAATTCGTCGCAAGTAAGTTTATTTGGCGAAGCAAGTGATGTGCAAATTGCCGAACCTGTTGTTCCACCATGTGAAGAATGGAGTACGATGGAAAAATTGGCTCGCGAGAAAGAAGTGGTTGGAATTTATATTTCAGGACATCCGCTTGACGATTACAAGTTTGAAATGGAGTATTTCTGTAATGCTAAATTGGAACAATTGAAATCATTGGAAGGTTTGGTTGGTAAAACAGTTTCTTTAGGTGGAATTGTAACCAATATTCAACATCGAACCGCCAAAAACGGAAAAGGTTGGGCAACATTCTTTTTGGAAGGTTATGACGAAAGTTATGAGTTCCGAATTTTTGATGAAGAATACTTGAAATTCCGTCATTTTTTAGTCCAAAATCAATTTGTTTATTTCAAAGTCTTGGTAAAAGACGGTTGGGTGAATCGCGAAACAGGGAAAAAATCCGATCCGAGAATTCAGTTCATGGAAGCTAAAATGCTTGCCGATGTATTGCCAACCTATGCCAAAAAATTGATAATCATGTTGAATATTAAAGAACTTCATCAGGAGTTTGTTTATCAGTTAAGCCAAATTATTACTCAGCATCAAGGCGATCACAGCGTGACATTTGAAGTATTGGAAATAGAAAGGGTAAAAAGAGAAATCGAAATTCAACCGATGATAAATCCTGATTCCGATGAAATTTTATCTGATGAAGTTGATTCCGAAATAACTTCAGAAATAGCGATGAATGTTACTGAAACCATCGAAGAAAACAAAGTGGTTACAGCTATTTCGATGCCAAGCCGAAAAGTAAAAGTCAAAATCTCATCTGAGTTATTGAATGAATTAGAGAGACTTCAGGTGAATTTTAAACTAAATTAACTATCAATTATAATGATTAACGAATAGTCAAAACTAATTTTCAATTAACAATAAATTAAGTTTTTAATACTTAAATTTGTACCATTAAAAAAACAATTTTTAAAAAGTAAAATATATGGCATTAGCAATAACAGATGCTACTTTTGACGAAGTAGTATTGAAATCAGACAAACCTGTAGTAGTAGATTTTTGGGCAGCTTGGTGTGGACCATGTAGAATGGTTGGACCGGTTATTGACGAAATAGCAACAGAGTATGACGGAAAAGCTGTTGTTGGAAAAGTCGATGTTGACGCAAACCAAGAATTTGCTGCAAAATATGGTGTTCGTAACATTCCAACAGTTTTAGTTTTTCAAAACGGAGAAGTAGTAGGTCGTCAAGTTGGCGTTGCTCCAAAGAAAACTTATACTGATGCAATCGACGCATTGTTATAAAAATAATGAAAGAGAATTTTTTAAGAGCCTGATGTTTAGTCAGGCTTTTTTATTTTAAGGTTAAAATAAAAGTAGTTCCTTCATTTAATTTTGAATCTAATGTAATTTCACAATCTATTGCCTTTGCCAAATCCCGAATTAAATGTAGTCCTAAACCAGATTTAATACCAACTACTTCTTTGTCATCATACAATGCTTTAAATTGGTCTGAATCGGCTCCTTTTCCATTATCGGAAATTGATAAATAGGACTTTCCATTTTCTTGCCAAGCTTTCCAAATTATGGTTGGATTTTGTGCTGAGGTAAAAACATTAATTGCATTACTTGTAAGGTTTCGAATAATGGTTTTTAAATAATTTTCATCTGTAAATAATTCCAAAGAATCCGTATATTGATAATCAAAAATAATGTTTTGATAACCAGAAAACACTTTTTTATTATCTTCAAATAATTGATGAACTGTAATTTTTTTTGGTTCAGGTTTGAAATTTTTCATCTGACCTTTGCTCCATAATAAAATATCCTCCATCGAAGAAAGTAAATTTTCTGCACCTGAAATGGTTTTGTTTTGCATTCTATTTTTGGTGGCTTCATCCATCAATTCGGGATTGTCTTTTTGTAAATGTAAAAAATGAATCAAATTTGTTATAGGACTTCTTAAATCATGATTAAGAATGCTGAAAAATTGAGCTTTAATTTTATTGGCTTGATCTAATTCAGTATTTAAAAGTTGTAATTTTTGATTGGTTTTTTGTCTTTTTCTACTTTGATAATACAATAATGTTCCAATAATTAGTAAAAGAAAAATTCCACCAATATAAAGCCATTTCTGTTTTTCTTTTGTTTCTAAAGTGAGTTTATTTAGCTGTATTTCTTTATCGCGGAGTTCTATGGCTCTTTTATCTTCTAAGTTTTTTATGGTTTCTTTGGTGTCTTCATTATACACAGAATCTTTATAAGTGGAAGCCTTGATGCTATAATTATTAGCTTCTTTATAGTTATCAAGCAAGGCTTCTATTTTTGATAGTTGCTCATAATTAAATGCAATTTCTTTCCAATTACTTTGTTTGAGTTGTATGTCAAGTGATGTATTTAAATATTTTTTTGAGTTAATTAATAGACTTTGTTGTTTCTTTTTGTCATTTGTAGCATAGGCCATATCTAAATAAATATCTCCAATTAATCCTGCATTATTTGAAATATTTCTTTCGTCTTGATTTTCTTCATTTATTTTTAATGAAGCCGACGCAAAATCTAATGCTTTTTCATATTCCACTTTATTATAATGAACCATTGCTATTGATCCTAATGCTATTGCCTTATTAGTTTTATCTCCAACTTTATCATTTAAAACTAGAGCTTTGTTGTAAAATTCAATGGCTTTTTTATAATCCTTTAAGTAACTATATACATGTCCAGTATTTATGAAATTACTTGTCATATAAATAGAATTGCCCATTCTTGTATTAATAACCAAAGCTTTATCAAAATAGTCTAAGGCTTGAGGAAATTTTTTAAGTTCTTTATAAACGATACCAATATTTGATAAAACGGCTGCGATACCTTTTTGATCATTTATTTCTTCAAGCATTTTCAAAGCTTTAAAGTTGTATTCTTGTGCTTTTGGGTAGTTGCTTTGGTAGGTGTATATTAATCCAGTGCTCAGCATTGTGAAGCTTATGACCTTCTTATCAGCACCTGATTGTAGTGATTTTTCATAAAACAAAAGTGCTTTTGTGAAGTCAGAATTTACAGAATAATTGTTGCCAATATTTTTGTAAGCCATTCCAATTCCATTTGCCCATTTTAATTTTTGAGCAAGTTGTAATGCTTCTTTGCCATATTTTATGCCATTTTCAGGTTTGACATATTGATAATTAAAAGCAAGGTCGTTTAGCAGGTTAACTCTAACAGAGTCTTGCTTTGTTGTTGGTAATAGTTTTAAAATGGAATCTATTTTAGCTTGTCCCTCTTTTTGGCTAAATGAAACAAAAGGAAAAATGAATAGAATGATTAATAAGCGATTCATAGGATCGTATTTAAAGTGATTTTATAACTTCTTCCCACAGGAATGCTAGTATCATTATTTAAAATAATCTCATTAACTCCGATTTTTTGAATCATATTTTTCTGCACCGCAAAACTTCGATGAACCCGGATAAAAGATTGAAAGTGACTCTCTTTTAATAAATTTCCGATGCTCGACAAAACACAATGTCTTTTATGATTGGTCACTAAAAGTGTGTAATCTTTCAATGCTTCCAAATATAAAATCTCATGAAGTTTAATTTTGGTTTGTTCGTGACCTTCTTTAATATAAATGGAATTTCCACCAATACTTGATTCATAAAGCAAAGCTTTAGTTTTAATTTCCATAAACTCTTCAATTCGCTTTATAGCTTGGGTAAAACGATCTAGTTTTAAAGGTTTTATGATAAAATCAAGTGTCTCTATTTCAAAACTTTCTACCGCATGTTCAGGATGAGCAGTAATGAAGATACAAACGGGAACTAAGGGTACTTTTTTTCTAAAGTCTATCCCATTTATATTTGGCATATCTATATCTAAAAATAGAATATCAATATCTTGAACATTCCCTGAATTAAAAGCTTCTTCGGCTGAAGAAAAAACACCAACAATATCTAACACAGGAAATTTTTTAGCGAAAGATAATATCGTTAACCTGTCAATTTCGTCGTCATCAACAATAATACAAGAGTATTTCTTCATTATTCAATCTATAATTTGTCGTTCGTCTATTTAAAATGCAGTCTGTCTATTGTCTGTTTTTTCTGTGATTTTATAAATGCAAATTTGTCTTGTGATTCATCTAGGAATATACTGTTTGCAGTCACCTGATGATTTACAAAAATAATGTTATTTAATTAAATAAAAATTGTTTGACTAACTTAAAACTTAAATTATTATGAAGATTTTGAAAACATTTTTTGCCTTTTTATTAATGGCAGCTTTTACCGTTTCGTGTAGCGGTGATGACGGAAAAGATGGGGCAGACGGAGCTCCGGGAACAGCAAATGTTATTTATAGTGAATGGATGACAGCTCCGGCAGCAACAGCCGAAACAATAGATGGTACTTCAGGACTATCAACATCTATTGATGCACCGGAATTATCAGCAGATATACTTTCAAAAGGAACTATATTGGTTTATATGTCTTTTGGATCAGGAGTTAATATTTATAAACTACCTTACACATCAACAGCAGGTGGCTCAGTAAATACTATTACAGCTATTTCAAGTTTGCAAAAAATTAAATTATTTAGATTTAAACATGCAAATGATGGGACGACAGTAAATCTTCCGACATCACTTAATTGGCGTTATGTTTTAATTCCTGGAGGAGTTGCAGCTGGGGCAAAATCGGCAAAACCAAACTATTCTAAAATGAGCTATGAAGAAGTTTGTGAATATTTTAATATTCAACCATAGTTTAAAAATAAATATTTTAATGACTTATTATAAAATCATGAAAGCTTTTAAAACAATTATTGCGCTTTTGATTATTGTTTCATCTACAATTTCTTGTAGTAGCGATGATGATAATAAATCTTTTAAAACAGAAAATCCTTTAGAAGCTTATTATACTAAAGCCGGCTTTACAACGGTTGCTAATTTTATCAACTCTGGAGATTACGAGTTTGGATTAGTTTTTACACCAATGGTAAAAGGTAATATGAAAGCAATAACGTTAAAGCTTCCTGCTGCAAATCCAACAGTGCGAGTAACAGTTTGGGATTATGAAACTAAAGTTGTTTTACGTACGGAGAATTTAAATGTTGCAACTGCAGATGTTCAGGTTACTAAAGAAATTAGTGATTTAGCTCTTGAAAAAGATAAAAAATATCTAATTACGATGAACTCTAATGATTGGTATAAAAAAAGTAAAGCAGATGATACGGATGCTATTTACCCAATTGTTGCAGGAAATATCACATTTAATGAATACAGATGGAAAGGTGGCACTACACAAACTTTTCCAACCAATGTTTCTTTAAATTATAATGGCGGAGATTTAAGTTTTATTTTTCAAAGGACAGAATAATCTTTTTGAATGGTTTTGAATTAGTTGAAAAAAAGGTCTGACGTAGTTAGGCCTTTTTTGTTTTAAAAGAGAATAATATTTAATACATTTGATTTATGATGAAAATTGAACAACAAAAAGAAATCATTTCAGGGTTTAAGCATTTGGAGCTTCTGGCAAACCAAGTGGTCGAAGGGTTCATTTCCGGAATGCACAAATCACCATTTCATGGATTTTCTGCCGAATTTGCCGAACACAAAATTTATAATTCAGGCGAAAGCACAAAAAACATCGATTGGAAACTTTTTGCCAAAACCGACAGATTATATACCAAAAGATATCAAGAAGAAACCAATCTTCGTTGTCATTTAATTATTGATAATTCGTCATCCATGCATTATCCAAAACTGAATGGCAACGATTTGTTCTTTCACAACAAAATAGGTTTTTCTGTTTTAGCATCGGCAGTTTTAATGAATTTGTTAAAAAAACAACGAGATGCTGTGGGATTAAGTGTGTATTCAGATAAATATGAATTCTACGCACCCGAAAAAGGAAGTGATCGACACCACAGAATGATATTGAATACGTTAGAAAATTTGCTTGAGAATCCAAAAGAAGTAAAATCAACGGATACGATTACTTATTTGCATCAAATAGCGGAAAAAGTACACCGTCGTTCAATGATAATTCTCTTTACCGATATGTTTCAAAATACCGCCGATAAAGAAAAACTTTTTAATGCATTACAACATTTAAAGCATAATAAACATAAAGTAGTAATATTTCACGTTTATGATAAAAAAACCGAAATCAACTTCGATTTTGACAATGCGCCACGAAAATTTATCGACCTTGAAACCGGAGAACAAATCAATATTTTTGCTGACAATATTAAAGAATCCTACGAAGAATTAGTGAATTTATACTTTAAAGATATAGCGATGACTTGTGCTCAGAACAAAATCAAGTATGTTCCGGTAGCTGTTGAAGAAAATTTTGAAAAAATTTTAACGACATATTTAGTTGAAAAACAAATGTTTGGTTAATACGGGTAAAAAAAGATAATTTTTTTTTCTAAAAAAAGTTGCAAAAACAAAAAACCATTGTATATTTGCAACCGCAATAAAGCGAAGGTTTGGTAGTTCAGTTGGTTAGAATACATGCCTGTCACGCATGGGGTCGCGGGTTCGAGTCCCGTCCAGACCGCTAAAATTGGGAAAGGTTTTCGGAAACGAAAACCTTTTTTGCCCAAAAAAGCATTTAAGATTAGTTGTGTTGTTTCGATACGAATTTGTAACTCGTATCAAGGTTTAGTAGTTAGACCAATGAAAAGCTCTCCACTTTTTGTGGATGGCTTTTTTGTTTTTTTAGGAAAGTTCCAAAATTAAAATCTGCTGAGTAAATCCGTGAAATCCTTTGCAAAAATAATTGATACAACTATGATTTTCTTAAAATGAGAGAAACGACTTTCTAAGATATATAAAAACTATGTTTCTATGTGGTTTGAGATTTTGTAGACATCAAAAATAAAAATCTATAATCCGTTTAATCTGTGAAATCCGTGGCAGAAAAATCTAAACAAAATACCTCACCGCGATATAGACGTAAAGAATAAGAAAAGAGAAACAAACTATAAACTTCATAAAGGTAGAAACTAAAAACCCAATAAACGAACCAAAGGCTGCTTTCAATGCACCATTCGTGTCTTTTGAATTATAAAGTATTTCGCCGATAAAGGCACCAACAAATGGTCCAACAACAAAACCTATCGGAGGAAAAAATAACCCAACAACCAAGCCGATGTTAGTTCCCCAAACACCATATTTTGTCCCACCGAACTTTTTCGTTCCTTTTGCCGGAATAATATAATCAGCAATTGTTATAAAAATCGTAATCAAAAAAGTAATCCCTAAAACCCAATAATTTGCCTCAACAGTTTTGGTAAAATACAGGCATACAAAACCAAACCAACCCAAAGTTGGACCGGGCAAAACAGGTAAAAAACTACCAATCAACCCTAAAATCATCAGAATTAGCCCAACAACTAAAAGTAAAGTATCCATAGAAATTAAATTTTATTACATTTGGGAAATTAAAACCCGATTTCTTTCCAATACTAAAATATGAGAAAATTTATTGTATTGTTTCTTTTGTTCAACTTCTTTTTTACTTCTTGTCAATTATTAGACAAAAAAGTGCCCGATGAAAAAGAATTATTGAACAAGCAATTGAAAGAAATCAATTGGAAGGAAGTCGATGAACTTCCATCTGTATCCGATTGCGAAAAGATAAGTGATGAAGACGCCCGAAAACAATGTTTTTTCGATTTTTTAACCGCCACAATAGAACAAAAATTAGCCATCGATACTTTACGGACTTTGTATCCGCAACTCGACACAATAGAAGTAAAAGTTACCGTTTTTCCTAATTCAAAAATTACTTTTGAACCACAATTTTCGAAAGATTCCGTGGCTTATGATACCATCAGAATTGATAGCATTCTTCGAGCTCGATTAGTCGATTTTCCTAAAATAAATCCGGCGATTAAAAGAGGAATTCCGGTTAAAACCCAATTCATTCTTCCGGTAATTATCAAACAAGAATAATATTTTTAGGAGCAGAATCTTCGTCAAATTGCTACACGACAGTCCGGCTGTTCGCTCTATCTTTTTCTTTTTTTTCTAAAAAAAGAAAAAGGATGCCGCTTCCATCCGGGCTATTTAGTAAACGTTCGGTCTTTCCAAGTAAACTTTCCAAACAAAACCGAATAAATTCCCGTAAAACTGCTGTAAAACGGATAAATAAAACTGCTGGCAATTGGCAACAGAAACTTTTCTTTTCTTAAAAAGCCATTTGCTTTAAAAAGTAAAATAGAATCAACTAAATATTTTGCCAAAAATAGTCCAAGAAGAATTTTCCAATCCAAACAACCACAAACCACAAACCACAAACCTGAAATCAAACTCAAATTAGCCAGCAATACAATGATAGCCAAAATTTTAGCATAATTATTTTTGTAACCCGTCGTTTTGCTTGCCCAACGAACGCGTTGCATGAAAAAAGCAAACAAATCATTTTCGGGTTTTGTTTTAACAATAACATCACGATGTTTTAAATAAGAAACTTTTTCTTGAGCATGAATCGCTTTTTGAAGTAAAAAAACATCATCGCCACTAGCCATTTTGTTGTTTCCGTTAAACCCGTCAAGTTTTTTAAAAATCTCTTTGGTGTAAGCAAAATTAGCACCATTGCACATAAACGGTTTTTCAATGCCAAAACTTCCAATAGTTGTAGCTTGTAAACTCAATAAATCCAGCTGCTGAAAATGATGAAACCAGTTGTTTTTGGTTTTATAAACCACCGGACAAACAATCATTTCAGGTTGATTTTGCTGAATGAAATTATCAATAGTTTGCAGCCAATTTTTCGGAACAATACAATCACCATCAGTAGTAATAATCCAAGGATTTTTAGCAATTGGCATCGCTCGTGAAATAGCATCTTTTTTTGGTGAATTGGATAAACGCAAGTTTTCCAAAAGCGTTGTGTCAATATCGTCATTTTGCATTCGCCATTGAATACAAATCCTTTCCGATAAATCGCTGGAAAAATCATCCACCAAAATAATTTCGATTAATTCATGAGGATAATTTAGCTTTGAAAATGAACGTAAAAGATTAGGAAGATTTTTTGCCTCATTTCTAAAAGGAACAATGATAGTAAAAGCAGTTTTTGGATTTTTATCTATTTTTTCAAATGATTTTACTTTGTTAAAACCAAAAATCAATTGGAGAATGAAAAGGACATAAAATGCTAAAATCAAGAATAAAATAATTTCAATCATAATACATTTTTATTGGTTTGAACAAATATTGCAAACTTATATTTTATTGGGTTTGAAAGTCAAAACAAAGTAACTTCCGATAATCACCGGTAAAACCACATTCAAAAGCCACATTAGCGTGCTGATAAAAACTACAATCCAATCGTTAACGCCTAATTTTCCGAAGAAAAATATAGCAACGCTTCCTTTCACAGCAAAGTCCAAAAACTGAAAACTCGGCAACGATGAAGCTAAAAAATAAACGGCTGCAATGCTCGAAATCAATGTAATATAAGGTAAATCTACGCCAAACAGAACAAATAAAAAATAATATTGATGCGAAAAAACTAAATATCGACAAATTGCCAAAATATTGTTTTTACGGTGGATAGCTTCCGGAATTTCGTTGATTTTCTGAATTAGTTTTTCAATTGAATAACCTTTGATTTTTATTTTTTTGGTAAAAAAAGAAAGTAAAATCAAAAAAACAGCCAAACCAATAATGGCAAAACTCCATTTCCAATAACCTAAAACAAACAACCCAATCGTTCCGAAAACAACCGATAAAATCATTTGAATTCCGTTGCAGATTAAGTTAAGGAATATGACTTTTTTTGTTTCATTTTTGCTGAAAAACAACGCTTTTCCGGCATATTCGCCAAGTCCATTTGGAGTAAAAATTCCGGCAGTCAACGCGCCAAGAACTTGTTTTAAACTTTCACTAATACTAATTGGTTTAATGACTTTTGTCAAATTTTGCCATTTCAGAATTTCAAAATAACGATTCGCAACACTAAAAAGCAACAAAATAAAAATGGTTCCAAAAGTGGCTTTTTCTTCAACCAATTGTCCAAATTTTTCCCAATCAAGACTTTTGTCATTGGCTAATCGGTCGTAAATAAAATAAAAAGCACCAACAACAATCAAAAGTTTGATAATAAAAACACTGAATTGTTTAGCTTTGTGAGGAATTGAAATCATTGTTGCAAAGTAAAGGAAAAACTAAGAAACTAAATAATTGGCAAACGAACGAATCATATTAGGAATTGACCCGGGAACAACCATCATGGGTTTTGGATTGATAAAAGTCATCAATAAAAAGATGGAATTCATTCAGTTGAACGAATTGATTTTGTCTAAATATGATGATCATTACACCAAGTTGAAAATCATTTTTGAGCGAACAATTGAATTGATTGAAACACATCATCCGGACGAAATTGCAATTGAAGCACCATTTTTTGGTAAAAATGTTCAGTCAATGTTAAAACTTGGTCGAGCACAAGGTGTTGCTATGGCAGCAGGTTTGTCGCGTCAAATTCCCATAACTGAATATGAACCCAAAAAAATAAAAATGGCAATCACCGGAAACGGAAATGCAAGTAAAGAACAGGTTGCCAAAATGCTGCAACAACTTCTTGGACTGAAAGAATTACCCAAAAATCTCGATAGTACCGATGGTTTGGCCGCAGCCGTTTGTCATTTTTTCAATACAGGGAAAGTAATTGGAGAAAAAAGTTATTCGGGTTGGGATGCTTTTGTAAAACAAAACGAAAACAGAATTAGATAATTTTCAAATCAATTAATTTTCAAATTTAAATGTCTGGCATTTATATTCATATACCATTCTGCAAGCAAGTTTGTCATTATTGCGACTTCTATTTTTGAAATATGACTTTTTCAAAATGTTTTGTTTTAATAAAAATTGAAATATTATTATCATTTTTATTAATTAAATGAAAATATAAAATTTTATTTTATATTTTGCAGATATTAATTTAAAAACTTAAAAATGAAAAAAATTAAACTTGTTTATCTTCTAGTATTAGTTATTAGTGCTATTTCTTGTTCATCAGATGGTGATGGAGGGAGTTCTGTTCAAACTGCACTTACTGTAAATGGAAATTCTGTCACATTAAGTAATGTTTTTGCCCAAAAAAGCGAAAGAACGATGTCTATTTATGCAACTGGAAATGATGATTCTTCAATTGAGATAATATTTAATCAATTTGGTGATTTAGAATCTGTAAACTATGATGATGCTGATTTTAATTCTTATTATAATTACCAATACTATAAATCAAATTATTTTACTTTTAACATAGTATCACTAGATGAAGCTAATAATAGAGTAAAAGTTAGTTATAGTGGAACATTATATAGCGATGAGACCAATCTTAATTCTGAAAGTATTAATGTATCAGGAAGTTTTGATACGGAATATGTTAATCAAACGCCTTCAATTGCTGGAATAGGCTTGTCTTGTAAAATTAATGGCCAAAATTGGTATGAAACTGATTTTTGGGACAATGGGATTTTTAATGTAGATAGAAAGTATATTAGTGACGATGAAAATATGATAGTAATGAATTTGACAGAAGAAGAGATTGCAACAGGAACATATTCATTCACTAATAACAGTCAAAATAAAATCGGTTTCGCAAAATTCAATACAACAACTAAAGAATATGATTATTATCAAACAACAGGAACTTTGACTATTACTTCAAATACAGTTGTCTCTAGTTTTGTAAAAATAGTTGAAGGAACATTTAGTTTCACAGCAACAAATGGTTCTAGCACAATCCAAATTACTAATGGGGTCTTTAAAACTAATTTTTAAGTTCTAGCCTTTAACAAATTAATATATTTGCCAGACTTATGTCTGGCATTTATATTCATATACCATTCTGCAAGCAAGCTTGTCATTACTGTGATTTTCATTTTTCGACTTCATTGAAGAAAAGAGATGAAATGGTTTTGGCATTGGCAAAAGAAATTGAATTGCGAAAAAATGAATGTGATGAGGCAGTTGAAACTATTTATTTTGGCGGAGGAACGCCAAGTATTTTAAATATTTCGGATTTAAAGTTTTTGATTGATGCTGTTTATAAACATTTTGACGTAGTTGAAAATCCCGAAATCACAGTTGAAGCCAATCCGGATGATTTATCAAATGAGCGAATAGTTGAATTATCAAATAACCGAATTAACAGATTAAGTATTGGAATTCAGTCGTTTTTTGAAGATGATTTACAGCTGATGAATCGTGCTCATAACTCGGAAGAAGCCAAAAAATGTCTGGAATTTGCTACTCAATATTTCGATAATATTTCTATTGATTTGATTTATGGAATGCCAAATATGAGTAATGAAAAGTGGTTACAAAACATAGAAACAGCTTTGTCGTTCAATATTCCGCATATTTCCAGTTATGCTTTGACAGTTGAACCCAAAACGGCTTTGAAAAAAATGATACAAACTGGAAAAGTTGATGAACCTAAAGACGAAGTTGCCCAAGAACATTTTCAAATTTTGGTCAACAAACTTCAAGAAAATGGATTTATTCATTACGAATTATCCAATTTTGGTAAAGAAAACTATTTTTCCAAAAACAATTCGGCGTATTGGTTAGGCAAAAAATACATTGGAATTGGTCCGTCCGCGCATAGTTTTAATGGTGTTTCGAGAAGCTGGAATGTTTCCAATAACAGTTTGTATTTAAAATCAATAGCAGAAAATAAATTACCATCAGAAACGGAAATTTTATCTAAAAACGATAGATATAACGAATATGTTATGACGGGTTTACGAACCATTTGGGGAATTTCTTTGGAGAGAATTGAGAAAGAATTTGGAACTGATTTTCTGGAATATCTTTTGAAACAATCTGAAAAATTTATTGCAGATGATTTACTCGAGATTGTCACTTCGAGTGATTTTGAGAAACAAAATCGTATCGAGAAGATTTTAAGACCAACCTCAAAAGGAAAATTTCTTTCTGACGGAATTGCTTCGGATTTATTCATGCTGAACTAGTTTCAGCATCTTTTCAATTTATAATAGTTGTGATAAAAGGATTTACATATATTTTGACAAACAAAAACTTCTCTGTGATTTATGTTGGAGCTACAAAAGATTTGAAGAATAGAATTGATTGTCATCGCAATGGCAAAGGAGCAGTTTTTACAAAAAAGTATAATGCTACAGTTTTAATTTATTTTGAAGAATATGATGATTTTCATCTTGCATTTGCTAGAGAAAAGCAACTAAAAAATTGGCATAAAGAATGGAAATGGAATTTGGTAAAAGTTTCCAATCCAGAATTAAAAGATTTATATTTGGAGTTATAAAAGCGTCTTATTATGTGAGATGCTGAAACAAGTTCAGCATAAATGAAAGCAACAATAAATAATTTTCAAATTGATTTATCAAAACCCATTGATATTTCTATTCCAATAACCAATACTGATAAAAATCCAATAGCTTGGTATATTGAAAAACCTGAAATTGAACCCGTAAAATTTGGTGATTGGATTGGAAAAGTTTCCGAAGGAAGTTCGACCAATTTCAATAATATCTTCTTCAATCCACACGGACACGGAACGCATACCGAATGTCTCGGACATATTACACGAGAGTTTTATTCGATAAATCAATGTTTGAAACAATTTTTCTTTACTGCTGAATTGATTTCGATTACACCAGAAAACATAAATGATGATTTAGTAATTACTAAAGAGCAAGTTCAAAAGTGTTTTGTCATTTCGACGAAGGAGAAATCACATAATAATTACCATAATCCAGAAGCAATTATCATTAGAACATTGCCAAATATTGAAGAGAAAAAGCATAAAAACTATTCCAAAACCAATCCGCCATATTTGTCAGAAGAAGCCGCTGTTTTTATCAGAGAAAAAGGAATTCAGCATTTGTTAATCGATTTGCCAAGCGTTGATAGGGAAGAAGATGAAGGAAGATTATTGGCTCATAAAGCTTTTTGGAATGTAAAAAATGTTGACAATCTAAATGATGATGCACGATTGAATTGCACCATTACCGAAATGATTTTTGTTCCTAATGAAATTCCCGATGGAAGTTATATTTTGAATATTCAGATAGCTTCGTTTGAAAATGATGCATCGCCAAGTAAACCGATTTTGTATGAAATACTAGCTAATCACTCAAAAAAGTGAACATCCAACAACTTTACGAATTTTGTCTTTCCAAAAAAGGAGTAACTGAACATTTTCCGTTTGACGAAGATACTTTGGTGTTTAAAGTTGGCGGAAAAATGTTTTGCCTTACGTCATTAAAAGAATGGGAAAAAGGAACGCCTTCGCTTAATTTAAAATGTGATCCGGAGCGAACTTTAGAGCTTCGAGTTGAATATGAAGCGATAAATCCGGGTTATCACATGAGTAAAATTCATTGGAATACTGTCGATTTTAATGGTGATGTTTCCGATAAAATGATGTTTGAACTGATAAATCACTCTTATGAATTAGTTTTCAAAAGTTTAACCAAAAAAATCCAAAGCGAAATTCTGTAACGTCACTTCGAGTGATTTCGATTTTTTCTCGAAATTGTATCGAGAAGTAGAGAATTAGGCATTACTTTTGCAATGAATTTTAGACATAAAATAAAGTCATGTTAGATAATTTAAAGAAAATATTAAACGAAGATCAAGATCCAAAAGCAATTGAAAAAATTACTTCAAAGCTTGATAATTTATTGATGTCCAATGAAGAAATAGGATATATTGCAGTTCAAAAAAAACCGGCAGTAACCATTTTGCCAGACAGTATTGTGGTAACCAATAAACGAATCATTCTTTGTAAGCCTAAAAATCTTGGATTGTCGATGGAATTTGTTGATTACGATTGGGATGATATTGCTGCAAGTTTTGTAAAAGAAGGAATTTTGGGAGCAGAATTTACCTTTTCTACCAAGTCGGATTTAACACATACGGTAGATTATTTGCCAAAAAATCAAGCGCGAAAATTATATACTTTCGCCAAAGAACAATTGGATTTATTGAAAAATCCTGTTGCAAATGCACCAATTGTTGAAGAAAAAGTTCCAGTTGAAACAACTCCAATTGAAGTTATTGAAGAAGCAGAAGTTATTGAAGAAATTCAGCTGGAAGAAGTAACAAGTTTTGCTGAAATTATTCCTGTAGCTCAATCGGGATTTAGAGATGAAAAACAGTTTCCTGATGAAAAAGTGGAAGCAGAGAAAGGTTTAGCTGATTTGTCTCAAGACGAACTGTTTGAAAAACTTCAAAATTATAAAAAACTATTAGACAATGGTTTAATACTTCAAGGAGAATATGATAAATTAAAATCTGAGATTATTAAGTATATATAAATTATGAAAAGTACTTTTTTAATAGTATTTTTTACATTGTTTGCTTTTTCTGCAAAAGCACAATCAAAAACGAATCAAAAAGCAGTAATTAAAACTGAATTTTACTGTGATCATTGTAAAGAATGTGAAACCTGCGGTAAAAATTTTCAAGCTAACCTTTATAAAATTAAAGGGTTAAAAATGTATGAGATTGATGAAGAGAATAAGACAATTACTGTTTATTATAATTCTAAAAAAACAAATCTTGAAACTATAAGAAAAATAATTTCCGATTTAGGTTTTGATGCAGATGATATTAAGGCTAATCCTTTAGCTTATGAAAAACTAGATGATTGTTGTAAAAAGGTTTAGTTTTGTTCTATGAAAATTAATAAGTTAAAAGCTGAATTTTAAATATTTATAAAAAAGCAAATGGAAAAAAATATTGAAGATTTAATACCTCACCGAAGCCCTTTCCTTTTTGTGGATGAGTTAATAACAGTTAATGAGGAAGAAATTGTAGCTGAGAAAACATTTGATGAAACAAATTTTATTCTGAAAGGAAATTTTCCAGAATATAGTTACATTCCCGGAACCATACTTATTGAGGCGATGGCACAATGTGGAGGTGCAGGAGTTAGGTTGTTAGGTGTTTCAAATGGGATTTTTGCATTAGCATACATAGAAACAGCTCAATTTTTTGCAGGAGTTAAATTTGATGAAAAAGTAACATTTGTTATAAAAAATATTAGGATGAGTGAAAAAATCATCAAACAATCCGGTAAAGCTTTTGTTAACAATAATGTAGTTTTAGAAGCTTCCTGGATGAGTATACGAATTGAATAAAAATTAAAAAGCTGTCTGTAAAAGACAGCTTTTTAATTTTAAAATCACATTGATTTCTTTTGCTTTTCTACAAAACCATCAGCTTGCAGTTTCAATAATTCGGTTGCGCCTTTTTTCTTGTAATTATATAATTCTTTGTCGTCTTTGATGTCGGCATAAACTTTATCATAGATTTCGGCATCTGTTTTTCGTTGCAACTCACTTTGATAGCGATTTTGAGCGATTACATTTTTAATTCCCATTTCACCATCTTCTTGTTTGAAATCATATTCACCTTTTGGCGATAATAATTTGGCAATAATGGGTGAAGTTTCAATTGCTAAAAACAGTAACATAATAAAGAATGAAGGCAACCAAGGCAATTTATTCAAAGCATTAATTCGTGCCATCAATCCGTCAAAACCGTCAATAATTGGCTGAGTTTCGGTTACTTTTTTGTCTAAATCAGTTTGTAATGTTTTGGCTTTGGTCTCCAAATCGGCAATTTTGGTTTGATTAGCTGTTTTTAAAGTGGCTAAATCTTGCAAAGCAGCATCGTGTTTTTCACGCTTTTCTTTATAAACTGGACCTTTTCCTAGTTTTTTGGTTCCGGCTGTTCCTTCGGCTTCAGTAATATAAACAGAATATAAATCGTTGACTTCTTTTTCTTTTTTCGAAATATCACTTTTCAAACTGTCGATTTGAGCTTTGTTTTTGTCCAAATCCGATTGAAAATAATTGGCAACTTGCTTTTTATTTGCTAAAGCCATTTCATTTTTTTCTTTTAATAAAACGGTATTAATTTCTTTTTCAAAAATTTTGATTTCCAATGGCTTTGAAATTACGACCGCTATAATAATCGCTAAAACAATTCGTGGTGAAGCTTGAATAAATTCATCCAGAAAATTATCTCTTTTTTTGATGGTCGAAACAATAAAACGATCAAGATTGAAAATTAAAAATCCCCAAACTAGTCCAAAAGCAACCGCAATATAAGCGTTGTCAAAAACGGTAAATAAAGCATAAGAAGCAGCGATAAAAGCCATTACGGCTGTGAAGAAAACTGTGGCTCCAATTCCGGCATATTTGTTTTGCTCGCCGTTGGAACAACCGTTCACAATGTCAGTATCGACACCAGAACAAAGAAGGAAAAAACGTTTTAACATGATTGATTGATTTTATGATGATTGATGATATACAAATATAACGCCAAAAAATTATATTTATTGTAAGCGATTGATTTTTAGTTGGTAATTTTTTTAAATGAAAATTTCGGCAAATAAAAAACCTCATAGAAACTATTGACTATGAGGTTGTAAGGATGTGTTTTTTTAGAAATTTAATATTGATAAATAATTGGCTCATCCCAACCTTCAATATTCAAAGTGACTTGACTTTGTCCGTTAACTTGAAAAGGAACCAAATCAAAAGAAACCGTTTTTTGAAAAACTGCCAAACAAGCTTCTTGATTGTCTAGTTCAACTTTTACAAGTCTTTGTACTGGGAATGATTCTAAAACACTATTTGAACCTATAAAATTCATTTCCCAAGTTTCGCCGTTACATCCGCTTGAACTTACAGTAATAGATAAGCAATCGTCGTTTAGTACAGCATTTGTTATCATGTAATTGGCTGTTATGATGTCTTGAAAATCATTTTCATTAATAACTAGTGCTTGTTTGTCGCAATTGGAGTTTACAGTTTTTTTATCGTCATCAGAACAAGAAATAAACACAAACAAAAAGCAACTTAATGCAATAATAAGTTTTTTCATAACGGTTAAGTTTTTAAGTAGATGCTTTTTTGTTCAAAAAGTTGCGTTTACATTTCATTTTCTGAAATTAATTCGCCTTTTTCATATTTTTTTATTCCGATGATTTTTCCTTTTTCATCGAAAAAAATCCAATCGCCGGTCAAATACCAATGCGTTTCGTTGTTTTCTTCCACAATCATTGATTTTCCGATGGAAGTTGTTCTGCCTTTTTTGTCAAAAGTTTTGGTGAAGCAAATGTTATCCTGATATTTTTCAATTTTAACTAGTTTGCGATCTTCAAAATATTTCCAAGTCTTGATTTCCCGACTTTGTTTGTATTTTCCTTTTGATTTGTACAAAACTCCGTTTACCGTATCTTTAAAAACCCATTTTCCTTCACGATGATGATTAATGGTTTTATTGGTTTTACAACTTGAAAAACCAATTACAATAAATGCAGTTAATACAATCAGAAAGGATTTCATTTATTCTTTTGTAATTTTAATTGGAAGAACATATTGGTAACGAACCGTTTCGTTTTTAATTTTTGCGGGGTTCCATTTAGGAGAGTTTTTTAAGACCCTGATTGCTTCTTCTTTGGTGCTTGAACCTAAATCTTTTTTAACGTCAAAAGTAGATAAACTTCCATCTTTTTCAACAATAAAGGAAACGATTAATTTTTCGTTAGTATTGAAATTCTTAGGCATTTTGAAATTTTGAGCTACAAACTTATAAAATTCCGAAAGTCCACCGGGAAAAGTAGGTTCTGTTAAATCAGCTTCTTCTCCAATAGCAAAGACTTCTGTATCTTCGTTTTTATTTTGTTTAGTGTGGTCTGCTTTATTATAAGGAGTTCTTCCAGAAGGTACTAAATCGGTACTTTCTGGACTTTTATAATCATAAACCATAACTGTTTCATTTTCTTTCCAAATAATAATTTCTTTTCCTGGATATTTCTTTTTTTGTTTTCCCATTTCATTTTTTTCAAAATGATTGTGAGTTGAAAACCAATATTGAAATGGTTGTGGAAATTTTTTGCTTCGGGCATTTTTTAGTACAGAACTTCCACTGAAATGAGCAAAATCGGATGGTTTGTAATCATTAAGTTTTGAATTTGAAACATGGTTTCCGTCAATCCAAATAGCATATTTTTTTTCGTTTTTAAATTCGTTTAGTTCGTTTTGTGTTGGAGATTTTTTTTCAAACGGTTTTGGTACAATAAGGAACAGTTGAATGTCTTTTTTTTCATTGTCTGCGAGTTCTTCATATTTTTTGTCAAAAATCAGTTTCCCATTTTCATAGCCATTTTTGGTTTTTATACGACTTTCATAATATTTAATTCGAACACCGTTGAAGTATTCTCCCTCGGAAACATTTTTATTTTTTTCGGCGTTGATTTTTTGTGGTAATATATATTTCTCTTGCGCTACAATTTCTACACAGAAAAAATAAATCATACCAATCAATATTGGTAAAACGGCTATTTTTTTAAGTGCAACCAATGATTTTGAGGTATTTTTGGTCATCATAATAAGTCGTTTTTTGGTTACTTGATAGTTAAGATTACTGGTTAGAAAAACGTGATTGATACTATTCTTTTGAAGCAATAAAGTTTGATAAAACGGAACATTATCACAGGATTTTACCACTTCTTCGTCAGCAAGGAATTCGTGGTTAAGTTGAATAGCTTTTTTGTAGAAATAAAACAGCGGATTGAACCAAAAAATGGTTTTGAGCGTTTCAATAAATAATATGTCAAACGTGTGTTTTTGTGTTACATGAACCAATTCATGTGTGTATAATTCATCTTCAATATTTCTACGGTTGTAATCATCAAAATTGATGAAAATGGAATTCCAAAACGTGTGCGGAAGTACTTTTTCTTCCAATAAAACTAAATCCGCATTTTGATATTTTACTGTTGGATTTGATTTGGTTTTGGAAATAATTTGATGAAGATTTTTGCCAAAACGAATGAAAAACCCAAAAGATATTAACCCGTATAAACTCCAAATGATTGACGGTAAAATCGAAGTTTCTTCTTCAGCAAAAACCACTTGACTAGGAATTATTCTTTCAACCATAACGGTTTCTGAAACTTCTATAGGAATTTCTTTTATGATTTCAAAGTTCAAAAAAGGAATAAGTAATGAAACGATTATGGAAGCCAACAGATAAAATCTATTAAAAGAATGCATTTTTTCTTTTTCCAAAAGCAAATGATATGCAGCAAGAAAAATGGTTAAACAAACCGATGATGTTATAATAAAGTCTATCATTTTTTCTTTTTTTGAAGTTGAACGTCAATGATTTTTTTGAGTTCTTCCAATTCTTTTTCCGACAGATTGGTTTCGGTGGTAAAAAAGGAAGCAAACTGTGATGCCGAATTATCAAAGAAATTTTTAATCAATCCGTTAACGTGTTTTGAGAAATAATCTGATTTTTTAACTAATGGATAATATTCTCTTGAATTTCCAAACTCGTTGTAAGCTACAAATTTCTTATCAATCATTCGTTTCAAAAGTGTGGCAACAGTTGTCGTAGCAGGCTTTGGCTCAGGATAAGCTTCAAGTAAATCTTTCATAAAAGCTTTTTCCATTTTCCATAAATGTTCCATTACTTGTTCTTCGGCATTGGATAATTGCATTTTTATACAAAATTAGAGTTAACTCTACAAATGTAGAATAAAAAATTAATTCTACAAGTGTAGAGTTAAAATTTAACGTTTTTCTCTTCTTTGTCATTCCGAGGAACGAGGAATCTCATCAGTTTAAGCAATGATTATGAGATTCCTCGGAATGACAAGTTTGTGGAAAATAATAAATCCGTTTACTCAATTGAGAATAAACGGATTTATTATTTGTCTTCGTGGTAAAACTTATTTACTCAATTCCACAAAATATTTGTAAAATAACGGAATAGTTTCAATTCCTTTCAAGTAATTAAAAATTCCAAAATGCTCGTTTGGCGAGTGAATAGCGTCGCTGTCAAGACCAAATCCCATCAAGATAGTTTTGGATTTTAGTTCTTTTTCAAATAAAGCGACAATTGGAATACTTCCACCGGAACGCACAGGAATAGCTTGAACACCAAAAGTTTCAGTGTAAGCCTTATTAGCGGCTTGATAACCAATACTGTCAATTGGCGTAACATAACCTTGTCCGCCGTGATGAGGTGTAACTTTTACTTTTATAGCTTTTGGAGCAATACTTTCAAAATGTTTTTTGAACAATTCTGTGATTTCTTCCCAATCTTGATTTGGAACTAAACGCATTGATATTTTTGCAAACGCTTTGCTAGCAATTACTGTTTTTGCACCTTCACCTGTATAACCTCCCCAAATTCCGTTTACGTCAAGTGTTGGGCGAATAGAGTTTCTTTCGTTGGTTGAATAACCTGTTTCGCCATAAACATCAGCAATGTCAAGCGCTTTTTTATAATCGTCTTCGCTGTATGGACGTTTTGCCATTTCAGCTCTTTCTTCAGCAGAAAGCTCTTCTACTTTATCATAAAAACCTGGAATAGTAATGTGATTGTTTTCGTCATGAAGTGATGCAATCATTTTGGTCAATACATTTATCGGATTAGCAACGGCGCCGCCATAAAGACCGGAATGTAAATCGCGATTTGGTCCGGTAACTTCCACTTCTACATAGCTTAAACCACGTAAACCTGTTGTAATTGATGGCTGAGAATTGGAAATCATTCCCGTATCGGAAATTAAAATTACGTCACAACTTAGTTTTTCTTGATTGTTTTCTACAAACCAACCTAAAGATTTTGAACCTACTTCTTCTTCGCCTTCAATCATGAATTTTACATTACAAGGCAAACAATTATTGGAAATCATATATTCAAATGCTTTTACATGCATATACATTTGACCTTTGTCATCACATGCACCGCGAGCAAAAATGGCTCCGTCAGGATGGATTTCTGTGTTTTTAATTACCGGTTCAAATGGTGGTGAAGTCCAAAGTTCCATTGGATCCGGTGGTTGAACATCATAATGTCCGTAAACTAAAACCGTTGGCAAAGTTGCGTCAATAATATGTTCGCCAAATACAATTGGATAACCCGGCGTTTCACAAATCTCTACAAATTGACATCCTGCTTTTTCTAAACTAGCTTTTACGGCTTCTGAAGTGTTAATAACATCTTGAGAATAAGCACTGTCAGCACTTACGGATGGAATTTTTAACAACTCGATTAATTCATTAATAAAGCGTTCTTTGTTTTCTTGAACGTACTGTTTTATGTTGTCCATTAGAATTTAAAATTGAATAAGGTCAAATATACAAATAGAAATCCCAAATTATAAATTCCAAATTCCAATTTTTTGCAAGAAGAGTATTTTTTTAGAATTTATTAATTGAGTATTGGAAATTACAAAGTAATGTTTATATTTGCACTCACAATTTTTGCGGGTGTGGCGAAATTGGTAGACGTGCCAGACTTAGGATCTGGTGCCGCAAGGCGTGTAGGTTCGAGTCCTATCACCCGCACAAAAGCTCAAACGAAAGTTTGAGCTTTTTTATTTCTCTTCAAATTCACTCTTCAAAGAATATTAAAAGATAAAAGAGAATTTTGAGCGTTTTTTTGTATTTCATCCTAAAAAAATGCAGATAATTTATCGAAATAGATTTTTATCTTAAAATTTAGCCATTGGTCGTTAAAAGTTTATTTATAACAACTTTTACTATAGTTTTACCCCGAAGTTTTAAACAAACCCTGATTATCAAAAATATCAAGATGAAAAAAAGGATGCTTATGATAACTATTTTATTGGCGTTGTTAGGATGTTTTTTTATTGTTTTGTCGATTGTCTATTTTTATAAAGGGAATAATTTGATAAAAGGTAAATCATCTGAAGCAGAAATTGAATTAGCGAAGGCAAAAAAAGAGATAGAAAAATTGAATTCTTTATTGAACAACGGGAAAGATACGTTGAAGAATGGAGCTGTTCTCTCTTCCAATTCTGTTTCTTCCTATCAAACGATGTTGGGTAATAATTTGCCGTTGATAGAAATTACCGATTTGGATTTGTCGGATGAAAGCAATAGTAAAAAATCGGATAAAAATACCTATATACATCAATTACGGTTCTATGTTTTTAATATTGGGAAAAATTCATTAAAAGACGTAATTATTTCTATAAAAGATATTTACAACGATCCAAAAGACATTAAAAAAAGAAGTAGAACCATTGGTCATCACGATGATGAAGGTATTGATTCGGATAAACAAGGCATTGGAACATATGAGAATTTTGAGATTAATACACTTAACTTAAAATCAAGAAGATTGGTGTATGCCAGTACTTTACCGAGTAGTTTTGGTGTTGCCGAGTACACTTTTAATGTAGTAGTGGAATGGAAAGGCGGTTTTTATCAAATGGAAATTAGAATTGAAGAGTTTGATGGAAAACTGAAATACCATTATCAATATTTTGACGTAAACGGTAATCCTATCAATTTTGAAAATTTAGAAAACGGAATTAAGAAATAAAAAAACGGCTTTCAATTGAAAGCCGTTTTTGTTTTTTGTTGAATTTATTTTGCGGTGGAAATCCAATCGTTGATTTTCTTTTCCAATAAAGCCAATGGCATTACACCTGACTCCAATACTTTTTGATGGAATACTTTAATATCGAATTTGTCTTTCATCTCTGTTTCTGCTTTTTTGCGAAGTTCGATGATTTTCAACTGTCCAATTTTATAGGATAAAGCTTGTCCCGGAATCGCCATATAACGTTCAATTTCTGCAATAATACTGGCTTCGCTTTCGGCTTCGTTTTCAAGTGAATATTTGATGGCTTGTTCGCGATTCCAACCTTTGCTATGCAAACCGGTATCAACGACTAATCGGATAGCTCGATGCATTTCACTACTTAACATTCCAAAATATTGGTATGGATCATTGTATAGTCCTAATTCTTTTCCAAGACTTTCGGTATATAAAGCCCAACCTTCTCCATAAGCACCAAACCAATTGAATTTTCTGAAATCAGGTAATGCTGTATTTTCTTGTTGCAATGAAATTTGGAAATGATGTCCAGGAATGGCTTCGTGTAAAAACAAATCTTCATCAGCATAATAGTTGTAGTTTTTTACATCAGGAATTGGAACATAAAACGTTCCCGGACGTGTTCCGTCGGCTGAACCTTGCATGTATTCAGCACTGGCAGTTTTTTCACGAAAAGCCTCTGTTCTTTTGATTTGGAATGGCGTTTTGGGTTGTAGGGAAAAGAATTTATCTACATTGGGTTTGATTATTTTATGATACTTTTCGAAGTTAGCAATCACTTCTTCCGGCTTTTTAAATGGTTTTAACTCGGGTTTGTTTCTAACATAATCAAAAAACTCAATAATTGTTCCGTTAAAACCAACCTGATTTTTTACTTTTTCCATTTCCGATTTGATTCTAGCAACTTCTTGTAAACCTAATTCGTGAATTTCTTCAGGAGTTTTGGTTGTAGTTGTCCATTGTTTTACCAAAGATTTATACAATTCATTTCCGCCATTTAAGCTTCCAATTCCGCTTGTTTCACGGCATTTTGGAATGTATTCTTCATTTAGGAATTTTATAATTTTTTGAAATTGAGGAACTAACTTTTCATTAATTGTAGTCGCATATTTTTTAGATAATTCGTCTTTTTGTTGTGGAGTAAATTCGGTTGGAAATTTTTTGCAACTTGAATAAAAAAGATTGTCTTCTGCTTTTGGAGTAATTAATGCTTCAAATTGTGGAACAATTTTTACCGCCAAAGCTTTTGGTAAAACTACATTTTGGCTCATCCCTTTTTTCATGTAAACAATGGCAGAATCAATCCAGACAGTATATAAATCTAATCTTTTATGGAATTTTTCATAGTCGTCAACAGTTTTGAATGGTTGTGCGCTTTCAGCACTGGCTAATTGTCCGATGGTTAGATGTGTACCTTCAAATTGGTTGATTGGAGTTAAATTTCCATTTTGTTCCAATATAGAAATACCAACTTCAGCTTCCCATTTAATAATGTCATAGCTGTTTTTTTCTTCTTCGGAAAGTTTTTCAAAATCGATTTTTTCTAATTCGGATAAATATTTTTCAAAGAAAGCTTTCTTTTTAGAACGATAGGCGTCAGTCATTTCAAAAACTAATTTGTCGTTTTGTTCTGATTGTCCGTTGAAGGTTGCCTCAAGCGGACTTAACTCGTTTTTTTCTTTGAAATAATTATCAGTTATTGATTTGAAATCCTGTGGTTTTTCGTCGGATTTGCAGTTTATGAAAAGTAGTGACAAAAATAAAAGAGTTGAAATTGAATATAGGTTTTTCATAATTGGTTGATTAATAATGTAAAACTATGTTTTTATTTTGATTAGACTTGTTAATAGAATAATAAATTATCCGTGATAAACTCGGGAGAAAATGATTTTTCCATCTTTAATTTCGAGCACTTCGGCTACGAGCATTTCGGGTTCATTATTGACTATTCTAATGTATTCCATAAAAACTCTGTCGGAATTTGAAGTTAACGAAGTTACCTTGTAATGCAAACTTGGTAATCGTTCAAAAGCGTCTTTCCACCATGAGCGCAAGGAGTCTTTTCCAATGACTAAACCATTGGTTTCAGGATGACGGATTTTTAATTTTGGACTAAAATGTTGAGCTTCATTATCATATAATGATAAAAGTTTTTCCAGATTATGGGAGTTGAAGGCTTCAAACCAAAGATGGGCAATGGATAAGTTTTTTTCTGTTGACATAATTTATTTTTAGACAAAAAAAATCCTCTTATTCTAAAAAACAAGAGGATTTTAGTATTGTAAATATACAATTTTTATAGATTTTTCAAATTGATGATTTCTTGTTCTGTAAGGAAACGCCAGTTACCGCGAGGTAGATTTTTCTTGGTTAGTCCGGCGAATGAAACGCGATCAATTTTAAGTACATCATATTTGAAACTTTCAAAAATAGCGCGAACTACTTTTACGTTTGGTGTTCTTAATTTAAGTCCTATTTCGGTTTTAGACTCGTTTTCAATATAGCTGATTTCATCAACAAAAAGTCGGTGTCCATCCAGTGTTACGCCACCGGCAATTTTTTCTAAATCTTCAAATTTTAAATTTCTGTCTAAAGAAACCTGATAGATTTTTGTTGACTTTTGGTTAGGTAAACTGAATTTTCTGATCATATCGGTATCATTAGTAAAAACCAATAAACCGGTTGTGTTTTTATCCATTCTGCCAATGGGTTGAATTTTGGCTTTGGTTGCGGCACGAACTAATTCTAAAACGTTTCTATAATCATCATTGTCTTCATTAGAAGTAGTGAAGTTTTTAGGCTTGTTTAATAAGATATATTCTTTCTTTTCCGGAATTAATGCAACGCCATCAAAGTTTACTACATCGCCGGGTTTTACTTTGTAGCCCATTTCGGTAATGACTTCGCCGTTTACTTTTACGTTTCCTGATTGAATATAAATGTCGGCATCACGACGTGAACAAACTCCTGAATTGGAAATGTATTTATTCAATCGAATGTCATCCGATTTTAATGGTTTAGGTATATTGTTTACCGGTTTTGTCACTTTTTTGGGGTTTTGTGCCCGTTTTTGCATCGGCGGTTTAGCTCCGCTTCGAGTTGATTTGTTCGAATTTGGTCGTGAGCTGTTTCGTTTATTGTTGCCGTCCTTATTATTCATGAATTCTAAAATTTAGGCAAAGATACGTATTTCAGATGCTTATATCGTATAATAAAATGCTATGGCTTAAATTTTAGCCCCGATTAAAGTGGAAATCCTGTCATTGTATCGCAAAATTTTGATGAGATTAGCTTACGCTCAGTTCGCTTCGCTCGTGTGTCTTAATTTCTTCGCAATGACAGATTGAAACGGAAAGCGGGAAAATGGTTTAGCAATTGCCTAGAGGTTTTGCTTCTAACGAACAATGGTTTCTACTACTTTTTTGCCATGAATGAGTACTTCCGGATTGATGAGTACAATGCTGAAAACGCCTGAAACAACTATAAATTTTAGTGTGTTGTGAAGTAAAAGATAATTTTGTTTTGTTGTTGATTTCCAAAGTTTTTGAAGGAAGAAAATCAAAATAATCATGCTTGTATAAAAATAAATATCCATGTAGCCGACTTCAAATATTTCTACCAGAAAATAAACCGGAATTATTGTGGAAATAGTTAGAAGTGTGATGATTTTTTTTGAAATATTTTCACCAAAAAGCACCGGAATGGTTTGGTAATTATTTGCTACATCGCCTTTTATGTTTTCTAAATCTTTTATCATTTCACGTATTAAAATGAGCAGGTATAAAAATGTGGCATGAGCAAAAATTACACTGTAGAAGTTTTTATAGTACAGTAAAATAGCAAAAAAGGGTAAAACGGCTAGGAGTGAAGCTGTTAAATTGCCAATGATTACAATTTTCTTTAGTTTATGAGAATAAAACCAAATGAGAAAAATGTAACTTGAAAAGAATAAAACGGCTCGAAATGAAATGAAAAAAGCTAAAAGGAAAACGACAAAATTGACCGAAAAATAGACTTGAAGTTTGGTTTTTTGACTGACTAATCGGTCGAGCATGGATTTATTGGGTCGGTTGATTAAGTCTTTTTTGCTGTCGTAAAAATTGTTGATGATATAACCCGAAGCTATTGTTAATGCTGATAAAAGTACAATTAAGAAAAGATTCCTATCAAGAATTACTTCTAATGCTCTTTTTTCGGGAGCAAGAATAAATATTGCCGACAGATATTGTGCCAAGACAATAACCGGGATGTTATAGCCTCGAACCACAGAAAACATGCTGATGATTTTTAACAGCAGATGTTTGGTTTTTCGGCTAAGCATAGTAGAAATTTAAAATTGGTAAACTACTTCCAGTTTATAGTCTTTTAGGGATTGTTTTGCTTTTTCTAAATCTTCGGTAAAACCAAGAATATATCCGCCACCACCGGAACCACAAAGTTTCAGATAGTAATCATTAGTATCAATTCCTTGTTGCCACACGCCATGAAATTGTTCCGGAATCATTGGTTTGAAATGATTTAGAACGACTTTGGATAATTGCTTAGTGTTTTTGAAAAGTGATTTTACATCGCCACCAAGGAAATTTTCCACACAAGCGTCGGTATATTTTACAAATTGGTTTTTTAGCATTTTTCGGAAACCTTCTTCTTTTAAGTTTTCCATAAAAATGTTAACCATTGGGGCTGTTTCGCCTACAATTCCTGAGTCTAATAAAAAGACAGCACCTTTTCCTGTTGCACTTTGTGATGGAATTCCGGTTGCTTCAATATTATCTTTGGAATTGATTAAAATCGGAATGCTTAAATAGCTATTTAATGGATCAAGACCTGAGCTTTTTCCGTGGAAAAACGACTCCATTTGAGAAAAAATATTTTTTAATTGTAATAATTTTTCACGAGTTAAGTTTTCTAAGACAGTAATTTTGTCGTTGGCATATTTGTCATAAATCGCGGCAACCAATGCGCCGCTACTGCCAACACCATAACCTTGTGGAATACTTGAATCGAAATACATTCCGCGTTCTACATCGGTTTTTAATAATTCGATGTTGAAAGTTACTAATTTGGGTTGATCCTGTTGTAATTGTGCTAAATAATCAACAAATCGTTTTAGACTTGCATTCGATTTTATAGCTTCAGCAGATGGATTTTCATCCAACTTCAATGCACCGTTATAAAAGTTATAAGGAATAGATAAACCTTTAGAATCTCTAATAATTCCATATTCTCCGAAGAGAAGAATTTTTGAATAAAAAAGCGGTCCTTTCATAGTTACATCAATTGACTTCCATTTCCAATTGCATCACAAATATAGTTACCATTTTGACAATAGCCAACTAATTCTTGCTGAATAAATTGTAAAACCGTTTCGCTAACGTTTTCGGGATACAAAACATGTACGTTTGCGCCTGCATCGAGCGTAAAACAAACCGGAATTTTCGTTTCGTTTCTAAACTTCCAAATTTTGTTGATGATTTCCAATGTATTTGGTTTCATCAGGATAAAATAGGGTAAAGAAGTCATCATCATAGCGTGTAAAGTCAGCGCTTCGCTTTCTACAATTTTGATGAATTCTTCTAAATTTCCGTTTTCGAGTACTTTTTTTAATGCCGATAAATTAGTGTGTGCTTGTTCAAAACGTTTTTCGGCGAAAGGATGATTGTGCATTAAATCATGTCCAATAGTACTTGAAACTTGTTTTTCGCCTTTATCAACTAATAAAATAGTATCTTGATAATTGTGGAAATTTTCATGAAGTTGCGACGGAAATTCTACTCCAAATAAATCGGAACTAGTTGAAATTTCGTCATGTTTTCCCCAAACGACAACGTTTCCTTTTATACTTCTACATGCACTTCCAGAACCTAATCTAGCCAAAAATGATGCTTTTTGATAAAAGAATTCATTGGTCATTTCCGGATTTAAGGATTTTTCCAAACTCATGATGTTCATTGCCATTGCTGCCATTCCTGAAGCGGATGAGGCAATTCCAGAGCTATGCGGAAAAGTGTTTTGAGTATCGATTACAAAATGAAAATAGTTAATATAACTGCAATATTCTTCTATTCGCAGAAAAAACTGGTTTACTTTTTGGTTGAATTCCGGTTTGGGTTTTCCTTCGAAAAGAAGTTCAAAGGTAAAATTGCCATCAGTTGTTTTCTTTACATCAAATTTTGTGATGGTTTTACAGTGATTTAATGTAAAACTTACAGATGGATTGGCAGGAATTTGTTTTGCCGGTTCGCCCAGAAAGTTGACAATATTTTCTTTTTTACCCCAATATTTTACCAGGGCAATGTTACTGGGTGAACTCCATTGAAAACTTTTGGTTTCAAATGGAATGACAGACAGATTTGAGATGAAATCTTTTTCGGAAAACATGATTTAAGTTTTAACTTCGTATGATTTATAGCGAAGGTTTCGAGTGGCAAAGATACTTTTTTTAGAAATAGTAGAGAATTGTGTAGTACATTTGACTAAAATTCTTTTACGATGCAAAAAATTCTGCGAATTGCGACGGTCATTATGACGTGTTTGGCTGTTGGTTATTTTTCGAGTATTGTTACTCGTGATAATATTCCTGTTTGGTATGACTACTTAAACAAGCCTGTTTTTAACCCGCCAAAATGGCTTTTTGCACCCGTTTGGACTTTACTTTACATAATGATGGGTTTTGCCGCAGGAAGAATTTGGAATAAGATTGATGCTGATGAGAAAAATGTAAAAAAGGCATTTTTGTTTTTTTTGATTCAATTAGCATTGAATGCTTTGTGGTCTTATCTGTTTTTTGGATTACATAACCCAATGTTGGCCTCATTTGAGATAGTTCTTTTATGGTTGATGATATTTGAAACATATACTCAATTTAAGAAAATTGACAAAGTTTCGGGTTATCTCTTATTGCCTTATTTGGCTTGGGTAAGTTTCGCAACGATTTTAACGTTTAGTATTTGGTATTTGAACTAAAAAAATCCCGTTCTTCAATTTTTGAGCGGGACTTTTTTTTAGTTTAGTGTCAGTTTTTTAATCAATTTCGAATTAGTTTCGGAAATGATTTCTACTAAATAAATTCCTTTTGCCAATTGAGAAACATCAATGTTGGTTTCGTTGTTAAATAATTTCTTCGAGTGAAATACTTTTTTACCATTTACTTCATAGATATTGATTTGACTAATTTTTTCTGTTCCAAAATTACTAATGGTGATATTATTTTTTGCCGGATTTGGATATAGAGAAATAGTTGTTCCATCAAATTTTACATTCGCTAATGATTGAACAAATTCCGTGTTGAAAGTATTGGTAATAATCGCTGGATTATAATCAAAATAAATCTCGGCAGTATTTGGAATAATATCACCAATGGCATAATCTGGTTTTGGTTTTATTTTGAACTGAACATAGCCATTACTACCAACTTCATCAACGATTTCTGGCGGAAGATTGATTTGGTCAAATTTCCAAACTAAGTTTTGGTCGGTTCGGGTTAAGGTATAATTATGACTTGCGCTAATCATTCTTAAAGTGGTTTCATCTAGTCTATTGTCTAAATCGTCTATAAGCCTAACAAATTGAGCATTGGCTGTTCCTGTATTTTGAAAACGAATGGTGTAGAATAAATAATCATTAGTATCAAAATCATTGAATTCAATTTTGCCTCCATGCGCTTCCTGTTTATCGTTTGGATCATAAGAACCAACAATAACTTGTGAAAAATCAAAGCTATTATTTACAGGATTTACATCACCAGTATTAGTAGAACTTGCGGTATTGGTAACTGTTTGTCCTAATGTAATGGTTGGAATTGTTGGTACTGTAAAGTTAGCAATGATGACACGACTTTCGCTAGGTAATAAATTGGAATAATTATAAGTAAATCCGTTGGTTGTTGGTGTTGTACCTGTTTGTGAAATATTTGTCAACATTAAAATGCTGTCATACATATAGTTTAATGTTCCCGAAACCGGCGTAATTCCGTTGTTTTTGTAAGTAATAACATTGTTATAATTAAATCCGGGAACAGGATTTTGGAATGATGTTACGGTTACTTCAACATCGCTGTAAGGTTGTGTATTGGTAATTGGAAAATAATAGATATTGTTTCCACCAGCAACATGTACGATGTTAGAAAATGAAGCCGAAGTCGAAAAATAAGAAGCTAATTCAGGATAAATGGCATAGGTAAAATCATAACTTGCAGTAATATCTTCTGGGAAAATATATAAAACACCATTTGATGATTGATTTATAACTTCATCGGAACTATCATTTACTACATAATTAAAAGTTCCTTGCGAAAAATTAACTTCGTTAGTGTCTTTGATACCATTGTTATTAGCATCGATAAAAGCAACTAATTGGATATTATCTTGACATTGATTGCCAAAAGCAAAACTTCCACCTTCTATAAATACTGCTGAGTCGTATGAACTGTCTTGATAATCGCCAACAGCTAGTTTTAAAGAGTATTGACGGTTTGGAATTAATTGAGCATATGCTGTCATTGGAACCGTTTGTCCTTTGAAGTTGATAGTACTGTTTGAATCACCAACATTATAACTATCAAAAAAATCAGGATTTACCGAAGTACAACTAGCATTGTGTTGATTGTTTCTAATGGTTGTTATTGAAACTGGCGTTGTTGTTCCAGGAATAACAGCAATATTTTGTTTTACATTGGTTACTAAATCGGTTAATATAAATCCAAATACATCCGAATAAGCACATTGATATTCGCCATATTCATTGGAAGCATAAATGAAATTAAACGATAATAAGTTTGATACTGCCGTAAAATTAAATTTAACCGAAGATACATCTACTATATTTCCAATATGACCACTTGCTGTTACAATGGCATTCAAATCGCTGTCGCCAAGTTGAGAACAAGTTGATGAATTAGTATTTCCAGTATAAGCGCCAGCCGAAGAAAGAACATTTCCTGAACGGATTACTAAACCTTCTTCAAATGGAAAATCACTCTCGTTGCTGTTAAAATACCCAATGCCACAGTTTCCTTGTGAAGTAATATTACTTGCTATTCCACATGCATTGTTCAACAAAACATCATTTACCAATTGGGTTGGCGTATAACTTGTTCCTACTGATACTACTCCGCCACATTCAGCAGTTGTAAATCCAACTGGATTACTACTCCACGCAGATTCTACTAAACCACATGTTGCTCTAACATATACATCATAGTCGGTATTACATTGAAGATTTGTCAAAACAAATGGATTAGTACTAACAATAGTTCCCATAGTAGTTTGCAACGGTGCAGGACTTCCCATTGGTAAAAGCATTACTTCCCAAAGTGTTTCGCCATTTAACGATGACCAATTTACAGTTGCTGTCATGTTGGTAATATTAGTTACCGCAATGTTTGTTGGCGGAACACAAGTAGTACCATTGCAATCTTCTCCATGCATTAGATTTATAGTTGCTATCGTGTTACAACCTGAAGAATTGCTTACTACATTAGCAAAAACAACTGAAGAAACATCTTGTGTTGCATAGGTAAAAGACAATGGATTAAATTGGTTGATTGCATTAGTATAACTTTGATAAAAGGAAACTGTTACATCTCCATTGTTTTGTGTTCCAATAGTTTCTGCAACCGTGCCTAAATCAAAATAGGCAACACCTTGATTAGTACATGCAACAAGATCATTAATTTCGGCAATTGGAGCGGGAAATACTCTGATGTCGAGTGTTGTATAATCAACTACTTCGGTTGCTGTATTAGTGATTCTAACTCCTAATGTTTGAACTGCGGGTTGAATATTTATATAATTATTTGAATTAGTGATTGCACTAGTATTGTTTAGAGCATTAGCTAATGAAGAAAAAAAAGTAACAGTGTAATCATTAGGATTTTCGTTGCCTAAAATTTCTTGAATTTTTGTGGTTAAATCAAAAGTTCCAAATAGATCATTATTGTCATCACACACACTATAAGGAGTTGGTGTTTGAAACTGTGCAAAAAGCGTACTGCTGAATAATAGGAATAAAAAAAGTAGTTGTTTTTTCATAAGTAGTTGCTAATATTTTGTATTCAAATATAATTGATTTTTAAATAATTGCAACTTTGAATGAGAATTTACAGGTTTTGACTGAGAATATAACCGCTTGTCCACGCATTTTGAAAATTAAAACCTCCTGTAATGGCATCGATATTTACAATTTCTCCAGCAAAAAATAGGTTTGGGAACAATTTGCTTTCCATGGTTTTAAAGTTAATTTCCTTTAAATCAATACCGCCAGCGGTAACAAATTCTTCTTTAAATGTGCTTTTTCCGTTTACTTGAAATTCGCCATTCGTCAATTGATTGGCCAAATCGATGAGTTGTTTTTTTGATACATCAGCCCATTTGGTTTCAGATGAAATTCCCGAAGCCATTGTTAAACTTTCCCAAAGTCTGTTAGGAAATTCGAAAGGCGATTTTTTGGAAATAATTTTTTTGGAATGTTCTAGTTTTAAGTCTTTTAAAAGGTTTAAAGTTTCTTCAAATGATGAGTCGTTTAACCAATTGACTTGAATGGTAAATAGATACTTTTTTTCTGCTAAAATTTTTGCGCCCCAAGCTGAAAGTCTTAAAATTCCTGGACCAGACATTCCCCAATGAGTTATCAATAATGACCCAGAAGCTTCTAATTTTGTGTTTTTTACTTTTACATTGGCAAAAGCCGAAATTCCCATTAAGTTTTTAATTCTGTTGTCTTTGATGTTAAATGTGAATAACGATGGAACCGGAGAAATGATGGAATGTCCAATATTTTCGAGCATTTCCCAAATTTTCGGATTGCTTCCGGTGGTCATAATTAGCTTATGGCAAGAGAAAGTTTCGTGATTGGTTTCTACTTTCCAATAATTTTCTCCTTGAAAAATAGATTGCACACTTTGCCCAGTCAATACGTCAATTTTTAACCGTTGTATTGCCGATAAAAAACAATCAATTATTGTTTGAGAACTATCTGAAATTGGAAACATTCGTCCATCATCTTCAATTTTAAGTTCAACGCCACGATTGGAAAACCATTCGATGGTATCGCCGGAACAAAATTGATGAAACGGACCAACGAGTTCTTTTTCGCCACGAGGATAATTTTTGGCTAACTCCTTCGGAATGAATTCAGCATGAGTAACATTACATCGTCCGCCACCAGAAATTTTAACTTTTTCTAGCACTGATTTTCCACGTTCTAAAATGGCAATTTTGTAGTTGGGATTTCTTTCTGCTATATTAATTGCAGTAAAAAAACCTGCTGCACCGCCGCCAACAATGATTATGTCGTATTTTGAATTCATATCCGTTCGGGAAAATCTGTGATAATGCCGTCAATTTGTAACGATTTGACAAAGGTAATATCTTCTAGCTCATTTACTGTCCATGGAAAAATTTTAAATTCTTTTTCCTTAATTTTTTTCACAGTTTCCAATGTCAGCAAATGAAAATAGGGATGAATAGAATACGCTTTTATGAATTTAGCGAATGCCAATGCTAAGTCTAAATCAGTTTCGGTTAAAACGCCAATTCTGATGGTTTCATGATGAAAACGAACTTCCTGCAAAGCATTCCAATCAAAACTAGAAATGATAATTTTTTCAGTATCAAATGATGAATTGTTTACTAAGTCTAAAACAGCTTTTGTCGCTCCAAAAATTTTGATTTCGATATTAATTTCGCATTGATTTTGTATCAAATTAAAAACATCTTCCAAAGTCGGAATGCCTAAATTTTGCAATTCTTTTGCGGTAAAATCAATGACTTTCCCTTTTGTAATTGTCGTTCGGTTAACTGTAGAATCGTGAATGACAACGGGAATATTGTCTTTGCTGAGATGTACATCCAATTCGATGCCGTCAACACTAAGTTCCAATGCTTTTTGGAATGAAATTAAAGTGTTTTCAGGAGCGTGACCTTTAGCGCCGCGATGTCCTATTTTTAGCATTATTTTAGTAAAGCATTTGTACGTCTAATAGCTTCTTGATCTTTGTAATCTAACCAAGCTTGACCTTTACGTTTTCGCATCCAGTTGTCATAATGGCGAATGATTGCCACATTGGCAAATCCTTTTAATAAATTTGTTGGACGACCAGCCAAAGAACGTAAACTTAATGAAAATCCGGGAGTTAAATATTTCATATAATGCCACCAACCTTCAGGCATATAAAGCATTTCGCCATGTTGTAAATCGGTAATATAAGGAGTGACTTTTCTCAATGCCGGAAATTTTTCAAAATCAGGATTGTCAAAATCGATATCTTCATTGCAAATCCACGAATAGGGAAGGCGATACATATATTTTGTTTCTTTTGGATCAACTAAAACACATTGTTTTTTTCCTTCAAAATGGATATGGAAAATATTAGGAAAATCAATGTCATAATGCATAAAAACTTTAGCATCTTGACCACCAAAAAACACCAATGGCAAACTTTTAAGCAAACGAAGTCCTAAATCGGGCCATTTCATATCGGCTTTCATAGAAGGAACGTCTTTCATCAGGTTATACAAGAATATCCGTAAATCGGTTGGACCTTTTTCTAAAATGTCAATGTATTCCGCCATTGTCATCGTGAAATCGGGTTCGTTTACTTTTTTGGTATAATCCGTTTTTCTACTGTCATATAAAGGAACCATTTTGTCACCTGCAACTTCTCGGATAAAGTCAAAGTTCCATTTGGTAAAAGCTGGCCAATCTTCTATTTGATTGGTAATTACCACAGGTTTTTGCTTTTTATAGTAGTTTTCTATAAACTCTTTTTTTGTAAGTCTTTCAACTCTTTCAATTTCTAAATATTTGAAACCCATAGACTATGATTGTTGAAATTAATTGGAGTAACAAATTTAAGTCTAAATACGATATCGCAATTACTTTTAACACTTGTATTTTGAGAAAAATACCTTAAAAAGATTTATTTCTACTAAAATGATGCTTTAGGATTAGTTTTTTTCTAACAAAAGAATGCTATATGGAGTTATTATAGTTATTTTTCCATTATGAACAGTTGCTGTTTTTTCTGAATAAACATCTTTTACTTTTGTCCCATTTTCAAAAATTGTTCCTACTGAGATTTCTTTTGTCCCTTTTGGTAAATCCAAACCAACTACAACTTTATCTGAGTAATTTCCGTTACTATATTCTCTTGAAAATATATAAGGTGAAGCTGAAATCATTTTATGTTTTCCTGCACCAATTGCCGGATGACTTTTACGAAACTGACCCAATTTTTGCCAATGTGCCAAAATTTCTTTGGTTGTTACACTGTTATTAATGTCATTCCAATTCATCAATGAACGCAAGGTTGCATCGCCTTCGGTTCCCGGAATATCAAGTGAACGTGCACTTTCGTCACCATAATAAACTTGGGCAATTCCCGGAGCGAGTAATAATTTAGTGCCACTTTCAAAAGGTTTTTCTCGTTTTTTGTCAAATGGCCAGCCGTCATCGTGAGAAGAAACATAATTCATGACACTGAAACCTTTCAAGTCATTTTGCAAAATGTTATCATATTTTGCAAAGAGTTCTTCATAATTCATTTCGATTTCATTTCTAAAATCAAAATTGATTAAACTGTTGAAGCCGTTGGCAAAATAATCTACTTTTTTATCTCCGAAATCATAGAGTTTTTTTCCGCCAATGTTGTAGCCATAAACTTCGCCAACGGTAAAGAATCTGTTATTGTCTAAAACTTTATTCGGATTGTTTTTTTTGTATTCATCAAATGTCATTTGACATACTTTCTGAAAATCAGCCCAAACATCTTCAGTAGTATGTTTTACTGTATCTACACGATAAGCATCAATTCCAAAATCGGTAATATAATCGGCTAGCCATTTCATGATGTAGTATTTTGGCGCACGTGGATAACCTGTTTTTTTGAAAAAAGTATCGAGTTCTGCAGCTTCTTGTTCGTATCGACCTTCTTTTTTCCATTTTTCAACTAACATTGGTGGTAGGCCAACATTTTGACTGCTTTCGGTTTTCACATCGGGAAGATTTTCTACTAAAGTACAAGCAATAGTATTTTCGTAATTACTGTATTGACATTTTGGCGACGTTCGAACCCAATCATTCGGATAAACCGGATCAATATCCGTAACTGGTCCAGTATGATTGATTACGGCATCAAGGACAATGCGAATGCCTTTGGCGTGTGCTTTATCGACTAATTCTTTTAAATCATTTCGAGTTCCATAGCTTGGATCAATAGCTGTCCAATCTTTCGTCCAATAACCATGAAAACCATACGTATTTCCAGTTCCTTCGTCAACCGAGCCATGAATTTGCTCTACAACAGGTGTCATCCAAATAGCATTTATACCAAGTTTGGTAAAATATCCTTCATCCAATTTTTGAATTACACCACGAATATCGCCACCTTCAAAACCACGTAATTTTCCTGTTGGTTTATCTCGTTTGATGATGTTGTCATTGTTTGGATTTCCGTTTTGGAAACGATCAATTAAAAGGAAATAAACATTGGCACTTTCCCAAACGAAAGGTGTTTCGACAGATTTATTTACAGTTTCTTTAGCCGAATTACATCCTAAAAGCAAGAGTGAAGCCGATAATGTGAAGATTATTTTTTTCATAGTTATTTTTCAATCAATAGTTCAATAGTGCTGTTTTTATTTAATGAAATTTGGACTTCTGTTTGATTTTTATTTTTTGTAAAAGCAATTGGTTGTCCTTTTGCATAAATTTTTTTTGCACTCAGATTGTGGATTTTCAGGGTAATGTTTTTGGTTTCGGAGTTGAAGTTTTTCTCTGAGATGTTCGCGATTTTTATTAAAACAGTTTTTTCTGAATTCTCACTGGAAAAATAAATTGTTTCGTATTTTTTGTTTTCAATTGTTTTTGTGTCGTTACCGTTGTCGTTGTATATTTTTCCTTTCGAAACGGTTACATTTTCATCATAAAAGAAATGTACGTCAACGTTCTTTAAATCATATGCAGAAGTATTCAATATTGTTTTTACCATTGGAATAAAGCTTCCGCCGCGAACGAATGTAGGAATCTCAGTTTCGGTTACAGCAACGGATTGTATCGTTCCGCCGTTGTATTTTTTATCATTGTAAAAATCAAACCAGTTGCTTGATTTTGGGAAATACACCTCGGTTTCTTTTATGCCTGATTTGATTATCGGTTTAATTAAAAAGTCATTTCCCCAAAAATAACTTTCCTTTTCGTTGAGTAGTTTTTCGTTATTAGGTTCTTCAAAAAATAATGGTCGCATGAAAGGTTTTCCGGAAACTGAATTTTCATAAGCCAAAGTATAATTGTATGGTAATAATTGATAGCGAAGTTCAACTGCTTTTCTTGCTTTTTCTCTCGTTACAATGTCTTTTCTTGCGATTTCAGAAGCAACATCTTCTTGTGCATGCGGACGGAAAATTGGGTTGAAGACACCATATTGTAACCAACGTAAATAGAGTTCATTGTCATAGTTGTCACCAGCAAATCCACCTAAATCACTATGCATATAAGCCATTCCTTGCATTCCCATTTGCATTGAAATTTCCATCTGACTTTGCAATCCGCCCCAAGTTCTATTGACATCACCACTCCATGGGATCATTCCATATCGTTGACTACCGGAATAGCCGGCGCGCATTAGAATAAATGGACGTTGATTTGGAAAATCTTTGCCATAACCTTCAAAAATCATTTTTGCCCAATTATGACCATAAATGTTGTGTACTTCGTCGGCTGTTCCGGCGGCAGTTCTCACAAAAGCAGGAAAAACTTCGGGTTCACCCAAATCGCCCCAAACTCCGCTAACACCTTGATTAATGAGGTTTTTGTAAATGTTCCAGTACCAGCTTTTGCCTTCGGGTTTAAAAATGTCCACGACACTAGTATTTCCAAAATAAAAATCCCAAGTCGCCGGTTTGCCCAATTGGTCTTTTACCAAGACATCTTTTTTAACCGCTTCGTTCCATTTACTTGAAGTTGTTAAAATGAAAGGTTCGGTTATCAAAATAGTTTTGATGTTTTTAGCATTGAAGTTGGAAATCATCTTTTCCGATTCAGGGAAATTGTCTTTGTCCCAATCCAAATTCCCCATAGTTCCTTTTACGGTTTTGCCAAACCAATATAAATCTAAAATTATGGCATCGACAGGGAGTTTTGCTTCTTCAAATTTACGAATGGTTGCTTCGGTTGACTCTTGCGAACGATACCCAAAACGGCTGGAAAAATTTCCTAAAGCCCATCGTGGAGGTAATGGTTGTTTTCCTGTTAATTCGGTGTAGTTGGAAATTAAGTCTTCCCAAGTATCACCAAAAATAACCTGATATGTTTTTCTGCCTGAAATAGTTTCATATTCTAAGGTGTTATCTTTTTTACTATCTAAATCTAAATAACCAATGGCAGGATTGTCAAAATGAACGGCGTATAACTTGGAAGATAAAACTACCGGAATACAAAAATTCATTAATTCTGCATGAGTTTCATAGCCATATTGTGCACGATTGTATAACGCTAAACGGTTTCCTCTTCGGTTCATACCCAAAGCGCGTGCACCGCCGCCAAATAGCTTTTCATCAGGAGTTATATTGAACTGTAATACTTCGGTAGAATCATAAACGATATTTCCTTTTACGTTTTCTAGCGGAATATGTTTTTGTTTTTGATAGCCGGTTTTTTCGGATAATACTAACGAATTATTTCTCAGATAAGAGACTTGAAATGGTGATTTTTGAATCTGAACTTTTGTTTTAGCAATAGAAAAAATTAATGTGTTTTTGTTTTCTAAAACGCTACTTTTTACCAATGATTGTAAAACAACGGCATGTGAATTTGGATTGAGTTTTTCGCCTTTAGGAACAAATGAAGTTTCGATTATTTTGTCGGAATAGGCTTTGATAAAATAAGTTCCATCTGAGGTTTTTACTTCCAGAATGTTATTTTTCCAGTTGTGAGAAAGGTATTTTCTATTGGCATTTTGAGCAAATGCAAACGAAGTTATCAATAATGTAAAAAGTAATTTTTTCATGGTGTATTTTTTCCAAACATAAATTCAATAGGAATATTTATTCTTTTTTGCCATGAAGCTTCAGAATGGTTTTCGCCTTCAAATTTTAAGTTTTTATAATTTTTTGAAGTATATTCTTTTGATTGTGCTACTTCATCTACTCGATAGGCATATTTTACATAATCGGCATCAAGTGTTTCAGTTCCATAATCAAAATAGATTTTGTGATTTTTGGGATTAGGTAGTTTTTTACTCATGTAAGTAAAGAAACTTTCCGGAATTGGGTTGTCTTCAAATTCACGAAATCCAATCCAATGCGTTGATAAACAAGCTGCCTTTCCAAAAACATTTGGATACTCACAAATAGCATACATTGAAATCAATCCGCCCATACTTGAACCCATAATTCCTGTATGCTTTGCGTCTGTGTAAACCGAATAATTTTTATCAATGAATGGTTTTAAATCGGTAACAATGAATTTAAGGTAATTGTCAGAGTTTACTTTTTCTAACGACCAGTCCATATTGAGATTTTTCGCTTCCGTTTGAATTTTTTTTAATTCTTCTTTAGAGAATGTTTCAAATGGTTTTTTTGGACATAAATCATCGTGGCGGAGATTTTGGATATTCCAAATGGCGACCACAATAATATCTTCAATTTTATTTTCAGAATTCAACTTAGAAACTACTTCGTCAACCATCCATTCTTCTTTGTTCCATGTAGTAGTGGCATCAAAAAGCATTTGTCCGTCATGCATATATAAAACGCTGTATTTTTTGTCTTTTGTATAATTGGATGGTAACCAAACATCGACAGTTCGTGGTTTTATATGCTTTGTTGGAAAGCTGTCTATTCGATGGATAATTCCTTGAAATTTTTCGGAATTGATAATTTGATAGCTTTCTATTTTGTTTTGTGCTATGGCAATTGATGAAATTAATAATGTAAAAAGTAGTTTCTTCATAGGAATTCATTTTTCATTTCGACGAAACAGAAAACGCATAACTTAAAAGTGTTGATGAGATTTCTCCTTCGTCGAAATGACAAGTTTGGGTTTATTTTAATTCTAAAATTAATGCCGAGTTTCCTTCGATAGAAATGTCATTTTTTAAATCGAAAGTAGTATTGGTTAACGCATCTTTTCCGGATTTAAAATTGCTAATGTTTTCTGCAAAACGACTGGTTTTGAACGTTTGTTTTTCGTTATTGTTGTTCAAAATTATCATTACACTTTCTTTATCATTATGGCGAAAATAGACGTAAACGTTGTTCTCAGGAACATAATGAGTAGTTTTTCCGTTATGAATTACCGATTTTGATTTTCTCCAATTTAATAGTTTCGCCGTAAAATCGAAATATTTTTTTTGAACATCAGTTCTGCCCGAAGCCGTGAAAGCGTTGTTTTGGTCGCCATTCCATCCGCCAGGGAAATCTTGTCGAATATCAGCATCGCCTTTGTCTTTGTTTCCTGCCATTCCAATTTCGGAACCGTAATAAATTTGTGGAATTCCACGAACAGTTGAAATCAAAGTCATCGCCATTTGGTATTTTTTGAAATCGGGATAAATGTGATTGAAACGATGTGTGTCGTGATTTTCGATAAAAATTAAAATATTGTCAATGTTTGGATATAAAAAGTCGTTGGTAAAATTTTCATATACTTTGATTATTCCTTTGTCCCAAGAGGATTGATTTTCGTTGAAAACGGTTCCAATAGCGTCGTGTAACGTGAAATCCATCACGGAAGGCAAATGTGAATTAAAGCTTTGTATTGCGCCAATTTTGCTGTCTTTTTGCCAATATGCCATTTGTGCTTGGTCGTGCATCCAAACTTCGCCAACGATGTTGAAATAAGGATATTCATCGGTTATGGCTTTTGTCCATTTTGAAATTCCTTCTTTGTCATTATAGGAATAAGTATCTACTCGAAAACCGTCTAAATCGGCAAATTCAATCCACCAAATGGCGTTTTGAGTAAGATAATTTAGGACTAAAGGATTTTTTTGGTTTAAGTCGGGCATTGATTTTACAAACCAGCCATCCATGCAATATTTAGCATCGCGTTTGGAAGCATTGCTGTCAAATTGCGTCGTCATTCGGTAATTGGATTGCGCGAATTCTGGAAATTGATTTATCCAATCGTGTGTTGGTAAATCGTTTATCATCCAATGTTTCCAACCCCAATGATTGGTGACATAATCCATGATATTTTTCATTCCTTTTTTGTGTAATTCTTGGCTCATTCGAAGGTAATCTTCGTTTGTACCATATCTTGGATCGATTTTATAGACATCGGATTGCCCATAAGTGTGATATGAATATTGTTCGTCATTGTCTTCACAAAGTGGTGTTGACCAAATGGCTGTTGCACCAAGTTCGTGGATGTAATTGATGTTTTTTATAATTCCTTCAATGTCGCCGCCGTGTCTTCCGCCGGGAAGATTTCGGTTGTATTTTTCGGTTACTGATGAATGGCTATCATTGTTTGGGTTTCCGTTGGCAAAACGATCGGGCATCAGTAAGTAAATCACATCTGAGCTATCGTAACTTTTGCGTAAGCGTGAATTTTCTTTGCGTTGTTTGAGTTCGTAGTTTTTGGTAAATGATTTTTTGCCGTTTTTGAAAGTGAAAGTAATGTTTTGAGCATTTACATTTTTGGTATCAACAGTAACGAAAACATAGTTTGGGTTTTCTGTTTTTTGAACGGATTTGATTTGAATGCCATTGGAAACAGATACGTCATTTTGAGCTATATTTTTTCCATAGAACATAATTTGAACATCGGAAAGGTTCATGTCACTCCACCAAAAAGGTGGTTCAACTTTGTCAATTTGTGCGAAAGTTGAAATTGAAACTAGAAGTAATAACAATGTTTTTTTCATAATTGTGTTGTTTTTAGAAATTATTTAAGGCATATAAGTTCATTTTAAGTTTTGCTTATATGTTCTTATATGCCTTAAATGGTAAGTTTTGTTTTTAAACCGTTACCAAACTATTCGGTTCAACTAAAATTTCTTTTCCGTTTACAAAAACAGAAATTGTATTTTCTCCTTCCAAAGTGAATTTGGTTTCATTTTGATGAACAGACACTTTCAGAATTTGATTTCTGAAATTGATTTTAAATGAGTAGCCATTCCATTCTTTAGGAATTCGCGGTTCAAAATGCAATGTATTATTTTTTACACGCATTCCTCCAAAACCTTCTACAATACTCATCCAAGTTCCTGCCATAGAAGTAATATGCAAACCTTCTTCTACTTCTTTATTATAGTCATCTAAATCCAAACGCGAAGTCCTTAAATAGAATGTGTAAGCTTGTTCCATTCTGCCTAAAACTGCAGCTTGAATGGAGTGAACGCATGGCGAAAGTGAACTTTCATGAACGGTAAATGGTTCGTAGAAATCAAAATGTTTTTCTAATTGTTCTTTGCTGAAATGATCTTCAAAGAAGTAGAAACCTTGTAACGTATCGGCTTGTTTAATGTATGGCGATCGAAGGATTCTATCCCAAGACCATTTTTGGTTAATTGGCCGTTGACTTTTATCTAAATCATGAACTTTCACTAATTCTTTATCCAAGAAGCCATCTTGTTGTAAATAAACATCATGCTCTTTAGAATATGGAAAATACATATTATCAGCAACCGCTTTCCAATGTGTAATTTCAGCATCATCAAGTTTGACTTTACTCATTATTCTTGTATAATCGGCGTTGAATTCAGTTTGAACTTTATTGATTTGCTCAATTGTATAATCAATACACCATTTTGCAATATAATTGGTGTAGAAATTATTGTTTACGTTATTTTCATATTCATTTGGACCTGTTACGCCAAGAATTACAAATTGATTTCTATAGGTTGAAAATGTCGCTCTTTGGTGCCAAAAACGTGCAATTCCGATGAGAACTTCTAAACCTTTTTCCGGAATATAGCTGTAATCTCCGGTAAAACGGTAATAGTTGAAAATAGCAAATGCAATAGCACCATTTCTATGAATTTCTTCAAAAGTGATTTCCCATTCGTTATGACATTCTTCTCCATTCATGGTTACCATCGGATACAAAGCAGCACCGTTTTTAAAACCTAATTTTTGTGCATTTTCTATGGCTTTATCCAATTGATTGTAACGGTATGCCAAAAGATTTCGAGCAACTTGCTGATCTTTGGTAGCCATATAGAATGGAATACAATAAGCTTCGGTATCCCAATAAGTTGATCCGCCATATTTTTCTCCCGTAAATCCTTTTGGACCAATATTTAATCGACTGTCTTTTCCTAAATAAGTTTGGTTTAGTTGGAAAATATTGAAACGAATTCCTTGTTGTGCTTTTACATCACCATCAATAGTAATGTCGCTCATTTCCCAAATTTTTGCCCAAGCTTGTTTTTGGTTTTCCAATAATTGAGTGTAGCTTATAGATAGTGCTTTTTCGATTACTTTTTCTGCAGCGATTATTGTATTGTCGTGATTCATGGAAACACTATAACCTCCAAATTTCTGGATAGAAATGTTCTGATTTTTAACAGCATTAACAACAAATGTTTGTGTTGCTTTATCTGCTGTGTTTTCAGAGTTTATAGATTCTGCATTCATGCTTTCGTTGTCAACAAAAATTTCATTATGCATGAAAGCAGTAGCGACAAATCCTGTTTTGTAGGTTCTAGCTGTTACAAAGGCTTCGTTTATGGTGTTTTTAATGTCGATTGTTTCCCAGAAACGTTCTTCCCAATTAGCATCTTCGTTGTGAACTCCTGCATCTACGTAAGGATTAAAAACAATTTTAGCATCATTATTAAGTATTGTTATTTCATAATTAATAACACCTAACTCATCAATATCTAATGACAGAAATCGGGTGATTTTTGCTTGAATCTCGATGTCGTTTTGTAAAACTGCTTTGAACGACCGGTAATAAATACCTTCTTTCATGTTTAATTCACGACAAAAATCTGAAACGGATTTGCATTTGGCTAAATCAAGGTTTTCACCGTTAATTGTTATGTTGATGCCAATCCAGTTTGGCGCATTAAGTACTTTGGCAAAATATTCCGGATAACCGTTTTTCCACCATCCCACTTTGGTTTTATCGGGATAATAAATTCCGGCAATGTAACTTCCTTGGAATGTTTTTCCGGAATAATATTCTTCAAAATTGGCACGTTGTCCCATCGCACCGTTCCCGATGCTGAAAAGACTTTCAGAAGATTTTACTCTTTCGACATCAAATCCTTCTTCAATAATCGACCAGTTGTCTGGTTTGATATAATCTTGGTTCATTTTTATATAATTTGTGCAATATTTTTTTTATTCAAAAAACTGAACTTTTTTATTTATCGATTAATGATTGTAAAAAATCAAAATCAATAAAGGTGAAATCCTGAAAATTATACTTAGCTTCATGTAAAATGTCAGGATTTCCAATTCCGATACTTGTCATATTTGCAATGTTGGCAGCCTGAATTCCGGCAACGCTGTCTTCAAAAACAATTGAATTTTCATTGGAAGTATTCAATAATTTTGCAGCTCTAAGGAAAACTTCCGGATCGGGCTTTGCATTAGAAACATCATTTCCATCTACGACAGTATCAAATAAAGGCAAAATACCGGTTTTTTTCAGGATAGGACGAGCATTTTTACTTGCTGAACCTAAGGCTATTAATTGATTTTGCTCTTTTAAATAGTGTAAAACGGGAAGTACTCCCGGTAAAATTTCACTTTCATCCATATCTACTAAATAGGATAAATAGTCTTCATTTTTTTGAATTAACCATTTGTTTTTGTCTTCTTGAGAAGCTTCGATTCCGCCTAATTCCAGAATAATCTCCAGAGAACGAACACGGCTAACTCCTTTTAATTCTTCGTTGTGTTCGGGTGTAAATTCGATTCCGAGTTCTTGAGCTAATTTTTGCCAAGCTAAAAAATGATATTTTGCTGTGTCAACGATTACTCCGTCAAGGTCGAATATGAATGCTTTTTTAGTCATTTATTTGGTGTCTGCGTTATCTTTTACTTTGATTACTAAGAATGCTGCGATAATAAAGCTTATACCGCTCATCATAATTGCATAAATAGCGTGATCTCCGTAAACATATTTTACAAGTGGTCCGCCGATTAAGGCGTTTACGATTTGTGGAATTACGATAAAGAAATTAAAAATTCCCATATAAACTCCCATTTTTTTCGGATGGATTGATCCTGCTAATATTGCATATGGCATTGCCAAAATACTAGCCCAAGCAAATCCGACAAGAATCATTGAAAAAATCAGCGTCTCTTTGTTTGGCATGAAATACATTGAAATTAATCCAATTCCGCCTAAAATCAATGACAAAGCATGTGTTTTTCGTCGTCCGATTTGTTTAGCGATGTAAGGCAAAGCAAAAGCGACGATTGCTGAAACAAGGTTGTAGACTCCAAAGATAATTCCAACCCAGTCACCAGCCGATTGAAATTCAGGACTTTTAGTGTCATTAATGTCTAGTTTGTAAATGTGCTGTGCTATTGCCGGAGTTGAAAAAACCCACATTCCAAAAAGTCCAAACCATGAAAAAAACTGGACCCAACTTAGTTGGCGCATAGTTTCGGGCATTTTGGAAAAATCAGAAAAGATATCACTGAGTTTTGCTTCTTTTACTGATTCGGCCATGGCAGCTTGATGTTCTTTTTCGTCATTAAATTTAGCAAGTTCTTCCGGAGAATATTCTTTCGTAGTAAAAATTGTAACCAATATAGAACCAACAAGAATCAATGCACCGATAATAAACGAGTAAATGAGATTTAGAGGAACTGCAGAAGTGCTTGTTGCCAGATTGCTTACGCCAAACCAATTGGTTAAAACATAAGGTAGCCACGAACCAACAACTGCTCCAATACCAATTAATGCTGTTTGTACACTAAACCCAAGAGTGTGCTGGTCTGCTCTAAGACAGTCTCCAACCAATGCTCGAAATGGTTCCATAGCAATGTTAAAAGATGCATCCATAATCATTAACATTCCGGCTCCAACCCATAAGGCAGGCATGAAAGCAATAAAAATTTCAGCTTGAGGCATCAGAATTAGTCCGATGGAAGCTAATAAAGCTCCGGCAAGAAAATAGGGTTTTCTTCTTCCAAATTTTCCCCATGTGTTATCACTATAATGACCAATTATGGGTTGGACGATTAATCCCATTAAAGGCGCAATTATCCAAAACCAAGAAAGTTCATGAACATCAGCACCAAAAATTTGGAGAATTCTGCTGGCATTAGCATTTTGAAGGGCAAAACCCATTTGTATTCCCAGAAATCCGAAACTCATATTCCAGATTTGCCAGAAACTTAACTTACGCTTTTCCATTATCGTAGTTTAATAATTTATAATACGATAAGCGATATATTTATGGCTTATCAAACTTAAAATTTGTTTTCGAAGTAAAGTATAAGCTTGATAATCTGCTGTAAATATAATAAAGATTTTAAATTAAGGTTGTTTAAATTTGAGAATTAGGATTTAATACGTAACGAAAACGTTTTTTTGTTAATAAATTAAGGCTTGGTCGATTCTCTTTCTATGAGCTCAGTTTCAATAACCTCTGTTTTGTATTGTTCTTCATCATCATTTTCAGACTCTAGTCTTTCGATAAGCATTTTGGCTGCTTTTCCACCCATTTTTACTCCGTTTTGGCTCACGGTTGTTATACTTGGTGTAGAATATTTTGAAATGATTCCGTCTGTGAAACCAATAATGGATAAATCATCAGGAACTTTTTTACCTAATTTATTTGCTATTTTTAATGCTGTAACAGCAAAAAGTTCATTGACAGCAAAAAGTGCTTCAATTTCATTGTTTTGAATTAATTCCTCTATTTGATGGTCAAAATTTTCAGTATCTTCTATTTTTAGTATTAAAGATTCGTTTGCTTCAATGTCGTTGTTTTTTAATGCTTTTTTATACCCATCAGTTCTTAGTTTACCTACGCTGACATAATCGATGGTAGTTATCAAGGCGATTTTTTTTAGTCCTTTGTCTATCAAAAATTGAGTGGCATTATAGGCGGCATGTGCATCGTCAATGATTATTTTGTCACACAAAATTTCGTTGGTTACACGATCAAACATTACAACCGGCATTCCTTGATTTATTACTTCCAAAATATGATGAAAATCTTTTTTCTGTTGAGTTTCTTTGGAGAGAGACATAATAAAGCCATCAATACTACCATTGGCAAGCATTTCCATGTTGATAACTTCTTTGTCAAATGATTCGTCGGATAAACAAACTAATACATTGTATCCATTTTCGTTAGCTACGTGTTCTACGCCGCTGATTACAGTAGCAAAAAAATGATGAATGATTTCAGGAATAATAATACAAATGGTCTTAGTTTTTTTGTTCTTTAAGCTAAGAGCAATGTTGTTTGGCTTATAGTTATATAGTTTGGCAAACGCTTGAACTTTTTGTCTTGTGTCTTCACTAATTTCTAAACTATTTCTTAAAGATTTTGAAACAGTAGAAATAGATACATCCAGTTCTTTCGCAATTTGTTTTAGAGTAACTTTTCTTTTCATTTTTTTGTTTCGGTACTGATTTGTCAATAAAGATATATTTTTTTTTCACAAACGTCAATTTTCTTATCAAAAATCTGCCATAACTAAAAAGTTTTCAACACGAAAACGTTTTCGGTAAGCAATTAGAAGCGGCTCATTTTTTTTGCTGTAAAATTTGCATAAATTTAACAATTCGAAGCTAAAAGTATAAGCACAAAAACAAATTTTAACCTAAACAAAATGTATGAAAACAATTTACAAAAAATTGTTATTTTTATTCTTGATTTTACCGTTTAGTGCATTTGCGCAAACGTTAAGCGGTGTTGTTTTGGACGGATCTTCCAATCAGCCGTTGCCAGGAGTAAACGTAATAGTTAAAGGTGCTAACAATAGCACAACAACTGATTTTGATGGGAAATTTCAATTGAACGGACTTAAGAATGGAGACGTAGTTCAGTTTTTATTTATTGGTTATACGGCTCAAGAGGTAAAATATTCCGGTCAAAAATCATTATCAATTTCTTTAGTTGAAGAAGCTAATCAATTACAAGAGGTCGTAGTTCAGGTTGGTTATGGATCCGTTAAGAAAAAAGATGCAACGGGGTCAGCAACTGTAATTACTACTAAAGATTTTAACAAAGGTGCTAATGTAACTACTGAAAATTTATTACAAGGAAGAGTTGCCGGTGTTACTATCAATACTAGTGGTGCTCCAGGTTCGGGGTCTGAAATTAGAATTCGTGGAGGGTCATCTTTATTTGCAAGTAACGATCCGTTGATTGTTATTGATGGATTGCCAATTGAAAATACTACTACAACTGGTTCTACATCATTTTTAGCGTCATTAAATCCAAGTACTATTGAATCGATGACCGTGTTGAAAGATGCTTCTGCAACAGCAATTTATGGTTCAAGAGCTTCTAATGGAGTTATTTTGATTACTACCAAAAAAGGAGGAAAAACTCTAGCGGTAGATTATAATTTTCAATATGGATCAGGAAGGCTGGTAGATAAAATTGACGTATTCTCAGCGAGTGAATTCAGAAATATTATTCAACAATATAGGCCAAGTGATGTGTCAAAATTAGGTAATGCAAATACTGATTGGCAAGATGAAATTTACAGAAGAACTGATTTTGTTGATCAAAATTTATCGATAAGGGGAAATTTATTTGGTAAAATTCCTTCAAGATTAACGGTGGGAAATACATATCAAGAAGGTTTAAGATTGACTAATAAATTCAATAGAAGTACTGTTGGGTTAGCTTTAAATCCTTCTTTTTTAAATGATCACTTAAAATTTAAATTAAACGCAAATTATACTAATGAGAAAAATAGATTTGCGGAAGGCGTTGAAGGTTCTGCTTTAAGATTTGATCCGACACAGCCGGTGTATGATAGTAATTCAATTTATGGAGGTTTTTTTGAATACTATAATGTTTCTAATGGAGAATTAACTCCTCAAACTCCAAGGAATCCTGTTGCTCAGTTATTGCAAACGTATGATACAGGTGTGATTAACAGGATGTTTGGTAATTTTGAGATTGATTATAAGTTTCATTTTTTACCTGAATTGAGGGCTGTTATAAATTTAGGATTTGATGAGACTACAGGTAAAAGAACGAAATTAGCAGGGGCAGATGTTGCATCTTCAGGATCAAATAATAATATACCTTACGGAACTAATGAGTATACGAAAGAGAATAGAAGAAATAAACTGTTAGATTTTTATTTTAATTATAACAAAACATTTGACGATTTGGTTTTTGACGCTACAGCAGGTTATTCTTATCAAAAAATAGAATCCGATAAGTATTTAACAGGTAATATTAATGATCCGAATTTAGCTACTGGTCCAACAGGTTTTCCTAGGTTGGAGGTTCCTTTTGATACTGTGTTGATAGGTTTTTTTGGTAGAACAAATTTTACCTATAAGGACAAGTATCTATTAACTTTAACTTATAGAAGAGATGGATCTTCTAAATTTGATAGTGATAATCGTTGGGCAAATTTCCCTGCGGCAGCATTTGCATGGAAAATGAATCAGGATTTTTTCAAAGACAGCAAGGTTATTAGTGATTTGAAATTAAGATTGGGTTGGGGTATAACTGGTCAGCAAAATATTGGAAACAATAATGATTATTTACAACAGTATAATATAGGTAGTGGAAGTTCTCAATATTATTTTGGAGAGACTCCATATCCAATTGCTGTTTCTGCAAGATTAAGTGATAAATTGAAATGGGAAGAAACTACAACCTATAATGCAGGTATAGATTTTGGACTATTCAATAACAGAATAACTGGGGCTTTAGATGTTTTTTACAAAGAATCAAATGACTTATTAGCAGATGTTGCTACAGCAGATGGTTCAAATTTCTCTAACCGTTCATGGCAAAATATTGGAAGTTTTACAACCAAAGGTATTGAATTGTCATTGAATTCGGATGTTATTAAAAAAGATAATCTTAACTGGAATTTAAGTTTTAATGCGACTACTTATCAACGTGAAATAACCAAATTAAATGCAGAGTTCATAAGAGTAGGAGATAATGTTGTAGGAACAGGGACTCAGGCACAAGCGCATTTTGTAGGGTTTGCTCCAAACTCATTTTTGTTATATAAACAATTGTATGATGCTAACGGAAATCCAATCGAAGGGGCATTTGCTGATTTGAATGGTGATAATGTAATAAATGCTCAAGATAAATATGTTTATCGTAATCCTGATCCAAAATTAATTTTGGGTTTAGCATCTAACTTTAATTATAAAAACTTTGACTTTTATTTTAATTTAAGAGCAAATTTAGGAAATAGAATATTTAATGTAGTTAATGCTAGTAGAGCACAATATAATTTATTGACTACAGGAGGTACAGTTGGAAATATTCCTATATCGGTACTAGAAACAGGAATTATAAATCAAAATAATAATAATGTATTATCTGATATGTATGTTGAAAATGCATCATTTTTAAGAATGGATAATATTACTATGGGTTATACGTTTCCTAAATGGTTAGATGGTAAAGCATCGTTGAGATTATATACAGGGGTTCAAAATGTTTTTGTAATAACAGATTATTCAGGATTAGATCCTGAAATTACAGGAGGATTTGATAATACAATTTATCCAAGACAAAGAAGTTTCTTGTTTGGAGCTAATGTTAAATTTTAAAAAATTGAATATGAAAAAATTTAAAATGTTTTATCTACTGTTAGCTTTAGGTGCTATTCTATCGTGTACAGATGATTTAAATGTAGTTTCTGAAGATCCAAGAACAACAACGCCGGAAATATTGTTCTCTTCATTTGAAGGGTATAAACAAGCTTTGGCTGGTGTTTATGGGAATTTATCTTTAACAGGTACTGGTGATGCTGGAAGTTCCTTTCTGCAAGGAATTGATGCAGGTACAAGTCAGTTTGGAAGGACATTATGGTATTTGCAAAGCCTTACTACAGATGAAGCAATATGGACTTATGAAAATGATGAGGGAGTTGCTGAAATACAAAGAAATACTTGGACGGCTGATAATCCAGTTGTTTTGGGCTTTTTTAGTAGAACTATGGCAGAAGTAGCTTTTTCTAATGATTTTTTGAAGCAATCAACACCTGAGTTGTTAGCTTCTAGAGGTATTACAAATGAAAATGAAGTGGCAGAAATAGAAATATTCAGAAGTGAAGTAAGGGTGTTAAGAGCATTGGCTTACTATTATATGATGGATGTTTTTGGAAAAGCACCTTTCATAACAGAAAACAATCCAATTGGTTTTAAAGGACCACAATATAACCGTGAGCAATTATTTAACTTTATTGAAAGCGAATTAACAGATGTTATACCAACATTAAAAGACGCAAATACTAATGAGTATGGAAGATTAGATAAAGCAGTTGCTCAAATGATTTTGGCAAAAGTATATTTGAATGCTGAAGTGTATATTGGGACAGCAAAATATGCGGAATGTATGACTCAATGTCAAAATGTAATTGCAGGAGGATATACCTTAAATACTAATTACTTAAATAACTTTAAAGCAGATAATCATACTTCTAACGAAATGATTTTTACTTTACAGGCTGATGGTGTAAGAACACAAAACTACGGAGCGACAACAGTAATCATCAATGGACAAGTAGGATCATTTGAAGGGAATGGTTCAGAATTTGGTGTTGGTGGTTGGGGCGGAGCTCTTAGATTAAGAAAGCAATTAGTTCAAAAATTTGATGGAGGAACATTTACTAACGATACTAGAAAAACAATTACTGACAATAATGGTTCAAGACCAATTGATATAGCAGTGATAACAAATGCTGGTCAAGGACATATTCTTCACAAGTTTTCTAATAAAACTTCAGCAGGTGTTGCTGGTCCAAATTCTACTTTTGTTGATACTGATTTTCCTTTGTTTAGATTAGCAGATGTTTACTTAATGTATGCTGAAGCTCAAATGAGAAAAGATGGAGCAACTAATGGTAGTAATGTTAAAAATGCAAACACTACTTCAATTGGATATATAAACGATTTAAGAGTTAGAGCAAATAATGGATCAACTAGTGCAAATGTTGGTGCTGGAGATGTTGATTTACAATTTATTATTGACGAAAGAGCTAGAGAATTACATTGGGAAGGTCACAGAAGACAAGATTTAATTCGATTTGGACAATTTACAGGTGGAAATTATAATTGGGCTTGGAAAGGAAATATCCAAAACGGAACTTCTATTTCTGATAACTTAAAAGTATTCCCAATCCCTTCAAATTCAATTGTTGCGAATCCTAATCTAACTCAAAATCAAGGATATTAAACAATAACTAAATGTTAAAAAACATGAAAAATATTTCAAAACTAGTATTAGTCCTTTTTGGATTAATGACCATATCATGTTCTGATGATATTCAAGATATTGAGGCAGTAACACCAGCAACAGGAATTAATTTGATTAACCCAACATCAAGCTTTAATATGGTGTTGGATGGGAGTAAATTAAATCAAGTTGCTACATCATTTGTTTGGGCAGATACAGATAACACAGGAGATTCTTCTATCTCTTATACAGTTGAAGCAGCATTAGGTGGTACCGAATTTGCAACTCCATACGTTTTAGGTACAACTACCGATATGTTTTTAAATGTTACAATCGGAAACTTAGATACAGCCGCAAAAGCTATAGGTATTCAACCGCTTACAGAAGGAATTGTTGATATTCGAGTAAAGTCTGTAAACGGAACTTCAAATATAGCAACGATAAAAGTAACACCTTATCAACCTAACTGGGGAATTATTGGTAGTGCAACTACGTTTGGATGGGATAATAGTACAGATATGGTTTATAATCCGATGACTGGTAAATATTCTATTTCTCTTTATCTAAACTCAGGGGAATTTAAATTTAGATTAGATAATAGTTGGGCAGTAAATTATGGAGATAATGGTAATAATCTGTCTTTAGAATCAGGTGGAGATAATATTCCTGTATCAGCAGGAAACTACACAATTGTTCTGGATATTGATAATTTGTCGTACACTATAACGCCAATTGTTGACGCATGGGGAATTATTGGTAGTGCAACACCAACAGGATGGGATAGCGATACTTTGCTAGATTTCGATTCTACTACAAGCACTTATTCAATGATAATTAATTTAGTACCTGGAGAATTTAAGTTTAGATTAAATCAAGATTGGGGTACTAATTATGGTGATAATGGAAATAATTTGTCGCTAGATAATAATGGTGCAAATATTCCTGTTGCAGAAGGTGGTACTTATTATATAACTGCTGATTTTAATGGTCTAACATATACCATAACTAAACTTTAATACAAAATATTAAATTATGAAAATATTTAGAATTTTAATGATAAGTATCGGTCTATTTGTGCTTTCATGTACGGATGATGTTGCTGATACGGAAAGAGATGCAGTTGAAACAAAAACTGCTCCAGTTTTAAAAGCACCAGGAAATGATTTTTCAATGGTCTTATCTCTTGCAAATGCAAATGATTTTGCTGCTTCTTTTGTTTGGGACTATGCTGCATATAACGGTACACAAACGGTTATTAACTATAGTATAGAATTTGATGCCGCTGGTACAAGTTTTGCGTCGCCAACAGTAGTAGCAACTTCAACTGAGAAGTTCAAAGAATTCAAAGTAAGTGAGTTAAATCAAGCGGCATTAGATGCTGGTTTTCCCCCATTTGAAGAAAGTAGTATTGATGTTAGAATAAAATCTACAGTTGGGACAACAGGTGTTGGAGTTCCTCAATATTCAAATCATTTTACTATCAAATTAACCCCTTATCCGGCTTGGCCTAATTGGGGAATTATTGGTAGTGCAACACCAACAGGATGGGATTCTGATACTAACTTGGATTATGATTTAAGTACTAAAACATACTTTATTACTATGGATTTAGTTGTAGGTGCTTTCAAATTTAGATTAGATGATAGTTGGAGTACAAATTATGGTGACGATGGAAATAATCTTTCTTTAGAAGCCGGAGGAGCCGATATTCCAGTTACAGTTGCTGGTACTTATTTAATAAAAGTAAATTTTGGAACCGAAGAAGCAGGTGGAATTCCAGCAAAGAGTTATACTATAACTTTGCAGTAAATTATAATACTTGGAGTTGTTATAAAATTTGATGACACTTTTTAGAGATATTATACCAAATTGTTTTTAATATCTGTTATAAGTGATAGTAAATGTTTAATTACACATAACAGAACTTTACATCAAATTTTATAACAACTCCTTTTTACATTAAAAAAACAAAAATGAAAAAAATATTACTTTACTTATTGATTTTTCCATTGTTGTTGTTCGCTCAGCAACAAACAGCAACCTATTCGATTAATCCTTCTCCAACATTTGAAGGAACAGATGCGTTAACTGTTACAATAAATGGATCCTCAATAAACGAATCGACTTGGGGAGTGACAAACAACCAACTTTATGCTTGGGTTTGGGCATTAAATAGTGCTAATGCAAATATTTCATACAGTGGAAATGGAGCTTGGGAAAACTCAGACGCCAGTAAATTAATGACATACAATTCAGTAAATGATACTTATTCATTTACGTATAACCCAAATGTTTTTAGCTTTTTTGGTACAACAGAAGTCGCAAAAGTTGGATTTTTAATCAAAGCAAAAAACGGAACCGGAGATAAAAAATCACAAGATATTGTTTTGAATGTTGGCTCTTTTCAGGTTACACTTTTAAATAGTATTGTAGCTGGAGGAACACAACTTTTTTCAACAAATTATTCTATTGCTGCACGTCATAATGGAAGCGCATCAAATTATGTTTTAAAAAGAAATGGTGTAACCATTAATACCCAAAATAATTTGGCCGCAAGTTCTGGTCCACCAAGTTACACTTTTACTGATACTGCTACAGAAAACATAAATAATTATACTCTAGAGGTTACTCAAAATGGAGTTACTAAAACATTTAATTTCTCGGCATTAAAAACATTAACTCCAGTGAGTGAAGCATTACCATTAGGTATGGTTGATGGTGTAAATTATCATTCTGGTGATGCTACAAAAGCAACTTTAGTGCTAAATGCACCTTTAAAGGATTTTGTATACGTTGCAGGAAGCTTCAATAATTGGCAACCATCTGTAAGTCATGTGATGAAAAAAGATCCTTCTACAGGAAAGTTTTGGTACGAAGTAACTGGTTTAACTCCAGGAAATTCTGAAACATTTCAATACTGGGTTTGTGATAATACAAGTGTGCCAACAAATTCTCCTAAAATTGTAAAAACAGCCGATCCTTTTTCAACTTTAGTCTTATCTCCTTTTGATGATCCAGAAATTATTTCACTTGGAGTTTTTCCTGGATTACCTGCTTATCCTGCCGGGCAAGAAAGAGAAGTAAGTGTTATTCAAACAGGACCAAATGCTTATTATAATTACAATTGGAGTGCTGCTACTACAAATTTTGTAAAACCAAATATTAAAGACCTTGTGATTTATGAGGTTTTAGTAAGGGATTTTGATGCTAACAGAACATATCAAGACTTAATAAACCGAATGGATTATTTCAAGAACTTAAAAATTAATGCAATCCAACTTATGCCAGTAATGGAGTTTGAAGGAAACGAAAGTTGGGGTTATAATACATCATTCCATTTAGCGTTAGACAAAAGATATGGTCCGCCAGTAAAATTAAAAGAGTTTATTGATTTGTGTCACCAAAACGGTATAGCCGTTATTTTAGACTTAGCTTTAAATCACGTTTTTGGTCGTTCTCCTTTAGTGAGAATGTGGATGCAAGATGCAAATGGCGATGGTTGGGGCGATGCAATTTCAACAACAAATGAAAATCCATATATTAATCAACTAGCAAGACATTCCTATAGTGTAGGAAGTGATTTGAATCATTTCTTTGAACCTAATACTCAAAACACTTCGGGTGTTACTAATACTTGGGGATCAAATTTAGCCAATACCTATTCCGTTAGAACCATTCAACATTGGATAAACGAATATAAAATTGATGGTTACAGATGGGATTTAACTAAAGGATTTACCAATAGTTGTACTAGTGGAGACGAGGTTTGTACTAATGATTATAAAGCTGATCGAGTTGCTAAATTAAAATGGTATGCCGATAAACAATGGGAAGCCGACAATACTTCATATTGTATTTTTGAACATTTAGGCTTTGGCGGATCGTATAATGAAGAAGTAGAATGGGCAAATTATAGAATTGCAGAAGGAAAAGGTATTATGCAATGGCGTAAAATGACTGATCCTTATGCAGATTTGCTAAAAGGAAATGCTACGAATTTATCTGGCGTAGCAGAAAGCACAAATCGATTTATTGGTTATGCTGAAAGCCATGATGAAGAACGCGTCATCTATAAAGCATTAAATGAAGCAGGTCAAACTCAGGGAAATTTAACTAAAGTTTTACAAAGATTACCGGCAATGGGTTCTGTTTTGTTCTTAGTTCCTGGTCCAAAAATGATTTGGCATTTTAGTGAATTAGGCTGGGATAAATCACTTTGGACTTGTAATAATGGAAATGTTTCATATTCAAATCCTGACTGTAAACTTGATACTAAACCACAACCTCAATGGGTTGAAAATTGGGTTGGAAATACAGCTAGAGCTAATGTGTATAATCAATGGGCAAAACAAATTGAATTAAGAATTAATGAAAATGTTTTCGAAAATGGACAACATGCATGGAATTTTAGTCAAGCAGGTCGACCAAGACTTGATGTTTGGACATCTGCAACACCTCAATCTAATTTGAGTTATGTGTTTGTACTGACAAATTTTTCAGATGCAACCTATAATGCTTCTGGAGGTTTTCCATACACAGGAAATTGGGTTAATTTAATGGATAATTCTGTAGTTAATGTTACTAGTACAACTCAAAATGTATCTATTGAACCTGGAGGTTATAGAATTTTCGGAAATCAGCCGGCGAGTCTTAGTAATCCTGAAAATCAAATAACTTCAGTGAAGTTATATCCAAATCCTGCCAATAATTATTTTGTCATTGAAGGGGAAGTAACCAAAGCTGAAATTTATTCTGTAACAGGGCAATTGGTTAAGTCATTTGATCAAATTAATTCAAGTGAATATCAATATGATATTAATGAATTAACAAAAGGTATTTATTTGGTAAAAGCATTTGATGCTCAAAACAGAACAACAACAATGAAGTTAATAAAGCAATAATATTATTTGGTTTAAGTTAGTTAAGATTAATTTCAAGAAAGCCATGCATTTATGTATGGCTTTCTTATTTTAAACAACTGTTAAAAACGTTTTACTGAAATAAATAATTGATGTAGTTTTGCAATATGAAAAAGCCCTCTAAACCAGTAGTAATTAGAATTTTAAAATGGATAGGAATTTCGGTTACATCCATTATAGCGTTATTGTTTCTTCTGCCCATACTTTTCCCCGGGAAAATAGCAGAAGAAGTGAAAGCATTTGCCAATAAAAAGCTTGACGGAGAAATCAATTTCAAAGAAGCAAATCTGTCATTCTTTAATCATTTTCCATCGTTAACCTTAACGTTGACTGATTTTTCATTGAAAGGTTCTGCTCCGTATAAAAAAGAAACATTAGTTTCGGCTGATGAAGTTGCTTTCGGAATTGATTTGTCTTCTTTATTATTTGATAAGAAAGTCAATATTGACAAAATTTATGTTTCTGATGCATTTATCAATGTGTTGGTTAATGAAAAAGGAGAAGCGAACTACAATGTATATATCTCTGAAGAAGAAACTAGCCCAAAAGATTCATCTGAAACGGCACTTAGACTTGAAAAAATAGCTATTGAAAATGCCCGTTTAACTTATAATGATAAATCGGCAAAAATACTTATTGATGCCAGAGGGTTTAATTATGTTGGTAATGGTGATTTGGACAAATCCATTTTTGATTTATATACTAAAGCAAAGATTGAGTCGTTCGATTTTACTTATGATGGCGAACAATATCTTAAAAATAAGAAAGTAAATGCCAGTTTGATTACAAAAATAAATACCAATTCATTGGCGTTTGTTTTTGAAGAAAACAATTTAAAAATCAATAAGCTACCGGTTGAGTTCAAAGGAAAATTTGATTTCCTTAGTAATGGTTACGATATGGATTTTAATGTAAAATCAGAAGATAGTAAGCTGAATGATTTCTTTACCGCATTACCACCACAATATGTCACTTGGTTGGATAAATCAAAAGTAAAAGGAAGAACTGACTTATCACTTTCATTAAAAGGAAAATATATTGCATCCAAAAATGAAAAACCAAATTTAGCTTTCAATATGAAAATTAGAGACGGTTTTATCAATTATAATGAATCGCCAATTTCGGCATCCAATATTTTTATGAATTTTGATACTAAATTACCTTCTTTAGATACAGAACAATTAACCGTAAACCTTGATTCTATTTTCTTCAATCTTGACAAAGATTATGTAAAAGCTATCATTAAAACCGAAGGTTTGTTAACTCCAAAAATTGATGCTCGTATTCAAACCAAAGTTAACTTGGCAACGTTAAACAGAGCTTTCGGACTTCAAAATATAGAGCTAAAAGGAACAATGAATACCGATATTCGAGCACTTGGTGTTTACGATAAAAAAAACAATAAAATCCCGGTGACTAATGGAAAATTAGAGTTAAAAAACGGTTATATCAAGACCAATTATTATCCGAATCCAATTCAAAATATTAATGTTATAGCCAATATTGTGAACCAAAAGGGTTCGCTTGATGATTTGAAAATTCGTATCACTCCGGCATCGTTCGATTTTGAAGGAAAGCCAATTTATGTCAATGCAATTTTAGAAGATTTCCAAAATATTAAATATGATATTAAGGCAAAAGGCGAACTTAATTTGGGTAGAATTTATAAAGTTTTTTCCAAAAAAGGTCTGGATCTAGAGGGTTATATCAATGCTGATGTTTCATTTAAGGGAACTCAAAACGATGCCATGAACGGTAATTATGCCAAACTTCAAAATAAAGGAACATTATTACTAAAAAACATAAAAACACGTTCAGAATATCTACCAAAGCCATTTGTTATTCGAGAAGGAACATTTGTTTTCAATCAGGATAAAATGAATTTCAACGAATTCAAGGCAACCTATGGCGAATCGGATTTTAAGATGAACGGATTCTTGCGAAATGTTATTGATTTTGCATTAACAGACAAGGCAGTTTTAAAAGGAAATTTCACTTTACATTCTGACTTTATCAATGTAGATGAATTTATGACTGTAACAGAAACTACAGCAACAGCAATAGATTCTTCAAAAGTAAAACCTGTTTCAGGAGTTGTGATTATTCCGCCGAATTTTGATTTAGAATTTAATGCAACAGCAAATAAAGTCAATTTTGAGGACTTGAAATTACAAAATCTGAAAGGCAAAATGAATATAAATAAAGGTCAATTAGCTTTGAAAAACTCAGCCTTTGATTTGATTGGTGCCAATGTAAAAATGGATGTGGTTTATGGAAGTCAATCGTCCGAAAAAGCTTTTTTTGACTTCAAAGTTGATGCTAAAGAGTTTGATATTAAGCGAGCTTATAACGAAATTAAAATGTTTCGAGAAATGGCATCAGCTGCCGAAAGTGCAGAAGGTATTGTGTCGCTTGACTATAAAGTAGCCGGAATTCTGAATAGCAACATGGAACCTATCTATCCTTCATTAACCGGTGGCGGAACACTTTCTGTTAAAAAGGTAAAGATGAAAGGATTTAAAATGTTTGGAACAGTTAGTAAAAAAACAGGAAAAGAAGCTATTGCTAATCCGGATTTAAGTAAAGTGGACATTAATACCAAAATCAAAAATAATATCATTACAATTGAACGTTTCAAATTCAAAGTGGCAGGTTTTCGTCCAAGAATTGAAGGAACAACCAGTTTTGACGGAAAACTGAATATTAAAATGAGATTGGGATTGCCACCATTTGGTATTTTAGGAATTCCGATAAAAGTGACGGGAACACAAGATAATCCAAAAGTGCGTTTAGGTAAACAAACTGAAGATTTGGAAGAAACTGAATATGAAGGTGAAGTTCCAACGCCATTGCAAAGTCAACAAACTAACAAGTAAAAAATAATGTTACAAAAAAAACCGTTCCTTAGGAACGGTTTTTTATTTTTAAGATTTAACTAATTTATCTTTCTTTACTTTGGTTGAGATGGCTTCATTTCCATATTTCATGTCATTCAAAATATGAAGAGCTTCTTCGATGTATAAATCTTTAGAAAGACTTTCATGCCATCTGTCTCTTTTCTCTTTTAAAATTGGATCATCTTTCACTTTTTCGTTTTCATAAGGTAGAGAATTAAATGTCAAAGAATTTTTATAGTCCGTAATAGGTTTGTATTTCTTATTCTTCTCTTCCAATGCTTTTTGATCCGCTTTGAATTTATCTATTTGAAGACTGTAAACATTCTCATTATTGCGTTTATCAAGCCATTTTGCGTTGTCTTCAATCAATTGCATTTGAGGATTGTTTTTAAGTCTTGCTCTGCTTTGAGCAATAGCCAAATCATAGTTGTTTTGTTTGTCCCAAACTTTATAATTAGCAGGGTCTATTTTGTCCCATGGCATTGCATTTTCAACGTCTTTTTCACCCATTTTCAGGTATGCATATTTATCAGGCATTACAACATCACTTTTAACACCTTCACGCTGAGTAGAGCCACCATTAATTCTGTAAAATTTTTGAGTTGTTGTTTTTAAAGCACCTAAATCACCATAAGTACTTCCGCGAACAAATTGATTCAAATCAATTAAATTTTGAACAGTTCCTTTTCCATAAGACTGTTTGCTTCCTACTACAACACCGCGTTTATAATCTTGAATAGCTGCTGCAAGAATTTCTGAAGCCGAAGCCGAAAACTCATTAATCATAACGACAAGAGGTCCATCCCATTGTACTTTTGAATCTCTGTCATAAAGTACTTCTTTTTTGCCGGCTGCCGATTTTACCTGAACAATTGGTCCTTGTTCAATAAAGAGTCCAGCAATGTCAACAACTGTTTTTAATGAACCTCCGCCATTATCACGAACATCCATTACAATTCCTTGTACACCTTCCGCTTTTAATCTTTCTACTTCTTGAGCAACATCTTTTCCGGCATCTCGGGAGTCTTTATTTTCAAAATCGATATAAAATTTTGGTAAATAAATAACACCGTATTTATTTCCGTCTATTTCCACTACACTTGATTTTACATAAGTTTCTTCTATTTCCACTTCATCTCTGATAATTGAAATAACTTTAATAGAACCATCAGGTTTTTTAACTGTAAGCTTTACTTCAGTTCCTTTTGGACCTTTAATTTTCTTAACCACATCGTCCAATCGCATTCCTACTACATCAATCGGTTCTCCATTAGCTTGTGCTACTTTTAAAATAACATCGCCGGCTTCCAATTGTTTTCCTCTCCAAGCCGGTCCACCTGAAATAAGTTCGGAAATTTTAGTGAAATCATTTTCTTTTTGAAGACGAGCACCAATTCCTTCCAATTTACCGCTCATGCTCACATCAAAACGTTCTTTTTCATTTGGAGCCATATATGAAGTATGCGGATCAAATCGTGATGCGATAGCATTTACATACACAGAAAACCAATCGTCTCTAGTTAAATCTTTAATGAAACTAAAATTGTCATTTAATGATTTTAACGTACTCTCACGAGTTTCTTTTTCTAATGTTTCAAAAGATTTAGGAGTTTCATTCTTTGATTGTTCCTTGTCTTTTTGTTTGTCTTCTTCCAGTTTTTGCTTTTCTACTAATGATGAAAGTGCAGAAAGTTTAACCTGTAAACGCCATCTTTCTTTTAATTCATCTTTAGTTTTTGCATATGGCAAATGCTCATAATCAGTATTAATGCTTTCATCCTTTTTATAGTCAAATGGTTTTGCCAATGCTTCCTGATAATAATCTTTGCTTTCTTTCATTCTTTGCATCAATCTGTTATAGGTCAAGTCAAAAAATGTCAAATCTTTGTTGTTGATTTGATCGTCTATTTGTAGCTCATATTTGGCAAATTCGTCAATATCAGATTGTAGAAAGAAACGTTTTGACGGATCTAACGCTTCTAAATAATCTTTATAAACACCTTTTGAAAAAGTATCATCAATAGCTGCCGGATTGTAATGACCACGTTCAATAACAAACGTCAACAATTCTATCAGTAATTTATCTTTTTCAGGATCTGATTCTTTCTCTCTTGGAATAAAACTCCACAAGGCAACCGAAAGTGCTGCGATTACTAAGAGAACTTTATAATTTCTTTTCATAAACTGCAAAATAACATTCATTAATTTTTGTCTAAAGTACATAAAAAACTATGCCAATAATTTTTAACACAGCCAATTTTTTGTTAAACCAATTTTATTCAATATTCAATTAGTCCAAAGTTAACAAAATTGTTACGTAATATGAGTTTAAAATTGGTTAATTTTGCCTTAATTGAAATTAGAAAATGAGTAAAAAACCTTTAATTCTGGTTACCAATGATGATGGTATTACTGCTCCGGGAATCAGAACTCTGATAGCTGTAATGGCAGAAATTGGTGAAGTTATTGTTGTTGCTCCTGATAGTCCTCAAAGTGGAATGGGACACGCGATTACAGTAAATAATACTTTGTATTTGAACAAAGTTTCAGCAGAAAATGCCGAGGTAACAGAATATAATTGTTCCGGAACTCCGGTAGATTGTGTTAAGCTTGCCGTTCATGAAATTTTAAAATGTAAGCCCGATTTATGTGTTTCAGGAATAAATCACGGTTCCAATTCTTCTATTAATGTGATCTATTCAGGAACTATGAGTGCTGCGGTTGAAGCCGGAATCGAGGGAATTCCTGCCATTGGTTTTTCTTTGGGAGATTTTAGTTGGAATGCCGATTTTGAAGCTGTAAAGCCATTTGTAAAGAAAATTGCTTTACAGGTTTTGGAACATTCACTGCCCGAAGGAACAGTTTTAAATGTTAATTTTCCCAAACTAAAGAAAGACGAAATTAAAGGTATTAAAATTTGTCGTCAGGCTAAAGCGATGTGGATGGAAAAATTTGATAAAAGAAAAACACCTTACGGAAAAGATTATTATTGGTTGACAGGCGAATTTGTTAATCAGGATAGAGGAGAAGATACTGATGAATTTGCTTTAGCAAACGGATACGTTTCAGTAGTTCCGGTACAATTCGATATGACAGCTCATCATACTATTCAACATTTGAATACTTGGGATTTTTGATTTTAAAATATATTTGAATGAGATATTACATCATAGCAGGCGAAGCTTCAGGAGATTTACATGGTTCAAATTTGATGCGTGCTTTATATAATAAAGAAGATACCAATGCTGAAATTCGATTTTGGGGAGGCGATTTAATGCGGGAAGTTGGAGGGACTTTAGTAAAGCACTATCGTGATTTGGCTTTTATGGGTTTTGCTGAAGTAATAATGAATTTGAAAACTATTTTGAATAATATCAAATTCTGTAAAAAAGATATAGAAAAGTTCAATCCTGATGTGATTATTTTTATTGATTATCCCGGATTTAATATGAGGATTGCTAAATGGGCAAAACAAAAAGGCTATAAAACTCACTATTATATTGCACCTCAAATTTGGGCTTGGAAAGAAAATCGTATCAAAGCTATAAAAAGAGACTTTGATAAGTTATTTGTTATTCTTCCATTTGAAAAAGACTTTTTTGAAGTAAAACATAAATTTCCAGTTGATTTTGTAGGTCATCCTTTGATTGATGCTATCCACAATCGCAAAAAAACAGACGAAACCCAATTCAGAAAAGAAAACAATATTGACGCAAAACCAATAATCGCTATTCTCCCGGGAAGCAGAAAACAAGAAATCTCCAAAATGCTTTCGGTGATGTTAAGCGTAGCAAATGATTTTAAAGATTATCAATTTGTAATTGCTGGCGCGCCAAGTCAGGAATTTGAATTTTACAAGCAGTTTTTAACCAATAAAAATGTGAAGTTTGTTTCCAATAAAACATATGATTTACTAAGTGTTGCTACAGCGGCATTAGTGACATCGGGAACTGCAACTTTGGAAACGGCTTTATTCAAAGTGCCTGAAGTAGTATGTTATAAAGGCAATTGGATATCCTATCAGATTGCCAAAAGAATTATTACGTTGAAATATATTTCTTTGGTTAATTTGATTATGGACAAACAAGTGGTGACCGAACTCATTCAAGATGATTGCAATCAAAAAAGAATAAAGGAGGAACTTTCTAAGTTACTTGAAAAAGACCACAGAAATCAACTTTTAGCTGAGTATGATGTTCTCGAAACCAAGCTTGGTGGCATCGGAGCAAGCCAAAAAACAGCTCATTTAATTGTTAAAGAAATTCTATAGTTTTCAATTTTTACTATTTTTTATTAAATTTGCAAAAACACATTTTTTGGCAAAAATAAAAAACATAGCGTTCATTTTGACGATTTTAATAATCGGGACTTCTGCATTGGCACAGTCTGGTAAGGTTATTACATCAAAGGAGCAAGCTATAAAAAAAGGTGTTTATTCGGCTCCTTCTTCTGGAGATAATGTGGTTATTGCTTCTTCCGATAAAAAGAAATCTGAGAAAAATAAAGCTGCTAAAAGAGAAACGGTTTCGTCTAAAAAGAAAGATGTCAAATCTATTCTTAATACCAATAACGACGACGATATTTTTATTGATGAAGAAACAAATTATTTAATTGAACAATTAATTAATAATGCTTCTGATAATATTGGTGTGAGATATCGTGGTGGCGGAACGTCAAAAGACGGTTTTGATTGTTCCGGATTGATGTTTTCAACATTTAGAAAATTTGATATTACTTTACCTCGTTCTTCCCATGAAATGGCAAAAATAGGACGTGTTTTAGACAGAAGCGAGTATCAGGTTGGAGATTTAATTTTCTTTAAAACCCTTGGAAAGAGAATTTCTCATGTGGGTATGATTACTGAAATTAACGATGATGAAATTAAATTTATCCATTCGTCAACTAGTTTAGGAGTCATTATTTCTTCCACTAAAGAGTCTTACTATCAAAGAACTTTCGCACAGGTTAATCGAATTTTATAACAAAATTCTTTCAAATTAAATTTATTTCATGTAATTTAGTTTACATGAAAATCTTACAATTTCCTTTATCGAAAATTACACTCGGATTTATTCTGGGAATCTTGATTTGTCCTTTAACTGTACAAAGCTTGAGTATTATATTTGGAATACTGTTTTTATTCATTATTCTACTTATTGGAATACAACAAATCAAGAATAAAACAACCTTTCAGAAGAATTATTTTGGAGTGGTAACTTTTTTAGCTTCAATTTCATTAGGAATCTCAACACAGGCAATACATAAACAAACTTACAATAAAGACCATTACATTCATTATATTCAAAATCAGGAAATTAATTATCAAACCGAAGTTGAAGTAACTGAAAAGCTTAAAAATACAGTTAAAAATGCCAGATATATTGTAAAGATTAATACGCTTAACAACAACAAAAGTTTTGGAAAAGCAATACTAAACATAAGCCTTAGTGATACAGTAAATTTTAAAATAGGAAGTTTACTTAGTTTAGACGGGAAATTTTACCAAAACAAATTGCCTTTTAATCCAAATCAGTTTGATTATGGTAAATACTTGGAACGGCAAGAGATTTATGCACAAATCTACACTCGAAAAAGCAACATAAAAATCATTGGCAGTGAATCAACAGTATGGTCATTTTTCTCAAACTATCGGGAGAAATTAATTGGGATTTTTGAAAAATCCAATCTTTCAAAAAGAGAACTTTCGGTGTTTATTGCCTTATTATTAGGTCAACAACAAGATGTTGCTCCCGATGTTTTGAAAGATTATCAATATTCGGGTGCTGTTCATATTCTCTCTGTTTCCGGATTGCACGTAGGCTTTATAATGATGTTTATCAATTTAATTCTTCGACCAATTCCAAACTCTAGAAAAGGAAGCTTGAGTAAATTGATAGTAATTATATTGGGACTTTGGTCTTTTGCTATACTTGCCGGATTATCTCCATCAGTGGTTCGCTCCGTTACAATGTTTAGCTTTTTAGCAATCGGTAATAGTTTGCGGCGAGATGTTAATATCTATAATTCATTATTGGTTTCAATGTTTGTTATCTTATGTTTTAATCCCGCATTTTTATATGATGTAGGTTTTCAGCTGAGTTATTTAGCTTTGTTTTTTATTATTTGGATGCAATCTCTTTTTGATAAACTTTGGGAGCCTGAAAATCGTATTGTAAAATATTTTTGGGGAATAATCACAATGTCTTCTTCGGCACAACTTGGTGCTATGCCTTTAAGCATTTATTACTTTCATCAATTTCCCGGATTGTTTTTTGTAACTAATCTTCTTGTTTTGCCTATACTCGGTATTGTTATGGCATTGGGTGTTATTGCTTTGGGTTTTGCGGCTTTTGGATTCGTTCCGTTTTATGTGGTTAAACCTTTAGAATGGTCAATACGAATAGTAAATGATTTGATTCATTGGGTTGCTTCATTTGATGATTTTGTAATAAAGAATATTTCTTTTTCAGAAACAATGCTTTGGGCGTCCTATTTTCTAATTATTACTTGGGTTATCTGGTTTCAAAAGTCAACTTTCAACAGGCTTGCATTTGCCTTAATAAGCATTATAACCTTTCAAAGTGTTTTTATATTACAAAAATATGATACTCTGAAAACTAAGGAAGCTATTATTTTTAGTTCTAGAAAAAATACAATAATTACAGAGCGTTTCGGAAATAAAGTAACTCTTTACAGTCACGACAGTATATTAAAAACAGCTGACGAAAATCTAACGATACAAAGCTATCTTACAGGAAATTTTTCGACATTAAACAGTCGTGAAAAACTTCAAAATTTACTTTTTATCAAAGGCAAAAAAGTAGTTGTAATTGATAGTTCTGCAATTTATCTTGAAAATATCAAGCCTGATGTATTACTTTTGGTTAATTCACCTAAACTGAATATGGAGCGAGTTCTTCAATTTTATAAACCTAAAGTAGTCATAGCTGATGGCTCTAATTATAAAAGTTACAGTAAGTTTTGGGAAGCTACTTGTCAAAAAGAAAAAATCCCTTTTCACAATACACATGAAAAAGGATTTTATAAGTTTTAATCTGAAAAGATTATGATTTTTTGTTGGCTAAAATTTGATTTGCTCCGGCAATCCACGCTTCCGGACCACCAGCTACATAACCTGTTTTCCCTAATTGTTCAAAATTAATTTTTCCTTTAACGTTTGTTGCGGTAGCAAACCAAACTGTTGGATAACCTTGGACGGCAAAAAGTTGCTGCAATTCAAAATTTTGTTTTTGAAGTTCAGGTTTTAATGGCGTTCTTCTGGGAAAATCCAATTCTACCAAGATTACATTGTCATTTGCCCATTTAGCAAATTCAGGTTTTTTCATCACTTCATTTTGTAAACGAATGCACCATCCGCACCAATCGCTTCCGGTAAAGAATAAGAGTAATGGTTTTTTACTCTTTTTAGAAAGTTCAATAGCTTTATTAACGTCTGTTTGCCAAGTTAACTCTTGCGCTTGTATTGTTAAAGAACCTATGATAAGAAATAAGGTCAATATTGCTTTTTTCATTTTATTCAAATTTTTTCCAAATATAACAAAAAGAATGCCAAGACAATCAAGTCTATTTTACATCTTGCATCAGCTTTTTAACTAATGGTGAAATGACAATTAAAACAATTCCGGCAATTAGAGCATAGATTGCTAATTGTTCATATCCATCAGCATAGGTGTTTAATTTTTCTAAGTTAGTAGCATTTTCCGAGGCTTCGGCAATGTTTGCTCCTAATAATCCGGCAAAATATTGACCATAAGCACTCGCCAAAAACCACATTCCCATAATAACGGCTTGGGTTTTTTGTGGCGATAATTTGGTCATAGCAGACATTCCGATTGGTGATAAACAAAGTTCTCCAAAGGTGATGATGAACCATCCGAAAGTGAATAAATCAAGAGATGTTTTTCCGTCGGCTCCTGCAAAGAATTTAGTATAATAAAATACCCAAAAACCTCCGGCAAGGAATAAAAACCCCAATCCGAATTTAACTACAGTATTAGGTTCAATCTTTTTCTTTGCCATCCAAATCCAAGCCATTCCAACCAATGCCGCAAAAGCAATTACAAATAATGAATTGGCTGAATTATTTACTCCATTTGGATCAAGTTCAAATCCTAAAACAGTATTTTCCAAATTATTCGCAGCAAATAAACTTAAAGAACCTCCGCTTTGTTCAAAAAACGCCCAAAAGAAAATAGAAAAAATGATAAAAACCAATGCTGCTAATAGTTTTTTGTTTTCAACAGCATTAAAGTTTCGCATTTCATAAAACAAATACAAGATAGAAGCAGGTCCGATAATCATCATAAAATAATCGGTATACTCTGTGTTGGCTACCATCAAAATGATAACCGGAATCAAAGCCAACGAACCGATATAAGTAATTATCTCATACGTTTTTCTTTTGTTGGTTTCCATTGTTGCCAAAGGAGAAAGTCCAATTTTACCTAAACTTTTCTGCGTTTGAGTAAACGTAAGCAAGCTAACAATCATCACTATTGAAGCAAAACCGAAAGCATAATTCCAGCGTAGATTTTCAGGTACAAAATCTGCCCAAAGATTTCCGTTTGCTACTGCAATACAAATATAACCGCCAATTAATGCTCCTAGATTTACTCCGGCATAAAACAATGAAAATCCGGCATCTCTACGAGTGTCACCGTCTTTGTATAATTGTCCCACCATTGAGGAAATATTAGGCTTGAAAAAACCTGTTCCAACAATTGTAAAGCTTATTCCAAGGAAAAAGAAATTCTTCGGGTCAACGGCCAGAATAATACTTCCGACAATCATTAATAATCCACCCCAAAATAATGACTTTCTGAAACCTAAAATTTTATCAGCAAATAATCCGCCTATGAATGTAAAGGCATAAACCCAAGCTTGAGTTGCTCCATATTGCAAATTGGCTGTTTTCTCATCCATTGCCAGTTGAGAAACCATAAATACAGCCAGCATTCCTCGCATTCCGTAAAAACTGAAACGCTCCCACATTTCGGAGAAAAACAAATACCAAAGTTGTTTAGGATATTTTCCTTTAAAATCCTGAATTTGCTCAATTGTTTGATTTGCTTCCATATTAATTAATTCCGTGGTCTTTCATTACTTTATTTAATCTTTTTACTAAGGCAAACATCAATAAGGTTGCAAACATCAGTAATCCAAAGTTTACCCAAAAGAAATTGGCTTTATCGTCATATTGATCCCACATACTGGCCAAAACACCACTTAATTTATTTCCTATTGAAGTTGACAAAAACCAACCGCCCATCATTAATGCAGTGATATTTTTTGGGGATAATTTGGAAACTATTGATAAACCCATAGGACTTAAAAATAATTCTCCAATAGTAATAATTCCATAATTGGCAACTAGCCACCAAACGGATACTTTTTCTGAGCCATTGCTTCCGGCATACACTGCAGCTACCATTACCAATACCGATAAAGCTGAAATCAATAATCCAAAAGCAATTTTAGTAGGCGTTGAGGGTTCTTTTTTTCTGCTTCTTAAATAAGTAAAAAAGGCGACTACCAATGGTGTTAAAATAATTACCCAACCCGGATTAATCGATTGACTCAAATTGGTTGCCCAAAGTGATACTTTTGAACCTTCAGCAGGTTTTTTATCTTCGGCAATATTTCTGAAATATACCGGATAATTGACTTCTTTTTTTACTACTCCGTTTTCTTTTTGCAAACGGAAACTGGAATCATACAATTCAGTTGAGTCTTTTTTGAATTCAACTTCTTTGGATAGTTTCAGGTTGTTGAAAACGTTTTGTGTTGTTCCGGTAATTTCTCTGTCGGTGTAACGATCAGCCCAAGTGGTCAAAGCAGAACCATTTAATTTGAATACAGCCCAAAACAAAATCACTACGGCAAAAATGGAGAGTAATGCACCAATCTGCCTTTTTTCTTCTATTCTGGCTTTGAAATATAAGCTTCCATAGAATAATACCACAGGAATACAAGCAAATATAAAGGCATCTGTACTGTCTGAACCAAAAATGGCACTATCTGTATTAGTTGCTGATTGTACTCCTTTTAGCAACCAACCGATAATTCCAAAAACGATTGATGGTACTAAAATGTACAGAACAATTTTTGAAAATGGCATATCTCCGGGCTGAATTCCTTTTTTCTCGGTTTTATCGCCATAATGTTTAGTTCCCATCAAGAAAACAATTACGCCGATAAACATTCCTATTCCGGCTGCCATAAAAGCATATTGCCATCCTAAGAGAATTTGCAGTGCTGCTCCGAAAAAATTACAGATAAACGCTCCAACATTAATTCCCATATAGAAAATATTGTAACCTTCATCTTTTTTCTCTTTGTATTGGTCTTCGTTGTAGAAATTACCTAACAAGGTAGAAATATTAGGTTTAAAGAAACCATTTCCTAAAATAACTAAGGTCATAGCTAAATATAACATGGGTAAACTATGAATTCCCATGATAACATATCCCGCTCCCATCATTAACCCACCGATGACGATTGATTTTTTATAACCTAAATATCTGTCGGCAATCAAACCTCCGATAAATGGTGTTAAGAAAACTAAAGCAATGAATGTTCCATATAAATCGGAAGCTTCTTTCTCTGTCATCGCAAAACCTGCTTCAACATCTTTGAGGTAAAGTGTAAAAATTCCAATCATTAAATAGTAACCAAAACGTTCCCACATTTCGGATAAAAACAAGTAAGGCAGTGCTTTAGGATGCGATTTCCACATAGTTTTAAGGTGTTAAAATAAAAAAACCTGCAAGTTCGCTATGACGAATTGCAGGTTTGAAAGATATAAAAATATTTTTATATGTAAATACTACTTGATTCCGTGCATCATTTTTTTCAAACGTGGAGATAATAAAGCTAATATTACAGCAGCGATTCCACAAAGGATTACGAAAACCATAAAAAACTCATATAAATTATGGATTTCAAAACCGGCAAATGAAGTATTTGCAAGAGGTAATTGTTCTTTTTCAAATAAAGCAACTTGTTCCGGTGTTAATGTAATTTTTTTATCCAAAACATCTTGCAGATTGATTCCTAACTTTTCCGCTTTGGCAAATTTGTCTCCGGTTGCCGGAATAATGGCTCCCAATGAACCTGCTAAGGCATAACCTGCAGCATTGGAGATAAAAAATACGCCGTACAATAAAGAAGCAAAACGTTTTGGAGCCAATTTGCCTACCAGTGATAAACCAATTGGCGAAAGACAAAGCTCGCCTAATGTTTGGATAAAATATAAAAGCATCAACCATTTGATAGCTAATAAACCTGAATTTCCAAGATCTTTTACATTGTGAGCTATGATGAAATAACTCAAAGCAATTAAAGCTAGTCCGATTGCTTGTTTTAACGGAGATACCGGCTCTTTTCCTTTAGCTCTTAGCTTGTCCCAAAGTAAACTGAATGGTAATGCCATCATTACTACAAAAATTCCGTTGAAGATTTGTACCATCGATGGAGGCATGTTCCAACCAAAGATATTCCTGTCGGTTTGATTATCAGCAATAAACGTTAATGATGAGCCGGCTTGTTCAAATGCAGCCCAAAAGAAAATAATAAAGAAAGAAACAATATAAATCACCCAAATTCTTTGACGTTCTACTTTATTTTCGGCAGAACTCATAATTAAGTAAGCCAAAGCAATACCTGCAGAATAAATAAACGGATAAATAATTCCTTTTATCAATTGTCCCATTTCAACGGATGAAAAACCAAATTCTCCAACCAAAATATATCTGAAAACAAAAAATAAAACTACAAAAATAGCTGTTGCAATTCCTATAGATTTACCACTAAATTGGGCTGTTTGTGTTTCTCCTTCTTCAAAATCATTTGCATCGTTATTTTTCGGTAAACCACCAATTGGTCTTCCTTCAGGAGTTACAACATATTTATTTTTTAGTAAAAAGAAAGTTACTGTTCCAATGACCATTGCAATTGATGCAGCTAAGAAACCCCATTTGAAAGCAAAAATGTCTCTAACACCTGTTCCTGCATCTTTCACATCACCTACGTATGGACAGATAAATTGTCCAAGGAAAGCACCAATATTGATACCCATATAGAAAATAGTAAATGCAGAGTCCAATTTGTCTTTTTCTTGTTTCGGATATAAACTTCCTACCATTGAGGAAATATTAGGCTTGAAAAATCCGTTACCAAAAATGATAATAAACAATGCAACCCACATAAATAATTTTGCACTTCCTAAACTACTGTCAAAAGTAGAAGCACTGATGAACAATAAAAACTGACCAATAGCCATTAAGGTTCCGCCAAGCATTATACTGTATCTGTTTCCAATGTATTTGTCAGAAATAAATCCTCCTAAAAGTGGTGTCAAATAACATAATGCTAAAAATCCTCCATAAATAATAGCGGCATCTGCTTCTTTGATAAGCAATGAATTAACCATAAATAAGGTTAGAATGGCACGCATTCCGTAGAAGTTGAACCTTTCCCACATTTCGGTTCCAAATAGTACCCAAAGTCCTTTTGGATGACTGGTTTTTACTGTAGTTTCACTCATAATAATTTGATTTGTAGTTTTAGGTTAGTGTTATAATTTCTCTTTGATAAAGTTCGTCATTTTGTTATACAATTGAATTCGGGTATAACCACCATAAATACCGTGGTTTTTATCAGGATAAATTGCCCAATCAAATTGTTTGTTGGCTTGTACCAAAGCTTCAATCATTTGCATAGAATTTTGAACATGCACATTGTCATCGGCTGTTCCGTGTATTAACAAATAATTTCCTTTTAATTTATTTACATGATTGATAGGAGAGTTGTCATCATATCCGGAAGCATTTTCCTGTGGTGTTTTCAAATATCGTTCGGTGTAGATAGTGTCATAAAAACGCCAATTGGTTACCGGAGCCACGGCAATTGCCATTTTAAATACATCAGCGCCTTTTAAAATACAATTTGATGACATAAATCCGCCATACGACCATCCAAAGATTCCAATTCGTTCTTTATCAACATAAGGATAGTTTCCAATTACTTTGGCCGCATCGATTTGATCTTCTACTTCATATTTACCCAAATCATTTTGTGTGCATTTTTTAAATGAAGCTCCTTTATAACCTGTTCCGCGTCCGTCAACACAAACCACGATATAACCTTGTTGTGTTAATGACATAAACCAATAATCGTTAGTGGTAAGCCATTTGTTTGCTACTTCCTGCGAACCCGGTCCGGAATATTGATACATGAATACGGGATATTTTTTTGACGAATCAAAATCTTTCGGTTTTATAATCCAAGTATTCAATTTATGTCCTTTTTCGGTAGTAAGTTCAAAGAATTCTTTTGATGGTAAGTTGTAAGCTTTCAGTTTGTCCAATAAAGTGTTGTTTTCAACTATTGATTGCAGTTGCGTTCCGTCAGTGCTGCTGTTAAGCGTGTAGGTTGGTGGAACGGATGTACTTGAAAAGCTGTTAATGAAAAATTGAAAATTAGGACTGAATGTAGCGGTATTTGTTCCGGTTTGTTTTGAAAGTCTGGTTTTCTTTTTTCCGTCCAATGAAATTTTATAAACATCTCTTACTATTGAACCATTTTCAACCGATTGATAGAAAATGGTATTCGTTTTTTCGTCAAAACCATAGTAAGCAGTTACTTCCCAATTACCTTTGGTTATCTGGTTTTTTAATTTTCCGTTTTTGTCATACAGATAAATGTGATTGTATCCGTCTTTTTCACTTGTCCAAATAAATGAATTGTCTTTCAGGAAAGTCAAGTTATCTGTTACTTCCACATAAGCATTATCTTTTTCGTTTAAAACTATTTTGGCATTGCCGTTATTGGCATCTACAAAAACCAGATTCAAATCATTTTGATGTCTGTTTAATGTTTGAACCGAAACTTGATTGGCGTCGTTTGTCCATTTTAAACGAGCAATGTAATAAGCGCTTGGCAAATTGATTTGCTTTGAATTGTTGTTGGCTATGTTGTAAATATGAAGCGAAACTTCAGCATTTTTTTCTCCGGCTTTTGGATATTTAAAGGTTTCAGCCGATGGATAAAGGTCTTTTTTGTAAACATCCATTGAAAACTGTGGTACGTCAGTTTCATCAAATCGTATGAATGCAATATTTTTACTGTCGGTACTCCAATCAAAAGCTTTTACAAAAGCAAATTCTTCTTCATAAACCCAATCCGTAATCCCGTTGATGACCTTGTTTTTAGTACCGTCATTTGTTATTTGAACAGTCTGTTTGGTCGCAATAGTATAAACAAAAAGATTGTTGGCTTTGGCAAAAGCAATTTTAGTTCCGTCAGGAGAAAAAGTAGGTTCCTGAACCTGTTCCAATATTTTGGTAATTTCTTTTGTGGTGATATTATACAGGAAATAATCTGCTGTAAAAGAATGCCTGAAAATTGGATTGGAATTATTAGCAATCAACAATTGCTTTTCGTCGTTACTGAAAACATAGCTGTCAATTCCGTTAGACAGTTCTTTAATATTTTTGGTATCAACAAGTGTTTCAGTTTTTTTGAGTGTTGCAAAGTCATAAAGGTCGATTTGCATAGAGCGAGAAGCTCTGTCTGTATTTAAAACCGTGTATTGGTTTGTGCTTTTCATGGATTTAAGTTCATCCATTCCTTTGGCTCTGAATGCACCACGATAAATTTCTTCGACTGTAATTTTTTGTTGTGCTTGCATTGTGACCGTCACGAATAGCAACAACAAAAGGGATTTAATTAATCTCATATTTTTTGAATGTATAAAAAACCGTCAATTTTAGTGATTTTTTTGCAAACTCTGTGCTTTTTTTCTGTTAAAAGCATTTTTTGAGTTTTTAGAAGCGAATGGTTTGGGCTTTCTTGCCATCCATTTTCCTGCTGTTCGCTATATCTCGTCACAAAAAGACGAGATGTCGCTTCCATCAGGGCTAATTGATAAGCTAGTTTCTTTTTTGGTTGCTTTCATGCCCTAATGTAATACACGTAGCAAAATCAAATCCATATTTTATATGTTCTAACAAACTTTTTAGTTTAAACTTCTGTTTATATAATAAAAAAACAGCATTTAGTTTTTACTCTAAATACTGTTTTTTAATGATTTAATTTTTGTTTTTAGTTTATGCCCTAATTTGGGACATTACCCATTATTATAAGAGAAGATAATTTCTTTCAATTTATTTTCCGCTAGTAATATAATATCTTCAGATAAATCTGGGCGTATTAACCATAGCCAAGGCAATAGTTCTTCTTCTAAATCAGCAGGGGAATTATTAGGGCAAAATTCTACATACCCTTCACACATACCCAATATATCTCCAAAATAAAGTTCAATCTCAAAAAATCGCTCTTCAAATCTGTTAAATTCAACTATTTCTTGAAAATAAATCTCATATTTTATTTCTGCCAATTCGTTATAAATATCTTTCTTCATGTCAAATCTCTTAATTTATTTTTTAATTATTTATGTGAAAACATATAACGAAGAAACGCTCTAAAACTTTACTTTTTGAATTGCTTACTTCCATAAGAAATTGAAGGCTCTACATTAATAACTAAGAATCTTATAGCTTTAAATTTCCTTTTTTCCATTCACTAATAGTCACTTCTGCATCAAAAGAATGTATTCCCTTTTCTTCTGAAATTTTTTTTAATACTTGCAATGCTTCACTTTCTATTACAGGTAATAAATAGGTAGCTGCCCACATACGAACTCCAATGGAATTATGGTTTAGAAATTCTGATAAATCTTTCCTTTTATTTTGTTCTTTAAGAAACTCTATAGCCTTTACTATAATTGCATAATTTTTATTTGCTGTTTTGTAATCACCTTGCTCTGTTGCATCTGCGTGATTTATTGCAGCTTCTTCGAAAAGATTAAGTGCTGTTGATGTATCTTTGATTTTTGTCATGGTGTCCAACCGAATTTTTTTAATGTTTGAATTCCAAAATCATATTGTGCCTGATAACTTTGTGTGCTTAGCCATTTTCTTACAGTTTGTCCATTTGTAAATGGTCTAATTGAAGAATAATATCCTGATATTTGATTATGTATTGAACCTGCTCCATGCGGTAATTTCATCAGGTTATTTGTATTGTGGATAATCTCATTTCCAAATTTAGCTATATTTCCTGGTGTTTGCTCAACAATATGATGCCATGCTTGACCAGGACCCGCTGATCCCATTGCTCTTTTAAATGCAGAAAATGAAGTAAATCCTTGCCCTGTTAATTTAACCGTAGCCGCTTCACTTGCCACCACTGTAGCTTCAGCACCTATTTTATACTTACTCGCATAACCTAGAGTAGCTAAATCCGCAACTCCATATAAAAAAGATGCAGTTGCTCCTAAGTAATCTCCTTCTCCCATTTTATCACTACTTTCGATAGTAGGACCTAAAACAGGAATTGCAAGTAACATTCTTTTGAAAAAACTTGGTGCCTTTTTCTTCGGTGGATCTGTGTCGTTTCCTGAAGACGTTACATCTGCATTTTCCGTATTATCCATTGAAGTACCATCTTCATTTAAGCCTTGATTAGCCATCGCAGCTCCAAATGAACCACTTCTATACTCCCCGGTTTCCCAATTATAATCACTTTTGACAGGTCTCATCCCATCAGGATCAATAAATTTAACAGGGTTACTATAGGCATAATTGTATGGCGACCATCTTCTTGATAGTTCAGCTAATGGGTCTATCTGCCAAAAGTGTGGTGCAGCAGGATCATAAACCCTAGCACCGTAATCATATACATTCAAACCGAGTTCATCTTGGAATTCTTTGGAGTTATATCGATACTTATACGCCATTGCGAAACCTCTCGCATGACCAGAACGTCCATTCAAACATTATCTCCTTGACAACGAAAGTAGTTAAAAAGCAGTAAATGTTAAAATTATTGTCGGGTTTGTTTTTAATTTAGATAATCATAAAAAAGTCCTCTTTTTGAGGGTTTTAAAACTTACTTTCCATTTTCTCAATAATCATTTTTTAAATCCTGTATTTTCTTAGACATTTTTTCAATTTCTTCTTTCATTTTTTCAATTTCTTCTTTCATTTTTTCAAACTCTTTATTTCTTTTTTCTTGGTCAATTAAATGATAATCAAGGTTTGATTTATAGCCAAATTTCTCGACATCTAATTCTACTCCAACTTCTTTTAAATTTTCTTTTAAAATTAAAAATTTTCCAAAATCCATCCCCAATTCAACCCTATTTACATCTTTAATTTCTTCTCCGTACCAATTTCTATCTATATCTCTAAATCTTATAGTTTTTTGTTCAAGGTCAATTTTTAAATCCCCAAAAACTTGATATGCTCCTCCTCCCAAACGTAATAACATCCTTACGGGTCTATCTACAGAATCCAAATCAAATCCCAATTTAATTAACGCCTTGGCAAATAAATAATAACCAGTAGCCCCATAATTCACATTCCCTAAATCTTCTGTTCTTTCTGAATAACCATAAGCTACATAATCCCAATCAGGTTTTCCATCATTTATCCTTGAAATTTCTTTTGAAGATTTTCTTCTGCTTTTACCCGATACTGCGTCTAACCATATAACAAAAGCTTCATCAAATGGAGATTTTGATGTTATGTCATTTAAATATTTAATGTTTTTAATAATTTGCTCTTGATCATTATTTGTAATTTTAATGTCATTATAAAAACCAAATAAATGGATATTATTAATATTCAAATCGTTTGATTTACTAAAGTAATTATAGTTATTCATATTATTTGATTTATAAATTCGATTTCTACATCGGTAGTTAGTTTCGAAATACTATTCTCTAACTCATCAAGAAACTCTTCAGTGACAAACGGTAATGTCTCAAAGTTTAAAAATCTACTTGAAACAGGAATTAATTTTGATAAAGAATTAATTGTAAACAGATTTGAATCAATTGACACAAAAAATTCCCCATCAATAGACATTAATTCTCTTTCTTGTGGTTCGATTTTCAGTATGTGTACAAAACATATAACACCCTCTGGCAAATCAATGTCCAAAAAGTTATTTACTGCCCAAATAGAATTTGGATAAAATTCATAAGGAACACTCTCCTGCTCTAAAAATAGTTTCAAAGGCTTTCTAAATCTTTGTTTAAGCAAAACAAGAGGTAATTGCTCATCCACATATTCATTTTCTTTAACATAAACAGACACTACTTTAGTATCAATAGGTAAATTTAAATTCCCTTCATTAGGATTGTCACTATTTAATTTGGTTAAAATGGTTACATAAAATTGATTTAAAGTCTTTATTTGCTTAATGTTCTGTAAGATAAAGTTATATTCATTCAATTTATCCAAGACCCTATTTCTATTGTCATTAAACAAATCATATAGCCAATATTTATCAAACTTGGTGACCTTTTTGCCAAACTGTGTTGTTTGGGAATAATGATACAAGAGGTCTTTAGAATAAGTTTTATTTAATTCTGATAATTTTATATCAAGTATATATGGGTTAATAAATGATTCATTTATGATATTTTGAAAAATTCTAGTGTCTCGATTTAAATTAATAAATTCATCATGTAGTTCTCGCTCATATTTATTTTCATAGTTAAAGTAAGTTAGTCTAAGAATGACTCCTCCATATATATATTTAAATCTATATTCTAGATTATCGCTTATAAAGACATTTACTGCTTGAGGAGCAATTTCATTTTCAATGAATTCTAATCTGCTATAATGATCTGCTAACTCGATTGGCTCTCCAGAAGTAAAATCAATCATTAGGAACTTGATGCATAATTCTTTTAATCTTTCCCAAGTTTGCACATTTCCATCTATATACTCATTGCCAAGATTTAATGTAGTTTCCGCATTAATTAAATTTATCGCTTCTGTAGCAACCCATCTATTTATTTGTTCGTTAATTAGCCCATCAATTGGATTAAATTCAGGAAAAGATGAATCTGCCCAATTCACCAAGCCAATCTGAGCTATTTTTAGGATGATTAATTTATCAATTTCATACTTTTTCTTTATACCATAAAATTCTTCTTTACTCGCTTCCAATTTAGCCAAAGGGCTTGGATGTTTAGCATTTAACTCTAATTTAGGGTTCTTTTTACCAGTAAAAATATCTACTTTATTAATTAGTATCTCCCATTCTATTAAACATTCATAATCTTTCTGATTGAAAAGTTTTTTTTCGATAATGCTTTGCCAATAATCTTTTGACAAATTATAGAAATTCATAAAATCTTTTTCAAAATTTTCAAATGTATCTATTAGGGTATGTTTTTTATAAAGAACTGTATCGTTTATACTTACTTTTTGAAATTTTGCTGAGGGATTTTGTAACTCATAGTTCTGTAAGTGTAAATCTGAAGGAATGTTTAGTGTTTTTCTCAATTTAATTGCAAGAACTTCTCTCGCAATTTTCATGACATCTGAATTTTCTATTCCAAAAAGTCTCGAACATAAGTTTGTCTTTCCAGAATCCAATAACTTTCCTATTCTGTTTTCTAAAATCGGAAAAGGTTCTTCAGGGATTACCGAAATTAAATCAATAAAAGAATCATCCCATAAAAATTCGGATAGAATTTCTTTTAATTGTTCTACTCTTTGATTATCATTTTTTCCGATTTGATATAATGTTGGGTCAAATATTGGAGATAAAGACAAATGTTCAAATTTCTTTTTAAAGATTTCTACATATTCTATTCTATTATTTGTTTCTTTTACTGCCGTTTCAATTTCGGCATTAAACAAATTAGTTTCAAACTTTATCGAATTGGATTTGTCATTTTTCTTTATTTCATAAATACTGCTGAATTCTCCCTTCCATTGAGTTATATCATCCATATAAAAATTTATGTTATCACCTGCATTAGGCAATTGTCTGACAATCCCACTGCATGGCATTTTAGCCATAAAGGAATTATTATAAAAAGTTGCTTTAAATTTCATTTAACAAGACTTCATTTAATATTATTAAAACTTAAATTATTATTGACGAAAATACTGTTGTTTAACATATTTTCCTAATAATAAACAAAAAAAGCCCTCATTTTGAGGGCTTTAAATTTATCGGAGCTTGTAGTTAAATGGCAGGAAAAAACCGATTGATGAGTTCCCTTTGCTGTTCACTATCCGCCTTAAAATATTTTTCCGTTGTCCCTGGCCACTTATGTCCTGCCAGTTCCTGAACGTGTTCCAACGGATATTTCTTTTCATTGAGCCAATTGCAGATGACACTCATGCGGATAGTCTGGGGACATAATTTTTTATCAGGGAATAAATCCTTCAGCGGTTCAACTATCGACTTGATACTGCTTACGTCTGCTATCGGCTTTCCGAGTTTACTCAGGATAAGCTTGTCACTTTCACATCGCAATAATTTTGGTCGTGCCTCATTGATGTAATTTGAAAATACTATCATCTGCCTGTTTACCAGTTCAAGAGTCCTACGATTAAGGTTGGAGGATGCCTTTGCATACACTGTTCCGTTATCCAAATCAATGTCCCTTACTTTGAGATTGATAATCTCCTCACTGGTCAATCCCTGATAAATCAGTAAGGACAGCACTACTGCGTTTCTCGTATCAATATACTGGTAACGGTTCTCACGATTTAAAAGCAGTTGAAGCTCTTCACTGCTAAACAAATCCTGTACCTGTATAGCTTCATTGTGCTTCACTTTGATATTTAATAGTTTGCAGGGATGCTCTGTCCTGTAACCATTCATGACCAAGTAATCGTAGTACTTTTTGATTGCCGATAAAATAACCACTCGGTATTTTGGAGTAACCTGCTTTTTACCAATCTCTTCCATATAGCGAATGATATGCTGGTACTTGTACCGCTTTGCCTTCGGGTTCAATTTTAGAAAATGATTGATGGAAAACAGATAACTCTTGGCTGTTTGTGGAGAATAGTGTTCCATTAAGAACTGTTCGATGGTTTGTTTTTTCATAATTGTATATTTAAAAAGTTGTTATTCTTCTTCGCTTCTTATTCTTGATGGCATAGATATATGCCGTATTGATCTCTGAGTGACCTAAAAACCGTTTTATGAAGTTAATGCCGGCATTGTTTTCGGCAAGGTGGTTGGCAATGCTATGACGAAGACAATGCAGGGTTATTTCTTTTTGAACGAGGTCATAACTGCCTGTTTGCTCAATCATCTTTTTCACAGTATCATTGAGGTGTTCTCCTCTCATGCGTTTGCCCTGTGAGTTAATAAAAAAAGCATCCTCAAGATGCTTACTGTTTATTGAACGTTCATACCGTTCTCCCTGAATGTAATTCTTAACAGAAGCAATAACCGTATCACTCATTGGAACGACTCTGCGTTTAGAACCTTTCCCTTCTCGGACAATGAGTTCTCCAACCGATAACTGAATATCCCGCAGGTTCAACCGTTCCAGTTCTGTCCTTCTGAGTCCGCAACCATACGCTATGGAGAGCAAGGCACTTTCCAAATCATTCTCACAATAAGTATATACCATTTTGATTTCTTCAACGGTCAAGGCATTTCGGCTTTTGGAACTTCCATCGCCACTATAACTCGGAATATAAAAACCATTCTCAATGATTTTATTTTCCAACAGGTACTGCATAAACAAGGACAGCGTATATAAATGGGACTTGATTGTTTTTTCCGAGAGCGTTCCCTCTCTTCTTTGATTGGGTCGTGTGATCAGATATTCAAAGTAACGGATGACTTCCTTACTGGTCACTTCCTTGATTTTCGATATTCCGTTCTCTTCCATCCACATTAAAAATTCAGTTATCGCTGTTTTGTGCATATTGCCTTTACCCAGTTTAAAATTTCGTACCTTGATAAAGCTTCCAAAGTCACTCAAAAGCGACTCATAGGCAGGAGTTTGGATTGTTTTTTTCATCTTGATATAGTGTGTTAAATTGCTGTTTTTGCCTTTAAGCGAAGTATCAAAAACACCGAACACCAACGACGTATCAGTTGATTTCAGGGGGCTGTGGCGTTTTTTTGGTGTTTTTAAAGTGCTTCCAGTTGCCTGTTAAGATCGCTCCGAATTTTGGCTCGTGTTTTTTCAATATTATCCCAATGTACAATCAGGTACTTGAAACCTCTGTTGGGCGAACCTTCTACGGCTTGGATATACTCGAGTTCCAGTAAGGAGTTGAAATATTTGAAATTGGTCGATTTGCTGATATTCACTTCTTGACGGATTTCCCGTGCTGTAAAACGGTGCGTTGTTCCTTTGGGTTGTTTTTTGACATACTTTTTCATCTTTTCAAAGAACTGTCTCGTACTACCGTCCAGTTCATCCACCTTAATCATAATGGCACTAAAGAAAATATCGACTGCTTTCTGAATATCCTCTTTGGTTGCGATAAGCCGTCCTTTGGAATCGGTTTTTCGTTGGTACTGGTGCAGGATGGTTATCTGTGAAACAAAGTTTTGAAACTGGCTGTTGAGTCTTCTCAGCATCTTTGCTTCCAGTGGCAACATAATCTTATCTGCAAACGGATTAATAACGGTGTATGACTTTAAGACACGAATAGCATTTCGTAAAAGTTCTTTTGCCTGCTGTTCTTTTTCAAAATCAATAAGTCCTGCTATCTTTTTGTTTTGCTGTTGCACGATACGGAGTGTCTGCTCTTGGCTTTCATCAACACCTATAACAACCGAGCGACTCATATTATCGTAATAGACCTCAGCTTTGGTAGTAGCAGTAAGGCTGGCGAAGTGGCAATTCACTTGCTTCATTTTCCCTCTGACATTTCCGAACTGGTCTTTGGATACGGTGGAACTGGTCAGGAACTTTGCCGATTGCATTTCCCGAAAAGCGAATTGGGCTTCGTCATCAAGTCCATCGAAATCCTGAATTAAAATCAGCTTGTTGGTCAGTTCCTTGTCTTGGTAATGGTAGAGAGATTTTTTGGTTATCCTTGTAGTGTTGAGAACATCTTCCTGTGGCATACACTGGGCAATGGAATTCAACAGGTGGCTTTTACCTTCTCCTGAAGTTCCTTGTATTAAACAATGCAACAGATTAGGCATCTTGTATGTCGAGGCAATCACAAAAAGCATAAGCCTGTTGTCTTCCTCTCCAATAATTCCACTTTGCTCCAATAAAGCATTAATGTTGTTCAGCAGGTTTGGTTTGGATAAAAACGCTACTGCGTTTTCCGATGCTTTGGGAGTTAATTCCTTTGCAGAATATTGCTCGGCTATCGGATTGATTTCTGCTTCAAACAGTTTTTCACGGTACACTTCCAGTAAATCAGTAAGCCGTATCAAATCGGTTTCAAGGGTGTTGTAATCAAGATTTTGTTTTTCCGATAACTCCTTGCATTGAAATTGAACATGGGCAAACTCGAACAGGTCAATTTTCAATCGGTACTTTCTTTGGGTATGGCGGTCTACGATTTGAAGACTGACTTTCATCTGTTGCATTTCCATAGACAGCCTGCCGATAACAAAGTATGTTCCTGCACCACCTTCAAAGGATATTTTATACTCATTTATGATTTTGAGTCCTTCTTGTGGAGGTTCTACTGGCATAGTGCTTTTAATAAGTTCTGCCATGCCCTCCGTTCCGTACTTCAACCACGTATCATTGAGATCATCTCCATCAGGGAGTTCTACCATACTGATGGGTATCTTGGGCTTTAACTGCTGTATTTCTTCTTGTAGTGTTTCCATCTGCTATCGTTTTATAATAATGATGTGTTCTAAATGTTCCAATTGGCTGATCGCTTCCCTGTGTTGTGGAAGCATTTTACCATCGTGAAGAGCCAAAACCGCTTCCTTGTTCTCCAATGCCTTGCTTTGTAGTAGGCTTGCACCATCGAGTACCGTTGGAACTATGTATAATGTTTTGGTATTCGGATTTGGATAACATGGGTACAATCCGTTCTCATTGAGATAGTCTTCCTGTGGCATTGCCATCTTAAATCGGATGGCAAAAAAATTAACCACTTGGTTTTGCTTATCCATCAAAGGGAAAATAACTCCATACCTTCCGAAAACGGTGTACGCCATAAGTCCTTCCTGATTTACTCCGACATCACTTTTGGTCAGCACACCCAAAGACTCAAAATGGTTTTTGAATTCTTGGGGTTGCCTGTGATGGAACTGCCCCGAATTGAAACCAATCCGAAGCTCGGTATAATCCAAACCGATACTTTCCAAATAGCGTTTCGGGTCAACTGCTTTTGAACTTCGGATACCTGTTTCAAAAGAATGATATAAGCTATGTAAGTCTTTCATATTGGTTCATTTTTAAAGGTTCGTAAATCGGTTTTTGGGGGCTTTTTGCTCAATCCTGTGCAATGCACTTTTTGTGTGTCAAATCCAAGCATTTTGCTGTTATTTTAAGGTTATTTCTTTGCTAAAACACTGACGTTAAGCGTCATGCAATAGTAAGCAAACCATCTCACACTTCCGAGTGAAACCCCTTGTATTTGAAGGGGTTAAGGGTAATTTTCGAGGCTATTTTCAGGCTTCAAAAATGCCGTTTCGAAGCCTTCAAAAATCAAAAACAGTGAACTGAAAAACCAATATTTTTTTGATCGTTTATCAAAAAAACACAACTAAAAATCACTTTTCAAAACCTCATTTACCAATAGAGAAAAAAATATGTACTACCGTGTGCAGGATTGCATTATGACGGTCTGAATGACTCTTCACAATGCTATCCTGCTTAGGGAATACTTCCCTAAAAACCCTTAACCTTGATCTCAGGAATTGGAATTTCGGTTTCGTTCCTGCTCGTTTTCTTTTACTTTTTGGAGCAGTTCCATTCGTTTGGCAAGCGTTGGATTCCGCTCGAGTGATTGTAAAATTTCAGAAGTGTATCCAAGTACCTTAAATCTGAATTTTCGTTTGCCCTGTATCCCTGTAATTTTTCCATTTCGGGTATAGAGTTTGATTCCTTTACTCTCTAATTTTTCATAAAAATCCTGTTCCGAGTTTGCCGTTTTGAAAATGGCTTCGAGCATTTTCAGTATTTGATGTTTTTCAGATAGCCCACCATTAGCCTCGAGTAGCTTTTTCGATTCCTTCTTTTGTTCTTTTTTAAGGGAAACCGATTTTTCATGTCGAATTTTAGAAAGTGTCAGTTCAGGAAAAACCTCCTGTTGAAACTTCTCCATCGGAAGTTTTACCTTTTGCTTGAAATCCTCCTTTGATATACGGATAGATTTACCTGTCTTGTATTCCACACCTGAGAAACAAACGTGTATATGGGTATGGTCTTTTTCATTGCGATGGACTGTGGCAACGGCAATAGACTTTGAGGCTCTGAGCGATAAATACTTTAAAGTAATCTGATACAGTTTTTCATTATTCAATCTTTGGGCATCCTCAGGATGGAATGACAGTATATCCATATACAGCACAACATTATTTTTACGCCTGTTTAACCGTAACTCTTCATTGGAGAGGAATTGCTGATGCAATGCTTCTGTAGAAAGGTTCTTTCCTTTGATAAACTTGGTCAGCATAAATGCCTGGTCTTTCTCATTCTCACGGAAGATATAACCCAGCACGGTTGTAAAACTTCGGGTGTTCTTATATGATTTACTTTTGATAATCATTTCTTTAAAATTTATCTTCCAATAATTGCTGTAATTCCTGAAGCAGTTGTTCTAACTCTGCGATACTATCGCTATCAATATGCCGTCTTTGATATATCAATCCTTCCAAATAATCCGTCACTAAAAAAAGTTGTTGTTCTATGTGGGTGGTATCTTGTATGATGGTGCTTGGTGCTATTGGGCTGTTACTGGTATGATGGATAAGCAGTTCTTTGATATAAGCGTGTACGGATTGGTTTGGTTGTCGTTTATCCAATAGTGCCTCCCATAGCTTTTTATCCAAAGCAAGAGTTACTTCCTTGCGTTTTTTCCTTTGGCTTTGTTTCAATCGGGTGTTATAGGCTTTCCAATATGCTTTCTTTGCCTGAGCAATTTCTGTTTCAGACGGTGTTGTACCACTGAAAATATTGTCGAGGTAATCGTGAAGGCTTGTATAGGGAAAGACCTGTGACATTAGCGTTCCAAATCCTGTTCTTTGATGAGTTCTTTAAATCTGATTTCTTTAAAAAATCGGTCACGCTCAATCGTTAAATTAAAAGGACGGGGAATTGATTCCAGTTCCTTAATGGAGAATGTTCCCCATTCATCGTAAGCTAATCCCGTGACATAGCCAAAGCAAATATTGGTTTCAGGGTCGTATTCCGTAGCATACCAAGTTCCTGAACCACAAGGATCAAAGAATTTGGAGATGATTAACGGATTTTTGCTGTTCAATTGCTCTCCAACCTCAGCAAAGCGTTTTTCTAATTCTTTTGTTATTAGTTTCATTGTTGTTTGTTGTTAGTGTCGTTCGTGTTCAGGTTCTTTATTAATAGAGTGCTCTTTCTCTATCTCGGTTAATTTCTTTTCCAAAGCCATCCAGCTTTTATACATCTGCTCCAGTTTTTCTATCGTTCCCACATTATTGTCAAATCCTCTTTCCCAAAGCAATCCTACCGTTCTTTTATGATTGAGTTCAGAATTAAAAAAGCGGATATTATTCAGTATGTAGGGAAACAAAAACAGGATTTCATGTTGTTTACTAAAGGAACTATATTGCAGAAGCTGTTCTGATAATATTTCAAATTGTAAGTTGTCAAGTTGAGGATAGTCCATCTCCATTTTCCTTTTAAAGACTTCTTGGGAAGGAGTATTAAGATATGCTAAGAGTATCTTTCTATATTGTTCAGGCTGTTTCATATTTGAAATATTTTAGATGTATTATCGATAAATCGAAAGATCTATATAACTGACGCTGTACTGCACAGGCTGTGGTTTCCTTTTAGGAGGTGTGTTGAGTTTTGCGACCAGTTCCCTTTGTTTGTAAGCAGGCGTGATACGGACTTTAAGTGGTTTCTCTCCCGATGGGATGACTAAGATTTCATCCTTCATCTCACGGATTTCATTTGCAGTCATTAAAGCACGCTGTCTGATACCTCCTGATTTTTCATCTTTATACTCGAAATTTCCAAGTATTCGCTCTAACTGATAGGCTTCTTCGCCCAAACCTCCTGAATAGGATTTTACGTTGCAATTATTTAAAATATTCTTTGCCTTATCTCCGTATTTACTCAACAAGGCTTCGGATTGTAAAATCAGTTGCTGTGGGATTTTAAATTTCCTTGCATTGGAAATGATCTCTGAATAACCCTGAATAGCAGTTAACGTATCAAACTCGTCCATAACCATACAGATATCGAGTTCACCATCACTGGGCAGATACGAAAAAGCGAATCGGTAGAATTCCTGAAAAAACAATGAAACCATTGGAGCGTAATACCGTACATCTCCCACTGGGACATGAACAAATAAGGCACTCGGTCGTATCCTGAACTCCTCAAAGCGGATAGTGGTTCTGCTTGTAATATCACATAGGGTTGGGTCTTCGCCGATAAAGGATAAAGCAGTTAAGGCACTCGCCACAATAGATTTTCTTGTGTTCTCCGATGCACCTGACAATGCCCTGAACTTTCGGAACACTTCTTCTGTAGCTTTGGAAGCAAAAAGGTTTTCAATCAGATGCGGGCTTGCCTGATACTCGAGTATCAGCCTGTACACATTGGCTAAATTTCTGAACTGGGCAGGTTCTGATTCCATTATAAACTGGATAAACAATACCAAGCAATCCTCGGCTGAGATACTAAAGAAATCTTCGGTTTCTTTCGTGGTTGCACTGAGCAAAGTCTTGGCGACTTTTCTCATTTGGGTAAGGTTTCCCAAACATCCGTCCAAAGGATTGAAATACACTCCAGTTTTCTTTGCGAAGTCCAGTATATGACACTGATAACCTACCGATTCAAGATAATTTATGGTACTGCTGAGTTCTCCACTCGGGTCATTGACAATTAGGGAATGCCTACCTTTTGCATTGAGTAAAAACGGGAATACGGAAACCTGACTTTTACCCTTGCCTGATGGGGCTATCACAAGATAATTCGACCTGCTCTGAGCAAGGGAAAGAAAACGTGTGCCGTCTATACAAAATCCGTCACCCGTTGTTGAGATCAGATTGTTTGCCTTTCCGAATTCTGCTTTCAAAGTATGGTCTTTACCCCAGAAAGTCTCTACAAACTGTTGTCCTACAGGAGAACTGTTTTTGATTTGCTTGAGTATGAATTTCTTTATCATGGCTTTAGTTTGTTTAAGATTTCTTCAGAAGCACTTATTAAGAATTGACAGATAGCACTCAGCAGTTTGGTTAATCCATAAAAGCAAGCCAATAGGAATCTGAGAATGGCGATACATAAACTGCCGATGGCAGAGAAAAATAATTTGACTGTTGGATTCATAGCATTACGGGTTAGGGTTATTTACAGCGTGATGGAGTTTGCCATTACAATCAGGACAATCGTAATCGTAGCCGTTTATTTTGAGTTCTGCATCGGCACTTTGCCAATAGGAGATAAAATTGTGGGCATTCATACCCAAATGTTTATAAGCATTGTCGAAAAGACTGTTTCCACCCATTGGATGGGCTTTGAACTGAAAGAAATTATAGGGAACAGAACCATCTTTGGATTTCATAGTATCCCAGAATAATTCGTATTCGTTTATCTTACGACTACCCAACGCATACGATGGGATTATTCCTTTTCTATCTCGATGTAAAATCGCAAGACTCATCATACCAATGAGAGAATCCAGTAATTGCGAATGGAAAATGGTATTGCAGTTGGAGGATATTTTTACTTCTTCCTGTTCATTGGCTTTGTAGCGTGAAGATGTTGCACAACGAAAACAAGCCGTTGTATAGTCAGGAACTTGGAAAAATAATTCTGCTGTTCTGCTTTGGGCATACCAACCCGACCACAACGCAGGCTTGTTGTAACGTAGGGCAATGGCATTTCCAAAGGCTTGCCCTTTAAAAGAATCTGTAAGAAACAATAATAAATCGGCTTCTTTGAAAACAGCATCTAACTCCTCATCGTTCATATCCAAAAAACTCTTGGAAATACCTGTGTATTTTACTTTGGGATTGATGCTTTTAACCTCATCTGCAAGGGCTTCGACTTTAAATTTTCCGATGTCAGATTGCTTATATCCCTGTCTTACGATATTGGTTTCTTCTACGGTATCGAAGTCCAACACCGTAAGTTTGCCGACACCACATCGTGCAAGGGAAGTAACAAGTGAGTAAGAACCTCCTGCTCCTACAACTACGATGTGTGAATTTCTGATAAGGGTCATATCCACACTATCTTTTATTCTTGAATAATCCATAACTTAAAGTTTTAAAAGGGTTCTAATGAAAAAGAGAAAAGTGGCGAAGCACATTCCAAGAATGAAGCAATACAGACTGAAAAAAAGCATCCCGAAAAACAGTAGTAAGGGAAACGATTGTTCTCTTTCTGAAGATGATTCCGTTTTTTGACGGATGATAACCAAGAGTTTCTTTCTCTCTGAAATTGTTTGCGGATCAGGCTGTTGTGTTTGCTGTGTATATTGCTTATAATCATTCGGAAGAATTTCAAGTTCAGCATTCTTTACCGTTCCATCTTTATAAAAAACATAAGGGAAGAACTGAAACTCATCCTGTTTTGCCGAAAACACTATCGGAGTAAACATAAAATCCAAGTCAGGAAAATTTTTGAATTGGCTCATAAAGTATTCCCTGTCAGGACTTGAAAGGTCAGAACAACCATAAGGATGGCTGTGAATAATTCCCATGAATTGTTTACCTTCTTTTTTCAGTTGCTTGATTATTGGATTGAGGTAGGCAACATTCAGCGAATAGGTTGAACTTGTGGTGTGGGCGTTTTCATCAAAGATAAAGTCGGTTACAATTCCATCTTTACCCATCAGAATTCCACCTTTTTCAGGAATACCTGAACCGATTTGCCTAACAATATTTTGGTAGGCTTCTGTGGTTATTTGTAGTTTCATGATTGTAGTGTTTAAAACTTAGTTTCTGCTAATGAGTTGTTCATCAATGGTTACACCTGTGAGGATGAAAGTCCAGGTCAATTCGCTCCATTCCATTGAGATTTTTTTTGCTTTTTCGAGTGTTTTGGGTTCTTTCCCTATACTAAAGCAAATTCTTCTGTTTATTGGGGATTCCTCACAGGGAAGCCAATGAGCAACACCCGAACTTTCATCCCTGCCGTTATAACTTGGATGGTCGTGGATAACTATTTCAAAGTGTCCTATCTCTTGTTCGTAAGAGAAAGTAAACACAGCTTTTCCATCTCGGGTTTTGTATCTATACAATTGTTGGCTATGAAGTGTGCCTTTAGTTAGAGAATTTAATTTTTTCATTTTTCATTAATTAAAGAATTGATACTGTTTTTAAAATGGAGCAGGTAAATTACCTGCTCCAAAATCTGTGGGAGAGTTACTGTACTTCGCTCATTTCCCTACTAGTGTGAACTAAGCGTGCAAAGTGCCAGGCTCTAATTCATCCACACCTTTTCTGTTGGATTTTTTCATCGCTTTACGGATTTAGATTAAACTTTTACGACTCCTTTTTTACGGATAAAGGAGTAAACCGATTTCGTTTAAATCCTGTTATAGATACTTATCAGGTTGGATAACTTTTGGCTTAGATAAACAGATGATTTCCCTAAAACCTGATTAATGAGAATTGACTCCTCTCGGTAATATTCTTTATAGGATTGATTCCATTTCTGATCTGTGAGAAAGATACTTTGTTGGAGATTGGCGATTCTATCGCTGAGTTTTACTGCCCAAATCTCCTTTGGTTGTGTCAGTATAGTTTGTAATGAATGTCGAATTTGTTCTGCTTTTGGTAGGCTCTTGTTTTTGGTAAGAGCATAAACGGCATCGGCTATATTCTTTCCAAAGAGGTTGAGAATATCTTCATGGGTTGTCTCAGTATCTTCAACAGTATCATGGAGATAAGCCGTAGAAAGCAATATGCCCTCATCAAGTGATGAATCGTGCAATAATGACTGTTTACTTAATTCTGAAACGGTTTCCAAATGGGTAAAGTATCTTCGTCCATCAGGAAAATAATGATGTTGGTGGGCTTCAAAAGCAAAGTCTTTGGCTTTCTTTATCAGAAGTTCGGAAGTAATAATTGTTGTGTGCATGACTAAAAAGTTTTATTGTTAAACTTTCCAGACCATACAGAAAAAATGAGTTGACTTTTAAGATGAAATCCTTAGTATAAAAGTTACTCAAAGGCATTCTTTCCTGCATGACTGGTGTCTTTGGGTACTTTAGTGATACTGCGTCAACAGTTCTCTAAAACTGATGCTTCTGTTTTCAGGGGCATCTTTTTTTAATTTGCCTAAAAAACTTTCGCATTGAAAGACAGGACAAAATTAGATAGGGGGTAAAAAGTAGCCTATGGATTACTGCATTGGGATTGCATTAGGATTGCATCGAACATTCAATTAGCTCATTTTTAGCAACTTAAATTTTAACAAAATATCAGTACATTTGAAAAAAACCCGTAATGAGTATTCAGTTATTAAGAGATAATGTCTATAAGAAGTGTAAAATCAGATTAATAGACTATGATAAGTTAGAAGATGCCAATAAGACTAAAATTCACAATGAAGTTAGGACTGGATTTGGATTAGAGCTAAAAAAAATAATAAGCTTATTTGTTGTAGAACTATCAAAACATTCTTTACCTGATGAAAAGAAAAAGTTTGTTTTAAATTTTAAAAAACTATTTGGTTCAAAAGAGTTTAAAGGAATATTTCAACATGATATATATTACTCGGATGAGTATAAAGAAAAATGTGTAGAAAAGTGTGAAATTAAAGATTTCCGAACAACCAAAAGTTTCTTATTTGAGAACAAGAATGACTTAGATGAAAAATCAAAAGACTTTTATTGTGTTTTTTTAGGAAAGCATGGGTGGAACAGTTGGGTTGAAGAATTTAGTCCTGCCGATTTCATAATTAGCGTAGAATACAACAGCACAGACAATTCAATTGTACAGCGTCATGAAATAAAAAATTTACCAAAAGAACTGAACAGTGTTCCTGTTTTGGAAATCGAGAATTATATCCCAAGAGTTTCTTTTCTTGAAGAAATTTTTAATCTGTTTGAGCAAAAAAATAAGAAAATCAATATCACAGGAGTTTCAGGTATTGGAAAAACGTTTTTAGCCAAACACTTTATACAGTATTATTCAGAGAATTTCTCTCATATCGTTTGGTTGAATTGCTCCAGTGGGTTCTTGAAGGCATTTACACAGGATAAAGGAGTTCCGCTTTTGGATATTATGGGACTCATTTCTGAGTATAAGTCATATACAGAAGGTAATATGAGTGAGGAAGGACTCATGAGTATGGTGTTAGGTCGTCTTCGAAATATAAAAAGCAATTCCATACTTGTACTGGATAATATAAACGAGGAAATATATGATTATGAAGATGAGATTCACTTACCCACAAACTGGAAGATATTAACTACCTCTAAGGAACAACTGGAAGGATTTTACAACTATATAATACCTTCCTTTAAAGAAAAAGCCACCAATCTTTTTTATAAGTATTATTTTTTAGAGAAAGATGATGATAATCTCATTCGTCTGCTTTCAGCTATTGAGTATCATACATTAACCATTGAACTTTTAGCAAAGACAGCTCAGCAAAGGCAAATTACCATCATTGACCTAATAAAACGATTTACTGAGAATGGTATTAACGTAGTTGAAAAGGCAAGAATTACATCGAAACACAGCAAAGAAAGAAGACAAACTATTGAAAATATTGAAGGTTATCTAAATATCATTTTTGACACTTCCGAATTAAGTAAAGATGAATTAAAAATACTCTTAAACATTGCAATAATGCAAGATGAAGCGATCTCAACTGAACTGTTTGCTGATGTCTATTTATCTGGTTCAGAAAATAAAAAAGAAGTTGATACATTATACGCTGAGATTGATATCTTGTCAAAAAAAGGTTGGATTAGTAAAATCCCTAATGAGGTTCTATTACACAATTTAATCAAAGAAATTTTTATAAAAAAAGAGGTAAACAACGAATCACATTACATATCCAGCATTGAATATCTCATATCTTGTTTAAACCTATATAATTTTACAGATGCACTTAAATATTTTTTACTTCTAGAAAATATTGCAAATAATATTCAGAACCCTTCATTGAGTAAGTATTTGGTAAAACCAATGTCCTCATTTTATAATCTATTAGGTCTCCATCATAAATCACTAGAATTATACTCAGCATATTTCCCTTTAGATTTAAAATCTTTAGACTTTGAAAATTTCAATAATTATGCTCATCGTTTCAAATATCTTGGTAACTATGATGATGCCCTTGATTGTTATTATAGAATTTATAATCATTTTGAGAATCAAGACCCAAGTATGGATTATATGTTTGGTTTTTTTGAAAGCTTTTGTTATGTGGAAAGAGAATATGAGGAAGAGATTGCAGATGAAATGAGTAATTTACTTCTAGGTTTAGTATTGTTTGTGGAAAATATATATCACATTGGTGAGGTTTATGCTATAAACAAAGCATCGAGGAAACATAAAAATGCAATACTTTTTTTGAAAGACGCACTAAACCACGAAAATACATTGATTAAAGGATTAGAATTTTACCTAAAAAAAAGAGAGGAATATGATATTTTTTCTCAAGAAACTCTAGACAGGTGTAAAGATAAATACTCATTAATTAATATTTATTTAGGTAAACTGCATCTATGTTCCAAGCGATACGAAATGGCGTTTTCTTTTCTTGAAGAATCATTAAAAATTAGGGAACGGCTGTATGGACAATATTCTTCTGAATTGCTCTTTAATTACCGTATGTTATTTGATCTTTATGTCTCAACTGAAGACATTGAAAATGCTACCGAATATTTAAATAAATGTATTTTTATTTGTAAAAAGTTTCCTGAGAATCACCCAGAAAAAGTACATCAAGAAATGATGAAGGCTCAATTACACATATTAAACAACTCATTATCAATAAAAAAAAGAAAAGAATTGAGCAGTTCTGTTAGAAAAATTATGATTCAAGAAATTAAACACAGATTATTATTAGTTTTTGAAATTCCAGATTATGTGAAAGAAAAAGGATCTGAATTAGAAGAAAAATTTAAGATTTTATGGATAGATTACTTATTAAGTGAGGTTTCATCCGTTAAGGAAATAATTTCAATTCCTCTTTTACCTTTACACGAAGATCATAAAACTGCATTGAATCTTCAGGTACGCTATTTTGGAATAATTAGTGTAGCATTTGCTGAATTTAAAATTTATAATGAGGCTATAAGATACTTAAAATTAACAATGGAACTTGCTAAAAAACACTTCCCTGAGGATTTAATAGGTAGCCATATTTCTAATATTTCATTAGCTCAGCTATATATTTCTAATGGAGAATTTGAATTAGCAAACCAATCCAATAAATATGGTATTGATGGACTAATTGATTTTCTCGCAAATAACCCGACACACTCAGATATACAAATGATAAAGAATAGCTTAAATATTGCATTTGAAAATCATAATGAAATTGAGAAGGAACTAAACAAATATATAAAAAACTAAGTCCTATTTTTTTCAAATTTCTGCATTCTTGAATACAGGTCTTTTTCAAAACTTATCCTCCTGACAGGTTATTTTTAAAGTCTTCAATTTATTTTCCCCAAACACATAACTATCAACATCAGCCATCACTTGCAGGATCATTCCGTTGTTTTGGTCATTTTGTACAACCTTCTACTCATCATTCATCATAGAAAGACGGCATTCCAAATTGTGAAGAACCACATTGTTACGCTCTGAAACTCCTGCTTGGAATGTTCAGAATTTTATAAGTCAAGGTGCATTATGAAAACAAAATAAGGTACACTTGTGTCGTATGTAAAGCCCACATAAATTCAACACAAACAGGCAGGGAAAAAGAATTTTATATTGATTTTCTGTTCTCTGCTTTACAAGTTCCGACAGTGTATTATTCTTTTATTTCTTATTATAATACACATGACTTACTTCGAAAAATCAACTGAAAACTTCCTTAATCAATTGGAGTTTGACATCGACTTTTATGATGTGTTGTCCCATTCACAATTACAGGAATATGCCAAGGATTTCTTGTGAGAATATGATATTGAAATTACCGAAGGTTGTGATTACCGAAATGACCAAAATCAAAACGGATACTACTGCGACCTTGCAAGTGAGTGGGCTGATTCACAAGTTGATATTTATAATTCCGATTTATGGGAAAAAGCACCAAAATTTCAAAGGTGGATTGAAGATGCCCTAAATGAATTTTGATTTGATAAATCAAGAGGAATGATAGGTTTGCTCCAAATGGGACAATACTTGCATTATTCAAGATTAGCAGGACATATTTTAAACAGCCTTGCGGATTATGTGAAAGCATAATCTACTGTTTTTAAGATGGTTTATAAATTAAAATACCCATTCGTAGGGAGTTAAAATCAAAAATAATATGTTAAATTTGTTAAAACTACATGCTTATTTTCAATAATTTAAAACAAAAAATTATGAAGAAAACAAATAAATTATCTAATACTATTAGGTTTTTAAATCTGGAAAGAGAAATTTTTGAAATTTTAAGTAAATCTAAAAAATCATTACACTTAAAAGAGATAAAATCAAATTTTCCAAAAAGAGCAAGTATGCATACAACTAAATTAGTTGTAGATGAATCTCCATGGTTTAATTTGCTGGAAGATGAAACTGTTGAGTTATCATCGTATGTATATGCTGATATAACATATACAATAACAGGTGGAAGTATAACTGCTGTTTATATAGATGGTAAACGAGGATTATTGAATGGTGGAACAGTTTATGGAGCCCGGTTAATTGGCAGTTCATATATGTTTGAATTGAGAATCGAACAAGACCGCATTGCAAATTGGAGTTTTAACACCTCTTCTATTTCCGTTGTAACAGGAGGAAATAGATCACTCCAAGCACCAATAACTAATTCAATAAGATTATTTATTGGTAATGTTTCAACTATTTAATAAACTATTCTTCAAATTATAATAAATATGAAAAAATCATTACAGTTACTAATTACTATAATATTCTTCATAATTACTTTGCCATTGCATTCGCAAACATTAGGTCAAGATACTGAAGGGTATAGTACAATTATCGTTCCTTCTGTAAATCTAAATTTAGATATTGCAAATAACGTGGCTACATTTTCATTCTATAAAAAACTATCAGTACAAGATTATAAACTATCTGAATATTCTCCACTGATTGATTGCTATTTGTTATCTGATTATGAAAAAGTTAAAGAATGTTTTAATGAAAAATTTGAAACTTTAAAGAAAGAAAAAACAATTGATAATGTTTTATTGGGTATAGATTTGAAAGGAAATACAAAAGAGGGCATAGGTAATTTCTTTTCGGGTGAAAAAGTGACATCCTCAGCATCTATTGGAGGTATATTTGGTTATAACTGGTCAACAATAAAAGTAAAAAAAGGATTCAGTAATACAAAGATAGAAAATGATAAAATTCCAGATGCTATTATAAAAGAGAAAGATGAAATAACCAAAAATAAATTAATTCAGTTAGTGTCAAATGATACAGGAATAGAAGCAACAAGACTGTCTATACCTTCTGGAATTAATATAAGAGATGAGATTGCTTTTTGTAAATCTAGAATAATGATTTTAAAAGACACGGATCATTTAAAAAAAACCACAAAAAAAAATCATGAAGAGAAAAAGTTAAAAATTTCAAAATTAGATCATTTAGAAAAGAATATAAAAGAAACTATTGGTCTTTTGAACAACAATAAACTTAGTGAAGATGAAAATTATAAAATTTACAAAAACTATTTAGAAGCAAAATTTCTTTATTCAGGTGTATTCAAAACAGATATTTTTAAAAACCCCTTCAAAAAAGAATCATGGGATGAAACTCAAAAAAAAATTGAAGAAGAAAAACAAATATTAAAATATGAAATGAGGGCTCTAGAAGAAGTCCTAAAAGATGCTTCTAATTTTCAAAGTAAACGTGTTATTTCTTTAATTAAACATTATGAAACAATTCTAACATTATTAGAAAAGCTGGAAAAATCTGAGGATATCGGTTTTTATAAAAATGTATACATGAATTCTAATTTGATTTATTTAAGAGGAACTTTTACAGGGGCTAATTTTAAATATGACCTAAAAAATGATGGAATTACTGTTGAATCACGTTTTATTGATAAAACTTTTAATGGATATTCAATAGAGATGGGTTTTACCAAGAACTATAAAAACTATAATTTTTTAGGTTTAAGTAGTTCCTTAAATTATACAAACAATCTTAATGCTTTGACTTCAACAACTTTTAAATTGGAGAAAGAAGATACAACTATTACTGATGGTACTTTTACAAGTAGTGAAGAGATAAAAGCTCTTACAGGTAATTATGATACATTTCTTCGTTATGATATCAACTTTGATTATTTGAGGTTAATTCCCTTGAAAGAAAATTTAAACTCAACGCCAGATGACAAACAGAGTAATCTTTATCTTAGTATTAATCCATATTTAAGGCATCGTATATATCAAAATGCAGATGTTTTGAAGAATAACACTATAATTGGAATTGGACTACATGCCTATAATAGTAAAGATAATAAATTAATGGGAGGCTTATTTATTCAAACAAATGATTTATTTGGAGTACATACGGGTGACAATAGTACTTTGGGAAAACGTATTAGTTTTGGGGTTGTTGCAAAATTCTCATTTAAAGGATTGAAAGTTGAATAGGTTGTAAACATTAGTTTTAGAAATATTATTTAGAGAATTTGAAATGCTCTTTTCAAAATTACTTAGTGTCCTTTTTTTTTGTTAATTTGCACAAATTGGATACATCCATTTTATCATAATTATGATTGATGAAAAACAAACAATAAAATTTACTTTTTCAGGACATGACACATTTCACTGCCGTCATCTATGGTTAAAGAAAGGATATGATTTTATTAAGAATAGAAATAAGTTTTCACAAGAGAATGCTGTTCTTGAATTAGGGGTTGGAAAGAATATGGTTTCGGCTATTGGTTTTTGGATGAAAGCTTTTGGACTGTTAAATAATGAAGGATGTCTAACGGAATTTGCGAATTATATTTTTGATGATATCAACGGTAAAGACCCTTATATAGAAGATGAAGGAACCTTATGGCTCTTGCATTATATGCTAATCAAGAATGATATTGCTTCGATTTATAATTTAATTTATAATGATTTCAGACGTGAAAAAATAGAATTTACACGAGATCACTTTGTAGTATTTGTTTCGAGAAAAATTGAAGAATATAATTTAAATCAGATTAGCAAAAATACTATAGCTACTGATTTTGATGTATTTATAAAAATGTACACAATTTCCGAAAACACTAAAGACAAAGAAGAAAATCTTACCGGATTATTAACAGAACTTAATCTTTTACATAAAGAAAAATTAAGCTTCTCCATTTTAAATGATGAGAAGGATAATATTCCTGATGAGATAATTCTATTTTCGATTCTTGACAATGATGATTTTATAAACTCTATTAATTTATATTCATTAGAGCATGAAAAAAATCAAATAGGAAGTGTCTATGCAATTAATCGCTCTGGTATTGTAAATAAGATTGAGGGAATAGTAGCTAATAAAGACTTAAAAAAGTATGGCATTACCTATAACGATCATGCAGGAATTAAGGAGCTACAGATTAGAGAGAAACCAAATAAATACGAAGTATTGAATCTATATTATGCTGAATAAATTTACTACATCTGTAAATATTATAAGAGATGAGGAGAAGGAGATTAGTTATATTCCTACTCATAATGCTATACGTTTGGCTTCACAAATCGTAAGTGATTTCAACAGAGGTATTCGTTCTTTTAATATCATTGGTTCATACGGAACTGGAAAAAGTTCCTTTCTGCTTGCATTTCAAGAAAGTTTATCAAATAGAAAAAAGTACTTCAATGTTGCTTTTTTGCCGAAACAAGATTATGGAAAAATAAACATTATAGGAGAGTATAAATCTCTTGTAGATGTGTTTGTTGAGTTATTAGACATCCAATCTAAAAATATTACAGTTGAGACAATATTTTCAGAAATTTTCAATAAGTATTATAAGCTAGGAAAAAATCCATTGTTAATTATAACGATTGATGAATTTGGAAAGTTTTTAGAGTACGCCTCAAAAAATAATCCTGAGAAAGAGTTGTTCTTTTTACAGCAATTAGCAGAGTTCGTAAATAATACTTCTCATAATATTGTTTTGATAACGTCTGTTCATCAAAATTTTGATGCTTATGCATTTTCATTAAATCAATCACAAAAACAAGAGTGGACAAAAGTTAAAGGGCGGTTTAAAGAAATTACTTTTAATGAACCTATTGAACAGTTATTGTTTTTGGCATCAGAACATCTTTCAAAACTACCTTCTTCAGAAGATATAAATACACAGATAAGTATAAAAGAAGGGAATAAACTATTGAGTGATTCGAAGGCTTTTAATTTTAATGAAGATTATATAAATGAAATTGCACAAAAATTATATCCTTTAGATGCTATATCTGCATACGTAATTACTCAATCACTACAAAAATACGGACAAAACGAAAGGTCTTTATTTACATTTTTAGAGTCAACTGATTTTGCAGGATTATTTCAATTCAAACAGTCAAAAAAAGGGTTTTACGCTCTTCCTGAAATTTATGATTATTTAATTTTTAACTTTTATTCATTTCTTAATTCCAAATACAATCCGGACTTTAATGCCTGGAAGTCAATAAAAAATGCTTTAGAGATTGCAGAGACTACGTTCGATTCAAACTTAAATGACTATTCTTTGCTTATCAAAAGTATAGGTCTATTAAACATCAATGCGGGTGCGGGTGCAGTTTTAGATAAAGTATTTTGGATTGAATATTCAAAAAGAATTTTATCGATTGATAGCCCTGAAGCGTTACTTAATGGTTTAATTGATAAAAATATCATTGTTTATCGAAATTATCTTAAAAGATTTGTTCTTTTTGAAGGTACTGATTTAGATATTGAAATGGCGTTGCTTGAAGCAGAAGGTAAAGTTGATAATATAACAGACATTGTTACCTTGCTTAATAAATATTATCAATTGCCTCCAATAATGGCTAAAAAGGCAATGTTTGAAACTGGTACCCCACGATTATTCGAGTATAAAATTTCTCATTATCCTATCGATGATATTCCTGAAAATGAAATTGATGGTTTTATTAATTTAGTTTTTAATGATAAAAATATTTTGGATGAGGTTAGAACAAAATCAGCCGATAATGAAGAAGCGATTTTGTATTGCTATTATAAAAATTCCAAATTAATAAAAGAACTATTATTTGAAATTGAAAAAACTAAAAAAGTTATTGCAGAAAATGAAAGTGATAAAGTAGCAACAAGAGAGTTGAACAATATTCTTCAGCACCAAATTAATCTTCTAAATCATAAAATATTAAATAATTTTTACGGTACTAGTTCAGAAGTTGTATGGTTTTACAAAGGAGAACAATTAGAAATAAATAGTAAAAAAGATTTGAACAGCAAACTTTCAGAGATATCAAATACTGTTTATTCAAATTCGCCAATTTTCAAAAATGAATTAGTAAACAAACATAAAATTTCTGCATCTATCCATTCAGCCAAGAAGAATTATTTAAAGGCTTTAGTTAATAATTGGGATAAGCCTCAATTAGGCTTCGCAATAGATAAATTTCCTGCTGAGAAGACGATATACCTATCACTTTTAGAAAATAATGACATTCATCTATATTCAGATAATATCCAAGATGTAATTACACCCAATAACAGAAATAGGTTTAATTTTTTGTGGGAGGAATCAATCAATTTCCTTGAAAGTGCTAAAATTGGCAGAAGAAAAATTAATGAATTTGCAGATGTTCTAAAACGAAAACCTTTTAAGCTTAAACAAGGCCTTATTGATTTATGGATACCTACTTTTCTTTTTATTAAAAGGGATGATTTTGCATTATTTGGCATTAATGGCTATATACCGAATTTAAATGATGGAGTGCTGGAATTGCTAATAAAAAATCCTGAAGATTTTGAAATTAAAACATTTGCAATTGAGGGGGTTAAATTGGATATTTTTAATAGATACAGGATTTTTCTTGACCAAACAACAAAGGAAAAAATATCGAATGGTAACTTTATAGAGACTATAAAACCTTTCTTAACTTTTTACAGAGATTTACCCGATTATACAAAAAATACAAAACGATTATCAAAAGAAGCTTTGCAGATTAGAAATGCTATTTTTTTAGCAAAAGACCCTGAGTATACATTTTTTGAAGCATTTCCTAATGCTTTGAATTTTAAGATTCAACAAATTCAATCCTCGAGCGAAATCCTTCAATTCTTTTCTACAAAGTTGCAAGATTCAATAAGAGAAATAAGAAATTGTTATGATGAGTTAATTAATAGAATTGAAGATTTTATCAAAAGTGATATTGTAGGAGAAGATATGGCTTTTGAAGAATATAAATTAAATCTTCAGGGCAGGTATAAAAAACTAAGACGACATTTATTGTTGCCAAACCAAAAGATATTCATTCAACGATTAGATTCTCAAATCGATGATAAGAAAGCTTGGTTGAATTCTATAGTTCAGGCACTTATTGGTAAGACTTTAGACAACTCCACAGACGAGGATGAAATCTTAATATACGATAAGTTTAAATCAATGATTTTGGAATTAGACAGCTTAACATCCCTTTCAAAATCTGATTTTAATGAGGACAAGGAAGATGTATATGATCTACAAATTAATACGTTCTTCAAGGGAATAAGCAAAAAAATGGTGCGTTTACCAAAAGAGAAAAAAGAAGAGGTTTCAAAAATTCAAAAAGAATTAGAAAATGTTTTATCTAAAGACAGTTCTTTAAATATTGCAGCACTGACTAATCTTTTAAAAGAAATGCTTAAAAATGAGTAAAAAAGTAAGACATGTATTAGGTATATCTGGTGGCAAAGACAGTGCTGCCTTGGCCATCTATATGAAAAAAAATTATCCTAATTTGGATATAGAATACTATACTTCTGATACAGGTAAAGAATTACAAGAAACCTACGATTTAATATCAAATTTAGAAACTTTTTTAGGTAAAAAGATAACTGTTTTAAAAGCCGTTAATGAAAGTTCTGAAGACAACTCATTTGACCATTTTATAAAATTATTTAATGGATACTTACCATCTTCAAATGCCAGATGGTGTACTAAAAAATTAAAGTTAGACCCTTTTGAAAAATTCGTTGGAGATGATTCAGTTATTTCTTATGTTGGGATAAGAGGAGATGAAGACAGAGAAGGTTATATCTCAAAAAAGAATAATATTCAGTCGATATTTCCATTTAGAAAAAACATTTGGAGTGAAGATGTGATTTCAAAAGTTCTGTCAAATAAAAATATAAAATTTCTAACTGAAATCTTATTGTCTCAATCAAAAAATGACAAAACAGAAAGAATTCTGGAGCTTATAAATACTGAATTATCAACCAGTTTTTCTCAAAGTCAAAAGCTTAATTCATTATTGGATTTAGGCATAAAAGAGTTTAATGCCATTGTTTTTGAATTTTTAAAAACTACAGATTATCCGTTAGCAACAGAGGATGTTTTCCCATTGATAGAAAATGAAGAAATCTTGGTTCGGGATGATATATTCAAATTACTTGAAGATTCTGGAGTTGGTGTTCCTGCCTATTATAAAGAAGTGGAGTTTGAGATAAATGGTAAAAAATCATCCTATGCAAGAAGTCGTTCAGGATGCTTTTTTTGTTTTTACCAACAAAAAATAGAATGGATTTGGTTGTATGAACAACATAAAGATTTATTTGATAAAGCCTTAGAATATGAAAAGGACGGCTATACATGGATGCAGGATGAAAGTTTACAAGACATTATCAAACCAGAGCGTATTGCTCAAATTAAAGAAGACCATTTAAAAAGAACCCAAAGAATCGCACAAAATAAAAAGTCTCCGTATCTATTAGATTTATTAGATGATGCAGAAGGAGAAGGTTGTGCTAGTTGTTTCATATAATGAGAGAAATTTTCGAATTTTATTTAAAGAAAAGCAATTACACAATGATTCACCAAGATGAATTAACATTCGACTTTGGGAATTATTGTTTAGTATATTCTTTTGTTAAAAAATATGACGCCTTAGATTCGGAGGAAGAAGATGAAGATTATGAAAATGAATTTTATTCATACAATAATATATCTGATCTGAAAGATATTGATGAGCTTATGCAAAATGTTCAGTTCTCATCATATCAATTAAGAGGACTAGAATTCATGGGTTGGAGAGCGGATAGCGAATATGTAAGATCTATTTCCAACGAATTACATTATTTCGTTAGACAAATGAATTTATATAACTCAGATATCATAATCGATTATAATCTTGATTTAGATTATGGTGAAGATTATGGGTATTGTGATGTCCCACCTAATTATTGCTTTAATATTTTTTTTAATAAAGAGTTCTTTTCAGATATTCAATTAGCTGAATTTATCTTAGAGAAAATAGACACATTAGATATTAAAGGTGCTGATTTTTATCTTCAGTTTCTAACTGAAGAAGTAAAAATTAAAGATAATAAGCAGTTAAACATATTAACTACAAATACAAAAGTTAGAAGACTTGGGTATTTTAAAGCTCTTTCCGAATTTATTGACCATAAAAAGGTTCCTGTAGTTTCAATTAACAAGAAGTTTGAATCATATTGTCAAGTATATTCAGATGAGATAAACTCGGTTGATAACAATAAAGGATTAGTAATCGAAACTAAGTCTGGCATATCAGCTAAACCGTATATTGATTTAGCTGCAAGTTTAGGATACTTAACAAAAGTAAATAACTTGTATTCCTCTGGCAAGATTTTAAAAGTTTTCCAAGTATTAAAAAAACAGTATTTCGACGAAGGAAATATCTTTTTTTTGAATGATTTTGACAAATTGTTCTTTTTAGAAAATATACTAAAAAATGATTTTTTTTACTTTAAAAATCTTTTAGAAATGATTTCTATTAAAGATGAAACATCATATTCTGAAATAATAAGTTCATTTCAATCTAAATTAATTGACAACTTAGACGAATTTATAATCAATACAGGATTTGATTCTAATAGAAAAATAACAACTCAATTAAAAAATATTCAAAAAAGAATAGCTAATTGGGAAAAACCAAATATTTATCTTGAACACGTCATAATGCCAAGATTAAATTGGATGAATGATTTAGGGCTAATAAAATTAAATGCTAAAAACACAATAAAGTTAACTCCGATAGGAAATCGGCTTTTTAGTCATCTGTGTATGTGGGATGATATCAATACAGAGAAAACAATTTCTCCTAATGAATTTTTGGATAGATTTGCTGTACATTTATTTGATGATTGTTATAATGACGAAAAAACAATAAATCCTGATGATTTAGATTTTATTTTAAAAAGAATATATTTTCATATCAGAGATAGCTTTAATTTTTTTCAAACACTTGCTCCAAATAGAGTAACAGCATCTCAAGCAATTAATTACACTAAATATAAATTATATTTTGAGGATAAAATTAAGGTGGAATTTAAATACATAGAAAACAAATTATCAGATAAAAATCAAGTTGATTTTATTTTTAAATACCAAGAACAGTATCAAGATGGATACATCCAATTAAAAAAACAAAAGAGTCATGAGTAATTTTGAAGCCAATTATAAGTTAAAAACAAATCCTTTCAGAATGACACCAGCAACAAACCCTGATGAACTTGTTTGGGCTGGTTTCGGCGAGATAAAATCAAAGTTTGAAAATAGAATTAGAAGAAGTGCTAGAATACCTAATACAACATTAGTTTTAAATTGGGGTGAATATGGTAGTGGTAAAACTCACGCTGCAAGATTTTTTAATAAAAAGAATGAATTGAGTAGAATTTCCAAAGAACTCGGAACATCTATTCCTTATTCAATGATAGTTCCTTTACCAAAAGGAAAAGAACCAATTTTTAGTATTTATATATCTGTTATTGACGAATTAAACATTGAGGAAATTCGAGAAAAGTTTGCAGACTATACTGAACAAGTTCAAAAATTTATAAAAGAATTAGGTTCAAATATTCATATTCAAAGTGTTTTATCAGCAATATTTAATCCTGAAGTAACAGATATTCAGTTATTGAAAAAGTATTTATATGGTAATGCATCGACAACTGATTTCAAAACGCTTAATGGGTATGGTATTTTAAGAGCGTTAAAAGAAGATACCGATTATACCAAACTTCTTGCCGGATTTTTTTCATGTTTGACTCTAAACAAAAACAAATACTCTTGTATAATAATCTGGATTGATGAATTTGAAGATATTGCTGTATTAAATAATACTAATATTGATAAAACAAATAATTTCTTAAGAGAGATTTTAGATAATACGCCAAATAATCTTTTAATATTTTTAAACCTTACTCAATCCGCCTTATTTTCTGTCGAAGATTTAGGACAATACGTTTATGAAAGTGTAAGATCTAGAATAAAAGAAAGGATAAGTTTTGATTTACCGTCCAAAGAAGATTTCAAACAATATTTAGCTGAATTATTAAGTGCATACAGAGTTGGTGAGGAAACAAATATATATTTTCCTTATAGTGAAGATGTAGTTGATAATATAATTAAGGAATTAGGAGATGTGTCTTTAAGACAATTTAATGAAACATTATCTCTTTTATTAGAATTGGCTGATATGGACGACAAACATCCTATAGATAATGGAGTGTATGAGGAATACAAAGATGAAATCATCTGGGATAAGTAAAATATATGTGTAGTATTACTTGCGTTCTCGATGCATGTACTGTCATCAATTTAATCCACATTGATGAAGATGATTTCTTAATTAAGAAATTTAAGAATTTAGATATTCTTCTAAATGAAGTCGTTTTCACTGAAGTTTCAAAAAATGTATTAAAAAAAATTGAATCTAGAAGAAGAAATATTAGCTCATTAGAAGTTAAAAATATAACAAAAACTATTTCACAACAGCTAACATTCTATAGAGGCAAAAATGTTCTTAATTCAGATATTAAAGCGGATGTAGGCGAAAATTATTTTGAAAAAAATCATGAGATTTTTAAATACTATAAAAAGAATGGAGAATTTTTCTCTTGTGCTATGTCACTTTACTTGAGCAGAATCAACACAAAAAAAATATACTTTTATACCGATGATTTACCAGCAAGATTAGAACTTTCTTCACCATTTAACTATCAACAAATAGGTCAGATTAAAGATACCGCAGATTTGTTAGTTTTATTGTATTGGATAGATGAAGACTTTACTGAAGTTCAATTAAACAATCTATTAAGTAAACTTTTTTCTGAATATGCTACGGATGTAAAACTCTTAGAAATTGATCTAAAAAATTATCTCAATAGTTTTGATCCTAAATTGATAAAACAAAACAAAGATATTTTGTCAAATCTTAAAATAATTATACATCAATTGAGTAATTTAGATTTTAAGGGTTTAAATAAGCAAAAGACTTTTTTTGAATCTCAAAAAGGAGTATGCAAAATAATTAATGATATATTAAACAACTATCCTTCTGTATTCGAACTTGAAAGTAATAATTCTAAAAGCTTGCTAAATAAAATTACTGATATTCGAGAAAGCTTGAAGATTCAGAAAATTCAGAAGTTGAATGATTTAATAAATTAAATTCATTCTTCCAACGCACCCATCAATTGTTCCATTCCAAAATTCAATAAGAAATCGCTATAATAACTATCAAACACATCCATGATGTATTCATCTATGGTTATATCTTCAGTGACCTCATTCTTTTCTCTTGAGATTGTATAATTCCGTCTTTTAGTAATCATATATAGAAATAGGGTGTGAAAATAAACTGTAGAAATATATTTTCTTTGTGCTGTAACTATTTGGTCTTCGTTTTTCAATTTTGAACGATGACTCAAAAAAACATGACTGTCTAAATTGATGAAAATTTCTTCTAGTTTATCTCCTTCGGAAGAAGGATACATAACCGTTTTCCTATCCATAGTCATACCTCTTAATTGTAGTGCTTCCCAATCTTTCTCATATACTTTTTGAAGTTTTGGTAGTCCGATTTGATCGAGGTCTTCTTCTTCATGAGGGACAGGTTCTTTGACAGCCTCTTTATCTGTAATTTTAACCAAAATAATTTCTTCAAACACTTTGCCAGGAGAAGTTAAAGAGGCTTTAATTTCAATTTCATCGCCAACCTGTATATCATTTGTTGGTTCGAGCGTTATTCGAATAGTTCCTCTGTTTGGGCTACTTTTTGCTATGTTAAGCAAACCTGATATTTCATTGTTTTTCCCTGCTTGGTCTCCTCCATTTTCTTTGTCTCGTTTTACTTTTAAAACAGATAATTGCAATTCTCCTGGTTCATCAATGCGGTCAAAATAATCATTATCAACATCTGTATCAAATTTGATGATTCTCTCTCCATTCTTCGGCAGGCTAATTATATTAACCCCATCCTTTTTATTGTATAAATCAAATTTAGTTGGAAACCGTTGAGGTAGAAATGGCTTTTGTTCTTGTTTTGGTTTGGATGGGCTTGGAGTTTTTTTAACGTCTTCTTTCTTTTCCTCTAATTTTAAAGTATTCTGGAGCAATTTAAACAACTCACTATCCTTTGGTAAATTTTTAGCAAACGATTTTATCAATTCCGAAGTATCTTCACTTTCTAAACCTATAGTTTCTTTTCTTCTTCTATTGATTTCGTCTAATTCACTTTTGCGAAGCTTCTTACCTAGATAATCCCGTAAAGCATTCGCTTCTTCTCCATGTTTTAAACGATCACGAGAAGCCATAAACAACTCTTCTCTAAAATCCGGATTCATATCAGTACAATCAACATGGATTAATAAATAATCTTTCAGCAGATTGAATTTAAGGGTTCTAGTTATGAACTCTGCAGTATAGTTGCCATGAACTTGTCCGTTTATTGAAAACATAACAGACATATTGTTTTTGAAAAATCTATCTCGGATTATTTGTTTACTCTTTTTCAAGTCATGCTTTTCTGTTTTAGGATTAAACACATAACAAGTAACTTTAGCTTTACCAAATAGTTCGTCGATATATTCTTCCGAAAAATAAGTATCAATATATTCACTTTGAGAATCTTCCAATCTTCTCTTCAATCCAAATAAATCAAGCTCTAACACTTTATTATTTGGATAGCGTTCTTTATTATCAACAGTTAAAAGAGGCAAAACCGGCTCGAAAAGAAATTCATTTAAACTTTGGTTTAAGTCTTGTGCAAAACCTGAATATCCAGTTGGAAACTGATAGGAATACATTTTAATTATTGTACCTGTTTTAAAATTTCTTCCAGATAATTTCAAATCCAATTCGGTAATTGGGAAATTAGGTATTTCATTATCAATTTTTAAAAACTCAAAATGACTTGAGCGTCTATTCTCTCCTGATTCACTAATCTTTCTTTGTCTAATTAACGTAAATCCAAAATTCCCCGAATCATCAAATCGTTTCGAAGCTATGAGCTGGTATCTCCTTTTTCCACAGAAAACTAATGCACCGCTTCCTCCCATATTATATTTGCCTTGCACGAATTGAATATTTATTTTATTTCCCCTTACTAATGAAAGGAAAGTGTTTTCGAAGTCATTGGGATGTTGACCTTCTCCATTATCATAAATAATTACGGAAGTATTTTTGGGCGGACCATCAGCAACAATTTGTATTTCTTCGGATTGCTTCCGTCTGTTCTGTTTTAAATCCCAATTTTTATAATCTGGGTAAAAGATTTTGATAGCTTCATCCATTGATTGTGGTGCATCATTCGAACTAGGAGAAATACCTTTTTCTAAACACTTTTTGGTTAAAATAGCATCAATGGAATTGGTTACCTTTTCTACAAGTGCAGCAATAGGATTTGATTGTTGATTTCTAACAATACCAAACATATTTTCATTGCCTCCCAATGGAGCCCAATTTTTGTCCGCAAATTTTTCAGGATATTTATGTATTATCTCATCAACTTTATCTTCAGTTGGACACAGATATAATTCGTGGAACAATTTCTCGTTGCTGATTTCTGCCATAAACTACTTTGCAAATTCGATTAAACTTTCTTTTATACCATTTACAGCCGATAATATTTCCTGCTCATCATTAAATTTACTTAAGCTAAATCTAATAGCTGAAAACGCATCTTCATCATTTAATCCCATAGCGATTAAAACATGTGATGGTTCAACTAAGGCAGAAGTGCATGCTGAACCATTGCTTACAGCAATCTGCTTGTATTTGCTGATGAACATATTTGCATCAAAATTCTGAAAACAAATATTAGCGGTATTGTATAATCGTTTTTCTTTATTTCCATTAATGAAGGCTCCTTCAATCTTCAGCAATTCGTTTTCGAGTTTATTCCTTAAGCCCTCTATATAATTTGAATTACGTTCCATCTCTAAAGATGCGATTTGACATGCTTTAGCGAAGCCAATTATTGCAGGAACATTTAAAGTACCACTTCTTAAGTTCGATTCATGACCTCCACCATGTTGTAGAGCAGAAAGACTTTTTTTTGAGATAGTATTATTATTGATATATAATGCCCCTATTCCTTTTGGACCATGAAATTTGTGAGCAGAAAAACACAATAAATCAATACCATCATAGTCTTGTAAGTCAATAGGCAATTTCCCAACAGCTTGGGTAGCATCAGTCATAAATATAACTTTTCGTGATCTGGTTATATTGCTTATTTCTTTAATCGGCTGTATAACTCCTGTTTCATTATTTACCCACATAATACAGACCATAAAAGTATCTTCTCTTATTGCATTTGCTAAATCTTTCAAATCAAGCAAACCATCATTTGCAACAGATAAGTATTCAACATCAAAACCAATTGTCTCGAGATATTTGCAGGTGTCAATAACTGCTTTATGTTCCGTTTGAAGAGTAATAATGTGCTTCTTAGTATTGTCGGGATTCAATGCTAGCCCTTTTAAGGCTATATTTATACTCTCTGTAGCTCCAGATGAAAAAATAATTTCCTTTGCCTCACAATTAAGTAAAGACGAAATCATTTCTCGTGAATTTTCTACTGCCTTTTTTGTCTCCAGTCCAAAATGATGAGTGCTAGAAGCATTTCCATAATGGCTTTTAAAAAAAGGAAGCATCACTTCAATTACCCTATCATCAACAGCGGTAGTTGAATTGTTGTCTAAATATATTAGGTTTTCATTCATTTATTAAAATTAATTATAATCCTCCGATCAATCTCGAGGCACTTTTACAAAAGTATTGATTGTCTTTGTTTTAATTAACAAAATTCATTAAAAAGAATTGTGATTCAAATTTATGAAAAAATATAAACAGTGTGTTAAATGAGATTCTTTAAAAGGATGTTACTCTCCCTATCAAACAGCCACCATCCTTCAAAGACATTTTCTTTCATCTCTTCTAATGACTTGAACAAAAAGTATTCTTTTGCTGACACAAAACGCTCATCCTCAAAAAGTCTTTTCATCGTTTGAATTTTACAGGTTTCTGATTCAAACACACACAATACCCTTGAACCATAATCCAGTTGAAATTGTCTGCTTGGTTGTCCGTCCTTTAATGCCAAAAGATGCTGTACTAAGGATTGGTGTACACGGTTGGTATCTGCTCCGTTATATACTTCAATAGCAAAAAGTTCCTTCTTTTTGGATGTTTCCAACATACAGAGGGCATCAGAAATTAAATATTCATTCTCTCAAAATGGAATATACGTTTCTGCCCTGAACCCTTTTGCTTTTCCTGTGGCTACCTTATCGAAATAGGTTAAAAAAAAGAGCAATCCAACGTTGTGGTTGAATGCTCGTTCCTGCAAAGCAATATGCGTGTCGATAGTATGGATTCTATGGAAGTAATCCTGAGCGAAGAGAATAGTATTTCCCTTGGGAAATCTAACCTGCGTAGTTGGGCTGAAACGGTCTTGGATCAGTTTTGCACCGTGAGAAGTCAAATGGTGTACACTTTCCAATTTTCACAATTTCGGATGGACACCGAAAGTAGCAGAACCCACAAGAGGGTTCTTCCAATATCTGAGTTCCAATACCTGTTTATTCAGATTTGCCCTATCGGTCATAATGCCTAAACCTAGCATCTGTCCTGTGGTAAGGAATTTGTAACGAGCCAATGCAAGCAGGATATTCTCCTGTGAGGGAGACAGCGTTTTGAAAAAGAGTCTTTTGGTCAGCATTTCAATTAGTGTAAAAAAATAAAAAGGCACAACGCCTGTCATTTTTATAACAAGAAATGCTATAGTTGAAATTTGGGTTTAAAATTATCAGTGGACTCCGTGCTGTTTTGAGATGGAGTAACTGACAAATCTTCTTTATACCTATAAAGCGTACTTTGAGAAAGGATTTGTGCTTTGAGCTGTGCCTGTTCCTTCCTGGAGAGGAAATATCTTTTGGGATGTTTCAGAAGAAAGTCCGGACTTTGAATTTTTATGGCTGAATAATGATCCTGTTTGAGGTAGAAATAAAAGGGTGGAAGAAATTTGAGGGCATTAAATGACACTCCCAAATCCCCTGCCTGTGCCTTCAATGCCACAAGACCATTCATTCCAACAAGTTTGACAGCTGTATTGTTCATAACCATATCCCTGAGCGAAGCAGGAAGTTGGTTGAGCGTTTGGGTTCATACTATCAAATGAAGCCTATACTTCCTTGCTTCGGAAAAGATGGTTTCTATGCTTTGGGAAGCAAGGTTGTGAAATTCATCCACAAAGAGATAACAAGATTTCCTGAACCTTTCTTCTTCAAAAGCACGTTGTAAAGCAATGCTTAAGAGCGTTGCCGAGATAAATTTTCAAAGTGCCCTGCTCGTATCCTCTCCCAATTTTCCTTTGGAGAGGTTGAACAAGATAACTTTTCCCTGTTGCATTTCTTTTTTCAAATCAAATTCAGATTTGCCGTTCATCATTTGGTAAAAACTGTAATTGTTTTGCAGATGCTGTAATCTCGTGTAAACGGCTAATTTGGTTGCACTATACCTTTTATTCTGAAAAGCATTGGCAAAGAAATTCCTGTACACGGGGTTTTTGGATTTTTTTCAAATCTCAATCCACTTTTGGTTGGTCGCATCGTTCATAAAATCCTGCAAGTCCGACAAGCCACATTCTCACTGTCAGAACAGCACTGCCAAGCAGGGTTTCAAAAGGGTTTCCATTTGCAGGGACATCCCTGCTTCGGGAATGAGTTCAGCAAAGGTTTTGGCTCGTTGTTGTGATAAAAGGTCAATCATATTGGGGTTCTTAACCTTTTTCCAAAACGGATTGATGCAGGGAATTTTATCCTTTTCCCATTGAGGATCGATGTACACGATACGCTGAGGTTTCAGTCGGTTCAAACGGAACGCCAATATGCGTTCTGCCAAATCTCCGTGAGGGTCTATTAAGATGATACTGTACTGCTGTTTCTTATGCGATACGTATTGGAGTTGATAGAACAAGGATTGAAGGAATACGGATTTGCCTGAACCAGTCCTTCAGGTAATGATCAGGTGTCTTTTTATTGCGTGAAGGTAAACTGGAACAGGCTTGGGTCTAAAAAATAGAAGTGGACACTTGACTGGACAAAGTCCATAAGGCGTTTAAGCAGGTTCATTTTTTTATGATGGTATAAAAAGTAAAACGGAGGTCGTACATATCTGTTTCACTTTGAATTGCAAGTCCTTTCACAGTGAGGTTCAAAATCCACACCTATTGGTGGGTACGGTTTTGAAAACCTTTATAACTACCTTTTTGGGAACCTGCAAAGGAGATGGGAAATGCCACTTCACACCAAGAAACACCTTCTTTTTTTCGTGCAAGAACCCCATAGATATTGCATTTATTTTATCCTCTTTTTGCTATTGACATATTTAGAAAATGTAAAGCCGAACTGTGACTGTTCTCCTTGCAAAACGAATAAAAATCCATACAAGCACCACCGTTCCGTGAACCTATCAAATCACGGAAAACAAAAATGTAAATACCTCAACTATTTATCAATTATTAAAACAAAACGTATGGAAAACAAAATCGGAAAAACCGTCAACCTCGAACTCGTGGATGTTGATGGGAATGCCTTCGCCATTATGGGAGTGTTCTCAAAACAGGCAAGACGTGAGGGATGGACGCAGGAAGAAATCGACTTGGTGCTTGAAGAAGCCAAAAGTGGCGATTACGACCACCTGCTCGCTACTATCATGATCTACTGCGAACCCAAAGACGAGCAAGAAGACTAAAATCATTTTACCTAAAAAACAAAACCATGAAACAAAGCATCTTAGAATTCTACAACGACCTTGACAAAGCCATTGACAGGGCTGTTTGGTTACAATTCGAGTACAGGAACACAGGTAAAAAATTCGTGGTCTATGACGGATACGAAGACAACTATGCTGTTTCTGATTTGCAGACCGCAGAGGATACGGAAATGAACCTTCATTTTTATCCGCTTGCCGAGAATTACAAAGACCTTTCGTATGAAAGGCTTGAAGCCATTGGCAAAGATTCGGATATGCTACAGCATTGGGAAGACCTGCTCGGAAAATTTTCCGTGATGGAGGGAGAACTGCTCCGCTTTATCCTCCAGTATCAAATCCCTTTGGAAAAACTCATCCGTCATGAACTGGCAAACCGTGGGTTTGACAAAAACCACCAGTGGGTGGGATTTGATACCTCCAAAGAGATTTGGCAGAATGACACAGAGGAAAACTTGTAATCATTTAAAAAAACAAAAACGTAATCAACATGAAAAAAATGCAGACAAAAACAAAAAGACGCTTGGTGGTACAGTATTTCTTAAGGAAACTTAAGCAGAGAATGGAAGCCGACAAGGTCAATCAGATGGATGCCGTATGGCTGAACATTTATACCAAAGATGACCTGATGGACATTATCAGGTGGGCATACGCTCCGACCGTACCCCAGTGGCTATCGTTTGACCAAATGAGTGAAGAAGAATTATTGGAAGCCATCGGAGATGACTTTTATATTCTCTCTTATGAAATTGAACAGGCAAGGCTGGAACTTTATGAAACCATGAAGGTAAAACCTAAAAGGGTCTACGATACGCTCCGCCAATTAGGACAGGAAACCCACTACCTTATGGAGAAACCAATTGCCCAGTGGGACGAGTACGACCACAGCAACTACAGGGCTTTATCCCGAAAGGCAGGAAACCCTGTTCCTATATTCGGAATCTATGACAGTTCCATAAAGGAGGAAGACAAATATTTTGTCACAACTCCACCATCCGAGTTCTTCACTACCGAAGAAGAAGCAACACAGGCTTTATCGGAAATGATAAAAAAAGGGCAACTCAAAGAAGGAGAAGCAAAAGTAATGATGCTTTAAATTATTAAAGACAAACCATGACACCTGTGTATGCCATTGTATTAAAGGATCAAATGGGATGCTTTAACTGGATTTATACCTATCCCAGACCTTTCTATACCACAAGACAAGAAGCCGAAGAAGTAAGAGAGCGTCTTATAGAAGTTGAGGATAAGATAACCCAAGAAAACTCCAAAGTACAGACGATGTTTAAAATAGAACAGTAACTTAAAAACAAAATAATTATGGACAAACAAAAATTGGCACTCATGAAACTGTTTTCAATGGTGCTAAAAAACAGAGCAAAGGAAGAACAGGAAACCAAACAAATCTCTCCTGAACTGCTGAAGCACTTTTCGAGAAAGGAACTCATTGAAATCATCAACCATATTTATGATGGGATTATCCCTGATGAGTATGAACTGGTGGATATGGAAAATGCAGATTTACTCACGGTAATTGGGGATGATTTTAGTATCATTTCCTATGTTACCAACAAATGGAGCAAGGAGGTTTCCTCTGCACCAGTTAAAGTTGCCTCGGTGGGAACTCCCGTAGGAGAAACCGTTTCGGATACCTCCGTGGACAAATCTCTCAAGGAAAATCCTCCAAAAGGGGAAACCACTGAAAAAGGCAAAAAATAATAAATTACAATTAGCAATGGCTTGTCTTAGCAAGCCATTTTCATTTGACAATCAAGTTTCTGAACATATTTTATCCTCTTATAGATAACATGGTTTTAACCCAAAAGAACAAACCCAAAGTATTACTCAAAACACCGATTTCTTATTATGGTTGAAAGCAGAATATGCTCAAGGATATTTTACCTCTTATTCCTGAACATAACATTTACATTGAACCGTTCTTCTGAGGATGAAGTTTGTATCGGGCAAAACAGCCTGCTCCCTGCGAGGTCATCAATGATGTGAACATGAACGTGGTCAACTTCTATCAGGTATTGAAAAATAAAGGTTCGGAACTTGAAAAGAAAATCAAGGATACACTCCACAGCAGGGAAACGTACAGAAAAGCATTGTTCATTTACGACTGTCCCCGATTGTTTGCCGATGATACCGTCATCAGGGCGTGGGCGTTCTATGTGGTAACCAATCAAGGCTTCCTGAATAAAATTGGTAGCCGATGATACGACAGGGAAAAAAGATCATCACAGGTATTTAAAAACAAAGTCGATATGTTCGGAACTGATTTAATGGAAAGGATTTCCCATACCCAAATCGAACAGAATGATGCCTACAAAGTTATCCAAAGCAGGGACAGAATTGATGCTTTTATATATGCAGACCCTCCGTATATCGGAACAAACCAGTGACATTACGGAGGTTACGAAAAGAAACATTTTATCCGTGATTTGGAAGTACTGGCGAACATCAAAGGGAAATTCCTGTTATCTAATTATCCTTCTGAAATTCTCGATGAATTTATCAAGAAATACAATTGGTACGTTAAAATCTTTGACAAGCCATTGTCAGCCAGTCACAACAGGAATGGCTGAACCGTCAGAAGAAAGAAAGAGATACTGGTTGCGAATTATCCGATTTAGTTTTGCTTTTATCCTGTAAAATAAAAAGAAATGATAATGGAAGAAGAAATGTTAAAAGTGAGGAAAATTCTCTGAAAAAAGTTTGACAACATTATTCCTGATGAAACAGTCAGGCTGATGATTACTACATTTAAAGCAATGGCAAAAATTATTGTCAGAGACCTTGATAAAGAGAGTGAATAAACCCCTCTCTTTTTTGTTATTGATTCTACAATAAAAATAAGTACAATTTCTCCGAACCACTTTATTTTATTAGCTTTAATAAGATGACCCAAACAAAAAAACGTAAAACCAAGCAAAAGAAGTCCTGATATTTCATTAAGCCAAAGACAGACCAAGAAAGATTCTGAACCAATGAACTCAAAGCCGTTATCTATGTAAGAGTATCCAGTGAAGGGCAGGTCACGCAATGAAATGGATTAGAATCACAGGAAACCATTTGTAGGGAGCGATGTCAAAGACAATCCTGACTGGAAATTGAAGTAGTTAAAGTCTTCAGGGAAGAAGGTGTTAGTGGAAAACAGATGGATCGTAAAACTATGAATGAAGCAATCCGTTTCTTAGAAAAGGAGAATAAGAAGTACACTAAAATCCATTATTTTGTAGTAACGGATGCCGACCGTATCGCAAGACCTGATGACATTGCCGAGGCATTTAATTTGGAACAAAATATTGAAGGTTTTTGAGTGAAAATCATTACCGTGAACAACAAAAGAGATATTGAAACGGATGAAGGGAAATTCATTCATACCATTCAATATGCCATTGCTTGACTGGAACGTAGAAAAATACTGAGAAGAACCATGAATGGAAGATTAAGCAGTCTGAAAAAAGGAAGGCGACCTTTTACTTATGCACCATTAGGATATATTAGGGATAGATCGGGGGATAAAGGCTATGAAGATGTGATAGACATCATTAAATGACCAATCATAAAGGAAGGATTGGAACTTTATGCTTATAATCCACTATTTACCAAATCACAACTACATAAATTTCGGATAGAGAAAGGGCTTCAAGCCAAAGGCAAGCTATACATCTCTTATATTGAAAAGATACTCAGGGACTACAGATTATATTTCTATGCATGATTCATTTATTATCCTGAACGAGGTGTTGACACACCTATCCCATGAAATCAGGAGGCGTTGATTTCATTGGATGTTGTAAAAAAAATAATGGAAAAAGAAACCTATAAAAAAACAAGACCCAATTCTCCCAACTTAGATAACAAATTAGAACAGCATCCGCTCAAAGGAATGATAACCTGTGTAGGTTGCAGAAGGAAAGTCGGATGTTATGCGAGCAAAGGGAATGGCTGAATCTACCATTACTATACCTGTGGGAATGGATATTGCGAAGGCAGGATTAACATCCGCAAAGAAGTAATGGAAAGTGAATTTGAACAGTTAATAGAGAAAATGAAATTACCACAAGAAGTATTTAATACACTTAAATCTTATATCTTACACGAACATAATGAAAAGGAAAAAAAGAAAATAAACAACATTCCGCAGATGCAATGACAACTCTTGTCTATCAAAACCAAAATGAACAAAATTGAAGAGAAAATCCTATCTGTTTCCAATGAGGGACTCATCAGGAAACTCGAAACAGAATGGGCTACACTCGAAACCCTTTATGAAGACTTAGAAAAAAAGATGAAACATCAAAAAAATGATGAAGATAATCTTGAAGAAACCTTATCCCAAATAGAATATATGTTTACTGACCCTGTAGGAATGCGAAAAAAAAGCAATTATGAGATAAGACAGTTATTATTTATGGTTCGGTTTGGTTGAATTTTATATTATGAAAAAAACCTGTGACTTCGAACCAACGATATCACAGGTCTGTACTATCCTTTCTCACTAAAGTGAGGTAATAAGTTCCAGTTGATGGCACAAGGGGGTGCAGAGTGAAACCAATTTATACTTTCAGAAGAAGAATTTGAAATCTTTATAAGCATACTTATTACCCAAAGTAATTACATCAATGCGATACATAAGGTAAGTGAGATTTATGGATTCAAATGGAATGAATAAGTCAGATTACATATCCAAATCCAACTCATCTTTAATTGTTTTAGCCGTTTTTTCCAAAGCACGCCAACTACGTTCAGTATCTGAGGTGAGTTTGTCAGGATTGTCTAACTGCATCTGTTGGATTTCTTTAGAATAGGAAGATAAGATTTTTTGAATCTCTTCTTCCTCCAAATCCTCGTAGCTATAAAGAGTTTCAATTCCGAAATCTTTAACTAAGGAAAAGAACTCATAAGGACTGTCATAGGTTAAAATTTCTTTTGCCAAAAATTTCTTTAGGCTGTCTTCAGGTTGATTTGCCATCAACTGCAATTTTTCGATTATTTCTTTTTCGTTCATGATATGAGGGATATAAACAAATTTACTAATAAAAATTATTCTTTCCCCATAGTACCGTTTTCCTATATTCCAAGCAAGGTTTTTTTATTGTTTCCAACTCTTTAAACTGTCCGTTTTCTATGGTTTGTATTAAAATACTGCTTGTTTAGAAAGTTACTCTAAAATAGTTGATTTAGACTTCTTTATGTTCATTTTTTTAATGATGTTTGCCCTTAATTGACTAATACAATGAACTATAGCTACATCATTATTGAAGACGAAAAAGAGTCCTTGCAACATTTACAGAATGAACTCAACAATCACTCTGAATTGGTCTGCTTGGGAGTCGCTTCTTCGGTTAATGATGGGATTGTATTAACCCTGACCCAAAAGCCGAACATTATCTTTTTGGATGTTGAACTGGACGATGGAATAGGCTTTGAAATACTCAGGGAAACCAACTCCTTTTTTAACGAACCGCCCTTTGTAATCGTTGTTTCGGAGTTTGAGAAGTATGCCAAAAAGGCAATCAATTATGATGTGCTTTTCTATCTTGATAAGCCTATCGATCCTGTAAAATTGACCTTTGCAATAAACAAGTTCAAGAAGCGGTTTTCGGAACTGAAAAACCACATCAGCATCAAAGACAAAACTGCCCACTGGCTCGTTAAGCATGAAAGCATTTTATATATCCAATCCGATGGTTCGTATTGTAATATCCATCGGTTGAACGATAAAAAGATTACGGTAACCAAGCCGATGAAAGAAATTGAAAATCTACTGCCCAAGACTTTCCTTCGGTGTCATAAATCCTATATCATCAATATCAATTATATCGAAAAGATGAACACCACCTTAAGGGTTATTATGCTCCATGTGAAGACAGGCATTTTTGAAATTGCTGGTCAAAGCAATGTCCGATTGGACGAAACCTTTACCATAAAAGACACCATTGTTGAGATTCCCATCGGAGAAATGTATCTTGAAAGGGTAAAACACACCCTTTTGACCTCAAAAAGTCTTTAAACAAATTCTTGTTTACTTCACGGATTATAGGGTTTACCCTTTGATATATCCCGTACAGTAAATAACTCTGTTTTCACTATTAAATAGTCCCTTTTTGCTTTAAAATTGCTCAAAATATATCTTATCATGAGTGATTTTACAATACTAAAAAACAAGGCTTTCTTTAGCTTGTTTCTACTGCTGTGCAGTACTTTTTTTTATGGGCAGACCATAACGCCTTTTCTTGACCCCAATATCAAGTTTGTCAAAACGATGAACAGCTTTCATCTCTTGGCAGAACGGACAGATGGCAAGATTTGGTTTACTGCCAACAGCTCTAAATATACGCTACGGTTACTCAATGAAGATGGAACAACCAACAGTTTTTCTCATGAACTTACCGATAATATCAATGCCATAGCACCTGTGGCAAACAGCAAGGTTTTGGTCGGTGGAAATTTCACTTCTTATAACAGTACTACGGTTTCTGCAAGGATAGTACGACTGCATCCTGACGGAACTCGGGATTTTGATTTTTCAGCATCCGCCAATGCCAATGAGGTAACGGCTTTGTATGTTTTGCCCAGTGGAAAAATCATGATAGGGAGAAATACACAAATCCAACGGTTGAATGAAAATGGTTCAACCGATACTTCTTTTGCTACGGTTACAACCAATGGAAAGGTACATGACTTTGTTGTAAGTGCTAATAATACTGTGATTGCCATAGGCGATTTTACCACAGTAAACGGAAGTAACAAGAACAGGATTGTTTCCCTCCAATCCGATGGAACACTTGATACAAGTTTCGATATAGGAACAGGGTTTAATGCGGTTGCCAACAGTATTAGAAAATCAGCCGATAACAAACTGTATGTCATAGGAAACTTTATCAGTTATAAAGGAACTACGGTAAACAGGATAGCTAAAATTGATCTCAACGGAAATTTAGATACGGCATTCCACAACGCTAATGCAGGATTTGATGTTGCTCCGTCTTCACTTGGTGTTACCCAAAGCAACAAACTGTTGGTCGGTGGTGCTTTTACCCAATATAACAATCAAAGTGCAGAAGATTTTATCGTTATCAATACCACTAACGGAGTACAGGAAAGTAATTCAGGATATGTATTTGAGAGTGGTATTGTCAAGCATATTGTCCCAAGAACTAATGGAGGGTTTGTTTTTTCGGGAGAGTTTGTGAAATACAATAACGCCTTTACCTATCAGGTTTTTAAAACCAGTGATGACATCAACAGGATTCCAAGCTTTCAGTTTGGCAGTGATTTTTCCCTGCATAGCTTTGTTGATTATATACCTATCCCTTCATCCTATGAATTGTCCCAATTCTATGGAATGAGTACACATTTTACTGGTAACCCGATTAGGGCAAAAAGACAAAATGATAAAATTTTGATTTCAGAAGTTTATATCAATAATAAAAGATATTCTCTTGCACGATTTACCAATACAGGAATATTAGACAATACCTTTTTGTTTGACCACTCTAATTTGAACCTTCCCAGTAATCTAAGATATACCCACATTAGAGATTTTAGCTATACGCCTTCAGGAAATATATTTTTGTTCTTAACCAATATAAAGTTCAATGCAACGGATTACTCGCCTTCTTTCCTTCAGCTTACTGCTGAAGGAATGATGGACAATACTTTCTTTGGTCTTCAACATTATGTTAAACCAACACGTATAGCTGATCATCCAGGATATATACTTAATTACGAGAATACAGGTTACGTAAGAAGTGATAATAAAATTGTATGGACTTTTCCTAATGCCACTGAAGAGCCTAATTCTTTTTATGGAGCGACATATAACGATGTCAGCTTTTCCAATCCTCTTAATCTATTAAATGCCAATGGCGATGTTGATGAAAGTTTCCTATCAGTTCCTTTATTCTATGGGGCTAATAGTCAGTATGCCTGCAATGTTGGTTATGCAGACTTAATTACTAATGTGAGGATACTTCCCCTTCCTAATAACGAAACATTAGTTTATAAGCCTGCTCAAAATAGTTATTGCTCATTTGGTCAAACCCACACCACTGGCTCAGAAGGAATAGAGAGAGGGGTTATTGGAAGAATCAATGCCAACGGAATAGTTACAACAAGATATAGCCATTTGGATACTTACAGTGTGAGTGACGTTTCCTATCACAATGGATATCTTTATGTAGGAGGAACGAGTGGGAATATGTTTGCTGGTTATTCAAAATTTTTCAAAAAAATAGATTTGGCTACCAATAATGAAGTAACATTCAATCATCAGTTAGAATCATCAGATTTAGTATACAGGTCTTTTATCAAAGATGATAAAATCTATGTTTTGTCGATTATAGATGTCACATTCTATTCAGGAGGTTCTTATACATGCTCTTACAAATTAAAAAGACTAAATATGGACGGAACTTTGGATACTTCTTTTCAAACTTTAAATATTTCAAGGGATAGACCTTATACAGACCATAATGATCATACTGGCTACGGTGCATACTATGAAGAACTGGAGTTTATTGATAACCCGAATGAGAATTCGTTTATGCTGATTTCAAGGTTTCCGTTTACCATAAACGGCACGTATTACGAACAGGCTTTTGTAAAAGTTTCTTTTGACGCATTGTCAGTCAGTGATAATAATACTGTTGGTCAGACAATAAAACTGTACCCAAATCCTGTTATTGATATGATGAATATCTCAGCAGGAAATGAAATGATAGAAAATATTGAACTGTTGGATATGCAAGGTAGAACCATCAGGAACATAAAAGGCAATAACCAAAACGAGGTTCAGGTTTCTGTTCAGGATTTGCCTAATGCGATTTACTTGGTAAAAGTGAAAACTGATAAAGTTGTCAAAATCTTGAAGGTTGTGAAGAACTAATTGCTTTGTTTTCAGAAGCTTAATAGCAACAGAAGATATGTGCTAAAATATCACAATTCTTTTGGTGGTTAAAAAAAGAAATGTACATTTGTGTTTATCTTTCAAAAGCGATTTTTTTATAAGAGATGAATAAAGTAGTAGTAACAATTTTAAAAAGACAATAATGGCTGACAATCAGGCATATATTCATCTTGCAAAATTGAGTTTAACTCCCAATAAAATACATACGTTTTCTTCTGAATACACTTTACAACTCAATAAATTTTATAAACGATTTTTTCAAACAAACATTCTCTTGCATGAGGGAATGGGTTATTTATATTTTCTATTGAAAGCTAATAGTTGAAAATAAATTTTGGTCGTACATTATTAAAATAAACTATAGCTTTCAAAGCATTATCAGAAGGAGGAGTTTTTCTTCCTTCTGTTTTTTATTGCCATAACATTTACTTAACATTAAATTAATAATTACTTAACACGATTCCTATAGATTTATACCATTATTAATCTTTAAGTTAAATTTTATGTACGACCAAAATTTTACTCAGAGGTTTTTTATGGTCAATTGGATATATAATATCCATCTTTTTTTACCGAATATTTCAACTGAAGTATTTTCAAAAAAGACCATTTTTATGATCTTCAATTCGGTTTCCTTTCCAAAACCGTCTTATAAAAATACTTTCTTGTTTATCTTTTTGAGTTGCTGTGTTGGTAATCTACATTGTGAAGAATTAGAAAAAGACCGTAACGAGAATATTCAGAAATTTGATAAAAAGAAACAAAGAGAGTTGGATTCATTACGCAGTTTCTATGAACAACAGAAATCTGTAGCTTTCGAAAATAAAGCTGAACCTCCACCAATTGCAGAAGAGCAAAGTTTAATGTCAAAATCGTACGATTTTGTTACTGAACATTATTTAATTAGTTCTTTTTTGGCTTTAATTTTTGCTTTTGCTTTTTTTAGAGTAGTTTCTAACTCCTTATGGTTCTTATTATTTTTATTCAAAGAACAACTGAATAAGTTATTCAATTCATTTCCAAAACCCATTCAGCGGGTTCTTCACAAAGAACGCCGAAGATTTCAAGAAGTATGGGACTACATAATGAATAAGAAAGACCGTATTTTATAAATTTAAGAACCCCCGAATGATAGTGCATTATTCGGGGTTCTTTTTTAATTAATGAATGCATCATACTAATAACAGGTCGCTTTGGAAACTACTATAAAATATTCTATTTTTATACAATGAGAATCACTTTTCAAATAATATTGCTATTCTTCTTTAGCCTTGCACAGGCTCAAAAGACTGTGGACACTAATATCAAAAAGGATACAACTATAATCTATGAATACAAACCTCGATGGTATTTGAACCATATTAGGGATTCAACCAAAGTAAAAGAGGACATCGAAAAAGCTATTGAAAACCTGAAAAAAGAACAGGAACTAAAAAAGAAACAACAAAAGCAAAAGCCTGCCATTTCTCCATATTCACGATTGGCGATGCTTTATAGAACTAAAAAAACCACTTCGATCTGAAGTGGTTTTTGGTTTTATATATCATTACTTAAAGACTTCGATATTAATACAATTAGTAGGCTTATTTAAATCAATATTGTTTTTAATAACAATATTCTTTAACGAAGTTTTCTTTTTTTCATTAGGAAAACCCTCATAAATAACATCTCCATTCTTTGAATATATTCCAATAAATTCAGGACAATCAGAACCATTGCAATAATCAGCACCTTGTATTATATAAAAGTTATTTGAAATACACATTTTATAAATTGGAGTTTCTAAAGCTCCAATAATCTTGTCTGTAATCGTTTTTTTTTCCACACTTTTAAGAGGCGGTTTATATTCTTTTATCAATTCATTTTTATCATAGAATGATAACTTTTGAAATGTTATTACAGGACTACTATACCTGTCCTCCTTATAATCAACAACATTTAAAGTGTCATTAGAAACGTGTGTTTCAATTCTTAGTGAATACTCTTCATTGTTCAAATTACTTATAATCGTATCCTTTGGCTGTTCTATTACTTGTCTTTTAGAAATATTTTGACTAACAACTTTTTCCTGTTTACATGCTACACTTAATAACAATAAAACTACGCTGATTTTTAAAATTTGATTTATCATACTCTAACGTCTTGTTTTTACTAATTCCCCAACTGGTGTTGCTATATTTGAATTTCCTTTTAATTCTTGTGCTCTGTATGTGTCAATCAACTTTTGGACGCCTTCAGCAGTAAAATGTTTTAATGAAGTCCATCTTGCTTGAGTTGTTGTTTTAAAGTCCGCACCACTTCCAGATTTCGCAGCCTCAAAACTTGACGAGGTCATATTATTAACTGCTGCTTTATCTTGACTTTTAGGACTAAAATCAGTTCCTGTGTAATACCTTTCCAGTGCTTGATAAGCTCCTGAAGCAGTACCACCACCACCTTCGGTATTCATTCCTGGGTGGTTAGCATAAGCATCAGGATTTTGTGCATACGAGTCTTCTGTAAAATTGTCGCCCATGTTCCATGAATTATAATCTAATGGTGCATTTGCTGAACCTGCTTCAGTTTGTTTTAAAGTTGAAAGAGATGCACGTAAATTAAGCTCATCGTTTCCAATAGCTTTTTGCTCTACTTTAGGTCCAGGAGATAACCCTGGAGCAATAGTTCCAGCCACCAAATTCTTTGACTGAGCTTGAGATAATTGTTGATTACTGTTTGTATGAACGACATATACTGCATTATCTTTAACACCATCATTTCCTATATGTTGACCTTTTAAGTTATATAAGTCCCCAGGGTCTGATGCCATCATTCCGTCAGGATCAATGAACCTAACAGGGTTGTCATAACAATATGTATAAGGAGACCATCGTCTTGATACTTCAGATAAAGGATCAATATTCATCCATCTCCCAATCGCAGGGTCATAATTACGTGCCTGATAGTCGTACCAACCAAGCCCCAGCTCGTCTTGGTATTCCTTCCCATTGTACTTATACTTGTACGCCAAATTATCTCCCGATACCGGTGCAAGATTGATATAATAATCATTTCCATCTTCTACTTCTACAAAATCATACAAACTCGTGTTATAACTCGTATGCTTTAATCCAAACGGATAATAATGATTCTCCTCCAATATTGTTACAAGAGAAGGATTCTCTATATCAGGAGAGGGATTCTCTGCAAAACTCAATCGTACATTTCCTAAATGATCCTTATATTGATACACATAATTAAACTCTAAACTTCCATTTTGATTTTTAATAGCATTTACATAACCTTCCGCATGTGGAAAAAATCTCAAAATATCATCTGTATACTGAAACCCGTCCATATAGTCAGTCTTAACAAAATTTAAAACATTAGGTCGTCTCTGAACAACTTTCTTCACTTTTTGACCAACAGCATTGTAAAGATAGATAATATTTCTCCCGTCTGCAAACTGAATTGAAGTTGGTAAATTCAAATGGTTATATATGATGGAGGTGATTTGCTTGTTTTGGTCTTTCTTTAAATTCCCAAAATCATCATACGCATAATCATCCTCAGTATCTGTAATTCCATTACTGTCGTCTTTAAAGCCTTCCGGATGGTTGCTGCTATCCAATACTTTCATCAATTGGTTTGGTTTGTCAGGATGATAGGTATATGTTAAATCGTCTATCTCAATGGCAAAAACATCAGCATCCAAATCACCGTTGCGTTGTAAAAATTGAATATTCCCATTTTTATCGTAACTCAATTTTTCCATATAACTGTTTGCTGTAGCACTGGAATTCGGCTTTTTGTAATTCGCTTCCAGTAATCGGTTTAATGAATCGTAGTGATATTCATATTTTCGTAAGTTGTTATCATTGCTACTAAGCCAATATGTCTCGCTAATATTCCCGTTATACAACGGTGTAGCTCCGCTGTTATAACTCAATTTAAATGCAAATAAGTCGTTGTCTGTTGTTAAATCATTAATATCGTTGATACTTTTAAGCCATCCTCTGATGTTGTAACTATAGTCTACCTTTTGTAAGCCTACATAGGTCGTAACATCGGTGCCTCCTACATCTTTACTTATCAGTTGTCCCAATTCGTCATACTCATTCTTGGCCAACAACTGTGGTGCTCCGCCGGTGCCTATCTGATGGGTATGGGTTAACAATCGGTCTTGGTCGGTGTAGGTATAAGTATCTTTTACAT